>Ga0105044_10012989_pt1 | contig 11317 bp, 5 predicted proteins | sample MAT01_FD_78092 | JGI IMG/M metagenome (GOLD analysis project Ga0105044, IMG submission 78092) | Freshwater microbial communities from Lake Fryxell liftoff mats and glacier meltwater in Antarctica - MAT-01 | ecosystem: Environmental > Aquatic > Freshwater > Ice > Liftoff microbial mat | place... | reverse complement strand
CTCTTCCACCCACCTGGTTCTCCTCCCTTCCTTTAATACCGGCCCGAAACTAACCGCGGTGGTGACCGAAGTGTTGCGCCAGGGCTGGCCGGTGCTGGTGGTGATCGACGGGAGCGACGATGGAAGCGAGCAGCCGCTCCTCGCGCTCGAAAAAACCGAACCGTCGCTCACCGTCCGAAGCTTGCCGAAGAACAGCGGAAAAGGTGCCGCGGTCCTCGCGGGTGCCCACTACGCTCTCGCGCGGGGTTTCACCCATGCGTTGGTCATGGACTCCGACGGCCAGCATCCGGCAGCGAGTATCTCGCCTTTTATGGAGATCTCCCGCGAACATCCCAACGCACTGGTTCTCGGCAAACCCCTGTTTCCGTCGAACATTCCGATCGAACGGCTGTATGGCCGTAAACTCAGCAATGGTCTGGTCTGGGTAGAACTCCTGGGCACCGGGGTCAAAGACACGCTGTTCGGCTTTCGCGTCTATCCCCTCTTTTCCCTCGTGGCGACGCTCGCGCCGCGCCGCACCGGCCGTCGATACGATTTCGATACGGAAGCTGCGGTCCGCATGGCCTGGTCGGGCGTGCTCCCCCTCAATGTTGCCGCGCCCGTACGCTATTTTTCGCAAGCGGAAGGCGGCGTATCCCATTATCGCTACGTCCGGGACAATCTCCGGATGATCTCGATGCACGCGAACTTACTCGTCGAACTCGTCTTTCGCCGATGGCCCGCGCTGCTGCGTCACCGGCGTCTCTGGAAAGCAAACCCCGCCTGGCTCCGTTTCAATCGGTGCACCAGCTCATGACCCTCCCGCGACGCCGTCTCTACGCCGGCGGCCTCCTGCTGGTCCTCGCGCTGGCGGGAGGACTCTGGCTGGCGCAACTCGATTTCAAGCGGAAAATCTCCACCGACGTGCTCGACCTCGTGCCGAGCGGGGAGGGCCAAAATACGCCGGAGCTCTCCCTCGTTCGCTCGCTCGCCAGCCAGGCGGAGGTGCGGACCATGTTCTTCGAGTTGACGCTCGCGGGGGGTGCGCCGGCACCCGCCGAGGCGGCCACGGAGTTTGCCACCGCGCTGCTGAAGGAGCCGGCGTTCGTACAGGCCTTTCCGATGGGCGACACGGCCTCGCGCGACGCCCTGGGGGCCGAACTTTATGCTCAGCGGTTTGCGTTGCTCCTGCCTTTTTGGCTGGCCGAAAACGAAGCCGCCTTCGCGGCCACCGGACGGGCCCCGACGGAATTCGCCCCGTGGCTCGCGGAGCGGACCGCCAAAAAACTCTCGGTCTTTCTCGCCTCGCCGGACGCCCTTGCCTTCCAAGACCTCGTTCCCGCCGACCCGCTCCTCCTCATGCCAGGAGCGATCGAGCGCCTGCGGGACGGACTCGACCTCGTGCAACCCGCAACGGGTGCCGCGACGCACACGCTGGTGTGGGCGCAATTGGCCGCGTCTCCGCTCAGCGAAGAAGGCCAGGGGCCGGCTTTTGCCGCGATCGAACGCACGACCGCACTCCTAAATTCGAAATACCCCGCGTTGACGACGGCCTACTCCGGGGTGAACCGCTTTGCGGCGGCGAGCCGTTCCGTGATCGAGCGCGAAATGACGCTGCTCAATACGCTCTCGCTCGTGGCGGTTCTCGCCGTGGCCTTCACTTTTATCCGCACCGCCTATCGCGGCTTTCATCTCGTGCCCGTGGTGCTCTTGTCGATTTTGGGCGCATGGGTGGCGGTCACCCTCGCGTTCGACCGCGTGCACATTCTCGTGTTTGTCGTCGGCTCGCTCCTGACCGGGGTGGCGATCGATTACGGGTTCTATCTCTACATGCAGCCTCCGCTGCGGCCGGACGAAGACTACCTCGAAAAAGTCCGGCGACTGGGAAAACCCCTCCTCGCCAGCTGCTTCACCACCGTCGCAGGGTTCGCCCTCCTCTTGTTCTCGGAGCTGCCCTTCATTCGCCAACTCGGTGTCTTCGTGGGGGGCGGTCTGCTCAGCGCACTGACGGCGGCCGTTCTTTATTTTGCGACCGTACGCACGCCGTTTCTGGAAGCGCGCAGCTTTCGGGGCGGCCAGGCGCTGCCTCCCGCGGTGCGCCAGTGGTTGCGGCGAACGCTGGTCGTCGCCTGGCTCGCCACCCTACCCGGCCTCGCGTTCCTGACCTGGCGGGACGATATCCGGGATTTGGATATACCCTCCGAGGAATTGAAACGGGAGGATGCGCGCATCCGGAGTCTTTTTGGCGACCGGGAAGAGCGCACCGTTTACCTGACCTACGGCGACTCCCTCCCGGCCGCGAGAGCCTCCCTGGAGAAACTCGACGCATGGCTCGCCACCGCAGGTGGAGGGAAGACGCGCACGGTGGGCTTCGGCGCGATCGTTCCCACGGAATCGGCCTACCGGGGCGCAATCTCCTTTCCGCAACGCCATCCCGAGTTCGCCGCGGCGCTCAAAACGGCATTGGAGGCGGAGGGTTTCGAGACCCAGGGATTCGCGCGTTTCTTCGACGACTACGAGCGTCATGCCTCCCGCGCGCAACCGCCGACCCTGGAGGAATCCGTCGCGCAACTCCGGACCAAGCTGCTGGGCCCGCTCGGACTGCTTCTGCACACGGGCTCGTCGCCGAATTGGTTCGTCACCCTCGCCAGCGCCGCACCCACGGAACCTCCCCCGGCGGAGACATCGACGCTCAGCACGGGTCAGCTGCAATCGCTCAATCGTATTTTCGCCCGCTACCGGCAGTCCGCCCTGACGTTGAGTCTTATCGGGCTGGCGATCGTGGGAGTGGGAGTCTTTCTCACTTACGGCCTGCGAGACGGTGCACGGATCTTCGCGATTCCCTGCGGGGCCTGTCTCGGTCTCTTCGGTGCCTTCGGATGGCTCGGCCTGCCGTTGAATCTGTTTCATCTCCTCGGCGCGTTTCTCGGGGTGTGCTTAACGCACAACTACTCGATTTTTTCGGCGACCTCCGCATACGACCGCCAGCCCACGCCGGTCTCCGTGCGGATCTCCGCGTTGACGAGCGCTGCCTCGTTCGGAGTGCTCGCGATCAGCAGCATCCCGGTGGTGCGTGCGCTCGGCGTGACGGTCGCATCGATGGCGATCGTGGCATTGCTCGTGATCGAGCTGGAGCATCTCTCGGGGTTGGGAAGGAAAGCATGAGCCGGCTGCTGCTCGCCGCCTGGGAGGAAACCGTGCGCCGCGACGGCGAACGCTGCGCCCTCATTCAAGCGTCGACGGGGGAACGCATAAGTTTTCGCGACTTGGACGGACGCGCATCGGCCTGGGTCGAACGACACTGCACGGAGCTGGCGGCGTTGGCTGGCCGGGCCGTGGTTTTCGCCCTTCCCAACGGCGTGCGTTGGTTCGAGGTTATGCTCGGGCTGGCCAAGGCCCGCGCCATCGCCGTCCCGCTCGACTCCGCCGAACCGCTCGCCGCGCAGCACCAGGTGGCCCGTTCGCTCCGCGCCGGAGCCTACTGGGGAAACGACCGGCTCGTCGCGGTGTCCCCCTCGACGGCCAAACGTTTCCGCAGTCCTTCCACCTGCCTGATCAAGCTCACTTCGGGCTCGACGGGCGTCCCGCGTCCGCTCGCCTTCACGGACACCGAACTCATCGCCGATGCGCGTCAGGTGATGACGACGATGACGCTGACGTCGTCGGATCTCAACTACGCGCTGATTCCCTTCGGTCACTCCTATGGCTTGGGCAATCTCACGCTCCCCTTGATCGTCGCGGGAATTCCCGCGGTCTGCGGCACTTCCCCTCTCCCTCACGCGATCGCGGCGGATTTCGCGGCCTGGCGGCCTACCGTTTTCCCCGGTGTGCCCGCGGTCTTCCGGGGATTGGCGGCGACGGAAGGGGTGGCGCTCGAGAGCTTGCGGGTCGCTCTCTCCGCCGGTTCGCCGCTCCCGGTCGAAGTGGCGCAGGCCTTCCTTAGGCGCTTCGGAAAACGCCTGCACAGTTTTTATGGATCGAGCGAAACCGGCGGGATCTCCTACGATCGCGATGGCGAAGGCGCGCTCGCCGGTTCGGTGGGCACGGCGATGGACGGTGTGACGCTTTCGTTTCTCTTGGGCCAACGCCTGCGCGTCGCGAGCGCGGCGGTCTTCTCCCTCGGAAACGACCGGCGGGCTCACGGACAAGCAGCCTTCGTGATGGCGGATCGCGTCGCCGCGGACGAACACGGACGCCTTACCCTGCTCGGACGGCGCGGAACGACGGTGAAGATTGCGGGGCGTCGGGTCGAACTGGGGGAAGTGACCGCCCGCATGCGCACGCTCGCCGGGGTGAGCGACGTTTGGGTGGGCGTGAGTACCGGCGCAGATCCGGTGCTCGGAGCCGCGGTCGCCTCGACGCGGGGCGCGGGCGAGCTGCGGGCCGAATTGCTCGCGGGTATGCCTGTCTGGAAAGTGCCGAAAAAGTGGTTGGTGCTGTCCGCGCTCCCGCTTTCGCAACGCGGCAAAATCGATACCGCGGCCCTAAAGTCGAAGCTGTTCGGCTCCGCAAAACAGGCAACTTTGTAAGGCGGACCTCTCGCCCCTCCGCGAGACCTACCCGGGTTTCCGCGGTTTCGATCCCCTGAACGAGTGTCTCGCGAAGAACGGACAAAGACGCGAAGCTGGGATCCACGGTCGCTCTTTCCGTCTCGGTTTGCGACTTACTCCGACTCTGCGCTTCTTCGCGACACCGCCCCAATCTTCGGGGTCTTTTCTCGCTCCGACGATTGTCCCTCAACCCTCGCCCATGAGGGTGGCCTCGATCTCTATCGCGAGCGCCTCCCGGCAAATGTTGGCCTGCAAGTAGGAGACGGCATCGCCCGCCCGGAACAGCCGTTCGGCGAGAACCGCGGCGACCGCGGGATGGTCCCGCGGGTGTCGAAGGTAGACCTTAAACGACCTCGAACCGGCCGGTCGGTCGGCACCCAAAGAAGGACCGAGGCCCGCGGCGGCCGAAATCGCCTGCAAGTTCTCCACGGTGTAGTCCAGCTGATCGAGCGTGTGGGCAGGTGCCATCGATGCGTGACCGCGAATCGCTGCCGTCCCGGAGATGAACACGGTGGACCGCCCGGCCGTCGGCACCACTGTGGCACGTGCAAAACTCGGGGAACGAGGACCGTAGTCCTCGGGGTATTCGTAGGCGGGGACCTGCAGCGGATTCTCGAGATGAGTCGTCGCCAATCGCGTCGCCGCAAAAGCGACGGTCAACACCGAAGACCCCGTTCCCACGGCCGAGGCGGCCGGAAGACTGGCTTTGAAGCGGGACCCGTGGTGTCCCTCGAACGCCAGCGAACGCCCCCGGCAAAAAACCCGGTAGTTTTCAAGGCCCCCCGCGCCCGGCTCGTTGATCCCCGGGACATAGTTCCAGATCCGCGCAAGGTTGAGGTGGCGAGTGGTCTCAAAAACCTCGCGATAGATTCGATGCGTGTCGCTTTCCAACCTCTCGGGCGAGGTCGGGACCAACGCTACTCCCAGACTCCACACCCCGACTTCAAACCGTTCGAGCGGACCCATGCGCGCCGCGGGACGTGCCTCCCCAAACAGCCGCTCGATCGGCTCCCCGGCCAACACCGGCAGTCCAGAATCGAACGCCGCTGCTGACCGCGGTCCGAACGAAAGAGCAAAAGTAGACGACGATTTCGTCGCGACAGGAGACATGGTAATGACGTGTTCCGATGGGATACCTCGGACTTTCGCATAACCCCCGTTCGACGCCAGCCCGCTTTCGCACTCGCGTGAGAACGACGAATCGACGGCGTCGGATCCGGGATTCGCCTGGAACTGAAAAAGCGCGGCGTTTGCAAGCGTCTGGAACGCCACAAAGGGACGCGCCAGCGCCTCCGTCCTCTGCGCCCTCTTGCCGACTCCTGTTAAGTCCTTCCGTGTATTTCGCTTAACGGAGTCGATCCCTTTTTTCACAGAAGCACGCAAAGGTAGCAGAGGACGGAGAGTAGATTGCAGATATCAAAGGTCAGGGGACAGAAAATCTGACCGCTGACCTCTGACCTTTCGACGCGCAAGCGCCTCCGCCCTCCGCTTCCTCTTGCCGACTCCTGTTAAATCCTTCCGTGGAAGGGAGTCCTTGCGAAGCTGGAGAGGGGGGCCGGAGAAGGGGTCAGTCCTTACTTTTTAACCTTAGCGAGAGTGGGGGCCGGAGAAGTGACATGGGATGGTCAGGCGAGCGCGGAGGCGCAAACTGACCATCCCATGTCACTTGTTAGCCCTCCCCTTCGCCGACCTGTGGTCCCATGGCGTCATTAAAGGGTCAGTCCTTACTTCTTGACTCGCGGTTGCGCGGTGAAGCCGGAAGGCTGGAGTGATGACGAGGAAATGAGGATGGATAAAGGCAGCGTGCGATCACGTGACCAACTGAGGGAGCTGACAGGAGCGGATCTTAGAGGAGGAATGAGCGAAAGAGGCGTTCGAGCAGTGCCTCGCGGAAGCGGCGGTGACATCGGACCGTCGCAAAAGAGCTAAGACGTTCGGTTGAAACGTAAGGACTGACCCTGCTAGCCTCCCTGACCCTGCTAGCCTCCCTTTGGTAGGAAATCCTATTTTCAGGGGGGCGGGCCGGGACGCGCATCGTCGAACGCGGTTTTGTGAGGTTATCCGGCGGCTCAAGGCAGTTCGTAGATTTCCACGAGCCCCACGCCGCTGGTCGCCCCGACCCCGCCAACGATGACCGTGTAGGCTCCGGGTTGAAGCGTGGCGACAATGGCACTTTCACGATTGTCGCCGGGAGGGAAACCACTGGCGGTGATTTCAACCTGTTGCGTGCCGCGCCAGTCATCGTTTTGCGCGAGCACCGTCGATCCCCGGAAAAGTTGGATGGTCGGATTTTGCAGCGCACCCGGAACACCGAAAGACGTCAGGACTGGGCCAAGGGCGCGCACCAGGACTTTTCGCGGTTCTTCGCCGCCGAGCACAAAGCCACCGATCATCACGTTCTCGCCGGTCTGGACGGTCCCGCGGGTGGAGACGTTGATCAGCCGGGCGGAGTTGGCGTCGCTGACGGGATCGAGATCATACACTTCGACGATGCTCACCCCGGCGCCACCGCCGCCGCTAAGAAGCGCGGTGTAGTTGCCGGCACCCAGCGTCGCAACGAGTGCGCTCTCAAGGTCATTGCCCGGCGCGAATCCCGTAGCTGTAATTTCGGCCGGCTGCGTGGATCTCCAGTTGTCGTTCTGCTGCAACGTAACAGCGCTCGAATTCTTGAGCTCGAGACTGGGATTGCCGAGCACATTGATCACGCCAAAGGCGGCGAGCGAGGGCCCCAGCGCGCGAATCAGCACCCGCTTGTTTCCACCGCCGGTAATGACGAAGCCGGCGATCCCGATATTGTCGCCCGTCTCGACGCGCAGGCGCGTGGAAAGGTTGACCAAGCGCGAGACGGGAACCGCCGCGTAAACACCCGTGCCGCCGGCGTTCGCCGCGAAATCGAAGAAGCCGGCCTGAAAGACAACCTGCCGCTGACCCAGCGCATTCGTCTGGATGACGGGTTGGGTGAAATTCTGGATAAAACTGCGACCATTGATGACATCGCCCGCGGCGACAATTTTTCGAATCGCGCCGCCGGCGGCTGGCACGGAGTAAATTCCAGTGCGGCTGGTCCCGGCGTCGGTACCGATAAACACGACTTCGCCGCCGTTGAACGAGAACGGAAGGATGCCGTAGGACTGATTGACGGAACTGAAATTACCCGTCCCACCCGGAACGGCCGTCCTCGTGTCCACCAGCTTCACGGGCGCTCCCTCGCCGGTGACACTGTAGATTCCGCCGATGGATGCCCCGGTCCCGCTGTAAGCGCGAAAGACCACGGTATTGCCTTCCACCTGCGGGCCGACGATGCCGCCGCCAATATTGGCAAAAGTCCCGTTGAGCGGATCGCTGGGTGAAATATCGGCGGGACTGACGTGGGTCTCGAAGCGGCGTTCGTCCGTGAAGGTCGAGTGCACGCTGTTCAGGGTTGTGTCGAAAACGACGCGCCGCCCGCCGTGATTGGGATGCTGGAACTGGGCAACACCACCGCATGTCCCGCGCCTCCGCCCGCAACGGGAAAAGCGTAGATTCCCCCCTGCGCGAGAAAGGTAATCTGTCCGTCGCCGAGCTGGCCAAGTTGAAAACTTTGCACGAAATCGAAGACGGCCCCGCCTCCGGGACGTGGGGTGGCCGTGTTCGCAATCACGGCCAGGGCCCCACCGCCCGCCGGCTTGCTGAAGAGTCCGTGGCGCGCGGGGATCGCGGTCGTGCCGTTAAAGGCGGCGGTGCCGTTGCGCAGCCGAAGGGAGGCGAATCCCGAAAACGTGTCGCCCGGAAACCCCGGCACGTTGTCGACGCCCGTGGTCAGAAGCCGCGTGAAACCGCCCGTGCCGTCCAGCTTGGCGCTCCAAAGCGCAGCCGCTCCCGCTTCCGTGCCCACAAATACGACCCGATCACCGTCGGTGGCGGGCAGCGGGCCGTTGCCACCTTGGAACCCGAAGGTCTGCCCGGAGCGATCGGGGATGGAGGTCCGCGAATCGGCGATGGTTCGAATCTCGTAGTAACTCGCGCGAGGTGCGGGCCCCGGCAAGCTGACATAGGCGTGATTGTTGCGCCGGTTCGAATCGGCCGTTGCGGAGGTGGCGTATCCTGCAGCGGTCAGCGTCCCCGGCAGATCGACTCGGGCCGAAACCGTAACGGCTGCATTTCCGCCGTTCGCCAGCGTCGCGAGTGGGAACGAGACGTCCCGCGTCACGGCGTCAAACGTGCCGCCGCCCGAAGCGCCAAGAAAGGCCAGCCCCGGCGGGAGCGTGAGACGCGCGACAGGAGTCTGCGCGGAGGCGGGGCCGCTGTTGGTCACGGTGAGGGTGAGAGTGATCGTTGCACCTATTGCGGGAGAGGCGGGACTCGCCGAAACGGTGGCCGTGACGTCCGCACTCTGCGCGAAAGGCGTGACGAGGTAGACGCCGGTGGCACTAAAACTAGCCGCGATGCGAGCGACGAACTGGCCCCCAGAAAACGAATAGGGCCCGAGATCGATTCGACTGACCCTGCCTCGGCTGTCGGCAAAGGGGCCGGAATCTCCCGCGGCGACGACTTTCGTCGTGGTGACGCCATCGCCAACATAAAGGCCGAACTGGCTGTTGGGTCCGATGGCGGTGAAGGCGAGTTGGCTGCCGGAGGCGGCAAAGTAGGGAAACTCAGAAATAGGAGCCACGCCCGGCAGGCTGGAATTCACGTCTGCGATGCGGGTGAGCGCACCACCGCTTCGGGCCATGCGGTAGAGACCGAAAAAATTGGGGTTCGTATTCGCATCATCCGCGGGGAAAAACAGATTGTCGCCGCTGAGCCGGGGCCGACCAAAACGCGTGTGAAAAGGGTTGGTGGAGTCGCCCGGCAACGGGATATTGGTCGTGACGGGTTCGGAATAGGCGAAGCCGCCCGCGGCGGAAACCGTATAGAGGGCGTTGTAGCCGGTGCTGGGATCGAAAACGTTGTTACCGAAAAAAGCGACGACTCCGGCGCTGATCGAGGGGAAGACAAAATTAACGACCGGGAAGGTGAATTCCGTGTGGGTGGGATGAGCGCCGTTGGCGAGAGCCGCGAGATTTGCCCCGGTGACATCAGCCGCGAAGATGCCCCCATCCCCAGGGACACTGCCTGAGCCGTTGAAGGCGACCCGCGTTCCATCCAGCGAGAACTGTTGGAATCCACCGGTAAAGTTACCGGTGCCGCCCGGGATGGCGACATTGCGATTGGCAATGCGCGTGATAGCGCCGCCGATCGCCGGAATGGAATAAAGACCGCCGGTGAAACCGCTGGTCGCCGAATCCCGCCCGGCAAAAACCACGGTTCCGCTACGGACCACCGGAATGTCAGTGATGACTGAAAAATTCCCCGTGCCGCCTGGCACTGCCGCCGTAAGATCCAGAAGCTTCAAGGCCCCCCCGGCGCCGAACGACCACAGGGCGTCAGATGCGAGATTGTTACCGTTGCGGAAAACCGTGAACGCACCGTCGAACGCAGGTTGTTCAGCCGGCAAAAAGAGGGTGCCGTTGCCACCCGGGACCGGATCGTTCGTATCGACCAGCTTGGTGAAGACGAAAGCAGGGGACTGCGCGTAGGAACCCGGAGCGACCGCAACCACGATGAAAAAAAGCAGACAGCGGAACGAAGCAGGAAACGATGTTTTCATGGAACGAGGGGGTGACTTTTTTCCAGGGGGGGAAAGTCAGTCGTAAGGCAGGGAGGCTGTTGCGGACAGAAAATAGCCTTCGATCAACACCGCAGCGTCAAACTGAATGAGGCAGAATATACACTGCGGTCGCCTCGACATCGCAACCCGCGCCTCACTTCCACCACCGTGCCCCTCTCGGTCTGCTCAGCGACAAGGCGAAAGCGCGCGAGGAATCGCACCCCGGCTCTGTCGCGGCGAAGCGCGCCCACCCCTGGCTCGTAGCAGACTGTAGGAAATTCGATTTTCAAGGGGGCGGGCCGGGAGCGGTCAGGGGTGCGTGGGAAGACATAAAACCGGACCCCGTTAGCCCGCCATGGGGAAAATCGGCGCCAAAACCCTCTTTCGCTCCGGATCCCGGAATCCTCGGCGAGCACCGGCCAGATTCGAGGCCGAACTTACGAGGCGGAGGGAGTTTTCATGCCAGACCGTCACGGGGCGAGACAAAACTCCGGCGCACTCGCCGTCAACCGGCGAGTTGAAATTTCACTCGGGAGGATCTGCCTGTGCGCTGCACGCAGACAGGTCGGGCTGTACGCCGTCGTCGGGTGGGAAGGCTTGAGCGGCGGCAGCGAGCCAGAACACCGGTTCGCCGTCGGCGGCGTCGGACTGGGAGGAGTCGTCGCCGAAGAGTTCCGGCTGGGTCGGATCCTCCGCTGGCGCGGCGGGAAGATCGAAGCCAGTCTGATCGAAGTCCTCGTCCGGTTCCATTACCTCCGCGCGAAACCGGATCGCCTCGTCACGGGGCTGCGGATACAGTAGCCCGGGCGGGCAAGCCGGCGGGCCGAGCACATGAAACTCACCCGAAGCGGCGTCGACCAGGACGGTGACCTCCGGTCGCGGCAGGCCGAGGGCGAAAGGACGTTCGTGGGGTCGGGCGAAGAGGCACGCATCAAGGATGTCCGGGCAGGGATCATATATAATTCGCCAGCCTGGCCTTGAATAGCGGGAGGGCATCGATCCACGGTGTTTTGTAGCGCAGGCAATTGCGCAGTAACCGGATGAACTGACAAGTCAATATAGTGAAGCCCTGCACCATCTGTTGCGAAGGTGGCGGCGGTTGCTTGGCATTGCGTTCAGCGATCCGTTTTTCAACCTTCTCTTCGCGGATTCCGCGTTT
>Ga0105044_10012987_pt1 | contig 11319 bp, 20 predicted proteins | sample MAT01_FD_78092 | JGI IMG/M metagenome (GOLD analysis project Ga0105044, IMG submission 78092) | Freshwater microbial communities from Lake Fryxell liftoff mats and glacier meltwater in Antarctica - MAT-01 | ecosystem: Environmental > Aquatic > Freshwater > Ice > Liftoff microbial mat | place... | reverse complement strand
TGAGCAAAAATGATTGGCATTACACCAGACGCATTTACTTTTAATGGAATATAACTTCTAGCACTTTGGTCGCCTGCACCTTTCGCACCTACAACACGCTTAGCATAATTAATTTGAACGCGGCGCACACCTTGCACGATTAGAACCGTCAACATAATAATCGCAAAGAACGCGAGCAACTCTACAATGAACATAAAAATTGAACCAGCACTTTGTGTACGGATACCAAATTCTGAAATAATTGCGCCAGGGAAGCGAGCAAGAATACCAACAGTGATTAACAATGAAATACCATTGCCAATACCTTTATCCGTAATACGCTCGCCCAACCACATTGCGAACATGGTTCCTGCAATCAACAACATAATAGAGCTAATCCACCAAACCATTCCAGGATCTACAGTTCCACCTTTTTGGATGACATACATTTGCAAATAACTTGGCGCTTGAAAAGCACAAATTAAAATTGTCAATACACGTGTATAACCATTAATTTTTCTTCTACCACTTTCACCTTCTTTTTGAATTTTCTGAACAACAGGAACAGCCATCCCTAATAACTGCATAATGATTGATGCTGAAATATAAGGCATAATACCCAACGCCATAATTGACGCTTTAGAAAACGCACCACCTGCAAATAAATCTAATAATGCAACTAGACCTTTCGATTCGCCTGCACCAACAGCAAGAGCTCCTTGATCAACACCTGGAATAATTATGAATGACCCAATACGGTATACCAAAATTAAACCCAGCGTAAGCAGAATTCGATTGCGCAGTTCGTCAACCCTCCAAATGTTCTTTATTGTTTCAATAAATTTTTTCATTCACCAAATGGGTTATGCATTAATTAGTTCTACACTTCCTCCAGCTGCTTCGATTGCTGCCTTAGCTGTTGTTGAAAAACCATGAGCGGTAACGTTCAATTTCGCGTTAAGAACTCCTCTTCCCAATATTTTTACATTTTCATTTTTTGATGCCAAACCATTTTCAACCAAAATTGCTGGTGTTAATTCAGCGATTTTTTTTGTGTCAACTAGTTTTTGAATAGCATCAAGATTAATTCCTTTGTATTCAACACGGTTAATGTTTTTAAATCCGAATTTAGGCACACGTCGTTGAAGAGGCATTTGACCACCTTCAAAACCAATTTTACTTTTGTAACCAGATCTTGATTTAGCACCTTTATGTCCACGAGTTGATGTACCGCCATGACCTGAACCTTGACCTCTACCAATTCTTTTCGTGTTTTTTACCGAGCCCTCAGCTGGTTTTATATTATTTAATTTCATCTCGAAACTGTTCAAATTCTTATTTTACTATCTCAACCAAGTGAGCTACTTTATTAACCATTCCAAGGATCTGTGGAGTAGCTTCTTTTTCCAAAACTTGATTCAATTTTCGGAAACCAAGTGCTTTCACCGTTCTTTTTTGATCCAACGGTCGGTTGATTGCACTTTTTGTTTGTTTGATTTTAATGATTGCCATTTTTTTTCAGATTATCCGTTAAACACTTTATCAATTGACAATCCACGATCATGAGCAACTGTAACTGCATCTCTCATGTTAGATAAAGCAAGAATTGTTGCTTTTACCACGTTATGCGGATTTGATGAACCTTGAGATTTTGCTAGGATGTCTTTAATTCCAGCGCTTTCCAATACAGCACGCATTGCACCACCTGCAATAACACCTGTTCCGTTAGAAGCCGGTTTAAGAAAAACACTTGCTCCAGAATATTTAGCTTTTTGTTCGTGAGGAACAGAACCGTTAATAACCGGAATGCGAATTAAATTTTTCTTAGCATCATCAACACCTTTAGCAATGGCCTCAACTACTTCCTTCGCTTTACCAAGTCCATGACCAACGATACCTGCTTCATTTCCTACCACAACAATGGCAGAGAAGCTGAACGTACGTCCACCTTTAGTTACTTTTGTTACGCGATTTAAAGCAACAAGTCTGTCCTTTAATTCAATATCCGCAGCTCTTACAATATTCATCTTTTCTATTTCTTAAAATTTTAAACCAGCTTCACGTGCTCCTTCAGCCAATGCTTTTACTCGTCCGTGATATTGATAACCATTGCGGTCAAACACTACTGCTGACACTCCTGCTTTAACAGCTTTTTCAGCCAAATCTTTTCCAACAAGTACTGCTTGTTCAGATTTAGATTTACCCTCAGTTGCCTTATTCTTGTAAGACGATGAAGCGACTAGCGTTACACCTTTTAGGTCATCAATGATTTGTGCATAAATCTCTTTGTTAGATCTGAATACACTCAATCTTGGTTGCGTAGTTGTTCCGAAAACATTTTTACGGATTCTACGTTTAATTTTTGCTCTTTTTTCAACTTTACTTAAAGCCATAACTTTATTTATTTCGCCGCTGATTTACCAGCTTTTCTTCTAATGAATTCATCTGAATATCTAATACCTTTACCTTTGTAAGGCTCAGGTTTACGGAAAGATCTAATTTTTGCAGCAACTTGTCCTAACAATTGTTTATCGTGAGACTCTAATGTTACAATAGGCGGTTGACCCTTTTGAGTATCTGCAGAAACTTTCACTTCTTTAGGAATTTCGAAAGATATACCGTGAGAATATCCAACAGTCATTTCTAAAATTTGACCTTTTGCTGTTGCCCTATAACCTACACCGTGGAATTCTAATTTTTTTGTAAATCCTTTTGAAACACCTAAAATCATATTGTTTACAAGAGAACGATAAAGTCCGTGTTTAGCACGAAAGTTTTTATCGTTAGAAGCACGCTCAAAACGAATCTCTGTTCCTTCTTGTGTGATTTTAATTGCAGGGTCGTAAGTTTGCACCAACTCTCCTTTTGGTCCTTTTACTGAAATAACGTTTTCGGCGATTTTAACCTCAACACCTTTTTCAATAACTACCGGTAAATTTCCTATCCTTGACATAAATTACTTCTTAATCTTATTAATAAACGTAGCAAATCACTTCACCACCAATATTCTGAGTTCTTGCTTCTTTATCAGTAATTACACCTTTCGAAGTTGAAAGAATCGCAATACCTAAACCATTTAAAACGCGTGGTAATTCAGATGCTCCACAATATTTTCTCAAACCAGGAGAACTAATGCGCTCAATTTTTCTGATAGCAGGAACATTGTTTGCATATTTCAATGCAATTTTAATGATACCTTGTTTGCCATCTTCTTCAAATTTGTGGCTTAGGATATACCCTTTCTCTTCAAGAATTTTAGTTATTTCCTTTTTAACGTTTGACGCAGGTATTTCGACAACTTTATGTCTTGCCATTTGCGCATTTCTTACGCGTGTTAAATAATCTGCTATTGGATCTGTATACATTTCTTCTACTTATTTCTTATTACCAACTTGATTTTGTAATTCCCGGGATTTTTCCCATCAAAGCCATTTCTCTAAAAGTTACCCTTGAGATACCAAATTGTCTCATGTACCCTCTTGGTCTGCCAGTCAATTGACATCTGTTGTGAACTCGAATTTTCATAGAGTTCTTAGGCAATTTTTGCAAAGCAATCATCGCATCCCAATCTCCTTTTGCAGACGCAGCTCTTAACTCAGCTCTTTTTTTACCATAACGAGCAGCAAGTTTTGCTTTTTTGCGCTCTTTCGCTTTCATTGATTCTTTTGCCATACTCTAGTTTTTTACAAATGGAAATCCAAATCCAGTTAACAATGCTTTTGCTTCTTCATCAATTCTTGTTGAAGTGACAAATGTGATGTCCATTCCAAAAATTTTATTCACTTTATCAATATCGATTTCAGGGAAAATGATGTGTTCTTTAATACCCATGTTGAAGTTTCCACTTCCATCAAATCCTTTTGAACTAATTCCTTTAAAATCTCTTGTTCGAGGTAAAGCGATATTAATTAAACGATCTAAAAACTCGTACATTTTTTCTCCTCTCAAAGTCACTTTTACACCAACAGGCATGCCTTTTCTTAATTTGAAATTGGAGATATCCTTTTTTGAGTTCAATGAAATTGCAGCTTGCCCAGTTATGGTACCCATATCTTTCATCGCCGATTCAATCAGTTTTTTGTCAGAGATTGCATCACCCAAACCTTGGCTTAATACAATTTTTTGCAATTTTGGTATTCTCATTACGGATTTATATCCGAATTGTTTTTGCAAATCTTTTGCAATTTCACTAGAATACTTTTCTTTAAGTCTTGGTGTATAGCTCATATTATTTAACTACCTCCCCATTCTTTTTTAAGATTCTTACCATTTTTCCGTTCTCGCCTTTTTTGCGACCAATTTTTGAAGCAACACCACCTACAACAACCATAACGTTTGAGATATGCACTCCAGCTTCTTTTTCTTCGATGCCTCCTTGAGGATTTGCAGCACTAGGTTTAACATGTTTTTTAACGATGTTCACCCCTTCAACAACAACGCGATTTTTAATGCGATCAATTCGCAATACTTTTCCTTCGCTACCACGAGATTCTCCACTAAGAACCTTTACTTGGTCACCTACTTTTATGTGTAATTTCTTTTGCATTTTTTCAATTATTAAAGTACTTCAGGAGCCAAAGAAACAACCTTCATATACTGTTTATCTCTTAATTCACGTGCCACTGGTCCAAAAATTCGAGTTCCACGCATTTCACCAGCTTCGTTCAAAAGAACAACAGCATTGTCATCGAAACGGATGTAAGATCCATCAGGTCGTCTTACTTCTTTTTTAGTTCGAACAATAACTGCTTTTGTTACTTGTCCTTTTTTTACGTTTCCTTGAGGAAGTGCATCTTTAACACTCACAACAATTTTATCGCCTAAAGAAGCATATCTTCTTCCTGTTCCACCTAACACTCGAATGCACAATACATTCTTTGCGCCACTATTATCGGCTACTGTAAGCCTGCTTTCTTGCTGAATCATTTTATTAAATTATTTAGCTCTTTCAACTATTTCCACTAATCTCCAACACTTAGTCTTACTAAGCGGTCTAGTTTCCATTATACGAACTGTATCACCCGGATTACAATCATTTTTTTCATCGTGGGCGACAAATTTAGTCGTTTTTTTTACGAACTTACCATATTTAGGATGTTTTACTTTTCTCTCAACCGAAACAACGATAGACTTTTCCATCTTGTTGCTGGTAACCACCCCGATACGTTCTTTTCTTAAATTTCTTTTTGTTTCCATTACAGAAAATTTCTTTAGTACTTAGTATTATGCTTTTAATTTTCTACCTGTCATCTCCGTTTTCAAACGAGCTATATCTTTACGATTTGCTCTAATTTGAAGAGGGTTCTCAAGTTGAGAAACCGAATGTGCCAACGTAAGCTTTTCTTGCTTTTTTGTTAGTTCTTCGATTTTGTCTTTTAAGTCTTCTAAAGACAATTCTTTAATTTCTTTTGTTTTCATTCTTATTCGATTTATTCAGCGTAATCGGTTCTTACAACAAACTTGCACATAAGTGGAAGCTTTTGTCCAGCTAATCTCATGGCTTCTTTTGCAGTTGCAACAGGCACACCGTCTGCTTCAAAAATTATTCTTCCTGGTTGAATTACTGCAACCCAGTGGCTTGGCGCTCCTTTACCTTTACCCATCCTTACCTCTGCGGGTTTCATAGTGATTGGTTTATCAGGAAAAATTCTGATCCAAACTTGACCTTCTCTTTTCATGTGGCGCGTAAGGGCCACACGTGACGCTTCGATTTGACGTGAAGTCAACCAACCTGCATCCAGTGATTTTAAAGCGAATGATCCAAATGCAATTTGGCTGCCTCTTTGCGCCATTCCGGTATTTCTACCTTTCTGCATTCTTCTAAATTTTGTTCTTTTCGGCTGTAACATTGTCGTACTGCTTTATCTTAATTACTCTTTCTTCTATTTGTTAATTTTGGTTTTTGCTTAGCACCTTGTGGTGTTGAAGCGCCTTCTGTTGAAGACCTTTTTTGTTGAAGTCCGATATTCGGAGACAAATCTCTTTTACCATAAACTTCACCTTTGCAAATCCAAGTTTTAATTCCAATTCTTCCGTAAGTTGTATGCGCTTCTGCAACCGCATAATCGATATCTGCTCTGAAAGTATGAAGTGGAGTTCTTCCTTCTTTATACATTTCATTTCTTGCCATCTCTGCACCATTCAATCTTCCAGAAATTTTTACTTTAATTCCTTCAGCTCCCATTCTCATTGTTGAAGCAATTGCCATTTTAATAGCACGACGGAAAGAAATACGACCTTCAATTTGACGAGCGATACTATCGCCGACTAATTGAGCATCCAATTCCGGACGTTTAATTTCGTATATATTAATCTGAACTTCTTTTCCAGTAATTTTTTTTAACTCCTCTTTCAATTTATCTACCTCTTTACCACCTTTACCAATAATAACTCCTGGACGCGCAGTATTAATTGTTACTGTCACCAATCTAATGGTACGCTCAATGATGATTTTTGAGATACTCGCTTTGGACAACCTTGCCATAAGATACTCTCTTATTTTAAAGTCTTCTACAATTTTCGATGCGTAATCTTTACCTCCAAACCAGTTTGATTCCCATCCGTGGATGAATCCTAATCTGTTTCCTATCGGGTTAGCTTTTTGTCCCATTCTTTTTCTTTTACTTATTTTTTGCTGACAACTTTTGATTCTTTTTTGCTGGCAACTTTTGTTTCTTTTTTGCTGGCAACTTTTTCTATTTTGCTGTCAACGACAATTGTTGTATGATTTGATCTTTTTCTAATTCTGTGAGCTCTACCTTGCGGCGCAGGGCGGATCCGTTTCAACATTCCTCCTTGACCAACTGTAATTTCTGCAACAACTAACGTTTGGTCTTCAAGACTTTTACCTTCGTTTTTTTGCTCCCAATTTGCAATTGCCGATCTCAACAATTTTTCTAATCGTCCAGCAGCCTCTTTTGAATTGTGTTGTAAAATATTCAACGCCTTATTCACTTCAACACCTCTAACGATGTCAGCAACCAATCTCATTTTTCGAGGAGAAATTGGACAATCGTTCAAATGAGCAATTGCTGTTCTTCCTTTTACCTCTTTTAGCTTGTCTGCTTTTAATCTTTTTCTAGCCCCCATTGTGCTTATTATTTAGACTATTTAATTATTTCTTTTTCTTTTTATCAGCGTGACCTCTGAAAGTTCTGGTTGGAGCGAATTCACCTAATTTATGACCAACCATATTTTCAGTTGCATAAACCGGAATGAATTTATTTCCATTATGTACAGCAAACGTTAAACCCACAAAATCAGGTGTAATTGTTGATGCTCTTGACCAAGTTTTAATAACTGCTTTTTTTTCAGCTGCTTGGTTTACTTCGACTCTTTTCACTAATTTATAATGAACAAAAGGAGGTTTTTTTAATGATCTACCCATACCAAATTATTTCTTTCTTCTTTCAATTATGTAGTTATTCGAATACTTCGTTTTAGATCTTGTTTTGTATCCTTTAGCAGGAACACCATTTCTTGATCTAGGGTGACCACCGGATGATTTACCTTCACCACCGCCCATTGGGTGATCTACAGGATTCATCACCACACCTCTTACTCTTGGTCTTCTTCCAGCCCAACGAGATTTTCCAGCTTTACCAGCAACAGTTAACATGTGCTCTGAATTTGAAACAGAACCAATAGTAGCCATACAAGTTGTAAGTACCATACGAGTTTCGCCAGAAGGTAATTTTACTACTGCATAAGCGCCTTCGCGCGCATTCAGCTGCGCATAAGTACCAGCACCTCTTGACAATGAGGCACCTTTACCTGGTTTCAATTCGATGTTATGAATAATAGTACCCAAAGGAACTTCAGATAAGAAAAGTGCATTTCCAACTTCAGGAGCAGCTCCTTTACCAGATAATAATACTGTTCCTACTTTCAAACCTTCGGGAGCAATAATATATCTTTTCTCACCGTCAGCGTAAAACAATAATGCGATGTAGGCAGTTCTGTTTGGATCGTACTCAATAGTTTTTACAGTTGCAGGAATTCCAAATTTATCGCGTTTAAAATCTACAATGCGGTATTGCTTTTTATGACCACCGCCAATGTAACGCATTGTCATTTTACCAGTATTATTTCTTCCACCAGAACGTTTGTTCGGTCCTAGCAAAGATTTTTCAGGAGCAACTTTTGAGAGTGTGCTAAAGTCAGCAGCAATCTTATGACGCTGACCTGGTGTAATTGGTTTTAATTTTCTAACTGGCATCTTATCAGTTCTTAAACATTTTCATATAAATCAATCGTCTCGCCTTCTGCAACAGAAACAACCGCTTTTTTCCAAATCGGATTTGTTTGTTCAGCTATTCCACGAGAAGTGAATTTTCTTTTTGGTTTTCCGCCTCCGTAAGTCATGGTTCTAACACCAGTTACGTTAACACCATACAATCTTTCAATTGCTGCTTTAATTTCAATTTTATTTGCACCGTGATCAACAACAAATGCGAATCTGTTTTTGTTCTCGCTATCCGATGTTGCCTTTTCGGTTAAAATTGGTTTTTTAATTATATTGCTCATTGCTTAAATAATTAATTCAAAATACTTTCAATTTTTGCAATAGCTCCTTCAACAATTACAAGTTTATTGGCATTCAATATCTCATAAGTGTTCAAACTATCTACTGTTACTACATTGGCACCCTGAATATTTCGAGCTGACAAATAAGCATTTTTATTATCCGTAGGTAAAACAAAAAGTACTTTTTCGTAAGCCAAATTCATATTTGATAATACATCCATGAATTGTTTTGTTTTTGCTTCTTTCATATCGATCGAGTTAAGAACGATAATACCATTTTCTTTTGCTTTATAAGTCAATGCAGACTTACGTGCCAACTGTTTTACTTTCGTGTTCAATTTAAAATCATAATCTCTAGGATGTGGTCCAAATACTGTACCTCCACCTCTGAAAAGAGGATTTTTAATACTACCAGCACGAGCACCACCCGTACCTTTTTGTTTTTTCAATTTTCTTGTACTACCTGAAATATCTCCTCTTTCTTTTGACTGACTAGTACCTTGTCTTTTGCTGGCAAGATATTGTTTTACGTCAAGATAAATAGCGTGATCATTCGGCTCGATTCCAAAGATAGAATCAACAAGCGTAACACTTTTTGCGGTTTCTTTACCTTTTATGTCTACAACTTTAATATCCATCTTATTTCTCGATTGTGATGAAAGCACCATTGTGTCCAGGGACCGATCCCTTAATCAAAATGATATTCTTGTCGGTTAATACTTTTACAATTTGAAGGTTGAAGGTTTTTACGCGATGGTTACCCATTTGGCCACCCATTCTCATTCCTTTAAAAACTCTTCCAGGATAAGAACATGCTCCAATTGATCCCGGCGCACGAAGTCTGTTGTGTTGACCATGAGTTGCTTGTCCAACACCGGCAAAGCCATGTCTCTTAACAACACCTTGAAAACCTTTACCTTTTCCAGTTCCAACAACCTCAACAAAATCACCTTCGGCGAAAATGCTTGAATTGACAACATCACCTAAATTTAATTCATCGAATCCTTTGAATTCAACCAATTTTTGTTTTGGCGTAGTTTTAGCTTTCTCGAAGTGACCTTTAAGAGAGCTTGGTGTATTCTTTATTCTTCGCTCACCAAAAGCGAGTTGGACAGCTTGGTATCCATCTTTTTCTTGAGTTTTCACTTGTGTTACTACACAAGGACCAGCTTCTATCAACGTGCATGGTGTTGCCTTACCCTCGGCACTGTAGATGCTAGTCATCCCAATTTTTTTTCCAATTATTCCTGGCATACTTTATTTATATATACTAATTAAACTTTTATTTCAACGTTTACTCCACTTGGTAATTCAAGTTTCATTAACGCGTCTACTGTTTTTGATGAAGAACTGTAGATGTCAATCAATCGTTTGTACGCACACAATTGAAATTGTTCACGTGCTTTTTTGTTTACGTGTGGAGATCTCAATACCGTGTAAATTCTTTTGTGTGTTGGTAATGGAATTGGTCCACTTACAACAGCACCAGTAATTTTTACTGCTTTTACAATCTTTTCAGCAGATTTGTCCACCAAGTTATGGTCGTACGATTGCAACTTTATTCTAATCTTTTGGCTCATTTTTTATTCGTTCTAATTAAGCTTCAATTTTTCCTTTAACCTTTGCAATAACTTCATCCGCAATATTTTTTGGACAAGTTGCGTAATGTGAGAATTCCATTGTAGAAGTTGCTCTACCCGAAGACAATGTTCTAAGTGTTGTTACATAACCGAACATTTCTGAAAGAGGCACATCAGCTCTGATAACTTTAGCACCTAAACGGTCATCCATACCTGTCATTTGTCCTCGTCTTCTGTTCAAATCGGCTACGATGTCACCCATGTTTTCTTCTGGTGTTACCGCTTCTACTTTCATGATTGGCTCCAACAATTCGGGCTTAGCCAATTTCATGGCAGCTCTGTAAGCCATTCTACCACAAATTTCAAAAGACAATGCATCTGAATCGACATCGTGGTATGAACCATCATTTAACTCAACAATAATGCTATCAACAGGGAATCCTGCTAAAACACCATTTTTCATTGACTCTCTAAATCCTTTTTCTACAGGTGGGATAAACTCTCTTGGAATACTTCCACCTTTAATGTTATTAATGAACTCAAGACCAGTTTTAGCTTCATCAGTCTGTGGTCTGATACGGATACTGATGTCAGCAAATTTACCACGACCACCTGATTGTTTTTTGTATGCTTCTCTATGATCAACTTGCGCAGTAATTCTTTCTTTGTAAGCAACCTGAGGAGCACCTTGGTTTACTTCCACTTTAAATTCTCTTTTTAAACGCTCAACCAAAATCTCCAAGTGCAACTCACCCATACCTGAGATAATTGTTTGACCTGAATCTTCGTTCGTATGAACTTTGAAAGTAGGATCTTCTTCTGCTAATTTATTTAAAGATAATCCCAATTTATCAACATGCGATTGAGTTTTAGGCTCAATTGCGATACCGATTACTGGTTCAGGGAAATCCATTGATTCCAATACTATCGGATGTTTTTCATCACATAAAGTATCTCCTGTTCTAATATCTTTAAATCCTACACCTGCAGCAATATCGCCAGCTTCAACGTGGTCAATAGGATTTTGTTTGTTTGCATGCATTTGGAAAATACGAGAGATTCGTTCTTTATTTCCCGTTCTTGTATTGAAAATATAAGATCCCGCATCTAAATTACCTGAGTACATTCTGAAAAAACATAATCTTCCAACAAAAGGATCTGTAGCAATTTTAAATGCTAAAGCCGCCATTGGTTCTTCAGGATTTGGATTTCTTTTTTCCATTTCATCTGTGTC
>Ga0105044_10012986_pt1 | contig 11319 bp, 6 predicted proteins | sample MAT01_FD_78092 | JGI IMG/M metagenome (GOLD analysis project Ga0105044, IMG submission 78092) | Freshwater microbial communities from Lake Fryxell liftoff mats and glacier meltwater in Antarctica - MAT-01 | ecosystem: Environmental > Aquatic > Freshwater > Ice > Liftoff microbial mat | place... | reverse complement strand
TGTACCGCCATCGCCATCACGTGAGATGTGGTGTGGCGAATTTTTTTTAGTTGCTCCGACTCACTCGTGCGGGGCAACTCAATTTTAACGGACTCTTCTGGACCGGAAATGGATTCTGAGCTAGACATCGGTTGATTTAGCAATTAATTTAGTTACACTGGCTTCTATCTTACTCAGATTGGGACAGCAACCGCCGACTTCCGGTTGGGGGACTCTTACAGGAGTGCTAACTAACCGTAGGGTGCGTCAGCGGGGCACAGTCTTTAGTCTGGGGTAGTCACATTCAGCCCGCTGACGCACCCTACAAGAGCTGTTGACACTCAAATGAGAGAATTACCTTAAGAAACCGGGTTTTTGCCTCCGCGACTATCTTCAATCCAAAATCCAAAATCCAAAATCTAAAATCTAAAATCGATTGATTGAATCTTTGTTAAAATAATGTTACATTTTGTAAATAGCGTCTAAGATTAGAATAGATAAATAACCAAATTTTGATCCATGCTTAATCCCAACTTGCCCGAAGCCGAATTGCTAAAATCCATACTGCAACCGCTGTTAGAGGATTTTAAATACTGGTTTGGTCAATCGGCAATTCTCTTAGAAACTGAGGAAATAGCCTTTCTCACCAGTGAGGAGCAATCTGACTTGTTGGCGAGAGTTCAACAGGCTCAGCAAGAAGTAAGCGCTGCGAGTGCTTTATTTCAAGCAACGGGAGGTCAAGTTGGGATTGAAACCGCAGCCATGATGCCGTGGCACAGACTGCTTGCCGAATGCTGGAAAGTCTCGTCGCGATTTCGCGCCTCGCCTGTGGCGAAGCCTGGAAAATAAGGTGATTTCAAATTCAAGCCGCCGTCAAATCCCAAGTTAAGGAAATATCGGCGACAGAGTTGACAACATCAAAAAGATTTCCAGTTAATAATTCATTAATTGGTGAAACACATTTGTAAATTGCTGTGTGGCTGTTTAGCCCGGAGGAAAATATCATGTTACACCTGCTTTATATCCTAGCTTTTACCGTTCTTGCCTTTCTAGCCGTCGGTAACTTAATCCGCAGCTTAGTCACGGTAGGTATGGAGTCCCAGCGCCCTCAACAATTTAGACAAAATAATCGCTACGCATCTTATGGGAACTCTCAAGCTGTACCGCATCCAGAACTTTTAGACGAATACGGAAATATTGTCAACGAGCCGCTGTTAGTGATGCGTTCGCTGACTGTACAAGATGCTCGCGAACAATTAGATGCTCTCTACAAATCATCTCCGGGCGGCAGCGACGAAGGGGGCGAACTCGTCTGAGTCTGGGACACGCACAGCATTTATACTTACGGACGATCGCCCTGAAAAAGATAATTAGCTATTAGTTTCTAACTAACGGGAAATTAGTAGTGACTTTTGAGAGATACTGGAAAGGGATCGATCTCAAATATTTGTCGATCGATCCCGTTTTGCGATCGGCAAAAATGCACGTTTAAGGCTAAATGATCGTCCCTATTTCGGTATTGGCAGAACTTCTGCAAACTTTGCCCCAACTGCGGGCACAAATTTATTTCAAATCTTCCATGACAGCGCTGTCTCACGCGATGGAAGATTTGGTTTTGGCTGGTTCCGATGAACCTTTGGTGATTGCCACCTTTCAGCGAGAGCGCTTCTACCGCCAGGAAGCTCACCGCTATCGGCGAATTGCCTCACGCTCTTCTCAGGTATACGTGCTCGCAGCACCGGAAACTGAGTTTAAAAATTCTTCGGAGTGTCACGAAACTGTGGCGTTTGCACCGGAAGATGCGTTAAGCCAAGAGTGGAATTTAGTGGTGCTGGGGCAGGAATACTCAACTTGTCTGATTTGTCAAGAAAAAATTGTGCCGCTCGAAAATCAAGACTCTGGCGAGCCGTTGCTGATGGATCAAGCTCGTAGATTTGAGGGAATTTGGACGTTTGATCGTGAGGTAAGCTGCAAAGCTGCCGAATTGTTGCTGGATAAAATTCTCAAATATCGCCCGGAATTGGCAGAAAAGATCGATCGAGCACGAACAACTTACAAATTAGTCAAAACACCCAAAAAAACCAGGAAATCCACGAATTCCAAATCTACAAAGCCCGACAAAACTTTAGGGAAACCCCCCAGAATTCCCAATCCTAAACTGAGCGATGCTTTTGCCGAACGCTTAGTAACATACTTGCAAGCTGGTCAACACAAACTGCTGAAAGCATACGGTGCTATAGCAGCCCAAGAACGCAAAGAACGCCTCGTAAATTTAATTACAACGGCAATGCGGCAGTCTCTCAATCCGCAAGAAATCGTGGAAGTCGCAGTGCAAGAACTGGGTACTGCTTTGTCAGCAAGCCGCTGTTTGATTTATCGCTGCAAAGCTACAGATATTGCGACTAAAATTGATCGCGAGTTTTTGCGCCCTGGCACTAATTCCCTGCTAAATCAGACTTGGCCGTTGCAGGAAAATCCGATATTTCGTGATGCGGTGGTAAAACAAGAGCGAGTGTACATCCAAGAGACAGCACAACACCCGCTGATTGTCAATACAGAATTCTTGCGATCGCAAGTAAAACAGTGGCAAATTGTCTCCTGGTTAATGGTGCCTGTGCTTTATCAGGGGCGGGTTTTGGGAATGGTGGAACTGCACCAGTGTCGATCGACTATAGCTTGGGAAGAAGACGAACTAGCCTTAGTAGAGGCGATCGCCACACAACTCGGAGCTGCCTTAATTCAAGCAGAAACCTACGCACATTTAGAAGAGCTAAATCAACAATTAGAAGCTTTAGACCGCACTCGCAGCAATCTAATAGCCATCACAGGCCACGAACTCCGCACACCTCTTTCTACTATTCAAGTGTGTCTAGAAAGTTTGAATACCGAACCAGATATGCCAGCAGAATTGCGAAAAATCATGTTAGAAACTGCCCTCGGCGATGCTGATAGAATGCGGAAACTCGTGCAGGATTTCCTAACTCTTTCCCACCTAGAAAGCGGACGAGTTGCATGGAATGTAGAATCACTAACGCTGCAAGAATGCGTTGATTTAGCCCTCAGCAGCGTTCGAGCTCGTGGTTATGACAAAAAGTTGCCCCAAATCATCGCCGAAGTATCAGCCGAATTGCCATTAGTACAAGCCGACGGCGAGTGGTTGGTAGAAGTGCTTTCCAAGTTGTTAGATAATGCTTGCAAATTCACCACGCCCCAAGGAAGCGTCACTGTTCGAGCTAAATGTAACGGTTCCCGCATGGTGGAAGTGCTTGTAGCCGATACAGGGAGAGGCATAGAGGCGAATAGTTTAAAAGTAGTGTTCGATCGATTTTATCAAGAAGAAGGAGCATTGCGGCGCAGCGCCGGCGGTACCGGTTTGGGATTAGCAATTTGCAAGCAGATTGTCGCAGGCTGGGGCGGTAAAATTTGGGTAGATTCCCCAGGAAAAGACAAAGGAAGTGAATTTCATTTCACTATTCCTACTCTATAGAACCCATTTGAGATCTTGAGGGCGATCGCTCACAGCAGTCGATCGGCCCCAAAAGCTCTTTTTGAGCTCGTTCTGTTTAAACAAGGAGAGAACTAATCAAAATTCGGCAAATATTGCAAGAAAAACGAGTAATCAGAACGGAGGACACGGCAGTGCCGTGTCCCTACAATTGATCGTGGTAGGGACACGGCAGTGCCGTGTCCTCTATATTATTCCGGTGCAGCCGGAATTGATATCAAAGGTTCATAGTTCCGCTTCAGTGCTAAAACAAAAACTCAACTGTTAAAGGCGTGGAATTACATATACTAAATAGGAATACTAATTACAAACTCTGTTCCTTTCTTCACCGACGAAAAACATTTCAAACTCCCCCCATGTTTTTCCGTTACTATCTGATGAGAAATCGACAATCCCAATCCCGTTCCTTCCCCTTCTGCTTTCGTTGTAAAAAACGGAGTAAACAATCTTTCTGTCACACTTTCCGGCATTCCCAGCCCGTTGTCAGCGATCCGAATCACCAGGGTGTCCATTATTTGCTGTTCTTTCTGGCAAACACCCACAGTAGAAATGGTAATTGTATTGGGATTTCTTTCAACTTCTGCATAAGTTTTGCCCGCATTAGATTCATCCAAAGCATCAATGGCATTAGCAATCAAATTCATAAATACTTGATTCATTTGTCCCGGATAGCAGAGTAATTTTGATAATTCACCGTAATATTTAATGATTTTAATTGCCGGTCGAGTCTTATTTGCTTTGATTCGGTGAGACAAAATCATCAAAGTGGTTTCAATTCCTTCGTGAATATCAACTGCTCTTTTTTGAGCAGTGTCGGTGCGGGAGTAATTGCGGAGGGACTGCATAATATCACGAATGCGATCGATTCCCAATTTCATCGATTTAGTTGTTTTGGGCAAATCTTCTAATAGGTATTCTAGTTCGATCGACTCAATTTCATCTTCAATTTCTTGTCCTGGTTCGGGAAACTTTTCTTGATAAAGATTGAGCAAATTAATCAAATCATCAACATATTCTTGAACGTGGTGTAAATTCCCAGAAATGAAACCAACGGGATTGTTCACTTCGTGAGCCACTCCAGCAACCAGTTGTCCGAGTTGAGATATTTTTTCAGTTTGAACTAATTGTGCTTGAGTTTGTTGCAGTTCAATTACTGCGGCTTCTAACTGACGAGATTTTTCTTGTTCGCCAGCGTAGAGACGGGCATTTTCAATGGCAATTGCTGCCTGTGCTGTCAATATTTGCAACAGTTTCAAGCGTTCCCTGGTAAACGCCCCCGCCACCAGATTATTTTCTAAATAAACGACACCAATCGACTTTCCTTGATAGAGAATAGGCGCGCACAAAATTGACTTTGGTTGAGTATTTTGAATGTAGACATCCGATTGATAAATTGTTTCTTTAGCTGCATCTGTCAAAATTAGCGGTTTCTGAGTCATCGCAACATATTGGATTACAGAAATAGGAATATCTGAACTATTTGTTAGCAAAGTAGATTCTTGAAATATCCTGGAATTGTGCTTGTTAGTATCCAACACTTCAATGCAGAGTTGTCCATCTTGTTCTAGAAGAATAGAGCCTTTTTGAGCGCCTGCATTTTCTAAAATAATATGCAGTAGTTTTTTTAACAGTTTTTCTAAGACAATTTCACTAGAAATTGTCTGAGAGGCTTTCATTACTGTTCCTAAATCCAAAATGTTGGCATCGGCGGAGGTACTCGCAGTTGTTGTCACCGTTATTTGATTATCGGAGATTTTTTGAAACCAATCTGGATGAGATTGTTCTAATTGATGAACTTTGGCGGTGGCACCCCATTGGAGATAGCAAAAACGGGCATCAGCGAGATATGTTTTGGCTGAATTATACCGATTTTGTGCTAAATAAAATCTGGTAGCTAGTTCGTTTGCTAGGGCAGCATTTTGAATAAAGCCATTTTCGAGTGCAGAAGCGATTGACTGGTCATAATATTCTGCTGCTGCATAGTTATTTTGTGACAACCGCGCTATTTCTGCGTGAATTAATAAATATTTGTGCTGATAGTTTGCTGGGCAATGCTTCGCCAAATCTCGAAATTCTTCCAGGCTGATGTTGAGTTGTTCTCGGTATAGTTTACTATCGCTATCGCTGGCATTTGTACAAGCAGAAGCTAGGGCAATAGCGTGATGGAAACGAAAAACCGGATTGACAAAGTGACCGGCACCACCTTTCAAAAACTCCGCGCCAGCCAAAGCATATTCTAAGGCTAGATTGACCTCACCAAACCAGTTAGCAATAGTCAGTCTGTAAAGATAAATTACAAAAATAGTAGTAAGATCGGCAGAGGATTCAGAAAATTTTAACAGCGCTCGATCGTCAATAAAAGTTTCAGGTATCTGGGCGGCTTCTAAGGCGCAGGTAAGTTGGGCGATCGCATTTTTAGTCAGCAAGTGATAGGCTAACATATTGCGATCGATTTTTGACAACACAGGGATAAATTTATCCGCAATTTCTGTGGATTTTTGTAGCGATTCATTACCAAAAAAGCAGGCCCATAGATAATTAATGGAAGCATAACCAGACCACTGGTAAGCACCTGTTTCTATGCCGTTGTTAAAGGCTTTCAGCATGAAAAATTTGCACTCATCTATATATTGAATGTAATGCAAAGTTAAAGCGCCCCACATATGAAAAATCTGAGCACCTAACTCTGTAAGATTCCAACGTTCGTAGAGGTTGAGGGATAGTTTGCCAGCTTCGCAGCCAGCATCTATTTCGCGATATTTTGTGATTAAAGTAAAGGCATACAAAGTGTAACCAAATGCGGAAACACGGCAATTGCCGTGTTCAATACTCGCTTGCACAAACTTCATCGCGCAGAGAAATTGAGCGTTGGGATTGGTAAAATAAGCGATCGGGAAAAGTTCTTTCAAAATCCGGTGGGCTGCGAGTTTTAGCGGATCGGTGAGTGTGGGTAAATTTGCTAAATCGGCGATCTGGCGTTGTCGAAGCCCTCCAAGAGGATCGCAAATCATTGCTTTCGTCTTTGCTAATTCACTCGCTAAAAAATCGTCATCCGGGTAAGCCTCAAACTCCATACCCAAAGATTGTAATGTTTCAATACCTAACTTATAAGCAGCAGACAAATCATTTTTAATTCGTAGACAAGTCATTTTTAATTCATTAACCAAGCACCTTTCTAACAAAGTATGAATTTTTGGAAGAATCCTCTCAAACATTGCTAAAGCTTCATCATTATTTCCATTCAAATACTCCGCTTCCGCCAGTGCTAAATTTAGTTCTAGACTCAACTTGTAATTATCTTGCCAACTTAGGGCAGGTAAGGTGTTGCACCCAGTTTGAAAAAAAGTCTTTGCAGCTTCAAAAGCCGAAGCCGCTTTAGCCATTTTACCTGCTTGTAAATTTAATTGTGCTAATTCATAACATTCTTCATAATTGACAATCAACCCGCGAGCCAAGTTCAAATGATTGACAATATCAAAAAGTTTTTCGGGGCGTTCAGCTTCATTGGTACTTTGCAATAACAAACGTCCTAACTTCAAATGTACTGGTTGTTTCTGGGCATCAGGAATCATGACATAGGCGGCTTGTTGCACTCGATCGTGCAAGAACTTGTAGCCGACTTTTCCGGCTGTTTTGCCCAATTTTTCTAGTCCCTGCTGATCCAATACTTGCGGTACTCGATAGGTGTGATCTAGAGGCAAAATTAACCCTACTTGCAGTGCTTCCCACAACTCCCGTGCTGTTTTAGTCAAAGATTGTTCGCTGGCGATCGACAAAATATCCAAAGTAAATTGATTGCCTATGCAAGCGGCTAATTGTATAACTCTTTGAGTTGCGCTTGACAATTTTTGAATTTTATTCACCATTAAATCAACAACATTTTCTGAAATAGCCTGGTTCTGAATTTTTTGAATATCCCACTGCCATTCATCGGATTTTGAATTGAATTCTAGTAAATTTTCTTGATGTAACGCACTAAATAATTGTTTGATAAAAAATGGATTCCCGTCAGTTTTGTCTGACAATAATTTTCCAAGAATTGCCGCTTTTTTAAAGGAACAATTCAGCGTTTCAGAGACTAATTGATTGACATCAGAAATTGCCAATGGTTTCAGTGCAATTTCTGTCATGGAAATTCCAGTTGCCCGAATTGTCTCATTTGCTAGCATCAAGGGATGCGTCGGACTGACTTCATTATCCCGATAGGCGTTAATCACTAGCAAGTAAGGGTTTTTTTCCAGGCAATTGTGTTGATACATATTGACTGTTCCAGCATCCATCCACTGACAGTCGTCGAGAAATATTACTAAGGGATGTTCGGCAGTTGCAATTGCGTGGATGAATTGTTGCATTACTCGGTTGAAGCGGTTTTGAGATTCAATAACACCGAGTTCGGGTAGGGGAGGTTGCGGGCCTAAAATTAACTCTAATTCGGGGATAGCGTCGATCGCAATTTGGGCATTTACACCCAAAGCGTTTAGTAATGTTTCTCGCCATTGTGCTAACTGAGTTTGGCTTTCCATTAAAATTTGATTTACAAAACTCCTCATGGCTTGATTGAAAGACTCGTAGGGAATATTGCGCTTAAACTGGTCAAATTTACCAAATATAAAATAGCCGTGTTGGTGAGTTGAAACGCGAATAATTTCATGGACTAATGCTGATTTGCCAATGCCTGAATAGCCACATACCATGACAATTTCACTGCCACCTTTGCTAACTCGCTCGAATATTTGTAATAGTTGTTCTACTTGTTTTTCTCGTCCATAAAGTTTTTGGGGGATCGACAACTGGCTCATGGCATCGAGTTGGCCTGGGATAAAGTCGGAAATTATACCGTGATTTTGAATCTGATTTTGGCACTGTTCTAAATCTGCTAATAATCCTGTGGCGCTTTGATACCTATCTTCGGCATTTTTTGCCATGAGTTTTGCCACAATTTGTGCTAAAATGGTAGGGATTTTGGGGTTTAATTCTTGAATAGGTATGGGTTGTTTTGCAATATGACAGTGTACTATTTCTAAGGGTTCGGTACTCTGAAATGGTAATTGTTTTGTCAGCAGTTCGTAAAAGGTGACACCTAGAGAATAGAAATCGCTCCGGTAGTCTAGGTCTCGATTCATGCGCCCAGTTTGTTCTGGGGACATATAGGCTAGGGTTCCTTCTAGGCGATCGGGATTTTTTAAGTTGGGATATTCTTGGTTTAAGCAGGAAGCGATGCTAAAGTCAGTGAGTTTTACTTGCTCTGTTTGGGAATTGATGATAATATTTGCAGGTTTGATATCTTTGTGAATAATTTGATTTTTATGAAGTGATATTAAAGCTTTTGCCAAGGACAGGGCTATATTTAGAAACTGGGCTATCGATAATTCATAATCGGTGTCTGGTAATGCGATGCTTTCTATTTTTTGACGTTCCTGATTTGAACGATAGCCCAGGCTTGTCATCCATTTTCTCAGTGATAGCCCTGCAATATCTTCTAAGATTAATAATAAGCAATTTTGATGATTTTCGATTCCATAGATTTTGATGATCTGCTCAGAGTCAAGATGTTCAGTAATTTGATATTCGTGCTTGAGTCTGGCGATCTGCTCTAGGGTGGGACAGTCGGTGTTTAAAACTTTGAGAATGACAAACTGTCTGTCGGCTGTCGATACTGCCCGATAGACGACTGTGTGAACTCCTTGGTGGATGAGTTCTTGCAGCTCATAACCAGAAAATCCTGCAACTGACAGCATGGGTTGTCCTTTCTAGTGTGTAAATCACTTCCTTATTCTAGGATGCCACATATTGAGCAAAGTTAATTAGGGCGATCTGCCGATCGCAAATAAAAATTCTGAAGGTATATTATTATCTAATTTTATGAAAAACACTTAGGTATAAACTGGGTATTTTGGCGATCGACAAAGCGACCAAGCAAATTATCATAAAATATCCATAACACAAAGTTGAATGGAGCTTTCAACAAAATATTGAAAACTGTCAGAGGTATCTGGCGATCGATCGAGCTTGCACCTGACCTGATTATCCCATACACAGTAGACTTGGAAGTAGTCGTAGATACGCTCGGTTAAATGTATCTGTTAACTTTCCTTGCAATTTCGACAGTAGGGTAACAGTCTGGTGATACGATGCCCTAAAAATCCTTTGGATATATCTATGGCAGAAGAACTCACTGGACAACCCCCTATTTTCGGCGGCAGCACCGGCGGCTTGCTGACTAAGGCGCTAGTTGAAGAGAAGTACGCGATCACTTGGACTAGCCCCAAGGAACAGGTGTTTGAAATGCCGACTGGTGGCGCTGCAATCATGCGTCAAGGCGACAACCTGCTGTATCTGCCCCGGAAGGAGCAGTGCATTGCTTTGGGCGGCCAGCAACTGCGGGCTAAATTCAAAATCTCGAACTACAAGATTTACCGCGTATTTCCCGACGGTTCTAATGAATACCTGCATCCCAAGGATGGCGTGTTCCCTGAAAAGGTGAATGAAGGTCGTCCTTACGTGGGTAAGATTGACCGCAATATTGGCAGCAATCCTAATCCAATTAAGGTGAAGTTTACCGGTAAAAAGACTTACGATCCTTAAGCACTGACCGTTAAGCTGAGCTCTTTTCGGGTAATAGTGCCTGGAAAGCTCAGCTTGCATTTGTTTGTAGTAGCGCTTGGGCGGGGGAGGCTTTTTCTACATCGCCCAAGCGCAACTGCAAACTTCAAATCTTAATAAAAATTAATAATTAAATTAACAATGAATCTCGTAATCAGGCGAGCAACTCATCAGGATATCGATGTTTGTGCTCGCATTAATTATGAAGCTTTTAAAGGTGTTTCCGATCGCCATCAGTTCCCTACAGACTTTCCGACACTGGATTTTGCAACGGAAATCACTGGCTTGCTAATCGAAAATCCGTCGTTTTTTGACATTGTAGCCGAAAACGAAGGCTCGGTTGTGGGCTGCGGTTTTATGGATGAACGGAACCCGATTCGTGGCATTGGGCCTGTTAGTGTCGATCGCACTTTTCAGTCCAAGGGAACAGGACGTAAAATCATGAAAGCTTTGGTGGAACAGGGACTGAAGGCTCCCGGCATTCGCTTGGTGCAAGAATCTTTTAACATGGCGTCGCTGTCTCTGTACGTTTCTCTCGGTTTTGAAGTGAAGGAACCTTTGCTGTTGTTGGAGGGGATGTTTCGCAGTCAGCCGCGGCATGGATTTGAGGTGCGGCACCTCAGAAGTGAGGATGTTGACGAATGTCAGGCTTTGTGCAATAGAGTGTATGGGTGCGATCGCACTTCCGAGATTAAATACGCCCTGAATAACCTTTCTCCTTTGGTTGCCACCAAGCAAGGTAGGATTGTGGCCTATACTTGTGCGGTGTCTACTTTCGGCCACAGCGTCGCCGAAACTGAAGCTGATATGCAGGCTTTGGTGTTGGGTGCTGCTGCGTATAGTCCCGGAGAAGTGCTTTGTTTTCACTTGCCGGTCAGTTATTCAAGTTTGTTTCGCTGGTGTTTGCAAGAAGGGCTGCGCGCCCTCAAGCCCCTGGCGGTGATGGCAATTGGTGAGTATCAGCAGCCTGCGGGATGTTATTTTCCGTCTTATCTTTATTGATTGTATAGCTAAGTTATATATATGATATTTCCCGATTTCTCACAATTCTCCGAACTGGCAAAACAAGGCAATTTTGTGCCCGTGTATCAAGAATGGGTTGCCGATTTGGATACGCCCGTGTCTGCGTGGTATCGGGTTTGCGCCGGTCAACCTTACAGTTTTCTGCTCGAGTCGGTGGAAGGTGGGGAGAAGCTCGGGCGTTATAGTTTCTTAGGGTGCGATCCGCTGTG
>Ga0105044_10012982_pt1 | contig 11320 bp, 6 predicted proteins | sample MAT01_FD_78092 | JGI IMG/M metagenome (GOLD analysis project Ga0105044, IMG submission 78092) | Freshwater microbial communities from Lake Fryxell liftoff mats and glacier meltwater in Antarctica - MAT-01 | ecosystem: Environmental > Aquatic > Freshwater > Ice > Liftoff microbial mat | place... | reverse complement strand
GGATCACCGGCATGCATGTCGCCACCCACTGCGCAACATTCTGCCGCACCGACGGGGCGGCCGGTGACGCGCGCGGGATCACCTGTTTGCTGGTGCCCAATCCATCGCCCGGACTGGTGATCGCGGAATATCTGTGGACGTTCAATATGCCCACCGATCACCCGCGCCTGTCGTTCACCGACGTCTGGGTGCCCGACAGCGCGCGGCTTGGCCCAGTCGGCGGGGGCCTTAGCATCGCGCAGAGCTTTGTGCATCAGAACCGCATCCGTCAGGCGGCGTCATCGCTGGGCGCGGCGGTGTATTGTATTGAAGAGAGCGTCAGATACGCCCGCGCGCGCAAACCTTTTGGTGAAGCGCTGGCCAAAAATCAGGCGATCCAGTTCCCGCTGGTGGAACTGGCGACCCAGACTGAAATGCTCCGCCTGCTGATCCGCAAAACGGCGTGGGACATGGACAACCTGCCGCACAAGGAGATTGAGCACCAACTGTCGGACAAGGTCAGCATGTGCAATTATTGGGCGAACCGGCTATGCTGCGAGGCCGCCGACCGCGCGATGCAGGTGCACGGCGGCATCGGTTATTCGCGCCACAAACCGTTCGAACATATTTATCGCCACCACCGCCGCTATCGCATCACCGAGGGCGCGGAGGAGATTCAGATCCGCAAGGTCGCGGCCTATCTGTTCGGTTATCTGGGGCCGAGGAAGGGGAGTTTGGGCTAACGCATCGCCCCTTTGGCATCGCCACAATCCATGTTAGATTTTGCGTCAAAACCAAAATGGCATGGAGAGAGCAGATGTACGATCTGGTGATTCGAGGCGGCATGGTCGTCGATGGTAGCGGAGCCCCGGCGCGGCGCGCAGATGTAGCAATAGCGGGCGACCGCATCATGGCTATAGGCGACAATATCGGTACGGGCCGCGACGAAATCGACGCCAGCGGCAAAATCGTCACCCCCGGCTTTGTCGATATTCACACCCATTATGACGGTCAGGCAACCTGGGATCAGGAAATGGCCCCGTCGAGCTGGCACGGCGTCACCACTGTTGTCATGGGCAATTGCGGCGTCGGCTTTGCCCCGGCGCGGCCCGACCGCCAAGACTGGCTGATCAGCCTGATGGAGGGGGTGGAGGATATTCCCGGCACCGCATTGGCAGAGGGGATGACGTGGGACTGGGAGACTTTCCCCGAATATATGGATGCGCTCGAACGGTTGCCGCGCACCGTCGATGTCGCCTGCCATGTGCCGCACGGCGCAGTGCGCGCCTATGTCCTGGGCGACCGTGAACAGCCCGGCGCCGTGCCGACGGACGCCGACATCGCCGAAATGTCGCGCATTGTGGAGGAAGGCGTGCGCGCCGGGGCGCTGGGTTTTTCGACCAGCCGTACAGTGCTCCACAAATCGGTCGATGGTGAACTTGTGCCCGGCACGACGGCAACGCCCGAAGAACTGATCGCCATTGGCCGCGCCATGGGCCGCGTCGGCTATGGCGTCTTCGAAATGGCGAGCGACCTGAAACGGGAATGGAATGAATTTCAGTGGATGGGCGATCTATCCCGCGAAACCGGCCTGCCGGTGACCTTCGCCGCGCTGCAAAGCATCGCCAAGGAACTGCCGCTTGATGAACAGATCAGCGAAATGCGGGCGCAGAACGACAATGGCGCTAACATCGTCGCGCAGATCGCGCTGCGCGGCACCGGCATCATCATGGCGTGGCAGGGCACCGTTCACCCCTTTCGTTTCAAACCGGCGTGGGTGGAGATTGAAACTTTGCCGTGGGCCAGGCAGCTCGCACACCTTCAAGATCCGGCGTTCAAGGCGCGGATGCTGGCCGAGGAGAACATGTTCCCTGAAAGCGATGTTGTCGAATTGCTCCACGTCATTGCGGGCGGCTGGTTCGCGCAGTTCGAGATGGGGCCGGATTTCAATTACGAACCCACGCCTCAGGAAAGCATTATGGCGCGCGCGGCGGAGGCGGGTATGTCGGGTGCCGAATATGCCTATGACCTGTTGATGCAGGACGCGGGCAAGGGGTTCATCTATTTTCCCATTCTCAACTACGCCGATGGCAACCTCAATTTTCTGGAACCGCTGCAGGGGGCTGACGACACGGTCAACAGCCTGTCGGACGGCGGCGCCCATTGCGGGACGATCTGTGATGCGGCATCGCCAACCTTCATGCTCCAGCATTGGGTGCGCGACCGCGCTCGCGCGCGCGTAACCCTCGAAACCGCAATCAAGCGCCAGTGCCGTGATACTGCACTGCTTTACGGCCTGGAGGATCGCGGGATGCTCGCGCCCGGCTATCTTGCGGACCTCAACATCATCGACATGGCCGCGCTGAAACTTGGCAAGCCCTGGCTCGCATTTGATCTTCCTGCAGGGGGCAAGCGGTTGCTGCAAAAAGCCGATGGCTATGTCGCCACGGTGAAATCGGGGCAAGTGACGTTCCGGAATGGAGCCTGCCAGGGCATCTTCCCCGGCGGTGTGATTCGCGGGCCGCAGCGGGTGGAATATGCGCAGGCCGCTGAGTAACCTGAAACAACCGTAGAACGTTGATTCAGTGACCGGCCTGTACGATCGCGGGCGAGCGTGGGAATAGCTGTTCCATTTTGGAACATTTTGCCATCCGCCGCTGCGTACGGACACCTGTACGTTCACGGTTCACGGTTCTGGCGGCGCTAACGGAGAATATGCGGGGACACTGGGTTTTGCTGGCGTGCCAGAGCCCGCGACCTGGGCGTTCATGATCCTCGGCTTTGGCCTTGTCGGTGGCGCAAGGCGCTGGTTGCGAAGCCAAGCTTTGCCTGAAGCTTAATATCTCCAAGCTGAGAAAAGAGCGAGCGGCAAGCGATTGCCGCTTGGTTGTTTTTGGGTTGGGCTAGCTATCGCCTCAGGTCCGAGGGCAGGGTCGGTTCGCTGATCAATGCTTCGAACCGCCGCCACTGGCGCGCCACATCGCTGCCTTCGTAGGCGATGTCAGTGGCAACCATATCCTGGCCCAGACCATAGTTGATGACGTAGCTGCGATAGGTTTCGGTGAACTTGATCGACTGTTCGGCGCGCGCGGGGGACATCAGCAGATATGCTTGCGTCAGCGCAATGGCACGCGCGCGGTCGATTTCGCCGTCGAGATACATTTGCGCGATGGTGATCCGCGCGCCCGACACTGCCTTGATCGCGTCCAGCAGCCGCCAGTATTTGCTGTCGGCGGGCGCGGATATACCAGCCAGCGGCATCAGCACACGGCGCTCATAATCCTTTTTTGCTTTGCCCGGAAACGCCATCTCGATCCCGTGATTGGCGGTTCCCTCAGCGATCAGGCTTTGCGGGCTGTACAGCGGATAGACGCTATATTCGATCCACCCGCGTCCGCGTGCCAACCGCTCTTCAAGCAGGAAGTTCAGCGCGTGGTGGCCCGGATAGCCCTCATGACAGCCAAGATCGATCGCGCGGGACAGGCGGATCGGCAGGTCGGTGTTGATCTGGATCAGGCTTTTATAATCGCCCTTGTAATAATTATAGCCACTCCACGGTTTGCCAGTGACGAATTCCAGCGTGAAACGCTCGTTTGCGGGCATGGCAATGTGGCGTGCGGTCTCTGTGCGGCAAGCGGCGATGGCAGTGTCGAACACGCTTTGCAGCTTGTCCTTGGGGATCACAAAGTGCTCGAGATAGGCATCGACCCGCGCCGCGAGCGGACCATCGCCGGGGAGCAGCATGGCAATCTCCGCCAGCCCCGCGTCATAGGCGCTGAGTGGCTTGATCTGTGGGCGCACGCCGAACAATCGCTCGGCTTCGTCGGCGAAGGGGAAACGTGTGCCGTCCATCATTTGCAGCCGGGTGTCGGCGGCGGTGAGTTGTTTGTCGAGAAAGCCGAGGCGGCGTGCCTCCAGACCCCTCGTCGCACGTTGAAGGACGCGCACCATGTCCCGAATTTCGGCGATCGCTGCGCGCAATTGCGCTTTGTCCCGCGGTGCCTGCTCGGCAGCAGTGCGAATATCGGCAGGGCCATAATAAGCGTCGATATAGCCGTCCTCGTGCGTGCCTATCTCCAGCGTGAGGGCTACATAGTCGCGTGCCAGATTATTCATGACATCATCGACACTAACCGACGAAAGGGGCGGCACAACCACGCCCGCCGTACCTGTGGCCTGCGGCACTGCCGCGCACCCCGCCAGCGCCATCGCAATCAGACTGGCGGAGATGATCGCCGAACGCATCAAGCGGGCCTCCCCTCGGACATATCTGCGACATCGCCGTCAGCCTGGATTTCCTCTGCCGTTTCGGCCTCTGTCCTGGCATAAGCTGGGTGGGGCGGGGCCCAGCGCAGGATGGCATAGCCGACAATTGCCGAGGCGATGGAGCCCATCAGCGTGCCGATCTTAGCCTCTTCGATGAACAGCGCGTTGCCGGCGAACGCGAGGCCGCCGATGAACAGGCTCATCGTAAAGCCGATGCCGCACAGTATCGACACCGCATAGATTTGCAGCCACGTCGCCCCGCGCAGCTTGCTGGCGAAACCGGTTTTGACCGCAAGCACCACGATGCCGAAAATGCCGATTTGCTTGCCCACAAACAGGCCCAGCGCGATGCCGACGGGCATGGGTGAGAAAATCTCCTCTGCCGTCAGCCCGCCGATGTTCACGCCAGCATTGGCAAAGCCGAATAGCGGAACGATCAGAAAAGCGACCCAGCTGTGCAAGCCATGTTCCAGCCGGTGCAGCGGCGATGTGATGCTGTCCGGTGTGCCGGGCGTTTTTTCGATGGGGATGGTCATCGCCGCCAGCACCCCCGCAATCGTCGCGTGGACGCCCGACAGCAGCATCGCGAACCAGGCGGTCAGCGCAAGCAGCAGATAGATGTCGAGCCGCTTTACTCCGCCGCGATTGAGCCCGAACATGATTGCCAGCACCGCCCCCGACGCCACCAGCGCAGCCAGATTGATCGTGTCGGTATAGAACAGCGCAATGATCGTGACCGCACCCATGTCGTCAACGATGGCAACGGTGACAAGGAACAGCTTAAGCGAAGTTGGCGCGCGGTTGCCAAGCAGGGCCAGGACGCCGATGGCAAAGGCGATGTCGGTCGCCGCCGGGATCGCCCAGCCGCTGGCGACCCCAGGAGTCCCCGCCGTCACTGCCAGATAGACGAGCGCGGGCACGATCATCCCCCCCGCCGCCGCGACCATGGGCAAACGCCGCTGGCTCCACGTCGCCAGCCGCCCGTCGACGAACTCGCGCTTGATCTCCAGCCCCACGAGCAGGAAGAAAATCGCCATCAACCCGTCGTTGATCCACAGATGCACGGTCATCGGCCCCAGTTTTTCGCTGAGCACTGGGCCGGTTTCGTACTGCATCACCGCGAAATAGGCATCGCTCAGCGTCGAATTGGCGAGGATCATTGCCAGCGCCGCCGCCGCCATCAGCAGGATGCCCCCCGCGCTCTCCTTCTCCAGAAATGCGCGCAGTGCGGATGGGGGGAGGGCGGGGTTGTTGGGGGACATGCTGCTCATCTCTCGCTGAAGATTGCGGGGTGGAACAGCTTCGTAACAAGCGCGCCGGCGCGGGTCACGCAAAAGCGGCATCGGAACTGCCGATTTTTCTCCCCTTGCCTTGGATCGGGGAGGGAGGGACGGGCACCGCCATGGAGCCATGATGGTTCGATCTGGGCCCGGTAAACCGCAAAATGGCACGGCTTGTTAATGATTTGACAAGCCTGGCGAGGTATTTTTTTGTGGCATGAAACGCAAGTCAAACAATGTCCGCTTTCGCCGCCGCCGGCAGTCATGGGCGTCGATGATCGGGGATATCCGTCTGGTCATGCTGGCGGGTTTTGGCGTGACCTTGGCCGTGTTGAACGTGCGCGGCGACCCGCCATTGGTCGCGGCGGGTGAACGATCCCAGTCCCTGATGGGTGCAGCGTTGAGCGGCGGTGACATCTCGCGCGCGCGTTTCGGTCTGTGCCACAGCGGCGGCGGATCGAACTGCGTGGTCGATGGCGACACATTCTGGTTTGGCGGACAGAAAATCCGGATCGCCGATATCGACACCCCCGAAACCCACCCACCGCGCTGTGCCGAGGAAGCGCGCCTGGGTGGGGCGGCGACGCAGCGGTTGCATGCCCTGCTCAATGCCGGGCCCTTCACCCTCGAAAGCGCGGACCGTGACACCGACCGCTATGGCCGCGCGCTGCGCATCGTCCGCCGCGACGGGCAAAGTTTGGGCGGGGTTCTGGTCGATGAAGGCCTGGCCCGCTGGTATGATGGCGGGCGGCAGCCGTGGTGCTGAAAGGCCCGGAAAACCCGGTAGCTTCTCCGTGAATGGCGCTGTTTTCCGGCGAGTGTTTTCCGGCGAGTGTTTTTCGGGGATCAGGCATGGCGCGATTTAAACAAAACCCGGCGCTGTAGGACAGCGATTTTTCCGGCAATGATCAATCACGGCCGTTCGTCATAGCGAGCAGAGCGGGCCGAGGGCGGCCGTAGGACTATCTATCCAGAAAGGTCCTAAACAGCCCTGGATTGCTTCGCGCCGCTCGCAATGACATGCCGGTTTGAGACAGAAAACATCTTCACTCCGCGCCCTTCTCCACCTTTGCGGCCTTCGCTTTGCCTTTGCCGACCTTGGGCGGGGCGGAGACGATTTCGAACGCCAGCGCGTTGCCGACCTTGGCGTCTTCGCCTTCCTTCATCTTTACCTTGACCTCACCGCCGTGGACGAGTTTTCCGAACAGCAGTTCTTCGGCGAGTGGCTGTTTGATCTTTTCCTGGATCAACCGGCCCATCGGGCGCGCGCCATAAAGTTTGTCATACCCCTTCGTCGTCAGCCACGCGCGTGCAGCGTCATCCAGCTGGATGTGCACGTTACGGTCGGCCAGTTGCATTTCCAGTTGCAGGATGAACTTGTCGACCACGCGCGCCACGACTTCGGGCGGCAGGTAACTGAACGGCACGATCGCGTCCAAACGGTTGCGGAATTCGGGGGTGAACATGCGTTTCACCGCTTCTTCCTGAACATCTTCGCGCGTGGAATTGCCAAACCCGATGCTTTCGCGCGCCATGTCGGACGCGCCGGCATTGGTCGTCATGATCAAAATGACGTTGCGGAAATCGACCGTTTTGCCGTGATGATCCGTCAGGCGGCCATTGTCCATCACCTGTAACAATATGTTGAACAGATCAGGGTGCGCCTTTTCAATTTCATCGAGCAACAGCACGCAGTGCGGGTTTTTGTCGACTGCATCGGTCAGCAGGCCGCCCTGATCATAACCGACATAGCCCGGCGGCGCACCGATCAGGCGGCTGACCGAATGGCGTTCCATATATTCGGACATGTCGAACCGTTCGAGCGGGATGCCAAGCAACAGGGCCAGCTGTTTCGCGACTTCGGTCTTGCCCACGCCGGTTGGCCCGCTGAACAGATAATTGCCGATGGGCTTTTCGGGATCACGCAGCCCCGCGCGGGATAGTTTGATGGCGCTGGCCAAAATCTCGATCGCGGTATTCTGGCCGAACACGACACGCTTCAAATCGGTTTCGAGATGTTCGAGCAGCCGCTTGTCATCGCTCGACACGGTCTTGGCCGGGACGCGCGCCATGGTCGCGATGACCATTTCGATATCCTTGGCGGTGATCGTCTTTTTGCGTTTTGACGGCGGCACCAGCATCTGCATTGCGCCAACCTCATCGATTACGTCGATGGCCTTATCGGGCAATTTGCGGTCGTTGATATAGCGCGCGGACAGTTCGACCGCCGCGTTGATCGCGTCTGGGGTATATTTCACCTTGTGATGGTTCTCGAACGCCTCGCGCAGACCAGCGAGGATTTTCTTGGTATCCTCCAGGCTGGGTTCGACGACATCGATTTTCTGGAACCGGCGCAGCAGCGCGCGGTCCTTTTCAAAATGGTTGCGAAACTCCTTGTAAGTGGTCGAACCGATGCAGCGGATCGACCCGCCGGAGAGCGCGGGTTTGAGCAGGTTCGACGCATCCATCGCCCCGCCGCTGGTTGCGCCCGCACCGATCACGGTATGGATCTCGTCGATAAACAGGATCGAGTCGGGCATCGCCTCCAGTTCGGTCACGACTTGTTTCAGCCGTTCCTCAAAATCTCCGCGATAACGCGTGCCCGCAAGCAAAGCGCCCATGTCGAGCGAATAAATGACAGCGGGAAGCAGCACCTCTGGCACGTCGCCTTCGATAATCTTGCGCGCCAGCCCCTCGGCAATTGCGGTTTTACCGACGCCGGGGTCGCCGACATACAGGGGATTGTTCTTGCTGCGGCGGCACAGGATCTGGATCGTCCGGTCCACCTCGGCATGGCGGCCGATCAGCGGGTCAACCTTGCCGATTTTGGCCTTTTCATTCAGGTTGACAGTGAACTGGTCGAGCGCAGATTCTTTCTTGCTTTTGCCGTCGCCTTTTTCCTTGGGCGCAGTTTCCTTTTCATCCTTTTCGGGCTCGGCCGCGGGCTTACCGCTGCCCTTGCCGACGCCGTGCGACAAAAAGGATACCGCATCCAGACGGCTCATATCCTGTTGTTGCAGGAAATAGACGGCATAGCTTTCGCGCTCGGAAAACAGGGCGACCAGGACGTTGGCGCCTGTCACCTCATCCTTGCCCGATGACTGCACGTGCAGGATTGCGCGCTGGACGACGCGCTGGAATCCGCTGGTGGGCGAAGGGTCGCTGTGTCCCTCAACCTTTAAACTGTCGAGTTCGGTGTCAAGATAGTGGACGACCGCCGACGACAGGTCGCCAACGTCGACCCCGCACGCGCGCATAACCTCTGCCGCGTGTTCGTCATCGACCAGCGCAAACAGCAGATGCTCCAACGTCGCATACTCATGATGGCGGTCCGACGCGGCTTTCAGCGCGTTGTGGAGGGTTTTTTCCAAAGCATCGGAAAAGGACGGCATTGCATAACTCCTCACGGCACCCGCCGGGAAGGGCGGACCCGTCAGCACAAAGTGGCGACCCGACCGCCTCGCTGCAAGAGGAAAGCGATGCGCGGGATAAAGTTTTGCGCGGCGGACATCGAATCGGGGGTAAGTGATGGGGGGGTGAACCAATCGCTTTGTCACCGCTGCAAAGGTGCAGGCATATCGTCGTGGCGGCGGGAAAGGTCTTCGTCCATGAAGCCGTCGGTGTTGACCGCGCCCGCCACGCTGTCAATAAGGGCGACGGGGCAGGGGGAGTTTAACGTCGTGAGCAATGTGCCGACCATGATGACGGCGGTCGCGATCAGCGCGCCGGGCGGTCCCGAAGTGCTGGTGCCGGAAACGCGCCCGGTGCCGCGCCCAGGACCAGGCGAAGTGTTGATCCGCGTCGGCGCCGCGGGGATCAACCGGCCCGATGTGCTGCAACGTATGGGGCTGTATCCGGCGCCGCCGGGCGCGTCGGACGTGCCAGGATTGGAGATAGCGGGGGAGATTGTGGCGCTGGGCGAGGGGGTCAACAGCGCGCTGCTGGGCGCGCGGACCTGTGCACTGGTGGCGGGTGGGGGCTATGCCGAATTTTGCACCGCACCGGCAGGAAGCTGCCTGCCCCTGCCATCGTCAATCACCTTGGCACAGGGCGCGGCGTTGCCCGAAACCCTGTTCACGGTGTGGCACAATCTGTTCGAACGCGCCTTTGTAAAAGACGGGGAAAGCGTGCTGGTCCATGGCGGCACCAGCGGCATCGGGACGATGGCAATATCGCTGTGCAAGCTGTTCGATATCCGTATTTTTGTGACCTGCGGCAGTGCGGAAAAATGCGCTAGTGCACTGGCGCTGGGGGCCGATGCGGCGATTGATTATGCGGCAGAAGATTTCGCCGCGCGTGTGCTGGAATTGACCGAAGGGCGCGGGGTCAACGCCGTGCTTGACATGGTGGGCGGCGACTATCTGCCCAAGAATCTGGCCTGCCTTGCCGATGATGGCCGCCATGTGTCGATTGCTTTCCAGCGCGGGATCAAGGGCGAGATCAACATCGCCGACATCATGCGCCGCCGTTTGACGTTGACCGGATCGACGCTGCGCGCGCGCGATGCGGGGTTCAAGGCGCTGCTGGCCGATGAAATCTATGCCAATGTCTGGCCGCACGTTATCGAAGGTCGGCTGAAGCCGGTGATGGACATGGTCTTTCCGCTGGCCGAAGCGGCGGCGGCGCATACGCGCATGCAGGCTGGCGCGCATGTGGGCAAAATCGTGCTGACGGTTTCGTAAAGGGGAGTTAACACTTTGTATCTGCGCTGGCACGTGTTCTCTGTTAGTAGGAATTAGGGAGAAATTACCGCTCAACCGGCATTGCTTGCACCAATATTTTGCAGGAAAATATGATGCTGGCCGATTTCAAAATGGATGACGAAGCGGGCCGCCGCCGGGCGTTGCTGCGTTACTCAGTGCTCGATACCGGACAAGAAGTTGCATTCGAACGTGTCGTATCGACGATCAAACATTTGTTCGACGTCCCAATCTGTGCGGTGTCGCTGGTCGATGCCGACCGTCAGTGGTTCAAGGCGCGGCGTGGTTTGAACGTGTGCGGCACCGCGCGCTCGGTGGCGTTTTGTGACCATACTATCCGGACGCCAGAACCGATGATTATTTGTGATGCTGCGGCTGACCCCCGCTTTTGCGATAATCCTCTGGTCACCGGTGCGCCGCATATCAGCGCCTATATGGGCGCACCGCTCGTGTCACCGGACGGCTATGCCGTGGGCAGCATTTGCGCGATCGATACCCGGCCGCGCAATTTCAAGGTCAGCGACGGCATGACCATGACCAGCTTTGCCGACATTGTTGTCACCGAACTGGAACTGCGGCTGCGCGCGTCGGTCGATATGTTATCGGGCTTGCTGACGCGGCGGGCGTTCATGGAACAGGCAAACGCTCAGATTGCCAGCGTCAAACAAGGCCCGGCCTGCTTTGCCGCCGTCATGATCGACCTCGATTTTTTCAAATCGATCAATGACCGCTTTGGTCACGATCAGGGGGACGAGGTGATCCGTCAGACGGGCGCAGTGCTGCGCGACCTGGTCCCTGCCAGCGAGATTGTCAGCCGAATTGGCGGGGAGGAATTTGCAGTCATGATGCGTTGCTCCAGTATCGAGACGGCGATGGCGCGCGGTGAACAAATTCGTTCTGCCATCGCGCACCGGGTCCGCATCGGCACTCCGGCGGAACGCGTAACGGCCAGCATCGGCATTGCGCTTGTGAAACCGGGACAAGCGACCATTGATGATGCACTGCGCAGCGCGGACCTTGGCCTGTACTGCGCCAAATCATCAGGCCGTAACCGCGTCGGCAACGTCGGGTCGGTGCTCCCCCAATTTGCCAAGG
>Ga0105044_10012981_pt1 | contig 11320 bp, 10 predicted proteins | sample MAT01_FD_78092 | JGI IMG/M metagenome (GOLD analysis project Ga0105044, IMG submission 78092) | Freshwater microbial communities from Lake Fryxell liftoff mats and glacier meltwater in Antarctica - MAT-01 | ecosystem: Environmental > Aquatic > Freshwater > Ice > Liftoff microbial mat | place... | reverse complement strand
TTGGCGCAAAACAGGGATGGTAATTTTGGGCGCGATCCAATACAGCACAAGGGAGGAGGGTTTTGCACCAAAAGCGAGGCAGAACTTTGGCTCTAAAGTTTGCTTTCGTAGCGATCAAAACGCCGCTGAATTTATCCTTGGTGGATCATCAACGTGGACGCGCCTAGCACCGTCCCTAGTGCCCCCCGGCGATTGCATAATCCTACAGAGTGGCCAGTTTCATCGCTGTCAGACGCTCTTTTTTGCACCGGGACACAGACTGAGTTTTATTAAAGCAGTGAAAAAAGCGTATCACTGTGTTCGGTCGCTACCCAGCGCCGAAAGTGACAACCCCTTTGGCGATATTGTGGAGTTGGAACCGCCCCCAAAGGTTGAGCCACAACAACCTAGGCGCTTAGCAGTTGTGAGTGGCGGGATCTCAGTTAGGGAGGCAATGGCGTCACTACGTGAGCAAGGCGGGCTAGAGTCAATCACGCAGACCAGCCTGATCCGTCAACTCTGGGGGGTAAAAGGCGGGCGGCAGCTATCGGCTAAACAGACATCGCTGCAAACGCTGTTGCAACGAGAGTTTGGCACTGATGACCTTGAGACGGCTAAGGAACACCTATGAGATTCCCCCGCCGTCATCTACTGCAGTATGCGATCGTAGCCATGCTTGCTTTTTTGGTCGCTTACGCCAATGTGCCCTTGCGGCAGATGGCTAGCGCCGTACAGCATACCGCTCACAGCTTGATCCAAGCGCCCGCGATCGCCGATGAACCCCAGTCTACGCCCGTTTGGCCGCTAGCCTACACTCCTCAAGAAACGATCGTCACCTCTGAGTTTTCGCTATCTCGCAAACACCCAACCTCAGGGGTTTATAGGCGACACAATGGTATTGACTTAGGCTGTTCTACTGGTACCCCGCTCCTATCGGCAGAGAGCGGCACCGTAATTTGGATCACTGACCCGCACGGATTGGGTAACGCAATATTGATAATAGGCGATCGCACGGGCACAGAGTTTTTGTATGCCCACGCTGATACACGGGTTCCTGACCTTGAAAATAAGTGGGTAGCCGGGGGCACACAGATCGGCGCGTGTGGAAGCACCGGGGCATCGACCGGGCCGCACTTGCATTTTGAGTTGATTATAAATAATGTGGAAATCAATCCACGCGAATACCTTGAGTTACTAGGGTTAAACACACTCTAAAAAATGTATCTACCCCAAATAAATTTAGAATTTTGGATACGGCTAATCTTTGCCTCAACGAGCTTCGGCTTTGTGCTGATGACCAGCACGGCTATATTTACGCTCTTTGGCACCCCGCTTGTTTGGTTATTCCTACCACTAACCACTTTTTTACTAGGTGGCGGTGTCGCAATACTATATCCCCCTCCAATTATGGCGATTCTGGCAGAGCTTTTAGACAGCATAAATACCCTGATCGCTTATCATGCCCAGCTAAACCGCCGCCCAAACACCTTTGCCGATTACAGCGGTATGCCGATTGCTGTTTATAGCCCGTCCACCCGGTGCGACTGGACAGGCTACCTAGTATTGATTCGGACGGGTGATCAAGCTCCGACCTATCTAAAGGACTGGAATAAGGCTGATGGCACCGTGGACTACACACACGAACCAACAGAGGCGTTCTGTTTTGCAAAAAAGAAGGATGCTTTTCGGCTGGCTCTTATCGTTTATTTGATTGAGGATTGCGGTCAGCGGGTTGAGATGGTCGGGGTCGAAACAGCGGGCGCTCTAATTTAGGGCTGTCAACAAGTAGGGGGATGTATCGGATGCACAAACGACAGGCTGTAACAATATTAAAGCTAGGGCTATCCGCATTTGCGCTAACGTATTGCGCTATCCCTCCTCAACAGGATGCGGTTAGCGCGATCGCCCCCATTTCGTCGTTATCTCTGCCGCCCGCCGTGGCCGAACCTCATACAGAATTGCAGACGGTGGAAAGCGCCGATATATTTGCGGGTGGGATAGAGTCTGTAGCCGCTAGGGCAATAGGTCACGCCGAAGGGAACCTAAACGCTGATGGGTCACGCACTAGCAACTATGCCGGGCACACAGACCCCGGTAACAATAAGCGAAACTCGGGGATGTTTTCTTGGCAGGTCGGTGGCTGCAAAACGCCGGAAGACTGTGATCAGCTAGGGCTAAAGCGCTTGCTATATTTCAAGGCACAGCTTTCAACGATACCGGGCGGCGCGGCTGTCCTAGCCAACGATGCGGCACTACTCAGCTACTTAGACCTGTCTATTCAGGCACCCCTCGCAGCGGCAGATTTCCCCAAGCTATACGAACAGCACGGCGATATTTTGACCGCTCGATACGAGTCTTTTCGCGACCCAGCAACCGGGGAACTACACACAACCCTGAACGGTAAAGGCATTGCAACCCTAGAGGACGACCAACGCCGCAGGATGGATGCGATCGCCCGCGTCCTGGGATTGCATAGCGATTAGTAGCTTATGCACATAGTATGTGCTATGCTGAGTGAAGTGATTCAAAGGAGAGCTGAAGCGATGAATGAATGGGAAACAAGGAAGTCTCTGCGTGATGAAATTCTCATTAGGCAGTCTATCGCCCTGCTAGAGAGTGGGGTACCTATGCTCATCTCCGACATTTGCGAGGGGCGGGTCATTGAACTTGATCCGATTCAGAACGAGAGTATTGCCAACTGGGCTAGGGCTAACGAGTCCACTTGCAAGGCAGTGTTTGATCTGTCTGTGCAAGGTATGAGCGATCTGGCAATAGTGCATTTTTTCCTGCAATGGTCGATATCCTCATTAACCGCAAAGATCTTTATGGCTGGCCAAACTGCGATGGATGAGGATGTGGAGAACCGCGAAAGACTCCTTGAAGCGATCGCACTGTGAACACCACAACACGAGACAACCTATCTGCATGGGCGGTTGAGTGGATGGCGACGGGCATCGCCCCCGAATATCCAACCGTCTACCAAGGCAAGGCGATCGCCATCTACCGCTATTTGTCCGATGGCGACTGGCACCACGCTAAGGAGATAGCAGCAGTTGTAGGGCTGGGTGCTGGCACCACGAGAAACCTGATGGGCGCGTTACGTGAGCCGTTTGGGCTGTCTGTCAACACTCGCAAGGGCTATCGGTTAGAGCCAACGGATGGGGCGATCGCGATGACTGGTCAATTCATGCGAGAGCAGGCATTGCAACGAAAATACCCCCCCTTGACCCATGGGAAGATAATCACGAAAGACGCGCAAACACTGGCCTACTTGATTTCGAGAGGGTGGGAGCCAAACGACATAGTAACGGTAGAGTCTGCCTACATAACGGGGCCTGAAGACGATGAATGCTTAATTGTGCGGTGGGGTGTGGGTCAAGCCGATTGGTCGGGGGTTCTGGCTGAAGGGTTTGAGGCGATCGAGATGGACAAATCATCAATCATTTAGAGGGAATCAGCAACATGAAGATCGAACTAATCAACACCCTTGAGCGGCTAATCTGCCCCAAGGGCGTACCCCAGCTAGACTACCTCAAAGAGCCGCTCCACCGTGACGGCCTATTGTGCATAACGGATGGTTCTATTGTCGTTCTTGTTGATGCGGACGAAGCGCAACCGGGCTGGGCATCGCTAGACCACGCAAGTTATAGCGACCGCAGGGAAGAAGCTTTTCTGAAGGTAGGTCATGCCGTTTCACTGTATTCGTCCCAAAAAGGCGATCCTGTTACCCTTCCATCGCTCTCCGTACATCCTGCATGGCGAGATCCGTATGCAGTCGTTGAGATCAAGTGCACCTACTGCAAGGGCACTGGGTTCATCACATCCGAATATGACCGTACCTATACCTTTGCGTGTGACGAATGCAAAGGCACAAGCAAAGTTGACAGCTTAGCCATTGATGGCGTGGCTACGTACTCCACGAGGATCGGTAGTTGGAAGTTCGGCGATCGCTATCTGTGGATATTGTCGCAGTTCGCCGAACAGGTTGAGTCAGAGATTACGCTGTTCGGCCTAGGCGATCACGCAATGATCGGTGTCAAGTTTGACGGGGGTCACGCTCTGCTGATCAGCATGATTGAATTCAACAAAGCGGTCGGTTAGGTGAAAACCGAACAGCCCGCACCAATCCCCACGATCGCCATAGCCGTCATCTACCGCAAAGACGGGGTTGATTACCCGGTGAGGGGCTACAAGCTGTTTGCCGATGATATGGAGATTTGCACTCGCTACGGGCGGAAAACGTGGGGTGAGGTGCAATCGGCTCCACTACGGCGCGGCAATCAGTGGGTGCTAAGTGACGGGGCGAACAGGCCGATTCAGATAGCAAGCGGCCTGATTGCGCCTATTGAGAGAGGGCGGAAGTACTACGATTTTTGCGAGGTGTTTGGATAGCTGCAGTGATACCCTTGCAATATCGTAGACACTACGCTATTCTATAAAGGTAGAGAGAACGGAGCCGCAGACCATGACCAACACCACCGCCTCGCAAGACACACTGAACTCCAACGAAGTCTCAATCCTCAGCCGATTTACACAACATCCCGTAACCTATTACCCGGCTCATGCCACCCCCACCGCCCCTAACGGGTTTGTTTCAGATAACGGCCATCTCGAATTCCAGCCCCTCTGGGGCGATCGCCTAACGGTGATTGAAGGCAAGACCTTCATCGTCATCGCCCAAGCTGTCCGCGCCCCCGCTCAGGACACAACCCCCACCCCGTAACACATGCACATATTACGACGCTACCAGTCACAGATGAAGTCCGACATCCGCGCAGCCTTTGCGGATGGTCATAAGGCCGTGCTAGCAGTGGCTCCGACCGGATCGGGGAAGACCGAAATCATTGCCAGAATTGCAGATGATGCGATCGCCCAAGGCCTAACTTGCCTGATCGCCGTCCATCGCCCTAGCACGCTGATCAGCCAGACTGTAGACAAGTTACAGGCGCTTGGGGTGAAAGCCTCGATCATTAGGGGCGGCGATAGCGTAGACCATGGCAGCGGCGTTTGGGTTGCCAGTCTGCAAAGTTTGGCGCGGCGGGAGATCCCCAAAGTCGATCTGGTGATCCTTGACGAAGCGCACACCACCTCGTTCTATAAGCAGGGTCAACGCATCTTTGATGAGCTACCCCATGCAAGGTTTATCGGGTTTACAGCGACCCCGTGGCGGCTGAATAAAACGCAATCGTTGCGCCAGCGCTATACCGCGATCGTTACCAGCCCCGGCTATCAGGAGCTAATAGCGGCAGGCTACCTAGTGCAGCCGCGCCATTTTGCCTATAAAGGCAGTCGGTTAGATCTGAGCAAAGTTGGCACGGTCAACGGTGACTACAAGCCACGCGCCCTCGATGTTCTTTGCAATTCCCCGTTTATGATCCAAAGGGCGGTTGACGAACTCATTACGCATGGGCGCGATCGCCAGACAATCTGCTTTACGGTGTCTTGTGGCCATGCGATCGCGCTAGTTGAGGCGTTGAGGTTGCACGGGTTCAGTGCTGAAGCCATCACGGGAGCAACACCAGACAAAGAGCGCGCCGCCATTTTTCAGCGGTTTGACACCCGACAGACTCAGTGCTTAGTCAGTGTGGGAGTGCTAACGGAGGGCTACGATGCGCCGATCGCGTCCTGTATTTTGATGGTACGGCCAACGCTATCAAGGGCGCTGTACGTGCAAATGGTAGGGCGTGGGTTGAGGCCGAATGAGGGTAAGCAGGATTGCATCATTGCCGATCTAGCTGACAACTACACCAGACATGGCCTTGTTGCCAATATCGACAATTGGACGCTCGATGGGGCGATCGGTGTTGCTGAGACGCTGAAATGTTGCCCAAGTTGCGGCAGGCTGGTCAGCCGAATGGAGCCTACCTGCCCCAATTGCGGACATGTGTTTGCGGGTAATCGCGACGGCAATGGCAAAAACCCACGCGGGCAGGATGTGGATCTAGATCTGGAGGAGGTGATAGATGGACGGGCGCGGTCGGCGGTTGAGTTGAGAGAGAAGCAAGATGAGGCTAAAAGTCTGTATGACGGGGGGATGAGTTTTGGATATATGGCTAAGCATTTGGGGGTAGCCAAATCAACCATTTACAACTGGAAAAAGACTGGAGGATGGGAAATAAGGGTAGCCCCAGAACAAGACAAGCGAAAGCAGCAGGCTCAAAGGCTGTTCGAAGACAAGCGAATGATTGAGGCTCAAAGCCTATTCGAAGGGGGGATGAGTTTTGGAGATATGGCTAAGCAGTTGGGGCTAAGCAAAACAACCATTCACAACTGGAAAAAGACTGGAGGATGGGAAATAAGGGTAGACCCAGAAGAAGACAAGCGAAAGCTTGAGGCTCAAAGTCTATTCGAAGGGGGGATGAGCTTTGGAAATATGGCTAAGCAGTTGGGGCTAAGCAAAATAACCATTCACAACTGGAAAAAGACTGGAGGATGGGAAATAAGGGTAGACCCAGAAGAAGACAAGCGAAAGCTTGAGGCTCAAAGTCTATTCGAAGGGGGTGTGAGCCTTGAAGATATCGCCAAGGAATTAGGGGTCACCCGTTACATCATTAGCGGCTGGGCAAGGGGTGAAGGCTGGGAAAGAGACTGGGAGTCTGTGACTGAAAAACATCTATCAACACTCAAACAACAGGTTCAAAAGTTGTTAGAAGGTGGGACGAATTTTTTGATGATATCCCAGAGATTAGGAATAGAATTTGAAACGCTACATAAATGGATAAAGGCTGGGGGTTGGAAGTTAAACAATGGAAAGCCGGATCTTCAAAAGGTAAAGGCTCAAGAACTTGTCGAAGGGGGTGCAAACTTTTCAGAGGCAGCTAGGCAGTTAGAGTCAGACCCCACAACCATTCGCGGCTGGTCAAAGGATGGCAACTGGCAACGCCCCAAGCCCTAGCACAAAAGCCCCCACCGTTGGGGGTTTTTGCTTGCGCCCTAAACCCCGTTAGCAGTGAGGCACGATCGCTGTTGTGCTGTGGCCACTTCACGCGCCGCTTGCTGCCCATTTTCCACGCCGTTGATATTAAACGTGTTGCCCCCGTTGCGTAATTGTGGCAGCATATTGAGGATTTCCTGCACCGCTGAGAGTAGCGGATCGCCTAGCTGTGTCTGCGGTGCAGGCGCGGCAGATATAGCGTTACCGATCGCCGATGGGTTACTCAAAGCAGGGTCAGCAAGGGGCGCGATCGCCGTGCTAAGCGGCTGTTGTTTATCGGCGTTGGGCACCGCCGCTTGTGCCATTGTGGGGGCGGTCGGTTGTGCCCCTCTAGGCGCTGATGCTGAGCCAGTCGGCTCTGCGACGGATCTGCCGTCTGCGTTTTGCAGTTCCCTTAGCCGCCCGCGACCTTCCCGCGATAATCCGCCATCCTCTGACATCCCTTGCAATTGGCCAATCTGTGTTCTGTTTAGCTGATCCTGTTGCGTGGATTGTTGCGCCTGTAGGGTTTGGTTTTCGGACTCGTTGATTACCTGGTTGCGCGTAATATCCTCGTTGGCCATATCGACTTGCTGGGTGCGAAGACCTAGTATCCTTTGCAGGTTGGCAATCTCTTGATCGCTGGCACCCGCAGAAATAGCTTTAGTTAATGCGATCTCCGCCTCAGTCTTAGCAATCTCTGCCAAAACCTTTTGGCGCTCTGCGTCTAGCGTTCGCTGCTCCTGCGATAGCCGCATAGATTCCCGCTCTAATTCTTGCTGTGCTACTAATTGCTCCTGTTGATTTTGCAATAACTCTAGCTTTAGCTCGTTCGCCAGACGTGAATCCCCAGACGCTTCGGCGGCAGCAATCTCAGACTCTAGCCGCCCATTTGCCATATCCGCTAGCGCTTGCTGCAAACCTACCTGTGCATTGAGTAGCGAGATTTCACCTTGCATCGCTGAGCTTTGCAGGTCGATAGAATTTAGCTGATTCTGTTGCGCCGCTTGTATCGGTGCGTACTGCTCCTCAATCGCTACCCGTGCAGCTTCACGCCGTGCCTCAATTTCCTGCTCAAGTATCTTGAGGGTTTCTTGGCCAATCTCTTGGTTTAGCTGCCGCCGCTGTTCCCCGGCCTCCTCCTCAGAGATCCGCCCTTGTGCAACAAGTTCTTCGATCCCTGCCAATTCCGCTTCTTTGGCTGCGAGTGTTTGCGCAACCCCGTCCTCTTGGATCTTTTGGATCTCCGCCGCCGCCTGCTCCTCACCCTTAGTTCCGGCTAGCTGAGCTTCCCTTACAGCGATTATGCGAACGTTCTGCGATTGCGCGATCGCATCTTGTGCCTCTTGGTTCGCTCTGACAACAGCATCTAGCGCCTCTTTTTCAATGCGCTGCCGCTCACCCGCTAGACCCTGTTGGATTGATAGGCGATCGTCTGCAATAGACTGCTCTAGCCCTAAGATTTCCTCCTGCGATTGTGCAGCCTCCGCCCCAGACTGGCCAGACAGCGCGGCGTTTAGCTCTGCCAACTTTGCTCTATTGATCGCGATCCGCTCATCTAGCATCGCTTGTTCCGAAGCAAATTGTTGAGCGCGGATCTCCTCTTGGGTTGCGCCGGATGCCAGCAGGGTGGCCTCCGTCTCAGTCGCCTCTCGCTGTAGGATGGCAAGCCGATCGTCTGCACTCTGTTGCGCCCCGTCGTTAGATCCTGCGGCTACCTCTTCGGGCGGTACTATCAGTGAGCTTAGATCCGGCAGGTCGGGAAGGGTGATCGTTGGCGTAATATTCTGGTCTGCGACATTCGCGATCGCGCCCCCAGCCTCGTTCGCCGCATCCCTTGCGTCTAACAACTGTTTGACAAGTGGCAGATCGGATATGGCATCGCCGAACGCTTGGATTTTTTCGACCGCAAACTCAACGGCCTGCAAAACAAGATTGACTGTTCCAGTGACTGCGTTGAAAAATTCAAAGATCGCACTAAACAGCGTGTCAATCGTTGGCCCCAATGCAACAAAAAACTCACCCAACAGACTGCCCGCGATTTGCAGATTGGATACAGCCAACTGTACGCCGTCCAGATATTTGCCGAACGAGTCTGATCCCAACAGCCCCGCCACAACATCGAACGATGCCGCCACAGCGCCGCCCAAGATATTTGCTAGTTGCGTGAAAACCTCCACCATCTTTTGGACGACCTCGGGATTATCCTCTAGTGCCTGAGTAAAGCGGGCTGCGGATTCGCTGATTGTGTCGAACGCTGTAGAGTTTTCTACCACGCCAGATAGTATCGCTGAGCCTAAACCAGCGAGTGCGCTTTTAACTGGTAGCAGTCCCTCACCTAGTTCTAGTAGGGCGTTGTTTGCAAGGTTGATCGCGTTGGTAAACTTTTGGGTATCGCTATCCGCCACAGCATCTAAAGCCGTTTCTAATTCGCCATTCTCTAGCGCATTGGCAGACCGCTCGATGTTTGCGCTTAGGCTCGCAAGTCCAGCGCCTGCACTAGGGGCGATCGCCGCCAGAGCCTCAACAGAGCCGAAAAGCTTGGTGAGTACTTCTGGCGTATCCTCTCCTCTTTCGTTTAACTGTTTTAGGATTCCTTCTAAGCCAATAGTCCTCAATGCTGTTGCATCAAAGGCGATCCCTATTCGCTTTGCTTCCGCCGCTGCTTCTGCTGAAGGGTCGATTGTTGCTGCGATCGCCGCCCTTGTGCCCGCGAATGCCGAACTGACTTGCACACCCTGAGAGGTGGCCGTTGCAATGATTCCGTTTAGCTCATCTAACTCAACCCCGGCCTGCGCTGCAAGTGGGGCAACACTACCAATTTGATTAGCATATTGATCGACAGTGATTTTACCCGATGCCTGCGTTGCGATAAACTTGGCCGTGAACGCGTCGGCCTCTGAGGCTGATTGTCCATAGGCGTTTAGCGTAGACGTAAGCGCATCAGCAACTACAGCCGTTGTGCTAAATCCACCGACCGCCCCTTTTGTGGCAGACCTTAGGATCGTCGTAGCCACTTCAGCGTCAGTTAGTCCAGCGGTTAGGGTTGACGTTCGTGCTGACAGCACATCATAAGAAGCCGCCGCTAGATCGTTTGCACTAGCCAACCCACCAAGGTCTGCAGACAATTCCCTTAGCGCGCCCGTCACAGCCTCCCCATCAGCACCTAGCGAGTTAACCGCCGCTGTTGATGCATCAAAGTCTTGCGCAGCTTGAAGTGAGACATTGCCAACCTCAACGATCGCCCCCGACAAAGCTTGAAACGATTGCGCCGCTAGGTCTACAGCGCCAACGCCAAGCCCCTGGCCTAGCCCTTGCACAAAGTTGGCACCCGTTCCGCCCCCACCAGCCCCACCCCCTCCAGCACCACCCCCACCAGCACCGCCGCCCCCACCAATAAACCGACCATCAGCGCCCCTAGCCCTACCACCCGGCGCTACGGGTGGAGGTGGAGGAGCAGCGGCGGGCGGGGGCGCTCCTCCACCTGTTGGCAATCTACCCGCCCTTGGGGTTCCCGAAGAAGGAGAAACCGGGATCTCCACATCGCCTATCTGATTTCTGATCTGCCGCCCAACGTCCGAAGCGTCCTCAGGCGTGACCGTTACCTTAACCTCAACCTCGCCAATATCGTCTAGGATCTCCCTGCCAACGCCTCTAGAATCCTCGGGCGTGACTTTCACCTTGACCTCTTGATCGCCTATGCCGTCTCTAATCTTTTTGCCAACGTTTTGAGGGTTTTCGGGCGTGACTTTCACCTTAACGTCAATATCGTTAAGCACCTTGCGGATCAATGCTTCCGCCGATTTTGCATCCGACGCAAGCTGTTTTAGGGACAGATTGACCGCTAACTCGACAGATCCAACGCCAACCATTTATAGCCCCTCTATTTGCCCGTTACTCCAAACGTAGCGCCAGATCGTCAATATCCAGAATCGAACTAACCCACGAAACTACCAGTCGGTTTTCAGCCAAGTCAAAAAACAGCGTGGCATCCTCAAAGCTAATCTTTTGCGCGATCGCCTGCCGCCGGATCATCCTGGCGAACGGGTTGAATGCCTCAACTTCGGGCATCCGCTTGTAGTGTGGTCGTGCCAGAACACTAGCAGCAATTGCGATCGGCGTGGCGGCTGTACTCGCCTCAATCAGTTGGCGCTGGTCTAAAGCTGCGATCGCCCGCTCAATAACCAGCAAGGGAGTCCTCGCAAAGCCGTCTTCGCTAAACCGCCGATCGCCCGGATATGCCGCCGCCAACCTCCAGAAAATGGCATCCCAATCAATCGGTTCGTTGTTAGTGGCAACGTTTTCAGCAGGCTTGAGTTCTCCCCACCGCGATCGCTCATTTAGTAGGAAGTTGGCGATCGCCCCCCGCGATTCTTTGGACAATGTAGCCGCGACCTTTGCAAGATTCCAATCGGCTGAAAGCCTTGA
>Ga0105044_10012980_pt1 | contig 11320 bp, 7 predicted proteins | sample MAT01_FD_78092 | JGI IMG/M metagenome (GOLD analysis project Ga0105044, IMG submission 78092) | Freshwater microbial communities from Lake Fryxell liftoff mats and glacier meltwater in Antarctica - MAT-01 | ecosystem: Environmental > Aquatic > Freshwater > Ice > Liftoff microbial mat | place... | reverse complement strand
GGGCGAGAAGCGCGAGCCCTACCTCGAGGGCGACACGCCTGAACCCATCAATGAGTACGGCCGCAGCAAACTGCTGGGCGAGGTGTATGTCCAGACGCTCCTGGAGAAGTACAAGATCGTCCGCACGAGCTGGCTCAACGGCCTCGGCGGCGACTATACCCGCAACTTCATCGAGACCATGCTCCGCATCAGCGAAACGCGATCCACGATCTCGCTCGTGAACGACCAGATCGGGAGGCCCACGTTTACGTTCGACCTCGCCCAGGCGCTCTCCACACTCCTCGACGTCAATGCGCCGGGCATCTACCACATCACCAACGCTGGCCAGTGCTCCTGGTACGAGTTTGCGCGGGAGATTTTCGCCCTCGCGGGGCGGGACTATCTTGTCCTGCATCCGATTCTGAGCGAGCAATTCCGCTCCGCCGCAAGGCGCCCGGCCTACTCAGTGCTGGCCAACACTCGGTTCGCGCAGCTCGGGATGGACTCCCTGCCTGATTGGCGCGATTCGCTGCGCGAGTACTTCCGCCGCCGCGAGATGTCCAAGTCGAATAGTCGGGTCGAGGAGTCTGGTCCTTCCCCCCACGCGATGAAGATTTGAGCACATCCTACTCGGTATCCTCAATCCGCTCATAGCGCATCTCCAGATCGCGGACCATGTTGCCTTCGGAATCGGTGTCTGGGACCTCGCGCGAGTAGATCACGAGGTCGCTATTCACGAACGTCAGCCGGGCACGCACCGGGTGAACTGTCCCGAACATCGCGTTGACGAACATGCCCGTCTCCATGATCGAGAGGATCGATTCGTCCCAGACCCCCTCCGTTAGATTCGGCCAAACCCCGACGTTGTCGTAGAGCGCGAAAGTGAACTTCCCCAGCTGGGTGCTGTACCCGTACAACCCGATTCCCTCATACCTACCCTGGGGAATATCGCAGGAAAGTCGCATCGACAGGTAGTGCCCGTTGAGGGCCATGCGATTGACGGCAATGCCCTCCGCCACCATGGCTGGCCCGTAGCCATGCTGGTCGTAGCTGGCGCGCAGCCTCCAGCGCCCCGCGAATCGCTCCAGTACCCCGTGTCCCTTTCCCAAGCTTGTGTTCGCCGCATGGGTGGCCCACAGCTCGTTAATCGAGGGCAGCGTGCGGGGCCCGGTCGCTTGGGCGGGTAGCTCGAATGGTTCCGGATCGTCGTCGAACATGGAGTTCTCCCTATGACCTGTGGCCCCAGAAGGGGATTTGCACTGCTGCGATCAACGATTATCGTGCCGAGTTTGATGCGACACCGCAAGACCCAATCGATAGTTTTCCAAACAAACTAACCAATCTGCAGGTTCGGCCCTTCCCTTGCTCCCTACGATGGCGATGGGATGAAGTCCTGCCGTACCACGGTTTACAGGAAAATCATGCGCCCCCTCACCCTCGGCATTGTTCCCTACTACAATATGCTCCCCCTTATTCAAGGGCTGGATCGATTCTTTTCGCCAGACCGCTGGATCAGCGGCACTCCCCGAGATCTGGCAGGGATGCTTGCCACCGGAAAGATCGATGTCGCCGCTGTTTCCATCTTCGAAAGCCTGCGGTGCGCGGCGGAATACGCCATCGTACCGGGCGCCGCGATTGGGAGCGACGGTCCCGTGCGCAGTGTCTCCCTCTTCTCCAAGGTTCGCCCATCTGAAGTCACCAACATCCTGCTTGATCGCGCCTCCCTTAGCAGTGCGAACCTGATGCGCGTGGTGGCGGGGGAGTACCTCGGGGTTTCTCCCGAGTACGCCGTATCCGATGCTCCCTTCACGCCGGACTTCGATTGGCATGGCGCACCGCAGGATGCCTTCCTTGTCATCGGCGACACGGCGCTGCGGTGGGAGAAGGACTTCCCATATCGCCTCGACCTTGGCAGCGCATGGAGGGAACTGACCGGCCTCCCCTTTGTCTATGCGGCATGGACGGTTCGCGCCGGCCTGGCGCTCTCGCAGTCCGAGGCATCTGCCTTTGTGGTGGCGCGAATCCAAGGCGAAGCCGCTGTGACCGAAATTGTCGAGCAAGTTCCCGCCGCATCACTTGTGGCGCACGGCGGCGCGGAGGCCATGAGGCGCTACCTATCGGAGAATATACGCTATGGCCTGGGGGAGCGGGAGCTGCGCGCCATCGACCTGTTTCGCGTGAAGCTGATCGCCGCCGGTCTGCTTCCCGCGGGGTCACCGCCCCTTCGGGTCGCGGCGCCGCTGGAGGCCGTCGCCGGATGACTGCCCCCGATTTCCGTTTCCCACCGCGCCCTGCCACGCTCCCCTTGACGACATGAGTAGCGAGCCAAGAGAGCGCCTTTTCCGCGAGATACTGAACGCGCGCCGCCGCATCTATTCCGGCGGAAGCCCCACCCCCACGGAGCGCCTGCCCCTCTCCATGGATGCCGAAGTCTTCGTGAAGCGCGAGGACCTCTCCGCGGTGAATTCCTACAAGTGGCGCGGCGCATACAATCGCATGGCGGTTCTTTCGGACGAGGAGCGCGCACGCGGCGTTGTGGCCGCGTCGGCTGGAAATCATGCTCAGGGCGTTGCCCTCGCCGCGCGCCGCATGGGGATTCAGGCGCGCATCTACATGCCGCTCTCCACGCCGCGAACCAAGCAGTCCGCCGTGCGCGCACACGGTGGGGACAACGTCGATGTCGTCCTCGTCGGCGACAGCTATGACGATGCCGCCGCCGCCGCCAAGGAAGCGCTGAAGTCCGACGGTGGTATATACGTCCACCCCTACGACGACTACTACACGATGGGCGGGCAGGGAACCCTCGCCGACGAAGTGGTGATGTCCGGCCACGGGCCCTTCGATATCGCTTTTCTCCAGATCGGCGGGGGAGGAATGGCCGCCGCCGTCGCCTGCTGGCTCAAGTACTACTTCCCCGGAATCCGAATCGTCGGCGTGGAGGGAGTGCACCAGGCGTCGATGAAAGCCGCCGTCGCGGCCGGGAGGCCTGTGACGCTCGACTACGTGGATGTGTTCTGCGACGGCACCGCGGTGAAGCGTGCCGGCGACCTGACGTTTCCACTCTGCCGGGACTTGATCGACGAGTTCGTGACGGTGACAAACGAGCAAGTCTGTGCCGCGATCCAGGCACTGTGGGAGGGCGCCCGCTGCCTTGCAGAGCCCGCCGGCGCGATGGGCCTTGCGGGGCTGCTGAAGTATCCTGAGTACGCGAAGGGGCGCCGCGCGCTGGTCGTTCTCTGCGGGGCCAATGTGGACTTTGGCCAGCTCCCGTGGATCGCGCGCCACGCGGGGATCGGCGCCAGCCGCAGGCGCTACTACCGTTTCGAGATCGGCGAGCGGCCGGGCGCCCTCGTCTCCCTGCTCGAATCGATCTGCGACGGCGCGAACATTATCGAGTTCCAGTATGGCAAGACCGACGAGACGCGCGCCTTTCCGGTTCTTGGGCTGGAGCTGCCACCGCCGGGTTTCGCGCTCCTTGAGCGCCGTTGCGCCGAGCAGGGAATTCCCTTTGCCGACGTCACGTCTCAGGAGGATGTGGAGTTCCGGCTGATCCACTACAAGTCGGAACTTTTCCGCGCGCCGCGCTTCATCCGACTCGAATTCCCCGAGCGCGCGGGCGCCCTCCGCGACTTTCTCCACCACATCCGCGGGACCGCCAACGTGTGCTACTTCAACTATGTCTATACGGGGGAGCGCGTGGGCCGCGCGTTGATCGGATTCGAGTTCGAGTCGGAGGAGCGAAGCATCGCTTTCAACGCCTTGCTGGCGACGCACCACGGCACCTACCAGGAAATCGACCCGCGCGCCCTCTCCCGCATCCTTTAACCGGCCCCCGCCTTGCAGAGTGAGGATGGGATGAGAACCTTCCTCCGCGTCATCGCCCCTTTTTGCGCCATCTTTCTGCTTTTGTTCGCCTCCGCGGCGGCGGGCGACCCACCCGAGCCATTCCGCATCGTTGAACTCGACGATCGGCCCGCACTCCACGATGAGCTGCGCAGCCAAGCCGCCCGGGCGCGTCAAGTTATCCGCGCCCGCACCGACCGCGACTGGGAGGGGACGCTCCTGATCGTGTGGGCCGATGCGGAGCTGTATCGGGAAAAGACCGGGTTCCAGCCCGAGCATACCGCCGCCGCCGCGTCGCCCTCCACAATGACCATCTGGATCAACGGGGCCGCTTGGGCCCGCGCCACGCCCGCGGAGCGCCAGGCGACGATGACCCACGAATGCGGCCACATCCTCCTCGGGTCCCTCGCCGGTGGGCGCGAGCTCCCACTCTGGGCCAACGAGGGGATAGTGATGCACCTGGCTGGACAGTGGTCCTACGATGACCACTTGGGCCTGCTGGTGTCCCACATGCTCGGCAGGCTGCCGCGGCTGAGCGACCTTTCCACCGAGTTCCCCCGCACCCCCCACGCGCAGGCGCTCTCCTACCGTATGAGCTATGCGGCGGTCGGCGTGGTCGCTTCGAATTTCGGCGATCGCCCCGGCGACATCCGCCGCCTTGTCCACCAACTTTCAGATCCAGTTCGCGGACCCGACCTCGCACGCGATTTTTGGGATGCGTACCGCGTGGAGGGGTGGCAGGATGCCACCGAGTTCTCGCTCGGATCCCGCGTCTCCTCGGCGGTAATTGTGTCCTCTGGTACCGGAACCATTCTCCTTCTGGCCGCGATTCTCTTTATCGTCGCCTACCTTCGTGTCCGCGCGCGCCGCGCCGAGCGCATGAGCCGCTATGACGAAGAGCGCGAGCCCTGGGAGGAGAGCCTCACCGAGGCCGATGTCGAGGACATCTATGGCGACAAGGAAGAACGCTGGAAGTCCGACTAGCGGGGCTTACGGGGGCGCTCCGGGCACGCGCACGATGAAGAAGGAACCGTTGTCGAAGAGTTTTCCCTCTGCCCACTCATCGCTGGGCCGGTGGTCGTTCGCGAAGCGGTGGGGTGGACGCGCCACAATGTAGCGTGCGCCCTCGCTCCGGGCGACCGCCTCGATCTCGGCCCGCGACTTTGCGCCCCAGATATCGCCGAGGCGCACGTAAGCCGAGTCATCGTACCGGCCGCGAAACTTCGCGCCGATCCTGAGATACCATCCACGCCAATAGTCCGCATAGCCCGCGTCCCAGAGCATTGCAGCGCCATCAAACCACTCGAAGACGACGGGGCGCTGGGAAAAGACGCGGAACCCGCTCATATCCGGCGGCGTCAGGAACAGGTCGCCGGGCTCGCTGTTTTCTTGCGCCCACTTCTGGGCCTCAACCCACTGGCCCAGCCACCAAAAGTAGTCATGCATGTTCTGGTGGCGCATGCGCTGCTGATGAATCCCAACGACCAGCAGCAGGGCGGTTGCGACGCCGAGCGCAACGCCCCGCACGGGGACGCTCCGCGCGATGATCGCTACGAGGATCAGGAGCGCCGCGACCGCCACGGCAAGCCCTATTGGCAGTTGCTCGTATCGCAGGAAATTGAACGATCCAAGGTTAATCGCAAGGGCCAGCCCCACCGTCATCGCGGGCGTCCTGATACTGCGCGGCAACGACGGAAGCAGCCAGATCACATACCATCCCGAAACAAGGACGAAAACCACCGAGGCGAAGAAGGCGCTCGCCCGATAGATGTGCATCTTGATGAGGAATCCCACATCGAAGTTCTCGAGCAGGACGCCTCCAACGATCCAGAGCACGATGATCGCCAGCGCCATCAGCGACAAACGGACCACGGGACCCGTTCTCGGAAGGAGCATCGCGGGGACGACGTAGAGCACCATCATCAGGGCGATTCCCGCCTTCATGTAGACGTCGAATGCGGAAGGGAAGAAGTGTACTGGATAGAATGCCCTGATGAGAGGGCCTAGATCGGTCGGAGAGCCCAGCGCGCCCGAATTCAGCATCCACCAGATACCGGGGCTCGCCGCCACTGCGTAGCAGAGGCCCGCCGCAAGCAGGACGCGCCATCGCTGGCGCAAATCCGGAAGCGCCGCCAATCCCAGCATCAGTACCAGATACGCGGACTGCATCGCGTGGATGTTGAAGATGAATCCCGCCATGCCAAAGGCGGCGACCCACGAGCCCGCCTCGCCAAAATACACGGCCCACAGGCCAAGCGCCGCCGCCACCGTGGTGTGCGTCAGATAGTACCAGTGCAGCGATTCGCCGCCCAGCACCGTCTCTCCCCACAGGTGGACCCACAGGCACAGGAATGGGACCCAGCGATGATTGGGAAATGACCGCGCGCCGATGGCAAAGACCGCCGAGTAGCGCAGCAGGAGGACGATCACGTGTCCCGCGAAGAGGCAGCGCTCAAGCGGCACAATCCCCGAAAGCCAGCCCAGGAACGGCCAGAAGTAGGAGAAGTAGTCGTCCATCGCCGCCATCAATCGGTCGCCGGGATAGAGCGCGGGATTCTGCCACTTGAGCAGGTAGGGAATCTGGATGCTATGATTCTCGAATCCGTATTGGTACTCGTAAATATGTATATCCATCGCGCAGCAGGCGAGGACGGCGAGCGCCGCCATCGCCATATAGCGGGCCGGCGTGATTGTCAGGGTCATGGCGTCCCCGCGCGGCGATAGCCTTCTCGCGTCAACCACGCCAGGAGCCCCGTCAGAATCAATCCGCCGTAGAACGCCAGCACGGACAGGAACGCCATCGGGAATCCGCGAAGATAGCGCGTGTCGAGGTAGTAGGCAGTGAGTGCATAGCTCGCGAAGAGCAGCCCCTCCGTCCAGCGCGTGCGTTGCTCAGGATTGCTCCATAGTCGATTCAGCGCCACGCAGATCGGGCCCGTCAGGGCGGCAAGGTGATGGTACCAGCACACCGGTGATGCCACCGTGCCGGCCGCGATCAGAAGGGCGAGCATCATCAAATCCTCCGCGCGCCCGGCCTTCGCTGGTCTTCTGAAACCCATTGCATAGCAGATGCCGAGCACCCCGAGCCCGAAGACCGATGACAGCCGCTTCACCTCGCTGTGCGGCGCCACCAGGTTGAAGTCCGCGGGATCATAGTCATGGAGCAGCCGTAGCAGCAGCCCATTGATGCTCTGGTTCGGATAGTACGCATATCCCGCGGAGAGAATCGGCAGCGTCTTCAATCCGTAGTCCAGGCAGTTCTGCAACCCGGCATAGGAAAGCGACGCCAGTGCCGCGGTGCCAATCCCCGCAAAGCATGCAACCAGCATCCGCCGGGAGAATCCCGGGATGAATATCAGCAGAATCGGAATCACCACCAGATGCGGCTTGATGGACACGCCCAGCGCGAGTGCGATCCCTGCCGCCACCATCCAGCCGCGCTGAAATAGCAGCAGCGACGCCACGAGGAAGAACGTGATCCAGATGCTTGCCTGCGTCAGTTGCAGCGCTGTTGCGAAGGGATAGTAGAGCAGGAAGTGCAGCAGGAACGCGCCGACAAAGAGCGCGCGGATGCGCTGCCGGTGTGTCGCGATCAGGAGGAGCATCGCACCTGTCCCAAGCCACATCCAGTGGTTGAGGATGCTGACCTTGTTGGCCGCGCGCTTCAGGTCGCGCTCCGGCGTACGGCGGACTTCCGAGATCGGATGGACGCACATCGCCACGAAGGGCGTATAGACAAACGACGCGCGGCCAGCCTTGAGCTGATCGGGCTGATACATCTTGAAGTTGGGATCGATCCGGTATCCCTGCGCCGCCTCGAAGATAGGCTGGAAATCCCCCCAGTAGATCGCATCCCATTTGTAGAGCGCGTGGTAGGGGCTGTAGCCCGGATCGACAGAGTAGGTGACTGGCCGAGTCAGGGGAAACTGCTCACTGTCGCCATAGTTGCGCATGAGGCCCTGCACGAGCGTCAGTAGCAGCGCAGCCGCCACGAGCCACGCGGCATAGATTCCGTATCCCGGAAAAAGCGACGCGCGTCCGTTGTCGTGTCGGTCGGTCATTTCGGCTCGTAGCGATGGATGGTGTACTTCCCTGTCCTGAACAGCACCGGTCCATACTCGTCGGCCCACTCGGCCGACTTGAGGTAGCTCTGCATCAGGAAATACGTCGCCTTGCGCGATTCCAGCGCCTCGGCAAATTCCTCTCGCGTCTTCGTTTCGTCGATCCCAAACACGTGGTTCTTCAAGTCCTGACGGTAGTAGTAGTAGTGGTACATCCCCGCCCAATAGGGATGGAAATAGACGAGGCGCGAGTCCGCGGGGAGGTTGTCGCGGCACCAGCGGTAGAGCTCCAGATCGTGCTCGTCGCCGAAATAGACCTCCTCACGCCGCAGCGCGTCCAGCGAGTGGAGAAAGCTTCCAGGTGCCGCCTGTAAGTCGGCGGGAATTGCCACGGCTCGCGTGAAGAAATACGCCTCCACGCCACCGGCGAGCGAAAGCAGGATCGTCCATCCAAGTACAAGTCTCTGGAGAAAAATTCTGGGCATGGCAGTGATCACTACAACGGTGAATGCCAGCGCCGCCGCGAACAGGTAGATCGAAAAGCGCGCCCACCAACTACCGGGAAAGCGCAAAAGCAGGAAAATGAGCGCAAGGCCCAGCGCCCCGTTGATCCAGTCCCTGCGCCGCAGGAACAAAATCGTCCCCGCGATCAGTCCTGGCAGCAGGGCAAAAATCCACGCCGGGCCGAATCCGCCGAGGCGCTCGCGCTGCGTGGACCAATCCCCAAGCCAGACGATCGACATCGACCTCCACAGAGCCACCGTGTTGTCGCGGCTTCCGGAAAAATGCTCAGTCTGGATCAGGTCGTGGGGCGATTTGAAGAGCCCCTTGAACAGCGTAACGCCAAGGACCTTAACACGCATTGGCTGCAGCGGATTCCCAAACCAGAGCATATTCTGGATAAACGTATATCCGCCAAGCAGCAGGAGGAGGCCGCCGCACCCGACGGCGAAAAAGGCAAGCCGCCGTGCGTCGCGTCTCAGCAGGAATCCAACTCGCAGGAAGATAAAGGCCATCGCCATCCCTCCCAGCACAATTCCCTGGCTTTTTGACCCCATCGCAAGCCCCGCCGCCGCGGCCGCCCACAATCCGCGCGTGATCGCCTGGCGCGGGTCATCGCCGATGCCGCTATACGTCGCGAGCGCTAGGATAACCATCGCGTGGAAAATCAGGTCGATGCTTCCCCACAGGACCATCGCCTGTGCCAGCACCGGGACCATCAGTAGGAAGAGCGGCGCCGCGCTACCCGCCATCTCGCGGCTGGCTCCCCAATTCCTCATCCAGCCGTAGATGGAAAGGGCTGCAACGATTCCGAAGAGCCACTGCACCGGGCGGACGTGGCGCTCGTCTCCGCCAAAAAGGAAGGCACGGGCATAGATCATCTGACCGTTCTTTGGAAACTCGTTCACGTGGCCGCATCGCGTCTCGAAGTACTCCAGCCCATGATGGTGATTGATCAGGACGCCGATTGGCAGGTGATAACTGGCCGCGTCGATCCCCGCCACCGGACTCTCGAAGGTGAACGCCAGCGCGGCGATCCATGCGGCCGCCGATACGCTCACGGATAGCGCGACGAACGGGCTCCATTTCCCGCCGATGGCGGCGCGCATCGTGGTCGCAATCTCACTCAGCTCCTCAACCAGCCAGCGCCAATGAGTCGCGATGAGCGTTCCCGCAACAAGCGCCTCGAAAGCCAATGCCGCCGGGAGAATGTACAGCCTCCAGAAGAGCCCGAGCGCAAAGACCTCAATCACCGCCACCGCCATGACCGTGGCGATGGACCATGCAAGGCGCTCCGCCAGGCGTCCGGGAAACCATCGACGCACGAACCCCATCGATCCAGCGAGGAGCGCCAGCGTTGCTAGGATGTAGAGAATCGTGTGCCCCAAGGATCGATGGCGTCCCGCGAATGAGAGACCCTAGTTTCGTGGGCGGGCCGCACCGCCTCCAGTGTTTTCTTCGCCCTCGCCGAAATCCCGGAGCAGACGGATAGCCAGTGCCGTCCACCCGGTCTGGTGGCTTGCGCCAAGGCCACTTCCGCTATCCCCGTGAAAGTACTCGTGAAACAGTACCAGATCGCGCCAGTGGGGGTCATCCGCATAGCGGCGATCAGTGCCGTGGGAGGGTCGCTGCCCCGACTCGCCGGGCAGGAAAAGCGATCCTAGCCGCGCCGCCAGCTCCGCGGCCACCTGACGCAGCGTGAGCATCCTGCCAGAACCCGTCGGGAACTCCACTTGGAACTCGCCGCAGTAGAATCGGTCGTATCTCTCCATCGCCTCGATCAGAAGGTAGTTCAGGGGAAACCACACGGGTCCGCGCCAGTTGGAGTTCCCGCCAAACATCCCCGAGTCGGAGTCCCCCGGCACATAGCGGACCTCGCTCGTCACGCCGCCTTGCTCGAACCGGAACGGATGGTCGGCGTGAACCCGCGAGAGCGACCGCAGCCCGTGGGGAGACAGGAATTCGGTCTCCGACAAGAGGTAGCGCAGCATTCGCTCCAGCCGCTCCCGAGTCGGAATTGCCAGAAGAAGGATTCTCTCTCCGGACGCCGTCGTGGATGATTCCAGATAGCTGATCGTCCGCTTCAGGTCGCGGCGGTTCTCGATGAACCAGTCCATGCGCTTGCGAAAACCTTTGAGCTTCTCGATGGAGGATTCCTCCAGAAGCTCCACCGCCAGCATCGGCAGGATTCCCACCATCGAACGCACCTTCAGGGGAATAGCCCGCCCCTGCGTATAGATCTGGTCGTAGTAGAAGCCGTCGGCCTCGTTCCACAGACCGCTACCCCCGAGGTGATTGATTGCGTCGGCGATGGCGATGAAGTGCTCGAAGAACTTCGAAGCGATGTCGCCATAGGCATCATTTTCCTGTGCCAGCTCGATTGCCATGCTCAGCATCGTGCCGCAGTAGAACGCCATCCATGCTGTTCCGTCGGCCTGCTCCAGCTCCGCCCCGTCGGGGAGCGGCTGGCTGCGGTCGAAGACGCCGATATTGTCGAGCCCGAGGAACCCGCCGCTGAAGATGTTCCGCCCTTGCGGGTCCTTGCGGTTCACCCACCAGGTGAAGTTCATCAGCAGCTTGTGGAACGCGCGTTCCAGGAAGGGCCTATCGCGGGCACCTCGCTTCCCCGTCATCTTGTACACGCGCCAAACCGCCCACGCGTGAACGGGCGGATTCACGTCGGAAAACGCGAACTCGTAGGCCGGCATCTGCCCGTTGGGGTGCATATACCATTCGCGGAGGAACAGCTCCAGTTGCTGCTTCGCAAAGTCGGGGTCCGCGTCGGCCATCGCGATCATGTGGAATGCCGTGTCCCATGCGGCGAACCACGGATATTCCCACTTGTCGGGCATCGAGATCACGTCGCGATTGAACAGGTGCTTCCACTCGCTGTTGCGGCCCCCCTTCCGCGAGCGCGGCGGGGGAGGCATCCCGGG
>Ga0105044_10012978_pt1 | contig 11322 bp, 11 predicted proteins | sample MAT01_FD_78092 | JGI IMG/M metagenome (GOLD analysis project Ga0105044, IMG submission 78092) | Freshwater microbial communities from Lake Fryxell liftoff mats and glacier meltwater in Antarctica - MAT-01 | ecosystem: Environmental > Aquatic > Freshwater > Ice > Liftoff microbial mat | place... | reverse complement strand
GTGCTATAAATGTCGGCTGGAGGGCTATACGGGACCTCATAAATATATGCTTTATTTTCATCATCCTATACATAGCCATAAGCACCATACTTGGTATGAATGGGCATGGTATGAAACAGTCCTTGGCAAAGGTTATTATCTTTGGCATGCTCATAAACTTCAGTATGTTCTTTACAAAGGTGATCATAGACGCTTCAAACATACTGACACTTCAGTTTTACACCAGTATCAGTAGACCAAACGATCAAGGTTTGGGGGCAAGCCTTATGCAAGCTTTCCAGCTACCTGCCATTTACGGAACTGCTGGTTTTAGTACAGATACAAGTAAGATTAAAATATCTGAGGACGAAGCTCGCAATTTCGCAAAAAGATCGGAGGGCACTTTTGTTATCTTCATCATGGGAATAGTAATGCTGGTTGTGGCAACAGGGGTGATGCTCGGAGGTGCATGGATTTTTTTCCAACGCTTTATCGCCCTTATTTTCCTGCTTGCAACCTCTCCGATAGCCTTTGCAGGTATGATCCTTCACCAAACAGAGCACCAAGCAAAAGATTGGTGGCACAAGCTCATGTCTGAGTGTGTCGCTGCGCCCGCTTTTATGATACTGCTTTGGCTTGCCTTTAAAGCTATAGAGGGGGTCAACAATGTCACAGGACTAGCTGCATCTGTCGTTGGTATTGGTAAAAACGATCCTACTTCTGGTGCGGCGGACACATTAGCTAAAGCCCTCAGCGCAAACGTCATCTTCAACTTTGCTATAGTCACCACACTTTTCTCATTTGCCCTCATCGCAGCCAAAAAAGCTGGAGCCTCTGGAGCCGATACCGCACTAAAGATTTCTGGTGGTGTAAACAATTTTGCTCGATCAAAAATAGGTGGTGGTCTAGGGCGTGGTCTAGGGCGTGGTGTTGGACGTGTGGCTGGTGGTACATATAGAGTTGCTGGTAGTAGGCTCTCTGGTCTTATCCTCAACTCTGGGTTTGGTAAGTATATGGAAGAAAAGGTGATAAAAGGTGGTTTTGTCGGCAAAAAACTTTCTAGGGCGACTTTGGGTGTCCTAAATCAAGCTAAAGATGCTCAGATAGGGGGTGCAAAAACTGATAAAACACTGACTGAAGAGAGGAAGGTAGAACTAGAAAATTATTTGAAAAGCAAGCATTATTCAGGTGAAAGTATTGCCGAGGTTTTGAAGATGGGTGCAGAGGGTGATGTTATAGAACAAAAAGCGGTTGATGAAATACATCACGGACTGAAAACAGAACAGCACGCAGAAGCTTTAGAATCTGGTTTTCTTACAGAAACTGGAAAGGGTAGTGCAAAAGATAGGTATTATGACAAAGATGGTGTTGGTAAAATGACGATGGATAGTAGGGCCGCGATAGCAAGGGTAATACAAGAAGGACTACCTTCACACAAAAAAAAGGTTATGGATGAGTTTCGAAAAACCGGGCGTTCAGATATATGGGATAAGTTAGGAGCAGGCCAAAGAAGGAGTGTTTTAGAAAACCTAACAGAAAAAGAGGCTAAGGAACTAGAAGCAGAAGGTAACACGCTAAGAAGTATGCTGGCTATTATGAGAAGAGAGGATAGAACGGGTTCAGAAAATATTTTTAAAAGCGGAAAGACTCCAACCGTAATCAAGCAATTCGCTGGACAATCTGCAGTAGACGGAGCGGTAATTATAAATATGCATGAGGCATACAAAGAGCTCGTAGCTGCTGACCCAAATTCGAATGTGGCAGCACAACTTAAAGCAGACTTTAGAGCTCGCACACAAAAAGATATTGAAACCTTCAACACTGACACCTCGTATGCGGCAGAAAAAAATAACGCAGAGTTTTACAATAAAAATGCACACAAATATATCGGCTTCGATTCAGCGCAACCTGCTGATATGGAAAGAAAGCGCCTCCTTGATACTGCTGAGAAAGGCAAAAAAGAAGCAGAAAAGATAGATGATGCAAACAAGAGAGCTACGGCGGTTGCAGGCATAACCATAGAAGTACTAAAACAGGTAAACACTCGAACAAATGTCCCACCTCAACCAACCACGAAGAAGCGGAAAAGATAGATGATGCAAACAAGAGAGCAATCGCGGCAACAAATATGGCAACAGCTGTGACAAACAATATCAATAATGGCAGGCGAAAACAGAGGAGAATATAATCTATGCAAAAATACACCCCCCAACAATACAACGACATACTTTACAAGCTTCCACAGGAAATCCGTGACGTAGTCATTTCTCTTGATACCTCACGAAGACTTTACACTTTGGGAGATAAGCACAAGCTACAGATAGATCAGATAGGTATCATGCACGATATCACTATGGATACCATGATGGGTATAATAGCTTCAAAAAACATAATCGATGAAGTGGCAGAAAACTGCAACATATCTAGAGCTGACGCGGGCTTAGTCGTGCATGACATAGACGAAGAAGTATTCAAACCCATAAAAGAACTCATGGTCAAACTTTATTCTGGGGGAGCACCCTTTAAACCTGTGACACTGAAAACCGCAGATGAAAAAGATGAGGATCACGCAGACTTGTCTGCACATGACATTTTGAGAGAAATAGAAGACCCTATAATAGTCGAAAGTTTAAATTTTAAAGTTGAAAGTGCCAAACCAAAACCTGAAAATACTTTCATCACAACAACGGTAGCAAAAGAAATAGAGGTATACCACACAGAGATAAGCCTTGGTAAAAAAATAGAGCAGGGGGTGGAAGAAAAGAAAGAGATAGAGGAAGTAAGTGGGTTCAAAAAAGAAAACTCTCCGACAGGGATTTCAAATATTGAGGAGATCAGAAACCGACTACTTGAGAGTGTGGCTTCAAAAAAGCTTACCAATGTCTTTGCTATGCCTCAGGTAGGGAATACTGGCACAAATAGTATTCCTGTATCTCCAGACACCCCTCCAAAAAGGGCTGAGAGTGGTGTAGGTAGTGGCGACCCTTATAGAGAAGGTTTGAAGTAATATATATTAGTGGTGACCTCCATGACTGTCGTCAGACTTGGGTTTTTTTGGAGCACTTTTTGGAGCACCACCTCCTCCTGATAATTTGTTTATTCCTAGATTTATCAAATTGATAGCTCGGTTGAAGAGTCCAACTATAGAAATAGTAGCCATAGATGAGATACCAAAACTCACAGGGTTAGCCAACAAAACCCTTTCAACAATAGTTGGTTTTTTCTCGTCTTGGTCGTGTCCGTGGGCAGGAACTGCTATTTCTTTCAGCTCTTTTAGAGCTTGTACTTTTTTTTCTGCATCACTTTTAGCCACCTCCGCAGGATCCACAGACTTTTCTGGAGTTGGTGGAGACGCTGGAACAGGGGCGTCTGGAATCATATCTGGTACTGGTAGTTGTTCATTACTCATAGTGTATATACTATACACTTAAAAACATTTATGCAAGATTCTTGATATCTTTAAAAACAAACACATTACCTAATCACGTACACAACCTATGCTATAGCATAGGTTGTGTACGTAAGACAGTTTACGTATTTTTGTGATAATCCTATTTTTCTATCTTTATTTCCTAGGTTGCCTATTTGAATACATTTCTGATACAATTTTGACAGAATGAAAATACTACTCACTCTCTCACTGTTCTTTTCATCGCTTATTTTCGCATCCGCGGAAATTATTATTGTGGAGACAGCTGTCTTTCGACCGACAGCACAAGGGGTCCAGATTGTTCTTAAAGGTAACAAAAAGGAGGGTTACTCTATAGACATCAGGTGCAAACTACGAGTCACTGCACCTGTCGGTACCGCAATCCGGATGCCATTGTCCAGAATGATTGTACTCGAGGTCATAGACAGCGCCGGCAGGACTTTCAAAAGTGTTGATATTGGGTCTTCAAATGTCACAGAGACCCACGCTGAAAAGAGAAGCTCTCATTTTTATTTTACGCCAAATGGGAAAGGGGTGTTTCTAACTTTCGGTCGGGTTTCTAACCTTCCGATACTTGCCTTCGGGGAATACAAGGTGGTTATAAGAGAAATAAACTACCAGACCTCTGGTGTATCCCACACCTTCAAACCAACGGAAGTTATTTACAGTGGAAAGGTTGTTGTTCCACAATAAAACTCCACAACTTGTTTGGTTGCCCGGTTTTCAATAACTGGGTTTTTTTATTAGCCTGTCCAAGAATACCTCGAAGCTTGCTTTGAGGATGAATTTGCAAATGATAACAGTATTTGTGGAGCAAATACTTCTCTAATACAATTTGCCCTGATACCTGATCTTATACCCCGCCGAGGTAATCCGAGGGAACAGACAACTTTGGGGATAGGAAGAGGACAAATTTTATTATGGCTCAAAATAATAAAACTTAATCACGTACACAACCTATGCTATAGCATAGGTTGTGTACGTGATTAAATGCTTCCAGCAAGACGTAGTATGTAGTTAGTTTAGATTGAACTTCTTTTTAAAATATCTATCATTTTCTATCTTGTCTATAACAAGATAGAGCAGGTCTTTTCCTACTTTGAAGTCTACCTTGAGTAGCGCCACAAACTCTTCACAGTCGTAAGGAAATATCCAGACGCTGTCTTGAGCTCTCTCAAAACCGATCGAAATAAGAGTAGTCCTTATTTTATTTCTGAGGCTTTTTTTATGTTCTGGAATATCAAAAATAAGCATTCTCCACTTTCCATCCCAAGTTCGTGGGATGAAGAGCTCATAGTGGGAAAGCTGGTACTTTCTCAATTTTTCTTCACCTTTTAAGGTAAGTTCAAGAAAGCCTTTTGCGTTTTTCTTTAAAAAACCATTTTTTAATAGGTAGTTTCGTGCCCTATAGATAACTTCGTTTTTGTGTAAACTTGTGTTTAAGATACCGAGCTTCTTTAGGGAGATTAGTGCTCCGGGCGCAACCAAAGCGGTAGCCAGAAACCCTGAAGCTTTGATCGTCGCTAGAATAACCCTAGCAATATCACCTTTTGTAGTTTTTTTTGTGACTTTTATCATGTACACATTATATGCTATAGCATAGGATGTGTACATTGGGATGGGTGCTCGGGAGTCTACTGGTGGTGTGGTTCTCCTCTGACAGTGGTCGGGGGGGTTGGGTTGTCTTATTTATACTGTTAAAATATCGATACACATTTTTCTAGTTTCTTCTCGGATATATTTGTTGGGAGTTATTGCGTAATATATCGCATAATAAAAAAATAGATTATAATAACATGGTCTAAAAACTCATTATGCAATACCAAGTTCCTCAATTTATAGAAATAGAAGACAAGATATTTGGACCTTTTACATTTAAACAATTTATTTACATTGTTGGAGGTTCGGCTTTATGTTATTTTGCATATAGATTTTTACCTATTTACATTGCCATCTTTTTTATTGCACCTATTGGTGGTCTATCGTTTGCACTGGCTTTTTATAAAGTAAACAATAGGCCATTTATTTTTGTGCTAGAGTCGGCCATCAGATTTCTCATGGGTCACAAGTTATATATTTGGAAAAAATCTGAGCCAAAGCAAGAAGATTATAAAAAAAATATTGAGCTATCTAGCACAAAAGTATCGATACCAAAACTTTCAAACTCTCGGCTACGCGACCTTACATGGAGCTTAGATATTAACGAAACTATATTCTCCAAAGAAACAGGATTTAAAAGCAGGGACGAACTCCATCCACACGAAGAAGGGATCTCATCTAGAATACCCTCATTTAAAGGGCTTTCTACAGACATGGAAAGGAGAGATGGTTAGTGACTAGTAACCAGTAAAACGAAATGATAAAAAGTTATAAAAATTTAATAGTGTTGCAAAAGGGGATTATTTTAGTAGGAGAGTTGTATAAAATCACAACTACCTTCCCAAGAAGTGAGGTGTTTGGTTTATCTTCTCAAATATGGAGAGTTGGTGTGTTGGTACCGTCAAACATTTCAGAAGGAAGTGCTAGATATGGTAGTAAAGAACTTGCTCAATACTTAAGAATAACATTTGAATCTTTAGCAGAACTGAGAACCCAACTTATCATTTCTATAAATTTACAATATTTGTCAGAAAAAGTGTATAATTCTATTGTTGGTAAAATAAATGAACTTCAGAAAATGATTTATTCCATGATTGCTAAGATTTCTAAGTAATTTTATTTTACTCGCCACTTATCACTAACAACTAGTCACTAATTCATAATGCAAACAACCCAAAGTACTCAAGATTTTGTTCCAATACGAGAAATACGTGACGGTGTTGTCGTGCTAAAAGACGGTTCTTTAAGATCGGTAGTTATGACATCATCAATAAACTTTGCCCTCAAAAGCACCGACGAGCAAAACGCCATCATCTATCAGTTCCAAAATTTTCTAAACTCGATAAATTTTTCTATTCAAATATCCTCCCAATCCAGAAAACTAGATATAAAGCCGTACGTAGCATTACTTGAAAATGTTTTGAAGGAACAAAAAATAGACCTATTGAAAATCCAAACTCGAGAGTATATAGAGTTTATAAAAAACTTTACTGAACAAGTAAACATTATGACAAAAAGTTTTTTTGTAGTGGTTTCGTATTCTCCATCCATCATTCAAGGAAACAAAGGCTTTTCGGGTATCGCTAGTATTTTCAGTAAAAAAACTAAAGTGGAGCAAAGCGATGACTTCAATGAAAATCGCACCCAGCTTTTAGAGAGGACAGAGGTGGTCATACAAGGCCTTCTTCGAATGGGTGTACGTGCGGTGCCACTAGGGACAGAAGAGCTCATCGAGCTTTATTACAAAATATTTAACCCAGGAGACACAGACAAACCGATAAACATCTCACAGGTGGCAGGAAGGTAACGAGAGAATTTAAAATTCAGAAACATAAATTTAAATTAATAATAGACTGAAATGAATAAAACAAAAAACAAAAACATTATTCCTAACTTTAAAATTTTTAAATTTATTGTTTTTAAATTGACTTTAAATTTGATTTTTTAAATTTTAAATTACAAATATATGGGATTATTTTCAAAAATGATGGGTAAAGATGACGAGAGTGACGCACGACCAGTGACGGCTATTTTACCGCAAGAAATTTATGATTCTGGAGTGCTTGAGCTTAAGGATGTCATTGCACCCTCTGCACTGAAGATTTCTCCGCGGGAACTAAATTTAGGGGACAAGATAGCTCGAACTTTTTTTGTAATCTCTTATCCTAGATACCTTACCGAGAGCTGGTTTGCACCAATCATAAACCTTGATCGTATTTTTGATATCTCTATATTTATTCACCCTATAGATACGGCTCAGATCCTACGATCCTTTCAGAAAAAAGTTGCTGAGGTGCAGAGCCAAATATCTACTAGGGAGGCAAAAGGGCTTGTCCGAGACCCAGTACTCGATACCGCCTACCAAGATCTAGAAAACCTTCGTGACCAGCTACAGCAAGCGCAGGAGAAAATCTTTGATGTTGGTCTATATATGACTATTTATGGTAGTACAGCAGAAGAGTTGGACAAAATAGAGTCTGAGGTAAAGTCTATCCTAGAATCTAAGTTGGTCTACATAAAACCAGCGCTTTTCCAGCAAGAGCAGGCATTTAGAAGTGTGGTCCCACTTGCAAATGATGAGATTCAGATCCATTCAAAACTAAACTCGTCTCCACTGTCTAGTATTTTCCCTTTTATCTCTTTTGACCTGACATCAGACAAAGGGATCCTTTATGGGGTAAACAGACACAACTCATCTCTTATTCTCTTTGATCGTTTTTCTCTTGAAAACTACAACTCTGTGACCTTCGCTAAAGCTGGTGCTGGAAAAAGCTATTGTACCAAACTAGAGATCCTACGATCACTTATGTTTGATGTCGACGTCATAGTTATTGACCCTGAAAGGGAATACGAGTATATGGCCGAAGCCACTGGTGGTAGGTATTTCAATATTTCCCTCACTTCCGAAAACCATATAAATCCGTTTGATCTACCTGTGGCAAGAGAAGACGAATCTCCTGCAGATGTCTTGCGCTCAAACATTATCAACCTTGTTGGACTTTTCCGTATTATGCTTGGAGGCCTTACACCAGAAGAGGACGCGATCATAGACAAGGCCATCACCGAAACTTATGCCTTAAAAGATATTACTCCTGATTCCGATTTTGCAAACATTGAACCACCACTACTTTCAGACTTTGAGCTTGTACTTGCGGGGCTTGAGGGTGGAGGTTCTCTAGTACAGCGTCTTGAAAAATACACCAAGGGTACATGGAGTGGTTTTATAAATAAACCCACCAACGTAGATATAAACAAAAAGTTTGTGGTGTTTTCTCTTCGAGATATGGAAGATGAGCTTAAACCTGTTGCAATGTATATAGTCACCCACCACATCTGGAATGCTATTCGCCAAAAACTCAAGAAAAGACTGCTAGTAATAGATGAAGCTTGGTGGATGATGAAGTCTGAAGATACAGCATCTTTCCTACTTAGCTTGGCAAAAAGAGGAAGAAAGTACTATTTGGCTCTAGCTACCATCACCCAAGACGTAGAAGACTTTTTGCGGTCTCCGTATGGTACACCTATTATTACGAACTCATCTATCCAAATACTCCTAAAACAGTCGCCATCTTCTATAGATGAGGTACAGAAAACATTTAACCTCACAGATGAAGAAAAGTTTTTGCTTTTAGAGTCTGATGTGGGGGAGGGGATCTTTTTTGCCGGGCTCAAGCATGTGGCTATCAAAGTCATTGCTTCATACACTGAAGACCAGATCATTACTTCAAACCCAGAACAGATCCTTGCTATGCAACAAACTAAAAGAGAACTAGATGAGGGGGGGCTATAACAAATGAACGCTTCAAATAAAGTGAAATATAGAGTTGAAGGAATGGAGATTTTCTTTATGGTCTTTTTTGCCTTAATTGCAGATCTTTTAACATTGATTCCTTTAGTTGGAATGGTTGTTGGTTGGATATTCTGGCGATTTATCTACGGATATTTAATATTGATAAGGGGTATTCGCCCCAACAGAAAAGGTGTTGCTTCTGGTTTGGTGTCATCCATCCTAGAGTTAATTCCACTAATCCAGATGCTTCCAACCATTACTGCTGGTGTGATTTTAATCATCCTTTCAACCAGAAGAGATGACAAGAAGAAAGCTGTGGTGCAAAAAAAACCCGTCCAAGAAGAAGCTTCTAAAAAAATATCCCCACAAGAAACCTCTGTTCAATAGTAATTTTAATGTTTATAATATACCCATGTTAAAAGATTCTTTCTTAAAGTTTTTTATTCTGATATTCCTTCTGGTGCCTTTTATCTCCCGTGGAGAAACTGTACCTATTACCACCAGTATCCCGGAGCTCGATGAGCAACTATATGTAAACATTAGCAACAAATTTCCAAGACCACTAGAGACAGTAAAAATAGATATTGAGGCCTATGGTATAGACCTGAACAAAGCCACCATAACATGGAGTGTAAACGGGACAGTGGTAAATACAGGTATTGGTCAAAAGACTTTTGAAGTACAAACCGGAAAACTGGGTGTAACCAAAAAAATAGGTATTAGTATAAAACCAGAAAGGGGATTGCCAATAAATAAGTCAGTGACCCTTTCACCCCAAGAGCTAGATCTCATATGGGAAGCACGTACCTACACTCCACCGTTTTATAGAGGTAAGGCCATGTATACCCCCCAAGAAAACGTAGTCATTGTGGCACTGCCCAACTTTATATCGACTGGAAATACTAAACTTTCGTCTGACAAACTCATTTACAACTGGTCAAATGAAGGCGATGTCGCGCAAGAACAGTCGGGTTACGGAAAAAATACATACAAAATGAAGGGTGATATCCTAATGAAAACCAACGGTGTGTCTGTAGAGGTTACCGGTTTTGGTAAAGAGAAGGCGAAAGAGTCTGTCGATCTTCGTGTTACGTTTCCGGAGGTTGTGTTCTACGAAAACAACCCGCTTTATGGTGTTTTGTGGAACAAGTCGCTTAAAGGGAGCTTCTCGTTTACAGATGAAGAAAAAGTCGTAGAAGCCTTTCCGTTTTATTTTGGCGTCTTTAGAAAAAGCGATCCCAAGCTCTCGTACACATGGAGAATAAACAATAAGGATATTTTAGTACCAAAAAACCAAAGCATGATGACTTTTAGAAATACAGACAAGGACTCTGGGAGCTCACTTATAGGCACAACCATAAACAACTCTTCAAATTTCCTCTCAGAAGCGGATGGTGGTGTAAACTTAAATTATTCAACATCAGAGAAAAAAAGCTTTTAATATATTATGGCAAAGTTTTCAAAAGTATTCTTTCTCGCGTATTTGCTAATCTTTCTGAATGCTTTTTGTGTTATTCCTGTTAACGCGGAATCCCAAACCTATGTACCTCTTCAAAAAATAGGGGACAAGGTAACAGATATTACCTTTGACGGAAAAGGTGACACTTTTTCAAAATACATAAATGATATGTACAAACTCTTGGTTGGTGTCGCTGGAGTCCTCGCGGTTCTTATGATCATGTGGGGAGGGATAGAGTATATGTCTACAGATGCAATAGGTGGAAAAGAAGAGGCTAAAGGGAGAATAAATAATGCTCTCTTAGGGCTCATGCTTGCTTTGGGGTCGTTTTTGATATTAAAGACGGTTAATTCTAGCTTTTTGAAGACTAACCTAAATGTAGATGTGGCGAATACAGAGAAACTGAGGATAAGTGGCAGTGTTTTAGGGTCAACCCCTTCAGGTGATCCAGGAGGTACAGCTGGCGACGGAGGGTATGATTTTGTTGCGGATGGTGAGGAACTTTCACCACAACTAACCGCTTATTCGCCCCAAAAAGTAGGACATAAAGTGGAAGGCGGCTATGCAAGCTCTAAAGCGGGGCTCGATGGTAAAAATGTGGTTCGAACCCTTGATGATGTATCGAGTGGTAAATCAACATATGTAACTCTGGCGGGCGACCCAAGCCAGTATGGGCAAGCGTATATGATCCCCTCAATAACATATAAAGATTCGACTGGAGCAACAAAAACTTTGACAAATATTACAGGTTATGTTCATGACACAGGTAGCGCTTTCGAAGGAAAAGGTAAGACAAAATTTGATGTAGCTGTCGGTCGAGACTATGTAAGTAATGGCCCCATTCTAAACAGCCAACCTTTTTCAGTAGGAGGAACCAAACTGTTACATTCAAGTAAATCGAACTAATAAATGAAAAAAATTATTTTTATAATCATTTACACATTACTCATCTTTCCTGTATTTTCTTTTGCTGTAGAATATCAACCTTTAGAACCTATCGGGGGTTATGTCGAAAAAATAGAATTTAATGGAAGTGATACCAACCTATCATTCTATATCAATAAT
>Ga0105044_10012977_pt1 | contig 11323 bp, 7 predicted proteins | sample MAT01_FD_78092 | JGI IMG/M metagenome (GOLD analysis project Ga0105044, IMG submission 78092) | Freshwater microbial communities from Lake Fryxell liftoff mats and glacier meltwater in Antarctica - MAT-01 | ecosystem: Environmental > Aquatic > Freshwater > Ice > Liftoff microbial mat | place... | reverse complement strand
ATAAGTCTCCCGTACCTTTTGCGAGAATTTGCACTTCGGGTGTTTCGCACAAAAGGTACCGGACACTTTTTTGTCGCACGATCCCAAGTCAAGGTGCATGCCATGTTGCAAAACAAATTTGGTCGCAGGAATCGTCGATATCGAACCATTGGAATGGAGCCGCTTGAGAGCCGCGCGATGCTTTCGGTTGCTGCCATAAGCTTGCGTACCGATGGCGTCGATACGGGAAATGTTGGTTCCACGTTTTCGCAACAAAGCGCCGACGGTCGTTACGTTGTCTTTCGCAGTTCCGCCACAAATCTGGTCAGTGGCGTCCGTGACGTCAACGGATTCAATAGCGATATTTTCCGCCGTGATCGATTGACAGGAAAAACGGAACTTGTGAGTGTGAGCCGGTTGGGTCAGAATCGAACGCCAAATCAACCGTCGTTCAATGCTTAGGTGCGGAGAACATTATTCGAGAATCGGATCAGACCGATGGCAGGTTAATTAGCGACAATGGTCGCTACGTCGTATTTCAAAGCCGCGCTTCCAATCTGGTCGCGGGTGACAACAACGGGCAGCGCGATGTCTTTGTTCGCGATCTCTCGGCACAAAAGACCTGGCTGGTAAACGTAAACAATGCCGGACAAGCAGGCCAAGGACCGTCGGACCATGGTGTGATCAGCGCGGATGGTCGCTACGTTGCGTTTGAAAGCCACGCTCGCAATCTGTTCGCCAACGACCTGAACTTCAATCCGAAGATTTTCCTTCACGACCTCCGGACGCACACCACGAGACTGGTAAGCAATAACGATTTGCAAAATGACGCCCTGGTGACGGGTGGTTCATTTCTGCCAAAGATCAGCGCTGACGGCAATGTGATCGTATTCGAAAGCTTCCGCCGCCTTTCAAGTGCGGACGCCAATAACGCCAATCGCGATGTGTATGTGCGCGACATGCGAAAGCCTAGGCCTGACCTCGTAAGCATCAGTTCGACGGGCGGCCCGGCGAATTCGACGTCTTTTGATCCCAATATCAGTGATGATGGTCGATATGTGGTGTTCGAGAGCCTGGCAAGTAATTTAACAATCACGGACAAGGACCCCAGCGCGATCCCCGACTTGACCGACCTTGACAACAAGGACGTGTTCCGGCGTGATCTGAGAACCGGCAGGACGGTGCTTGTGAGCTTCAACTTCCAGAACACGCGCAGCGCTGTCGGAGAATCGCGGAACATCGCGGTCAGCGGTGACGGACGAATTGTGTCTTGGGAAAGCCAGTCTCTCAATTTGACACCAGGCTTCGTGGAGCGGAACGACTCGTTTTTTGCTTTCGATATCTTCCGACGCAATATGGTGACCGGAGTGACGACGCTCGTCAGCGGCCGCTTGGGTTCGGCAACGCAAAGCGGTAGCGACGGGGCGAACTTCCCAGTGGTCAGTCGCGATGGACGATTTATTTCGTTCCACAGCACGTCCAGCGATCTCATCTCCCGAGACACCAACAGCGGCAATGGCGGCCGACAGACCGACGTGTTCGTGTCCGGTGCCAGATACCCTTGCTTACTAACGAGTTGACATTTATTACCATTTGCTTCGCTAGTCCGCTGCGGGTTAGCTGCTGCAAATTGAACAACTCGTGGAAAACAAGAATTATGCCCGCTGTACTTGCGATTGCCGCGCATCACGACGATATCGAATTTCTGATGGCCGGCACGATGCTCCAGTTGAAAAAACTCGGCTGGGATGTGCACTACATGAACATTGCCGATGGATGTCGTGGCTCAACGACGATGGACCGCGTTACTTGTGCGGCCGTTCGATTGGAAGAGGCTCGCGCGGCAGCGAAGTGCCTTGGGGCGACTTTTTATCCACCGATCTGCCCGGACATGGAGATCGCTTACACGACTCCTCTATTGCGTAAAGTTGCAGCGGTGGTGCGAATGGCCAAGCCGACCATCCTGCTGACGCATGCCCCGATCGACTACATGGAAGACCACGAAAACGCCTGCAAACTGGCCGTTTCAGCAGCGTTTGCTCACGGAATGCCGAACTTTGAATCCGATCCCGAGGTTGCCACCTACAGCGATCCCGTAACGGTTTATCATGCTCAGCCAGTCGGTAACGCCACGCCACTGGGCGAGGTTGTCTATCCGAAGTTATACGTGGATATCGCGGATGTGATGGAGCCAAAGGTCACGTCGCTAGCTTGTCACGCAAGCCAAAAACAGTGGCTGGACGAAAGCCAAGGGATGGATTCCTACATCGAGACGATGCGCGAAACGTGTCTGAAAATCGGTGAAATGTCAGGCGTCTACAAGTACGCGGAAGGCTGGCGAAGGCGTCAACATTGGGGATTTTGTGGCCCTGACGACGATCCATTGACCGCAGCGTTGCTAGGCCGCTGTGCGATTCGAGGCACGGTTTGAGCTTCAATTCGCACCGAACCATCCTTAAATTCGCCTCGTATGGCGATCGTTAGCCAATTCTCTCCGAGACTCGCAAACTGCATACTTGACTATTGGCGGGCCTACCGCCGTTGAGTGATTTGCGTTGTGCGATATATTGTGCGTTCCCCTTGGTCAGCTTAGCTGCCAAGACCTTCGACAGCTTTTCCACCGAAAACTTGCAAGTACGAGATGTCAAAAAGCGAAAAAGCGAATTCTGGAGCCAAATCCGAGCTTTCCTCGGCAGGTACCGTCCGCAAGCCGATGATCGAAGCGATCGGATTAAGCAAATTTTACGGACCGTTCGCGGCCGCACGAGACGTGACCTTTTCTGTGGGTGAAGGCGAGTTGGTGGCCTTCCTTGGCCCCAACGGCGCTGGAAAAAGCACCACGATGAAGATGCTGACCGGATACATCGCGCCCAGCGAGGGGTTTGCCCGGATCGCCGGCCACAACATGACTGAAGATCGCATCGAAGGCAGCAAACGCCTCGGATATCTTCCCGAAAACGGGCCGCTCTATCCTGAAATGACGCCAGCTTCTATGCTTGATTTCTTCGCCGAGGCGCGCGGCCTAAGCTCGACTTATAAAAAAGAACGGATCGAAGTCGTCGTCGAGATCTGTGACTTGTCGACGGTGATGTACAAGGCGATCAGCAAGCTGTCGAAGGGCTTCAAGCAGCGTGTCGGCATGGCTCAGGCTCTGCTGCACGAACCTGATGTCCTGATTATGGACGAACCGACGGCAGGACTTGATCCCAATCAGATTCGCGGCGTTCGTGCGACATTGCGAAAATTAAGCCAGACCAAGACGATTCTGCTCAGCACCCACATCCTTCAAGAAGTCGAAGCGATGGCGGACCGCGTCGTGTTGATCAACGAAGGACGAATCGTCTATGACGGGTCCGTCGCAGGATTGCATGACGTCGGCACTGACCTTGACGATGCCTTCAATAAGTTGACTCGCGGCGTCACTGTCTGACCCGATCGAGTTTTTCGCTCCAAGTTTGTCGCTCCAAGTTTGTCGCCCTGGTGGCGATGGTTTCCCCAACACTGCTGAACCGAACTTTCCAAGACGTTCCATGAACCCTTCTGCGATTTCCACCGCTGTTCTCAACTTGCTTCTGCTCGATCTGCTATTCCTGGTGGTCGTGCTGCTAATCGTCGTGTCTCTGGCGCTTACGAAGCGTGCCGCGTTTGCGGTGATGAAGCGAAACTTTCTCGGGTATTTCAGCAACCCAACCGGTTACGTGTTCCTGTGCATCTTCGTGTTCCTGACTTCGTTAGCCGCATTTTGGCCATACGAATTCTTTAACCAAAACCTAGCGACGCTAGATCAGCTTAACTATTGGTATCCGCTGATCATGCTAGTTTTCATCCCCGCGATCACGATGAGCATTTGGGCGGAAGAAAAACGGCAAGGCACCGACGAACTTTTGCTAACGTTGCCTGCGGATGACTTCGACATCGTCATCGGTAAGTACATGGCTGCATCCGCAATTTTCACAGCCACGTTGCTCTTTTCGCAACTCAGCACGTTCATAACGCTGGCGATCCTCACCGATGGGTCGCTCGATACAGGATTGATTTTCACCACTTACCTTGGCTACTGGTTCGTTGGCTTGACGATGATTGCCATCGGAATGATCGCTTCGTTCCTGACGGGAAACTTAACGGTCAGTTTCATTCTCGGCTCACTGTTCAATGCACCGCTGGCGTTTGCTTCGTTGTCGAAGTCGATTGTTCCCGGCAAGACGATTGCCAACCTGATGGCAGAGTCTGGTATTGCCCGGCCCTTTGACGATTTCGGTCGCGGTGTCATTAGTCTTTCATCGGTCGTTTATTTTCTGCTGGCGGCGATCGTTGCTCTTTATGTTTGCATGGTGTTGATTGGTCGGCGGCACTGGACCGGCGGCAAAGACGGCAACACGATGGCGTGGCATTACATTGCTCGGGCGTTGGCTCTGGTTCTTGTCACCGGCGGCGCTGTGGTGCTGTTCCGCAACTGGGATCGTCGACATGATGCGACGGAAGGCAAAGTCAGCTCGTTAGCCCCGGAAACGAAGAAACTGATTCGCGACCTTGATGCCAAACGTCCGATCGTGATCGATGCGTTCATCAGTGCCGAAATTCCGGAGCAGTATGCTCGCACTCGTTATGAATTGATGAATCTATTGAAAGAATTCCGCAGCGAAGCATCGAAAAACAATCGTTCCATCGAAGTCAACCTTTACGACAACATCGAACTGTATAGTGAGGAAGCGTCTTTGGCGCAGGAACGATTCGGCATTGAACCAATCACTCGAATGGTCCGTGAAAAAGGTTCATTTAAAGAAAAGCAGTTGATCATCGGTGCCGCATTCAAGAGCGGACTTGAGAAAGTCACGATCCCGGTTTTTGAATACGGTGTTCCGGTCGAGTACGAGTTGGTGCGTTCGATCAATACGGTTTCTCGTGGCGAACGCAAGCGAGTCGGCATCGTCACCACCGACGCGAAGTTGATGGGCGGATCAGTGATGAGCGGGATGAGTTTTCAGCAGATCGAGAAGCATCCCATGATCACGGAACTAGAAAAGCAATACGAAGTCGAAGCCGTTGACTTCAATGGCGCAGTGCTTCCTGGCCAATACGATGCGTTGGTGGCTGTTCAACCTTCATCGCTGGCACCGGAACAGTTTTCTCGGTTTGTCGAAGCTGTTAAAGCCGGGGTCCCAACAGCCGTTTTCGAGGATCCGTTGCCGTTTGCGCAGAGCTTCGTTCCCGGAACGGGTGAACCAAAGCAGTCGCCTGGCGGTTTCATGGGCGGAGGAGGTCCGGTACCTAAGGGTGACATGCGACAGTTGTGGGATCTGTTGGAGCTTGACGTTCCAGGGAAGCCCAGCATGCAGGGTACGTTTAATCCATCGCTGGCTTGGCAGCAGTACAACCCGTATCCTAATTTGGAGATGAACGTAAACGATCTATGGGTGTTCGTCGATTCACAGGCACCGGGTGCGTTCAACTCGTTGAGCGATAAGAATCCGATAACCAAAGGACTTCGCGAAGTCCTGGCTTTGTACACGGGCGTTGTGAAGGCGAAATCAGATGCCAAGTTAAAACACACGCCATTGCTGACCACGGGCACGAAGAGCGGTTTGCTTGAAACCGAGGCAGCCCAACGTGTCCTGAGCCGTGAATCCACCATGCTTCGCGAGGAAGGCGCAGCGACCGGTGAGCAAATCATCGCCATGGCTATCGAAGCCGAAGCGAGTCCGGCTGCGGCGAAGCCTGCGGACGAATCGTCAACTGAAAAGAAAGACGTCGCTGCGGCTCCCGCGCCGGGTATCAAGGTGATCTATACCGCGGACATCGACATGATGCTGCCCGTGTTTATGCAGCTTCGCGCCGAGCCGAATCAATCACAAGACTTACGGCTTCAATTCCAAAACGTCACCTACTTGCTCAATACCATCGATTACCTAACCGGTGAGCTTGAGTTTCTTGAGGTGCGAAAACACCAGCCAATCTTCAGTAGTTTACGAATGATCGATTCGGTCAAAGATGATGCGGCCAATCGTGTGCGAGAGAAAGGCAAGGAATTCCAGACTGAATACGATACTTTGGTTCGCGAGGCTCAAGAAAAAATCGAGACGGATATCAAGACGCTACGGGAAGAGGTGGCAAGCCTTCAAAAGCAAAGTGCTGATGGAAAAGTTGGTCGATCCGTGGTGCAAGAGAAGACACAGCAGTTTGGCATCAAGCAGGAACAGCTAGAGCGAGCCATGGAAGTCAAGAAAGCAAAGTTTGAGCGAGATCGCGAGAAAAGCGTCCGCGATATTCGGCGAGAAGCCGACCAGGATGTGACCAAGATCCAGAATTTGGTAAAGTTCACCGCCGTCGTGTTTCCATGTATTCCTCCGCTGATCATTGGCGTGGTCGTGTTCGCATCGAGGCGTTTGCGTGAACGGGAAAACATTACGAAAAGCCGCCTGAAGTAAGTTCAATTGATGGCTCAGGTTTGACGAGGTTGGGCTCCACGAAGGCCCTGCCCTCGACGAGCGTGACGCACAAGCTTTAAACCCAGAATCCTTTTAGAAACAAATAAGAGTTGTCCCTGTGAACGAAGGCGCAAAAACCGGTATCTTCGGGGTCGCGGCATTAGTGATGTTGACCATTGCTATTTTGGTATCGCGGCCACCCGTGACGGAAAGCTTAACCCAATCGCGAATCGGACAACCCCTGTTCGAAGGCCTTACCGATCCGCTTGCCGCGTCGATCCTGAGGATCACGACCTTTGATGAGGCACAAGGGGAAATCTCGAAGTTTGAAGTCGCCAAAGACCAACAGAATGGAGTTTGGTCGCTGCCATCGCGAAACAATTATCCAGCCGATGCCGCAGAGCAAATGAAGAATGCGGCAAACACACTGGTCGGTGTCAAGATTCTTGATATTCCATCGTCTGAAGCTTCGGATCATGCGAAATTTGGCGTCGTCGAGCCAAACGAAGGAGCACTCAAGGCTGGCGATGAAGGTGTTGGCAGGTTGGTGAGTTTGAAGGGCAAGAATAATTCTACGCTCGCCGAAGTGATCATTGGTAATCGTGTCAAGGGAAGTGAAGTTCAGCGTTACGCTCGAATTCCTGGCCAAGATCCGGTCTATGTTGTCGTTCTCGATGACAAGGCGCTGACAACGAAGTTTGAAGATTGGATCGAGAAGGACCTGTTGCAACTGAGCAGCATCGACATCAGCAATGTTGAAGTTCAGATCTACGATGCGTCGCTAGAGATGGGGAATCGACTGGCGATGAGTCGTTCCTATGACGCGAGTCTCTCGATCGATGGCAGCAACGCCTGGCAACTTGATGCAATGTCGATCTACGATGAGCAAGGCGAAAAAAAGGACTTCAAACTTGCCGACGGCGAAAAGCTGGCAACCGCGAAACTGAACACGCTTAAGAATTCGCTGGATGATCTCAAGATCGTTGATGTCGCCTCCAAGCCCAAAGGCATGAGTGAAAACCTGAAAGCCGACAAAGATCTGGTAAGCGATCAACAAGCCGTTTTGTCGCTCGTTCAACGAGGTTTCTTTCCGGTAACCCAGGGCGACATTCTATCCGCCAACGGTGAGATGGTGGTGACGCTAAAAGATGGCGTTCAATATGTGCTTCGATTTGGTAACGTCGAAGGCATTGCCAGCGAAAGTAAAGACGACGTTGCCAAAGAAGGCGAGGCGAAGAAGCCTGAAGCAACGGGCGCCAATCGCTATCTGTTAGTCACCACGCGCGTCGACGAAACAAAGTTTCCACCGCCTAGTTTGATGGAAATTCCGAAGACCATTGAAGACCTGGATGCCGCCGACGCGGCGAAGGCCAAAGCAGCAGCAGACGCAGCCGCACCGAAGGTCCCTGACGTCCCTGCAGCTCCCGCAACAGAAGGTTTGCCTGCGACTCCAGCAGCTCCTGCGACTCCAGCAGCACCTGCGGAAGAAATGAAACCGGAACCGAACGCGGACAAACCTGCGACCGCAGAGCCTGTAGCCGAAGCGCCAAAAACCGCAGAGCCGGCGTCAGCGAATTCGCCTGAATCAAATCCCGCACCAGCGGCCCAAAGCGATGCTGCCGAGGCACCAGCTAAGGTTGAAGAGAATGCGATTGACGCGGCCAGTGAAGCCACTGAAGGCAGCATCGAACAGTCGGGCGAAGGCAAAGCGTCTGGGGCTGGCGAAGGTCAAGAAAAGGCTGGCGACGAAGCTGCTGCTGCGATTGAAGAACAACCTGCGGATGCACCTGTGACCGCCGTTGAAACTCCGGCGACTGGCGCTTCGACAGATGAAAAGCCTGTGGCCGACACGATTGCGCCAGGCGCACCGGATCCAGGTGCCCCGACTGTGGATGATAAGATTGAAACTGCCGAAGAGAAGCAAGAGCGACTCGAAGCCGAACAGGAAAAGATCACGAAAGAAAATCAGCGCAAGCTTGACGAACGAAAGGATAAGCTCGAAGCAGCACGTCGCCGTGTTCGTGAACTCAATGGTCGGTTTGCCGAATGGTACTACGTGATTCCTGAGGCGACCTATCGTAACTTACGCTTGTCCCGCGATGAGTTGATCGAGAAGCCGGGCGATGCAAAACCAGGGGCTCCCGATGATGCGTCTGCTCCACCATCGTTCAATATCCCGGGCTTGGGCAATTAGGCACTACTAGCTTAGCATTTGAGTTGCCAGTGCGATCGCTTCCGATTCCGTCGCGATGAGCAGGTCAAGCTGGCGGTTGCGGATTGCTTGAAGAACATCACGAAAGTTTGGCCCGGGCGTGTACCCGAGCTGGCGGAGTGTGTCGCCTGTCAAGAGTGGCGGTGGATCGAGTTGATTTTGCGGCCAGGCGCGGCGGATACTGCAGTACGCGATGCTGACCGAAGATTGCCCGAATGCCTTCGCCCAACCTGCTGCGGTTGCAATGCACGTATCGGCGTCTTTCGAGCTTACAATGGGTTGAACTACCGACCAAGGCAACTGATTTGCGTTGAGGAGCGTGTCGCGATTTCGAACGGCTTGATCGACCGCCCGTTGCTCATCGCAAGACAACTTCCAGCGGTCTGTGATTTCGGCAATGGCAGTCTTCGGTTCAACGCCCATTCTTGAGAGCAGCATTGCGACCACAACGACAAACGAGTTCTCGATCGCGCCGCTGGCCAGTCGCTGGACATCTGCGACGAATCTGCTGTCCTCGATCACGGTCGCAGCAAAGCTTGGCCAAATATGAGTAATCAGATCAGTGGCGACTAACAAGTCGATGGCTCGCGCGGTTCCGACGCCGGCAAGCATACGTCGCATCTCCGCCCCAATTCGTTCGCCGCTAACAACGGTAACCTCGCGAGCATGTTGGCGAGTTGCCGCTTGAGTGGCGGGGTGCAACGCAAAACCGAGCGCCGAAGCAAAGCGAATGGCGCGAAGCATCCGTAGTTTGTCCTCATTGATTCGCTTTTCTGGGTCTCCGATCGCGCGAATCAGCCGGAACTTCAAGTCAGCTTCACCGCCGACGAAGTCGATTAGCTGGGCCGCAACGGGATCGTAGAACATGCCGTTAATGGTGAAGTCTCGCCTAATCGCATCCTGTTCGGCGGAACCAAATCGGATCGAATCTGGGCGCCGACCGTCGGTGTATTCGCCATCGCTGCGGAATGTCGCGACTTCCGTTGGTGTCGATGCTTCGGCGAGCACACCGATGACACCAAAAGACGCGCCAAAAGCGAGCGTTCGACGACGTCCGAAGATATCTCGGACGGAATCAGGCGTCGCATCCGTCGCGACGTCAAAATCTTTGGGAACGCGACCTAGCAATGCGTCACGGACGCAACCGCCAGCAAGATAAGCGACGAAGCCTGATTGCTGTAATTTTTCGACGACGACCAGGGCCTGAGCCGCGAGTGGCTGCGTAAAGTCAAACATCCCCAATCCTTTCGTCATGTAGAAATCATGTCAAGCGGTGTCTTCAAACACAGACGCAAAGATTAAAATTAAACTCGTTAACAAACTTTACCGAATTCGGGATCACGAAGCCGCATGATCGCGGCATCACGACGCCGTCACTTGGATGACCATGAATAATCCGAAGCCATTTGTCAAAGGGAAGCGCGGCGTTGTCGGAGTCATGATGCGTGGCGGCAAGATGCTGACCATTCGCCGCAGTCAAACCGTGTCTGCACCCGGAAAACTCTGTTTGCCGGGCGGAACGATCGAGTTTGGTGAGACTGAAGAGCAGGCGTTGGTTCGCGAAATGCAGGAAGAATTGGCAATCGAAGTGCTGCCAATCGAATGTTGCTGGCGGTGCATTACGCCTTGGGGAACTCGGCTAGCGTTTTGGTCCGCCCAATTGGATGAATCGGCGATACCAAAACCCGATATCGTTGAGGTCTCCGAATACTTTTGGATGGACCGTCACGAAATCAATCATGCCGCTGATGTCTTGCCCAGTTTGCCGCGATTCATTGAGGCGTGGCGCGACGGGGACGTGGTTTTGCCGGCTGCTTATCGATAGCCGTCACAATTCAGTGTAGAACAATTGTCCCAATTGTTTTCCGAGCAATTGCGACAATTGCTCTACTCTTAGCCGTAAGCTAAATCATGGACAAAAGCGTTAGCTATCGCGTTGTTGATTTAGTGTCCGGTGGCAACCCGAAGCGTAAGCGAGCGGATGATTCATGTCCCTCGCTAACGCAGCGGATTACCAAATCAACAGGCCGCGCGTCACCTGTCTCACTCGCGTTAGCCCTGGCTATCGCGAGTGAGTCCACAGACCGACGAGTGATCGATTCAAGGGCGATCGTTCGACTTTACGCCTTTGGTGGTGTTCGCAGATCGAGCCATTCGCTGTGGAATGTCCCTTCCATGTCGACCCGTTTGTACGTGTGAGCACCGAAATAGTCGCGCTGTGCCTGCAACAAGTTGGCGGGCAAACGAGCCATTCGGTAGCCGTCGTAGTAGTTCAGTGCAACGCTGAACACGGGCACCGGAATGCCCATGATCGCTGCTGCTGCAACGACAGATCGCCAACCAGGCTGGGCCTTGTCGACGGCATTCTTGAAGAATGGATAGATCAGCAGGTTTTCCAGATTTGGCGTCTCATCAAAAGCTTCTTTGATTCGATCCAGAAACTGGGCCCGGATAATGCATCCACCGCGCCACAATAATGCACTTTGGCCGTATTCGAGCTTCCAATCGTGCTCCATTGATGCGGCTTGCAATTGCACAAATCCCTGTGCGTAGCTAACGATCTTTGATGCGTAGAGCGCTTGCTTCACGGCTTCAATGAACGCTTTCTTATCACCGATCAATGCCTTGCATGCCGCTGTCATAGCAGGTTTTTCGGTTGCCTGTGGGCCACCGAGAATCTTGCTGGCACGTACCCGCGCGTCTTTCT
>Ga0105044_10012975_pt1 | contig 11323 bp, 8 predicted proteins | sample MAT01_FD_78092 | JGI IMG/M metagenome (GOLD analysis project Ga0105044, IMG submission 78092) | Freshwater microbial communities from Lake Fryxell liftoff mats and glacier meltwater in Antarctica - MAT-01 | ecosystem: Environmental > Aquatic > Freshwater > Ice > Liftoff microbial mat | place... | reverse complement strand
GCGCGCATTTACAGCTCGCTCAAAACCATTGATGCGTGGCAACACGCATTGGTCGTGCCCGGATATCTCGGTTTAAGTTTAGTGAGCGGCGCGCTGCTACTGCTGCCGATTGCTGTTTGGTCTCTGGGCGAAATTGCCTACGACTGGCCGCGCATTGCGCTGCTAGTTGCCACCCTCACCCTCGCGGCTGGCATTCTCAAAGCGCGCTATTGGCAACAGCTGGCCCACCTGCCCGCGCGCTCGACCATGAATTCAGCCACCGGCCTACCCGGTGCGCTTTCAAGCTTTGAGCGCCCGCACACGGAGGACAACTACTTACTCAATGAAATGGGTTTTCGACTCGGGCGCAAACATGCAACCCGTCTGCGGCGTATGAGCTTATGGCTGGCGTTTATCTTCCCGATTGGGCTGCTGATACTGCTTGGCTGGCTGTCGTCGAATTGGTTTGTTGCCATTTTGGGCGCCAGCGCCTTGAGCACAGCCCTAGGCATCTCGATCGAACGCTGGCTGTTTTTTGCTGAAGCCAAGCACGTCGTGCGCCTGTACTACGATGTCTGAGCTGCACCGCGCGTCGGGCAATCGGCGCTTGGGCTTGCTGCTGGCGCTGGCCACCATGCTGCTCTGGGGCACGCTGCCGATCTCGCTGAAATTTGCGCTGGTCAGCCTCGATCCGTACACGCTGACTTGGTTTCGCTTTGCGTTCGCCGCCGTCGTGCTCGGCGTCTGGCTCGGAGCACGTGGGGAACTTGCAGCGCTGCGCTCCCAGCCGCTGCGGATTTGGGGACTGCTGCTGCTGGCTGGCGCCATGCTGATCGGCAACTATGTGTTCTATCTGCTCGGCCTGACGCTGACCACACCGGCCAACGCGCAACTGCTGATCCAAGCCGCGCCGCTGCTGCTCGCGCTCGGCGCCATAGCGGTGTTTGGCGAGCGCTACAACCGCTGGCAATGGTTAGGCTTGGCACTGACTGTGGTCGGCCTGCTCATGTTCTTTTCAGAGCAACTCACGCGTGTTGAAGTCGGCGCAAGCCAGTATCGATACGGTGCCGCGTGGATCTTGCTAGGCGCACTCGTGTGGGCAATTTACGGACTCGCGCAAAAGCAGCTTTTGTTGCGCCTGCGCTCGCCGGTAGTGCTGTGGGTAATCTATGTGTTTGCGGTGATCGCCCTCGCACCGTGGGCCAGGCTCGATGCGTTCAGCGCGTTGCAACTGGGCGCATGGATTGCCGTGCTGTATTGCGCGCTAAACACCCTCGCGGCGTACGGTGCTTTCGCAGAAGCGCTTGAACACATGGAAGCCTCGCGCGTCTCAGCAATTCTCGCGCTATCACCCCTGATGACCTACCTAAGCTCGCTACTAGCACACCAGTTCATCCCTGACATCATCCATTTGGAATCCATCGCCGCCGTCGGCGCTATCGGCGGCGCGCTGGTTATCGGCGGCGCCATGCTCACTTCACTGGCGCGCAAGTCGAACCCACGCTGAGCCATGCTCGCGAAAGCTTTGGCGCACAGCTGCGGCTGTTCTCATAAACTCAGCGCGCATTTATGAAACCTATCGATCAAATCTTAGGCAAGCTGGCTGAGCTGATACAGCAAGAACGCTTTGCTGAGCTTGAGACGGAGTGGCTTGAGCTTAAGCCGGTGCCTGCAGATGGCGGCTCCTGGGCGGAGCGCCACAAGACGGTGAATGCTTTTCTAAACACTCGCGGCGGCATCTTGATCCTCGGGGTCAAAGAGCAAGGCACTGGAGAATCTCGGCGCTATGTTCTCAGCGGCTGGAAGGACCATGCCGAGCCAAATTTGAAGGATTTTCCACAACTCTTCACAGATGGCTTGGGCCAAAAACAACAGCTAGATGACTGCTTTCCGCCCATGGAGCTGCGCACACTTCTGGGCCAGCGGATCGCTGTTGTGTATGTCGATGAGCTCGCATCCGATCGAAAGTTTGTGTTCCTGAACGGCAGTGCATACAAGCGAATCTTGACTGGTGATCACAAGATCAACGAGCGCGAAATCAAGGCACAAGAAGAATTCAAAGACGAAGCGGCGTTCGCTAAAGAGCTGCAGCCCGTGTCGGGGATGACCGAGAACGACCTCGATTTGACCAAGCTCAACGAATTTATCTTCCACTTAAATCAACCAAAGCTGATTGAGACTTTAAAGCCAGACTTGGACTCAGCTCGCGCGTTTTTGCAGCGCCGCTACTTTTTGAAAGACGCATCTGTCACGGTGCTCGGGGCGCTGGTTTGCGGGCAACACCCCGGCGACAAGCTTGGGTTTCGCAGCCATGTGCACGGCTATGTCGATTCAGTTCATCAAATTGCCCAAGACAAGCAGGATTTTGTGGACAACATTCTGCAGCTCATGCAAGCCAGCCTCGGCTATCTGCTGAGAAACATCCAAGTGGGAATTACGGCCGAACGTGGGGGTATGGCTCAGCCCCAATACCCAGAAGAATTGCTCCGTGAGACGGTAAACAACGCTCTTGCGCACCGCGATTATTCCGTGAACAAGCAAGTGACCATCGCAATCAAGCCAGGCGTGCATATTGCGATCCGCAATCCGGGCGCCTTCCGCCGCACCCTCATTATTGAAGACGGCAACGCTCCGATCCCGGTGCGCCGCATCCTGCCTGAGCCCAAGCCACGTAACCCGAAGCTAGCGGATGTTCTGCGTGTTTATCGCAAATGGGAGGGGCGCGGTATTGGCATGGCCACTCTTGTGAATCTATGTCTCGAGAACAGGATCGACCTCCCCTACTACCGGATTTTCAGCGAAGAAGTGTGCCTGCACCTGTGTGCTGGGAAACTGCTCGATAACAGGATGGATCGCCTGTTTCAGTCGCTGGCTCGGCATATCGAGGACAAACTCGAAGGTCAGCGCCTCACCGATGAACAAGCGCTCGTTCTGAGCTACCTAATCAAATCAGAGTGGGCAAATGAGAAGCTGGGCTACACCATTTTGCTTACCCCAGACAACAATCACTTTGTTGCGCTGTTGGAGCTAGAGCGTGCTGGGCTGATAGCAAAGCATCTACTCAGCAGCGCCGCTTATCCGATTTACATCGCCGACCGAGTATTGGTCACCCGCGACCATGTAAAAGACCTGCGCGCCCTGTTCGGCGCGACCTTTGACTCGCTCGATGCAACGGCAAAAAGTGTGTTGGGAATCGTCTATCGGCGAAACAAGTTCAGCAAGGTTGAACCCGTTAGCGCCAAGCAAGCAAGCTTGGACCTCTGGTACGAGCGCGAATCTGCGGTGGACGACATCGCGCAGTTCGATACTTTCTATCGCAAAGTTCGTAGCTTGTTTAACAAGTTTGAGAAAGCCGGCTTTGTCCAAAAGGTGGAGGGAACGCGCGGCTACGTGCTGCGCTCCGAACCCGCTAAAACGCAGTTGCTCTGAGTAAGCATCGCTGCGAATTCCTTTGCGCAAAGACAAGCAGCTGACGCGCTAAACTTCGCGGCTTACTTGCTTTCAGATCAAGGTCTCCCGCAATGCGTCTGGTGATTGCTTCGTGCAGTTTGATTTTTAGTTTAAGCGTGCTGGCGCAAGCGCCAAACGCCCATTCCTCGATCAATTCGGAAACGGTGCAAAACGGTGCCGATTACGTGAGCCCGGCGGTGACGCCCGAGCTGATCGTGCTTGACGCTCGCGCCCGGCCAACCACGCCCGCGTGGCAGCCGGGTGATCCAATTCGCGAGATCCCGCGCGGATTTTTTGGCGATACTGAGAGTGCCGCGCCCACGCCGGTTAACCCGACGGCAGATGGCTTGGATCCGCTGGCAAAGCAGCAGCGCGAGTTTCAGGCGCAACCGGCGAATCGCGCGTTTACCGGCCCGTTGCTTAACCAAAATGCTCAAGGCAACACCGGCGTCAATCCAGCCGATCCGAGCGGTGATGTCGGCAAAAACCACTACATCCAGGCGATCAACGGCTCCAGCGGCGCGCTGTATGTGATCTACAACAAAGTCGACGGCAGCGTTGCTGCTGGGCCTTTCAGTATGGAAGGCTTGGGCACCGGCGTTTGCGCCAGCGGTGTCGGCGATCCGATCGTGATGTACGACGAGCTCGCCGATCGCTGGGTGCTCACCGAGTTCTCCTCATCAGCCGGCAACGCGCTGTGCATGTACGTCAGCGCGACCAACAACCCGGTCTCGACCACCTGGTATCGCTACACCTTTGTGATGCCCACGTTCCCTGATTACCCCAAATACGGGGTCTGGAACGACGCCTATTACGTGGCCGCCAACGAACTTGGCTCGCCGCGCCCGATGTACGCCATGGATCGCCTAAAAATGCTCGCTGGCACGCCAGCCACGTTTCAGCGCGTCACCACCCCGCGGATGGCGGGCTTTAATTTTGAAGTAATCCTGCCAGCTGACGTCACGGGCACCGTCGCACCGCCAACCGGCGCACGCGGGCTGTTTTTGCGCCATCGCGACGATGAGGTGCACAACGCAGGTGCGAATAACCCGACATCCGATTTTTTAGATCTTTTCACGCTGCGGGTTGATTTCGCCACGCCCGCCAATACCCAACTGACCGGCCCAATCCCGATTGCGATCTCGGAATTCAGCTCGAATCTCAACGGCGTGACCGGCTTTAACGTGTTCCCACAGCCGAATGGGCAGCGCGTTGACGCGGTTCGCGAGGTGATCATGCATCGCTTGGGCTACCGTCGCTTTGACACCCACGAGGCGCTGATCGCTAACTTTGTCACCGATGTAGATGGCGCAGATACCGGCGGCATTCGCTGGGTCGAACTGCGGCGCACCGGCGGCATTGAGCAGCCGTGGGTTAAGTATCAGGAAGGCACCTACGCACCCGCCGACGACGGCGGCCCGGCCGATCGTTTTATGGGCAGCATTGCAATGGACGAAAGCGGCAATCTAGGCTTGGTCTACAGTATCACTCGCCAGGCGCCGCCGATTCCGCTTTCGTTGCGCTACACCGGGCGGCTAGCGGGTGATTCGCTCGGCGTTATGAGCGCGCCGGAAACCCAGCTCGTGGCCGGCGTGGGCTCGCTGTCGACCAATCGCTGGGGTGATTATTTTGATTTAAGCGTCGACCCAGTCGATGGCTGCACCTTTTGGTTCACCGGCAGCTATCTGCCAGCCAATACGTGGACCACGCGCGTGGCAAGCTTTCGCCACGAATCCTGTGGTGAGCCGACTTTTAACCTTAACGGCGTGGCCCTCACGCAATCGGTTTGCGCGAACACGGCCAGCACCGCGCTGAGCCGCATTGACCTGGATTTGCCCGTAGTCAGCGGCTACACAGGCGATGCGGATTTGGGCTTTAGCGCACCACTGCCGACCGGGATCAGCGCCAACTTCATCCCCAGCACCGTGTTTTTGCCGGGCAGCTCGTCACTGCGCATACAAGTCGCCAACACTGCCGCGCCGGGCACTCGCAACCTGATGGTTCAAGCCATCTCCGGGCGCATTGCACGCTCATTGCCGGTGACGCTGAATATCTCGACGCTTAACCCGGCGACAGTCACGCTCGCGGCGCCTGCCAATGCGGCGGTTGATGTCGCACTGCGGCCGGTTTTCTCGTGGAATGCGGCTGCTCAAGCGCAGAGCTATGTGATCGAAGGCTCGCTAAGCCCAACTTTCGGTACCCTTTTATTCACCCAAACAATCAGCGGCGGCGGCACTAATTTTCAGCCCCCCGCAGCGCTGCCAAGTAACTCGCTGGTCTATTGGCGCGTTCGTGCCAGCAATACTTGCGGCACGTCGCTTGATTCAGCCGTGTTTAGTTTCCGCACCCTGCCCGCTATCGGCGATTGCTCAAACGCGCAAACCACCCGCGTGGTGTTCGATGATTCGATTGAAACACCACCATCAAGCTGGGTTGCAAGTGGCGCTAGCGGAACACTGCCGTGGGCCATTTCAAGCGCGCAGGCCAACTCGCCAACGCGCTCGTGGAAAGGTTCAACGCCCGCTACGACTTCTGAACAGTGGGTCGATTTGCCAAGCGTAAACGTACCTAGCGGCGCGCTGTCGGCCAGCTTGCGTTTCGCCCATTGGCGCGCAATGGAGTCCAATTCAAGCACCGGCTGCTTCGACGGCGGCAGCCTCTTCGCCTCAGTCAACGCCGGCGCATTTGCTGCCATTCCCGCCGCGCAAATCTTGCAAAACGGCGCCAGTCAGCGGCCGTTAGCGTCGGGCACGCTGGCGTGGTGCGGCAGCGTGCCATGGGAGTCGGTGGTGGTCAACGCGTCGCCTTACGCTGGGCAAAACGTCAGGTTTCGTTTCCGCGTAACCAGCGACAGCTCGACATCCTTGGAAGGTTGGTACGTCGACGATGTCCGCGTGCAAGCCTGCTTAAGCGACTTGATCTTCGCCAATCGGTTTGAGAATTGAGCAATGCCCGTCCTGGCCATTGCCATTATTGAATGGATTAACGCCGCTCGCGCTGTTCTCAGTAAATTGGACTCCTAACATGCTCAAGTCTCGCGCCGCCGTTGCTTTTTCAGCTAAGCAGCCGCTCGATATCGTGGAAGTGGACGTCGCCGCACCACGATCGGGCGAGGTGCTGATCCGCAATGTCGCCACCGGCGTGTGCCACACCGATGCCTACACGCTGTCCGGAGCCGATTCAGAAGGCGTATTCCCATGCATTTTGGGTCATGAAGGCGGCGCCATCGTGGAAGCGATTGGACCGAATGTCAGCTCAGTGAACTTGGGCGACCACGTGATCCCGCTCTACACGCCCGAGTGCGGCGAGTGCAAATTCTGCCGCTCCGGCAAAACCAATTTATGCCAGGCCATTCGCGCCACGCAGGGTCGCGGCTTGATGCCAGATGGCAGCAGCCGCTTCTCATTTGAAGGCCGTCCGATCTTTCATTACATGGGCACCTCGACCTTTTCGGAATACAGCGTGGTGCCAGAAATCGCACTGGCCAAAATCAACAAAAGCGCGCCGCTTGAGAAAGTCTGTTTGCTCGGCTGCGGCGTGACCACCGGCATCGGAGCGGTGTTGAATACCGCCAAAGTGAAGCCCGGTGACACGGTCGCTATTTTTGGCCTCGGCGGCATCGGCTTATCAGCGGTGATAGGCGCAGTGATGGCAAAAGCCGCGCGCATCATTGGCATCGACACCAACCCAGCCAAATTTGAAATCGCCACGCAGCTCGGCGCCACCGAATGCCTCAATCCGCGTGACTACGACCTGCCCATCCAACAGGTGATTACTGAGCTCACCGATGGCGGCGTGGATTTTTCGTTTGAGTGCATCGGCAACGTGCAGGTAATGCGCTCAGCGCTGGAGTGCTGTCACAAAGGTTGGGGCGAGTCGATCATCATCGGCGTAGCGGGCGCAGGCGAAGAAATCGCCACCCGGCCGTTCCAACTTGTCACCGGACGGGTCTGGCGCGGCTCGGCATTCGGCGGCGTGCGCGGGCGCAGCGAGCTGCCTGCATACGTCGAGCGCTATGAGCGCGGCGAAATCCCGCTCGATACATTTATCACCCACACCATGGGCTTGAACGACATCAATCACGCGTTTGAGCTGATGCACGAGGGCAAAAGCATCCGCAGCGTGATCCACTATGCCCTATGAGCTGATCTCCGAAAATCGCGCTTTCGACGGCGTGCATCGGCGCTACCGACACGCCTCCACAACGCTCAACTGCACCATGGTGTTCGCGGTTTATCTGCCGCCGCAAGCGCTAGCGGGCACGCAAGTCCCAGCGCTGTATTGGCTGTCGGGCCTCACCTGCACCGACGAGAATTTCATGCAAAAAGCCGGCGCACTCAAACGCGCCGCTCAACTAGGCATCGCGCTGATTGCACCCGACACCTCGCCACGCGGCGCGGATGTGCCCACGGACCCTGATGGCGCATGGGATTTCGGCCACGGCGCTGGGTTCTATGTGAATGCAACTCAAGCCCCGTGGGCGCGCAACTATCAAATGCACGACTACGTGGTGCACGAGTTGCCCGCGCTCATCGAAGCCAACTTGCCGATCAGTGCGAAACGCAGCATCGCCGGACATTCAATGGGCGGCCACGGCGCGTTGCTATGCGCACTGCGCAATCCCAACCGCTACCTCGCCGTATCAGCATTCGCGCCCCTGTGTAACCCAAGCCAAACCCCGTGGGGCCAAAAAGCCCTACGCCGATTGCTAGGTGAAGATCCCAACCTGTGGCACGAATGGGATGCCGTTGAATTACTCGCAAACGCCAGCGAGCGCCTGCCGATTTTGGTCGACCAAGGCCTCGCCGATAGCTTTATCGTGACCGAACTCAAGCCCGACGCCCTTGAGCAAGCAGCGTTGCTGGCTAGTCACCCACTCAAGCTGCGTCGCCACGCCCACTACGACCACAGCTACTATTTCATCGCCTCCTTTATCGACGATCACTTGCAGCACCACGCGAACGCGCTGCTGGTGTAAGGGCGATTTCCTGCTTGTCATTGCAATATTTCTAGGCTTTGCGTCGTTTATCCGGGTGTTGGCGAGCTTCCTGAACTAAAACAAATGGCCGATACTTTCGATCTCTCAGCGATCGTCTACTATGCTCGCATCCCTGAGAGGGCTGGTAAAATTGATGAAGCTCGACGCCAGCTCAGGATCGCCTCATCATTTGACTTTGGACCAGCTTGGACTGCATTAGCTTTATTACAAGAGCGCACACTTTCAGATCAAGCAAACCTGATAGAGCTAGCTAGCTTAAACTATCATGCTTTTCTCGGTGGTAATATCGCAAGTGCATTTAAAGCGGCCGGCAACTTCGCAAAGAACCTATCAACGAGGACATCGCCTTCTTCTATCTGAACCCATATCGCATGAGGTGGATCGAACAAGGGCGATGCGCTGACCTTTATGTCGAGCGCTGCGGTCCCGAAATTTTGGTCGATATTGGCGAGATTGAATATTGGCACAGTCTGACTTACTCAACATGGCCGGAAGCATTTCTGGCTCTGACGGAGAACAAAGCAAGTCTTGTGCAAGTTTCCGATGAAGATCTCGCGCGCATCAAGGGGCTTGTCGTGAGCACGCTCGAGAATCGCTTCCCAACAAAAAAGGTGCTTCTGCGTTAATTGGAATAAATTAACTCATTTGATGCAGTTTACTTATAAGTCGGGCCGGGAGTTCTGTTGGCTATAGCTGCCTTGGTTGAGCCAGCCTTCGGGCAGTTTGAAAGACCGTAGCGAGCGAGTCGAGGTCTAGGCGCACCGCGCGCAGGATCCGCAGCGAACATGGCGTCTCGTTAAGGATTCCGAGCACGGAGCAACTTAGCCATCGTCTCGCGCAGTGGGTTTTTCAAACTGCCTTTGGGTCCTGCCCTTGGCCATGAGTACCAACCGGGTTGCGTCACTCACGCCGGTCAGTCTGGTAACCGGTTGTGGTTGTACACGGTTGGCGCTGGGATCAGACCCAATCCTGCTGGGAATACCTACCTGCGCAACGTGATCTTCGGCAGAATGCACGGGGTCGTTCGTAATCAGGTCGTTCGGCAACAAGTAATTGATTCGCGTGATCGAGGAGCCCATTATGATTAAGCGTTTTGTGACGGTGTCCCTTGCCGCTGGTCTATTCCTTTCGACTTCGAGCTGTCGCGCCATGAATTCCACCCAGGCCGAACGTTGCGTACTTGTCGATCTACCGCAGCTCAAAGGCCACGAGTTGACAACTGTTCTCGACGCGTTTGCCAGCGAGACGGGTTTAGTGGCGGACAAGTCGCATCCGATCAACCCAACCTATGCGCGTAAGTCAGACTCCGGAAATTTTGAAGTGGAGATTTCTTACCGAGTCGGGATGGGTGAGTTCGGGGCTGCGCTCACTCTGTTTCGTTATGACAAGTCCTTAAATGCCGAGCTCCTCGCTCAATTCGACCGTTTCGTTGAAGAAACCATTGCATCGAAGTACAAGGTTACCCCGTGTGAGCCGGAGCAATATCCGACGGCTTACCGTTGACGGGGGGCACCGGATTCGGCTCAAGAGTGTGAAGCGAACATGGTGTCGTTTGGGCCGTTACTTTGGTGGAACAGCCAATGAAGTTGCAGGACCTCTTTTGTTCCGCGACCAAGACAGACAACTTGCTAAAGCATGGCGGAGGTCAAATGGAAACTAAACTATTCTTATTGGCGAAGAATGCGCTACTTTCTATTGTGCTTATGGCATTTGTATGGAAGCTTCAATTTCTCATTTCACCTCATGGTGGATCACCTAGTGATTGGCCATCTGATCGACTATTCGCCTACTCCACGGCCAACCTCGCAACGGCACCAATTATCGCATCAGCGGCAGTTCTGATTTTTTTCTCGTTTACTAAAAATAAACGTTCCTCGAACTTTTCTACAATAATCAGCTTCGCAGCATGGGCCCTATTTTGTTGGTCTTCTATCGGTCGACAATATGCAGTTATTTTTGTGCAGCCGGAAGGAAATCAATGGCAATTCGTGCGCGATGCATTCTGGTTTTTTTCTTTGGGTTGTGTTCAACGCAACTTATCGATTTTTGCAAAGCTCCCCAAGCGATCCGGAGAATGTCAAATAGGTGGACAGGTGCGGATTAGCTGATTGTGAAGATTTATTGGCCGCTAGCTATGCCGCCGCCGAAACAGCTAACCCAAGCAACTTATGGACCGGTCTCACGCCCAGCGAAATCGCCGCCCAATTCGGCGGCATCAATAGCACCACAAGAGAAGTTTTTACAGGCCACGAAATGCTCGACAGTGTGGGTCTAATCCACATGAATGCCCGTCTATACGATCCAGTACTCGGTAGATTTATCCAAGCTGACACCATGGTCGAAGACGACGCAACCCAAGGACTGAATCGATATAGCTACTGCCTGAACAACCCACTGAGCAGAACGGATCCAAGTGGAAATTTAAGTTTCAGGCAGGTGATAGGCCTCGCCATCGGAATAGCCTTCTCCATCCTCAGCCACCAATACTGGCTCCTCAACAACCTATGGGCCTCCTTCGCCGTAGCCGTCGGCGGCGGCTTTACATCCGCATTTATCGCCACGGGTTCACTTAAAGCGGGCCTGTGGGGCGCATTATCCGCAGCCGTGTTTTGGGGAATCGGAACGGGATTCAGCAAGACCGGAATTGAAAGTTCCGGTGGAATCTGCAAAGCAGTTCGCGAGTCATCAGGCGCAAGCGTTACAAAGGTGGCCGCCCATGCAGCCGCAGGCGGCACGCTGAATGTGTTGCAGGGTGGAAAATTCGGACACGGGTTTTTGAGTGCGGGTGTGACTGAGGCGCTTAGCCCGGCGATTGGCGCGGCGTCTTCTGGTGGCGGTGCGGGTGGTGTGGTCGCCGGCACCGTGGCAAGCGCAGTGGTTGGTGGGACGGTTTCG
>Ga0105044_10012974_pt1 | contig 11324 bp, 8 predicted proteins | sample MAT01_FD_78092 | JGI IMG/M metagenome (GOLD analysis project Ga0105044, IMG submission 78092) | Freshwater microbial communities from Lake Fryxell liftoff mats and glacier meltwater in Antarctica - MAT-01 | ecosystem: Environmental > Aquatic > Freshwater > Ice > Liftoff microbial mat | place... | reverse complement strand
TGATGCCGGCAGCCGCCGGCAACTGATGCGCTAAGCTGCAGGGACTGCAGGCTGCACGGCCTGCAGTCCCTTCGTTTTCGGGAAATCCAACGTGCCCCATGCCAATCCGCTTCATGCAGTGCCTGTTGTGCCGACCTGGCCGGAGCTACCGACGGCCAGGCTGGCGGACCTCGGCCTGCCACCACCACTGGCAATCGACGGCGCGCTCGATCTGGCAACGGCCTGCCGCCAGTTGGCCGATAGTGGCTGCACGCTGGCGCTCGTCCATGACAACGGCCGCGTCGGCCTGATCAATGCCACCGCACTGGGCAGCGTGCTGCGGTTGGCGCCGGCACTGGGGCAGCGCACCACGGCAGAAGTGGCGCAATTCGACCTTGCGCAGTTGCCGCTGCGGGCGGGCCTGTCCGAAGCCTTGCAGACCCTGACCGACAGCGGCCATGACCATGCGCTGGTGCGCGACGGCGACGCGATCGCAGCGATCCTGACCGGGTCTGACCTGGCGACCCATGCGCTGCTGCGGCCAGACATGCTTGGCCCCGCAATTGATCGCGCCGGGTCGGTGACGGAGTTGCGTGCCACGTCACAGCGCCTGGATGCGCTGATCGGGCAGCTCCAGCGCAGCGGCACCCGCAGCGACACGCTTGCCGAAATAGCCTGCCGATTCGCAGACCGGCTGCTTGCCCGCCTGTGGACCCTGCTGGCGCCCGCCGACCTGGTGGCCAACAGCTGTCTGCTGGTGATGGGCAGCGAAGGGCGCCACGAACAGATTCTCAAGACCGACCAGGACAACGCCTTGCTGCTGCGCGACGGATTCGAATGCAGCGAGCTTGCGTCGGTCGCGCAGCGGTTCAACGAAGCGCTGAGCGCATTCGGCTACCCCCAGTGCCCAGGTGGCATCATGCTGACCAATCCGCAATGGCGCCAGCCGCTGGCCGAATTCAAAGTCACGGTGCAGCGGTGGCTGTATGGCGAAACGCAGGACGGCGTGCTGCAGCTGGCCATTTTTCTGGACGCCCGCACGGTCTGCGGTGACCGCACGCTGCTCACATCTGCACGCGCCCACCTGCAGGCCATCGCCTCGGTCAGCGACGCACTGATGATGCGGTTTGTTGCGGCCATCGACATGTCGGACACGCCGCCGCTGTGGTGGACGCGCCTGACGCACCTGCACCGCGATGAACCGGTGCTGGACATCAAGCGCCTGGGCACGTTTCCGATCGTGCATGGGGTGCGTGCGCTGGCGCTCGAGCACGGGCTGCACGAATGCTCGACGGTTGAACGGCTGCAGGTGCTGGTACAACGCGGCCAGTTCGACAAAAACCTGGCGCGCGACCTGTGCGACGCGCTGCACTTCTTCATGCAGCTCAAACTGCAGCGTGGCCTGCAGCGGCAAAGCCTCGGGTTGGAGGCGGACAATCTGGTCGATCCGGCGACACTGGGCAGCATGGACAAGGAACAGTTGCACCAGGCCCTGGCCATCGTCAAGCGCCTGCGCCAGCATTTGCGTCTGCATTTCCGAATGGAGGGACCATGAAAACCCAACCGCACCTGCTGCGCAGCGCGGCCTTGGCGCTGCGTGCCGATACCGGGGGCCGGCCATGACCCGGGGTCAGGTCGCGCAGAAATTGCTGGCGCTGTTCTGCGCCGCCGCCATGGTGCTCAATTACCCGCTGCTGTCCTTGTGGACTCCCGGCAGCATCGTGTTCGGCCTGCCGCTGTTGCCGGTGGCGCTCTTCGCAATATGGGCCTTGCTGATTGCGGCTATGGCCTGGCTGCTGGAACGCTCCGGCGACTGAGAGTCGTGAGAGCGTGAGAGGCAAACCACTGCGACCCGCACGATGTTGTCCGCACCCCTTGTCGTCGGCGCCTCGTTCGCTTACCTGCTGCTGCTGTTCGCAGTAGCCAGCCTGGGCGACCGGCGCGCTGCGCAAGGCCGTTCGCTGATCGACAACGCCTGGGTCTACGCCTTGTCGATGGCGGTCTACTGCACCGCGTGGACCTATTTCGGCAGTGTCGGGCGCGCGGCCACCTCCGGCATCTGGTTCCTGCCGATCTACCTGGGGCCGACGCTGGCCATGGTGCTGGCCTGGATGGTGGTGCGCAAGATGCTGCGTATCGCCAAGAGTTACCGCATCACGTCGATCGCCGACTTCATCGGCAGCCGTTATGGCAAGAGCCCCACGCTTGCCAGCCTGGTCACCTTGATCACGGTGGTGGGTATCGTTCCCTACATCGCGCTGCAGCTCAAGGCCGTATCGGTGGGTTACGCCGTGATGACCGGACCAGCCGGGCAGCCGCTGGCTCAACAAGGGCACTGGTGGAACGACAGCACGCTGTATTTCGCCGTGGCACTGGCCGCCTTCACCGTGGTGTTCGGTACCCGCCGCCTGGATGCGTCCGAGCGCCACGAAGGCATGGTCGCGGCGATCGCATTCGAGTCCGTGGTCAAGTTGCTCGCGTTCCTGGCAGTCGGGCTATTCGTCACTTATGGTCTCTTCGATGGGCTGACCGACATCTACACGCGCGTCCAAGCCGTTCCCGAACTGGCGCAGCTGTTCGGCAACCAGGCCCCATTCGCGTACGGGCAATGGTTTTCGCTGACGCTGCTGGCCATGTTGTCGGTGATTCTGCTGCCGCGCCAGTTCCAGATCATGGTGGTCGAGAACGTCAACGAAAACCATCTGCGCCGCGCGGCCTGGGTGTTTCCGGCCTACCTGCTGCTGATCAACCTGTTCGTGTTGCCGGTGGCGCTCGGCGGGCTGTTGTTGTTCGGCTCCGGCACGATGGATCCGGAGGCGTTCGTGTTGTCGCTGCCACTGGCGCACGGGCAACCGGCGCTGGCCTTGCTGGCCTTTCTGGGCGGACTGTCCGCCGCCACCGGCATGGTGATCGTGGAGACGATCGCTGTCTCCAGCATGGTCTGCAACGACCTGGTGATGCCGCTGCTGCTGCGCAGCCGGCGCTTCGGCCTGCAGGCCCGCGGCGACTTGACCCGGGTGTTGCTGGTGATACGGCGTACGGCAATCTTTCTCGTCATGTTGCTCGGCTACCTCTATTTCCATCTGGCAGGCGAAGCCTACGCGCTGGTCAGCATCGGACTGATCAGTTTTGCCGCGGTGGCCCAGTTTGCTCCGGCGCTGTTTGGCGGCATGTACTGGCGTGGGGGCACACGCGACGGCGCCATGGCCGGCCTGCTGCTCGGTTTTGGCCTGTGGATCTACACGTTGATGCTGCCCTCGATCGCCAAGTCGGGCTGGTTGTCAACCGACTTCCTGTTGGCCGGACCGTGGGGCATCGGCTGGCTCAAGCCCGAACAATTGCTGGGCCTCTCTGGCATGGACAACCTGACCCACTCGTTGTTCTGGAGCTTGAGCGCCAATCTGGCAGCGTATGTGGCGGTGTCTTTGTGGCGCGGACCGACCACTGCGGAGACCAGCCAGGCGCTGTTGTTCGTCGAGGTGTTCCGGCGCAGCAAGACCGTCGAGCCGGTTTTCTGGCGCGGCCGCACCCGGGTTCAGGACCTGGTTGCTCTGACCACGCGTTTCATGGGCGCGCAGCGCGCGCAACGCCTGTTTCTGGACTACGCCCAGCGCACCGGCGTGCAACGGATCGACCAGATCAAGCCCGATCCGCAACTGGTGCGCCACATCGAAGTGCAGTTGGCGGGGGCCATCGGCAGCGCGTCGGCACGGGTCATGGTGGCATCGGTCGCCGACGAAGACGCTTTGGTGCTCGACGACGTATTGCAGATCCTCGATGAGGCCACGCAACTGCGCGCACATTCGATCGAGCTGGAGGAAAAATCGGCCTCGCTGGAGCGCGCCACCACCGAGTTGCGCGCCGCCAATGCCCAGCTCAAGAGCCTGGACCGTCTCAAGGACGACTTCATGTCGTCGGTGACGCACGAATTGCGCACGCCGCTGACCTCGATCCGCGCCCTGGCCGAACTGATGGCCGACGACCCGCAGATGCCTGACGGGCAGCGCCAGCAGTTCATGCGCATCATCGTCACGGAAACCGAACGTCTGAGTCGCCTGGTCAACCAGGTGCTGGACCTGGCCAAGATCGAGTCGGGCCATGCGCAGTGGCACAACACCGATGTCGACCTCACCGAACTGCTCAAAAACGCCGTCAAGACGACTGCCGAGATGTTCCACGAACGCGGCACCGAGGTGCGCCTGGTTTTGCCCGCGCAACCGGTGGTGCTGCGTGCCGACCCGGACCGTCTGACCCAGGTCGTGCTCAACCTGCTGTCCAACGCGGCCAAGTTTGTGCCGGCGGAGCATGGCCGGGTCGATGTCGACCTGACGCCATTGGCCGACCGTGTCAGGGTTACCATTACCGACAACGGGCCGGGCGTACCCCAGTCGGAACAGACGCTGATCTTCGAGAAGTTCCACCAGGGACAGGGCGGTGGTTATCGCCCACAAGGCACCGGGCTGGGGCTGCCCATCAGTCGCCAGATCGTCGAGCATTTCGGTGGCCGCATCTGGGTCGACGCGCAAACCCGGTCCGGCGCCAGTTTTGTGTTTGAACTGCCCTGGCATACGATGGAATCGGGCAACCCGGCCGGCACCGGCGAGAACCCCACGCCAGGCCACCCGGTCCCGACATAGGCAAAACCGCAACCGGACGGAGTACCACCATGGCCCACAAGATACTGATCGTGGACGACGAGCCCAACATCCTGTTGTCGCTCGAATACCTGATGCAGCGCGAAGGCTTCGAGGTTCGTGTGGCGCGCGACGGATTGCAGGCCATCGAGGCCATCGAGCAGGACGCGCCCGACCTGATTCTGCTGGACGTCATGATGCCGGGCAAGACCGGCCTGGAAGTGTGCCAGCACGTACGCGCGATCGACCGTCTGCAATCGGTGCAGATCATCATGCTGACCGCCAAGGGCCGCGAGACCGATGTCGCCAAAGGCCTGGCACTGGGCGCCAACGCCTATGTCACCAAGCCGTTTTCTACCCGCGACCTGGTGGCACAGGTACGCAGCCTGTTGCCATCTGCGGCCTGAGAGGCTGAGAGCGTGCGAGGCAATCGCTTGTGAAGACATGACTCGTACCCGTGTGAGCATCCGTCTGCGCCGCATTTTCGCGATGCTGGCGCCGGGCTTCGTGCTGGCATTGTTTGGCGTTCTGCTGTCCGCGCTGGCCTGGCTGGGCTTGTCGCAGCCGCAACGCGCGGCCGTCGCCGCATCGGCCGAATCGCTGATCGCCATGGCCATCATGGGCTGGCTGATCGCCAGCGCGGCGCTGGCGCTGGCCGCCCAGCGCCTGTTTCACGACCATGTCGACGTGCTGGCCCAGCTGGAGGAACAAACGCGAATCCGGGTCGCAGGACAGACACGCCAGGCGCTGGCGGGCGCCGGTGGGCTCGAAGCCCGCGCGCTGGCTGTAGCCATCAGCGACCTGGCCGCCGCCCGGGACCATCTGCTCGACGACATCGACCACCAGGTGCGCCAGGCCAGCCTGGGTATCGAACGCGAGCGCCAACGGCTGGCGGCCCTGATGGCCGAGCTGAACCAAAGTGTCGTCGTGTGCAATCTGGACGGACGGATCCTGCTGTACAACAACCGCGCGCGACTGCAGTACCAGGCCTTGTCGGGTTCGCCGGCGCTGGCCGACGGTGCCGGTGCCATCGGCCTGGGCCGGTCGATCTATGCGGTGTTCGATACCAAGCTGGTCGAGCATGCGCTCGACACGATCAAGCGCCGGCTCGCGCGTGGCGCGGGCAATGCGTCGGCGCAATTCGTCACGACGACCCGCGGCGGCCAATTGCTGCGCGTGCAAGTTGCGGCGGTGCTCGACTCGGCGGACGCTGCTGCGCAGGCTGGTGGTGAAGACGCCCACCCGCACCTGGGTGGCTTCGTCCTGTTGCTGGACAACCTGACACGCGATTTCGAGCAGCAGTCCTTGCGCGACCAGCTGCTGCATGCCATGACCGAAGGCAGCCGCAGCGCGCTGGCCAACCTGCAGGCTGCCGTCGAAATGCTGGAATACCCGGATCTGGAGCCGGCGATGCGCGAACGCTTCCTGGCGGTGGTGCGCGAGGAGTCGCGCGCCATGAGCGAACGCGTGCAGACCTTGGCGCAGGGCGCCGCCAGCGGCCTCAAGACACGCTGGCCAATGGAAGACATGCTGGGCGCCGACCTGATAGCCGCCATCGCCAGACGGATCGACAACACCGAAGGCATGTTGGCCCGCGTCGATGCGGTCGACCCCGCCATCTGGCTGCACGTCGACAGTTTTTCGCTGATGCAGTCGCTGGCCTACCTGGCGGCCCGCCTGCAGCAGGAGTTCGACGTACACCGGGTCGACCTGCGCCTGTCGGGCGCCGGCGAACACGCCCATCTGGACCTGGTGTGGCACGGCACCGTCATGAGCACCGAGACCGTCATGGCCTGGGAGCTCGATCCGATCCGCGTTGGCGGCGAGTCCACGCCACTGACGGTGCGCGATGTGGTCGAGCGGCATGCGGGCGCATTCTGGTTCGAACGTGAACGTGCGCGCCACGAGGCTTTTTTCCGCTTCCTGCTGCCGCTGGCCAGCGGCCGCGAGGTGCCGGCAGCGGCGGCTGCGACGCACCATGACAGCCGCCCGGCGTTCTACGACTTCGACCTGTTCCAGACCTCGGACATGGCGCGCGATCTGCAGGACCGCAGGCTCGACAGCCTGTCCTACACCGTGTTCGATACCGAGACCACCGGGCTGGATCCCTCGCAAGGCGACGAGATCATCCAGATCGGCGCAACCCGCATCGTCAATGGCAAGCTGTTGCACCAAGAGGGTTTCGAGCAACTGGTGGATCCTCAGCGTCCGGTGCCGGCCGCCTCGACCCGCATCCACGGCATCACGCCGGACATGGTGCGGGGCAAGCCAGACATCCATGAGGTCCTCGCAGCGTTCCACGCCTTCGCCCACGACACCGTGCTGGTGGCCCACAACGCGGCCTTCGACATGCGTTTCCTGCAGCTCAAGGAGGCGCAAAGCGGCGTTGCATTCGAACAGCCGGTTCTCGATACCTTGTTGTTGTCCGACCTGGTGCATCCGCAGCAGGAGTCGCACGGACTCGAGGCGATCGCCCAACGGCTGGGTGTCGCGGTGGTCGGCCGTCACACGGCGCTGGCCGACGCGGTCGTGACTGCCGAGGTGTTCCTCAAATTGGTCGCGCTGCTGGCGGACAAGGGGATCGTGACGCTGGGTCAGGCCCGCGAAGCGTCCCAACGCAGCCGATTTGCGCGCGTGCGTTACTGACGCCGGGTGCCACTCAACGCTCAATTGCAGGGTCGCAGCGAGCGGCCTGCCAGCACCGGCCGGAGTTCGTCGAGCCGGGCCCGCGTTGCGTCATCGAGCGGCGCGATGCGTAACTGGCTCGCACGCGTTTGCGCCCGCTCCTGCACCACCTGGGCCGTTCGCACGCCGCGCCTGACCAGCGCGGCCAGCTCCGCCTGGGCCCCCGCCTCCGACAAATACCCGCCCAAGGACAGGCCATAGGCCAATTCCGGGTTGGTCAGCGGCTCGGTGCGCAGATCCAGCAAGACGAGCTCGGCTCGTTTCCTGGCCAGCGTCTGCGCGTCTGCATATTTGCCCATATAGACAATCCAGCGCGCTGGCTCGACCACTTCGTCCAGCGCCCAGTTGGCGGCCGGCAATACCGCCGGCAGTGCCTGGCGCAAGGCCGCAGCCTGCGCCTCGTCGAAGGGGCCGGCCTGCAGGCACAACGCGACCCGGTCAGCCGTGCGGGCCACAGCATCGATCTGCCGCGCCTGCTCGGGCGTCAGGATGGTCAAGGCGTCCGGCCGAATCTGCTGTGACAGGCGTTCGGGCTCGGACTGTTGCATGGGCGCGTAACCATAAGGCGCCAGCATGCGGTGCGACCAGGCGTAATAGAGCGCGTTGAACAACACCAGCAACAGAACCAGCAAACGCAGCATGCAGCCCGGCCTTCAGCGGGGTCCACCGGCCCGGGCGCCGGTTGGGCGGACACTGACTTCGGCACTGGTTACATGCAGCATACCGTCTGAAGTATGCACCAGCAAGGCCCCGTTTTCGTCCACGCCGAGCGCGTTTCCGATGCGGCCATCGCTCAGGCTGACCGACTGGCCACGCAACACGTCACGGCGCTCGAACGCGCCACGCAATGGCGCGAAACCCTGTTGTTCGAACAGCTTGATCGCCTGCACGAGCGGCGCCGCGACGCGCACCAGGGCGCCGGCGGCGTCGACCTCTGGCAACAGCTCCTGCAGGCAGGCGGGCGGCGTGGACAGGCCGGTCGGATCGCGCGGCGCCACGTTGATGCCCACGCCGATCACCGTGAAACGGCGCTCGGCCGCACCGGCAGTCTCGATCAGGATGCCGGCCAGTTTGCGGCCATTGAACCAGATGTCATTGGGCCATTTCAGCCCCAGGTCCGGGTGCAGGCTGCTCGCCACCGCCAGACCCACCGCCAGCGACAGACCGGACCAGTCGTGTGGCGCCAGCGCGATGCCGAACGAAAAGGTCAGCGACGCCAATGGCGGTGCGCTCTGGCTTGATGTGCCCACCGAAGGCGCACCCTGGCTGTGCCAGCTGCGCCCCATTCGGCCGCGCCCGGCGCTCTGGTGCTGCGCGACCAGCAGGGTCGGCGACACATTGCCGGAGCGCGCGCGGCGCATCAGTTCGGAGTTGGTGGAATCGATGACGTCGACCAGCTCGACCCGACATCCCGGGACGATGGCGCCCAGGCTGGCTTCGAGCACCGCGATCGGCCACGCGCCAAGCCGGAGCGCGCTCCCGTCACGATTCGCGTGCGGTGCTTCAGTCACGGCGCAGACAGGCCTGGACGGCGCACCCGGACTCAGCGGCCGCGCCGCTTGGGTGCGAGCAAGGTGCCGCGACACTTCCTGACGCCGCACCAGCATGGATATTCAGCCTTGAGTTTGGGCGTGTAACGCTCGTCGATGATCAGACCGTAGTCGTAGTTCAGCTCTTCACCGGCTGCGATATTGCGCAGCGCCTTGATGAATACCCGTCCGCCGTCCTCGTCGGCCTCGCAGTTCGGATTGCAGGAGTGGTTGATCCAGCGCGACGAGTTGCCGCCAAACAACGCATCGATGACGCGTTCTTCGTCGACGTGGAAGTAGAACGTGTGGTTCGGATCCTCGGGGTCGTGCGGATGGCGGCGCTGTGCCTCAGTCCACGCAATGATCTCGCCCACATACTCGATGATGGTTTCGCCTTCGGGGATATCCTGCACGGCGAAGACCCCTTTACCATGCACGCCGGAGCGCCTGGTCTGGATGCGGCGCGCGTTGGCCTGAGACTTGTTTTTTTGCACGTCAGGAAAGTTTGGTAATGTGAACTCGTATGGGCGCGCGCAGGTGCGCGTGTGTATGTACGTGTGCGCGTGTGCGCCCGCGAGAATTTGGATTGTAGTCAGATGAAAACCCTTGTAATTGCAGAAAAACCATCCGTTGCCCAAGACATCGTGCGTGCACTGACGCCGGTGGCAGGCAAGTTCGACAAACGCGAGGACCATTTCGAGAACGAGAAATACGTGGTCACCAGCGCCGTGGGGCACCTGGTCGAAATCCAGGCGCCGGAGGAGTTCGACGTCAAGCGCGGCAAATGGAGTTTTGCCCATCTGCCGGTGATACCGACGCACTTCGACATCAAGCCGATGGACAAGACCAAGGGCCGGCTCAATGCCATCGTCAAGATGGCCAAACGCAAGGACGTCGACCAGTTCATCAACGCCTGTGACGCGGGGCGCGAAGGTGAGCTGATCTTCCGGCTGATCCAGCAATACAGCAAGGTCAAGCACCCGGTGCGGCGGCTGTGGCTGCAGTCCATGACACCGCAGGCGATCCGCGACGGCTTCGACAACCTGCGCAGCGACCAGCAGATGCTGCCGCTGGCCGACGCCGCGCGTTGCCGCTCCGAGGCCGACTGGCTGGTGGGCATCAACGGAACCCGTGCGATGACGGCTTTCAATTCGCGCGACGGCGGATTTTTCCTGACCACGGTGGGTCGGGTGCAGACCCCCACGCTGTCGGTGGTGGTCGAGCGCGAGGAACAGATCCGCAAGTTCGTTAGCCGCGACTACTGGGAAGTACACGCCAGTTTCAAGGCACAGGCGGGCAACTACCCTGCCAAGTGGTTCGATCCGAAATGGAAGAAAGCGGCCGCCAACCAGGCCGCCGGCAATCTGGAGGAATCCGACCCGGAGCTCAAGGCCGACCGCTTGTGGTCGCAGGCCCAGGCCAAGGCGATCGCCGATGCGGTGCGTGGCAAACCGGCCACGGTCACCGAAGAGAGCAAACCCACGACCCAGATCAGCCCGCTGCTGTTCGACCTGACCTCGTTGCAGCGCGAGGCTAACGGCAAGTTCGGCTACAGCGCCAAGACCACGCTGTCGATCGCGCAAAGCCTGTATGAACGCCACAAGGCATTGACCTATCCCCGCACCGACTCGCGCGCCTTGCCCGAAGACTATGTGAGTGTGGTCAAGGACACCTTCGCCATGCTGGCCAAGAGCCCGATGAAGCATCTGGCGCCACACGCCGCGACGGCGCTCAAGGGCAACTACATCAAGCCCAACAAGCGCATCTTCGATAACGCCAAGGTCAGCGACCACTTCGCCATCATTCCGACGCTGCAGGCGCCACACGGTTTGAGCGAGGCCGAGCAAAAGGTCTACGACCTGGTCGTGCGGCGCTTCATGGCGGTGTTTTTTCCCAGCGCCGAATACCAGGTCACGACGCGTATCTCGCTGTGCGAGGGCCACAGCTTCAAAACCGAGGGCAAGGTGCTGGTCAAGCCGGGCTGGCTGGCCATCTACGGCAAGGAAGCACAGGACGAAACCAAAGACGGTGACGACAAGAGCGGCGCCACCCTGGTGCCGGTGCAGCCAGGCGAGAAGGTATTGACCGAACAGGTCGATCACAAGGGCCTGCAGACCCGCCCGCCGGCGCGTTACTCCGAGGCCACGCTGCTGGGCGCCATGGAAGGCGCCGGCAAGACCATCGAAGACGACGAACTGCGCGCCGCCATGCACGAGAAGGGCCTGGGTACACCGGCCACGCGCTCGAGCATCATCGAGGGCCTGATCAGCGAGAAATACATGCTCCGCGAAGGCCGCGAGCTGATACCCACGGCCAAGGCCTTCCAACTGATGACCCTGCTACGCGGCCTGGGCGTGGAGGAGCTGTCCAAGGCCGAACTGACCGGCGAATGGGAGTACAAGCTGGCCCAGATGGAGCACGGCAAACTCAGCCGCGCGAGCTTCATGGCTGAGATCGCCGCCATGACCGAACGGTTGGTCAAGAAGGCGAAGGAGTA
>Ga0105044_10012972_pt1 | contig 11325 bp, 3 predicted proteins | sample MAT01_FD_78092 | JGI IMG/M metagenome (GOLD analysis project Ga0105044, IMG submission 78092) | Freshwater microbial communities from Lake Fryxell liftoff mats and glacier meltwater in Antarctica - MAT-01 | ecosystem: Environmental > Aquatic > Freshwater > Ice > Liftoff microbial mat | place... | reverse complement strand
CAAGAAAGATCAGTGTCAGGTAAAGTAAAGTCGTCAGATGATGGCTCAGGAATCCCAGGTGTTAACATCCTCGAAAAAGGTACCACTAATGGTACTGTTTCTGACGCGGATGGTAATTTCACTATTTCTGTGGGAAATACTGCCACCCTTGTTTTTTCTTTTGTGGGTTACACCGCGCAAGAAATGGTGGTTGGTTCGCAGACCAATCTCGATATAAACCTACAAAGTGATATAACAGCTTTGTCTGAGATAGTTGTGATTGGATATGGTGAGTCTACTAAAAGAGATTTGACCGGTTCGATCGTCTCTGTAAAATCTGAAAATTTTGTTTCGGGCGTTATTGCATCGCCAGAACAGTTGATACAAGGTAAGGCTGCGGGCGTGCAAGTAACGTCTGCTAGCGGAGAGCCTGGCGCAGGTGTCAGTATTCGTATTCGCGGAACCTCTTCGGTGCGCGGTGGAAATAATCCTCTTTTTGTAGTAGATGGAATTCCGTTAACGGATGACAATTCATTACCCGGTGGAGCTGATTTGGGTCGAGGAACGTCTTCCTCCAAAAATCCACTAAATTTTTTGAATCCTACTGATATCGAGAGCATGGATGTATTAAAGGATGCGTCAGCAACGGCTATATATGGGTCTAGGGGTGCAAACGGTGTCGTGATTATTACAACGAAGGGTGGAAAAGGCAAGAAAAGACAATTTGAATATGATGCAACTGTCAGTGTTTCGCAAGTAGCGAAAAAATATGATTTGTTAGATAGAGATCAGTTTCTTGCATCGGTTACGAAGTACGGTGGTGTAGCTGCTGATCAGGATTTTGGTGGAAACACGGATTGGCAAGATCAGATTTCAAGAACGGGTATTCAAAATCGCCACAACTTGGCATACTCTGACAACTTTAAAACAGGTGGCTTCCGGGCTTCATTTAGTTACGATAATCAACAAGGTATTATTAAGAATTCCGGCTTTGAGCGTCTATCAGGTCGTGTTAATGCTTATAAGAATCTTCTTGATGAGCGATTGAAGTTAAATCTTCAGGCAACAGTTTCTAATATCAACGATCAAGCTGCACCTATTACAAATAATGCTGGGTTTGAAGGGGATTTGTTAGGCGCTTCTATTATGGCTAATCCTACATGGCCTGCCGTAGCTGGGTTACAATTCAATAGCGCAAATGCGAATCCGCTCGCGCTTCTTAAGTATCATTTAGATAAGACCAACACGGTAAGAAGTTTGGTCAACTTGTCTGCCGCTTTTGACATTACAAAAGAACTGAACTTAAAGGTGAATACAGGATTTGACCGTGCTAGTTCTCAAAGGGGTGCTGCCTACTCTTCACAGTTGGGTATCGGCAACGGGGTATTTGGAAATGGTCGCGCTGCTTTTACCAATAACTCTACAGAAAGCGATCTATTGGAAACTTATCTCAATTACAAGAAAGATTTAGGTGGTTCTTCATTGACGGTATTGCTTGGTTATTCGTACCAAAATTTCGTCAACAGAGGAGTGAACGGAATTGGATTTGGATTTAGTAATCCGGATATGGCATCAATGATCAATTACGTAAGATCATCTGTTAATCCGTTGGTCGGTCAATTGGGCGGAGACATTCAGCAGTATGGATTCACGCCTACAGAGTCTTTCACCCAATCTGTGCTTCCCGTGGCTACTAGTAATGTATATCCTTACGGCCAATTTGCAAACATGAATGCCTCTACCAGTAGTATGCGCTCTTTTGCTTCGGATGGTTACGGATTTAGAGATGAGTTGCAGTCATTTTTCGGCAGGGTCAAATATTCGATTGGCGAGAAGTATCTGATCGATGCTTCCTTCCGCGCGGACGGGTCTTCTAAGTTTGGCCCCAATAGCAAGTATGGATTTTTCCCTGCAGTTGCTGCGGCATGGAGATTGTCTGAAGAGGCCTTTGTCCCTGACTTCTTTGATGACTTGAAATTACGGGTTGGTTACGGGGTGACTGGTAATCAGTCGATTCCTCACAATCTGTTTCAGCAACGTCAGAGATTTGGCGGCATAGGTATTGAAAATAATGGTACAATCAATCGTCCTGGCATTAATAACATCGGTTCGGATAATCCGGATTTGAAGTGGGAATCAACAAGCCAATTAAATGCGGGTATCGATTTTTCGATTTTTAGAAATAAACTGAAAGGTTCATTAGACTATTACTCACGGGCAACTACTGACCTATTGATTCAACAGTTCTTCGCGCAGCCTGCACCCGGTGATTTTATCTGGGATAATTTGGATGCAACAGTTGTAAATAGCGGGGTGGAGTTGACGCTTGATTATGAAGCCATCGCAAAACCAAATGGATCGTTGAATTTTAGCATAAACGGAGCCATTAACAACAACGAGATTAGGGATTTCAATGGCTTGATCGATACCGGTGCAATCAACGGGCAAGGATTGTCGGGTGCTTTCGCGCAGCGCTATGCTAATGGGCAGCCACTAGGTGCTTTTTACCTCCGCGATTTCACCGGTTATGACGCGAACGGCTTGGCGACATACAATGGAGATTTCCAGCAATTTTTAGATAAAAGTCCAATTCCTACGTTTAATTTGGGCTTTACTACTAACATGAAATATAAAGCGCTTGATGCAACAGTGTTTTTCACGGGGCAGTTTGGCCATTATATTTACAACAACACTACCAATGCATTCTTCACAGCAGGTTCCATTGGGAATGCTCGAAACGTAACGGTGGCAACTATCAATTCTCCGGAAGCGGCCATCAATGCTCCCGAAGTTTCAACCCGTTTCTTAGAGAAAGGAGACTTTTTGAGATTTCAAAATTTCAGCATTGGCTATAACATTACCCCCAAAAACGTGTTAATTAACCGAATGAGAATTTGGATTGGCGGTCAGAATTTATTTGTGTTAACAAATTACACCGGTTTAGATCCTGAGGTGAATACAGACAAGAACATAAATGGCGTGCCATCTATAGGGATCGACTATAACGCGTATCCCAGAGCGCGCACGTTTACCTTCGGTTTAAGTGCAACTTTTTAATTAAACGATTATTAATCGACTATGAAAAATTTAAAAACTTTTGTAATTGTCGGATCGCTGACTCTACTAGGGGCCTGCACCGACTTAAATGTTGAGGAGACTGATTCAAGGGTGGTGACCACTACTGCCGGTGCTTTCACCGGGGTTGATCCCGCTGCCACGTTGACGTCAGCTTATAACGACTTGAGACAAATGGGTGATCAAGGCAATATCTACGCGCTCAATGAGGTAGCTTCTGATGAATTGTTGGTACCCACCAGAGGTACAGACTGGGGAGATAATGGTGTCTGGAGAACTATACATCAGCACACTTGGGATGCTACCCACCCGCAGGTGTTGAACACTTGGAATAATGTGCACCGCAATTTGTTTAAACTTAGTCAGTTAATTGATTCGCGTTCAAAAGCAACACCAACTCAGTTGGCAGCAGCAAAGTTTTTGAGAGCGTATTGGTTATTCTGGGCACTGGATATGTATAGACAAGTTCCTCAGCGTGGTTTAGATGATGCGCGAGACGTTGCACCAACAGTGTTAACGGTGCAACAAACAGTCGATCAAATCACTCAGGATTTGACAGACGCAATCGCGGGTCTTCCTACAGTTGGGCCAACTGGTAATACGCTTGGAGCGTCAAAGGCTGCTGCGAATTACCTACGAGCCAAATTTTTGTTAAACAAACACATCTATCTTGGAGTTGCACCTGTGGCGGCTGATATGACCGCAGTAGCTTCGGCTGTTGACGCCATAGCGGCAGATGGTTTTGCCTTACAAGCAGGAAATTACTTTGATATTTTCAAGGCGGACACTGATTCTGAGACTGTTTTGTGGACAGACGCAGGCGTTGGAAACCGTATATGGAACGGCCTTCATTACAACCAGACAGCACCTGACAATACGGGCGGTGGATGGAATGGATTTTCTACTTACGCGGATTTCTATGCTAAATTTGAAGGGTCGGCTGCATCCAATGAAGTTGGAAACGGTCAAGAGCAAAGGAGGGGATTTGTTCCAAAAGATGGTTCAACTCTTGGAATTGGGTTTGGTTTCTTAGTGGGGCAGCAATACAATGCTACAGGGGTAAAATTAAAGGATAGAGCTGGTAATGATTTAATATTTTCAAAAGATTTCCCAGGCCTTGCAGGTAACACCGAGAGAACTGGAATAAGGGTGATCAAATACCATCCTGTCAACGGTGGTTTCACTAACCACAATATTTTGATGAGATATGCAGACGCCCATTTGATGAAAGTGGAAGCTATTTTGAGAGGGGGAACTTCATCAACAACTGCCTTGACTTTATATAATCAATTACGTACAATTCGCGGGGCATCCGCAGCGGGCGCGGTCACTCTTGATAACGTTTTCGATGAGCGAGGTAGAGAGTTGTACATTGAAGGCTGGAGACGAAATGACCAGGTTCGTTTTGGTAAATTCAATGTGCCTTATGGATTCATGCAGAATACGCAAGGATTTAGATCAGTGTATCCAATTCCTGCGATTGCTACAAGCACTAATCCTAACTTGAAGCAAAACGAAGGTTACTAACTATCTTAGTTTATTAATAAAAAAGGCGAGCAAATGCTCGCCTTTTTTATTAAGAACATTTTCATCGCATACGTTTTGGGTATATTTGTCACCTTGCAAAATGCAGTTAATGTTTCTTCGACTTTTTGTATTGGCAATTGTTATTGCCGGCTGTTCGCCCCGCCAAGAGGCAAAAACTAAAAGTTTGTTTAAAAAGCTGGATTCAGATCAGACGGGTATTGATTTTCAAAATGATTTATCTTCTAATAGTAATTTCGATGTGTTTCGCTACCGGAATTATTACAATGGAGGAGGCGTGGCCATAGGAGATATTAATAACGATGGTTTGCCGGATGTCTATTTAACATCTAACATGAATGGAAATCGACTTTATCTCAATAAGGGTGGATTGAAATTTGAGGACATAACTAACGCTGCGGGCGTAAAGGGAACGAGAAGTTGGTCAACAGGAGTTAGCCTCGCTGATGTAAACGCAGATGGCCTACTGGATATTTACGTTTGCAATTCGGGCGACATCAAAGGAGACAACCGTGAAAATGAACTCTTCATCAACCAGGGAGATTTAACCTTTAAGGAACAGGCAAAAGATCTTGGATTGAATGACAATGGCTTTTCTACCCATGCGGTTTTTTTTGATTATGATCGCGATGGAGATTTAGATTGTTACATCTTAAACAACTCTTTTCGCCCGATATCAACCTTGGGATATCGAAACCTTCGTGACGAACGCGATGAAAAAGGAGGAGATAAACTTTTTAGGAACGAAAATGGAAAGTTTTTTGATGTAAGCGAATCTGCCGGCATCTACGGTAGCGTTATCGGGTTTGGTTTAGGAGTCACCGTGGGCGATGTCAACAATGACAATTGGCCTGATCTTTACATATCTAATGATTTTTATGAGCGAGACTATCTATATATCAATAATCACGATGGAACCTTTTCAGAAAAATTGGAGCAGTACATGGGGCACTTGAGTATGTTCTCGATGGGTGCAGACATGGCCGATCTTAATAACGATGGCTTGCCCGAGATATTTTCTACTGACATGCTACCACGAGATGACTATCGCCTAAAAACATTGTCGAGCTTTGAATCTTACGATATCTATCAAATCAGATTGCGGAACGGATACTATCACCAATTTATGCGCAACATGTTGCAAGTCAATACTGGAATGAATGATTTTGTAGAACTTGGTTTTATGGCCGGAGTGGCTGGCACCGATTGGAGTTGGGGCGCGCTGTTGGCAGATTTTGACAACGATGGCTATCGAGATATCTTTGTTTGTAACGGAATTTATAAAGATGTTACGGAACAAGATTTTGTAGATTTTATGGGGAGTAGCGAACAGATCAAATCCGCGATGGAGGGAAAAAAAATTGATTTCAAACAGTTTGTAGATAAAATGTCTTCGACCCAGCTGAGCAATTGTATGTTTAAAAGAACAGGGGATTGGCAATACAAGGAAGTCGCAAAGGAATGGGGACTATCAGAGCCTAGTTTTTCAAACGGATCAGCCTATGGCGACTTGGATAATGATGGCGATTTAGATTTGATTGTAAACAACGTAAACCAGCCCCTATTTGTATATGAAAATACACTGGATAAGGCTCAAAACAACTTTATTAAAATTTCATTTGATGGATCGGTAGGAAATAGGTTTGGCTTAGGAGCGACTGCATTTGCTTACGTTGAAAAGGAGATCATAACCGCTTTTCAAATGCCGATAAGGGGATTTCAATCGAGCATGGATTATTCCCTTACGTTAGGTCTTGGGGTTCATAAAACTATTGACAGCTTAGTTATTCGCTGGCCCGATGACAAGGAAGAGAAGATTTTTAGTCCCCCCATCAATAATAAATTCGTGGCCTCTTATAATAATGCGAAGTCAGTTGTTAGTCCTGCCAAAAAAGAAAAGACTTGGCTGAAAGAAAGTTCGCCTATTTCAATTTCACATTCCGAAAATAGCTATAACGATTTTGATCACGAAAGACTTATATATCATATGCGGTCTACTACAGGGCCTGGCTTTGCTAAGGGAGATTTAAACAATGACGGATTGGATGATTTCTTTTTAGGTGGCTCAGTTGGGAAGGCCAGCGCTGTTTATTTGCAAAATAAAAAGGGTGATTTTCAGAAATTACAAACTGGGGTTTTTGATATTGATTCACTTACAGAAGATGTGGCAGCCACTTTTTTTGATGCGGATGGTGATACGGATTTGGATTTGTATGTCGTGACGGGCGGAGTGGAAAATTCCCTTCAATCAAAAGAGTCACTTGATCATTTGTATTTTAACGTGGGCGTAAAGGGAGGCCAACCTCGATTTGAAAAATCAATGGATTTGCCGGCTCTCTATCAAAGCGGAAGTTGTGCACGACCCATTGACATTGATAATGATGGTGATTTGGATTTGTTTATTGGAAATAGAGTTATGCCAGCCTATTATGGACTTCCGTGTGATCAATCTATTTTGATAAATAATGGAAAAGGTCAATTTGAAAATGCCACTTCACAATGGGCTTCTCAGTTCAAAAAATTGGGTATGGTTACAGATGCAAGCTGGTTTGATTATGATGGAAATGGATTTCAAGATATTTTGTTAGTGGGCGAATGGATGCCGATCACTCTTTTCTTAAATGATGGGAAACAGTTAAAAAAATTAGAAGGCCAAACGGGTTTAGCAGAAAGCGAAGGCTGGTGGAATACGATTAAACAACTGGATGCGGATGGCGATGGCGATTCAGATTTTATCATTGGGAATCTCGGATTGAATTCACGGTTTAGCCCAACATTGACAGAACCCGTCAAACTATACGTCAGTGACTTTGATCAAAATGGCTCGCTAGATCCTATTTTTACCTACTTCAACAATGGCGTTGAACATCCGGCAGCGTTACGCCAAGACTTGACTAAGCAAATGCCTTCGTTGAAAAAGAAATTTGTGAATTACAAAGATTACGCGGGCAAAAAAATCACCGATTTTTTTGATGAAAAACAGTTATCAGCTGCGAAAAAATTGATATTTAGATATCCTCAAACCAGTCTAGTGAAAAATAATGGGAAGAATGGCTTTGTGCTAGAAGCACTACCAATTGAGGTTCAAGTTTCTCCGGTGTTCGCCATTGAGAGCACAGATGTCAACCACGATTCAAAAGATGAAGTAATATTAGGTGGTAACCTTTTTGCAGTAAAGCCCGAAATTGGCAGATATGATGCTCTTCATGGGATAGTTCTGACACCTACCGGCAAGGGCAAGTATCGTTGGGTAAAACCCACAGAATCTGGATTAAATGTTCATGGTGAAGTTAGGCATATCGCCAAAATGAAAACTACCAGCGGAAATCGACTTCTTTTTATTAGGAATGATGATAAAGTAAAAATGTTTGAGTGGAAATAAATATGCGTTCAATTTCTTTTTTCTGTGTTCTGGTTTTTTTGCTTGCAAGCTGTAATAAAAAGCAGGCTAACAAATTTGAGTTACTGCCATCTTCTTTCTCAGGAATTGAGTTTAACAATGAACTAACGGAGACGCCTGAATTCAACATTTTCAATTACATGTATTTTTATAATGGCGGGGGAGTTGCAGTTGGTGATATGAACGGAGATGGCTTAATAGATATATACTTTACGGCCAATCAAAAACTAAATAAACTATATCTCAATCTTGGTGGGTTTAAATTTAAAGACATCACCGAACAGTCTGGCGTAGCTGGTTTCAATGGCTGGACCACAGGAGTTGCCATGGCCGATGTTAACAATGACGGCCTTTTGGATATCTACGTTAGTTATCTGGGGGATTATTTGCACTACAAAGGGCACAATCAATTGTTTATCAACGAAGGCGTGTCATCAGAGGGTGTTCCAAAATTTTCGGATCGTGCTTTTGAATATGGACTAGACCTAGTGGGCTTCTCTACACAAGCTGCTTTTTTAGATTACGATAAGGACGGTGACTTGGACATGTATATGCTTAATCATTCGCTACACCAGAATGGAACTTTTGGTAAATCTACCATGAGACTTGAAACACATCCCTTGGCTGGCGACAAACTTTTGCGAAATGACAATGGTAGATATGTAGACGCGACTAAAGGATCAGGGATATACAGTAGTGCGTTGGGATATGGCCTAGGCGTGGTAGTAAGTGACACAAATATGGATGGATGGCCCGACATTTACGTGGGCAACGATTTTCATGAAAATGATTTTCTCTACATTAATCAAAAGGATGGAACATTTAAAGATGTGCTGGAACAGTCGATGCAACAAACCAGCCGCTACACGATGGGAGTTGATTTCGGTGATTTCAATAATGACGGTTATCCGGATTTGATCGCAGCCGATATGTTACCTCAAGATCCTAAAATTCTGAAAGCCTCTCAGGCCGAAGAAGCCTATGACATATTTGAATTTAAATTGGGGTTCGGCTACAATTACCAATATTCACGAAACGTGCTGCAACTGAATCAGCGAAATGGCAAGTTTAGTGAGATCGGAAGAATGGCTGGAATATACGCCACTGACTGGAGCTGGTCGGCATTATGGGCGGATATCGATTTAGACGGATTTAAAGACATTTTGATCTCAAATGGAATTTCTAGGAGGTCGAATGATCTGGATTACATCAACTTCATTACAGTTGACTCAATCCAAATGAGAATTAACTCCGATATGACTGAAAATGAGGTGGCGCTGATCAAAAAAATGCCTCGAATCAAAATCCCCAACTTCCTATACATCAATAAGCATGATTCAACATTTGCGGATAAATCCGAGGAATGGGGTCTTGACATTAAGAGCTATTCTAATGGAACAGCGTATGCGGATTTGGATAATGATGGCGATTTAGACTTGGTAGTTAATAATATTGATGACGAGGCCTTCTTGTATCGGAATAATTCCATCGAGAAAAGTAAAAAGAAAAGTGAGTTGCATGCAAATTATGTAAAGTTTATTTTAGAAGGTAATAATGGGAACAAGGCAGGCATTGGCGCCAAAATTTTTATTTGGCAAAATGGAAGGTTGCAACTTCAAGAGTGTTTTCCCACCAGGGGATACCAAAGCTCTGTTGATTATCGCCTGAATTTTGGGATAGATGATACTCCAATTGATTCCGTAAAAATTGTTTGGCCAGATGATCGTATGGAGTTGATGACCAACGTTGAGCCAAATCAGACAATAATTGTAAAACAACAAAATGCCAAAGGGTTGTTCAACTATCAGTATTTGCACAGACAGATACCTCTATTAAAAGATATATCTGACGAGGTAAATCTCCCTTATCGTCACCGTGAAAACAAGCACATTGAATTCAATCGAGAGGGCTTAATGCCTAACATGGTTTCTACTGAAGGTCCCGCAGTGGCCATTGCCGATGTTGATGGAAATGGAACTCAAGATATTTTTTTGGGAGGTGGGAAATGGCAAGAGAGCAGAATTTTTTTGCAGGATGAAAAAGGAAATTTCACCCCATCAAAACAAACGATAATTGAGGCAGATAGTGTGATGGAGGATGTAGATGCAATTTTTTTTGATGCAGATGGCGATTTAGATCAAGATTTATTTGTATTGAGTGGAGGAAATGAATTTGCGAGTGGTTCGAGAGAAACTCAGCCGCGGTTGTATCTAAATAATGGAAATGGGAACTTTAAAAAGTCATTGGATCAATTGCCACTTTTATATTTTACACACGGAAGTGTCGCTCCTACCGATTTTGATAATGACGGTGATATAGACATATTCATTGGTTCTAGAGCTGTTCCATGGAAGTATGGAGTTAAACCCGATAGCTATTTGCTCATTAATGATGGTAAAGGAAGTTTTGAATTGTCGAAGCAAGATGTCCTCAGAGAATTTGGATTAATCAAAAAAGTTCAGTGGGCTGATTTAGACAAAGATGGCTTTCAGGATTTAATTGTCGCTGGCGAATGGATGCCGATTACGATATTATGGAACAAGAAGGGGATTCTTACGAAAATGCAGTTGGATGGCTCGGGCCTACAAGATGCCTTTGGCTGGTGGAACGATATCAATGCAGATGATTTTGATGGCGATGGTGACATCGATTTCATGATGGGGAATTTGGGCCTCAACAGTAAACTAACGGCCTCTAAAAAATTTCCTATTCAAATGTATGTCTCAGATTTTGATAGTAATGGCACCGTAGAACAAATACTTACGCAGTTTACAAATGGAACAGAATATCCAGTGGCAACTCGTGATGAGTTGACCAAACAGATGCCAGCATTGAAAAAGAAATACCTTTCCTATAAAAAGTTTGCCGAATCAACTTTTGACCAGGCATTCTCGAAAGAACAGATTTCTAAAGCAACGAAATTTCAGGTTACGGAATTTAGGAGTGTACTCGTTGAAAATAATGGAAATGGCAAATTTGACATCAGGCCGCTACCCAGAGCATTGCAATTTGCGCCAGTGATGGCTATGATTACAGAAGACTTCAATGGAGATCAAATTAAAGATGTTTATGCAGCTGGCAATTTCTTCCCTAACAACATTCAAATGGGTAGATATGATGCTTCACATGGGGATATACTATTAGGCAACGGTAAGGGTGGATTTAAAGCACTTTCGCCTGTTGAATCAGGGATTTCAATTACCGGTGAAACGCGTTCCTTGAAAAGGATTAGTATCAACAGCAAAATTTGTTACATGGCAGTACGAAATAATGATTCCGTCAAATTTTTCACAAAATCCAAATAGTTTATGACTAGATTATTAGTT
>Ga0105044_10012969_pt1 | contig 11325 bp, 10 predicted proteins | sample MAT01_FD_78092 | JGI IMG/M metagenome (GOLD analysis project Ga0105044, IMG submission 78092) | Freshwater microbial communities from Lake Fryxell liftoff mats and glacier meltwater in Antarctica - MAT-01 | ecosystem: Environmental > Aquatic > Freshwater > Ice > Liftoff microbial mat | place... | reverse complement strand
TGAGAGCGCCCCCAGCCCTGGCTTCGCCAGGCCCCCCGAGGGGGTGTGAGGAAACTTGGGAGCGGCCCGGCGTTTCCTCATGAGGCAATCGACGCGTCCGGGACGGGCCCATAATGTGATGGTCTTGCGCTATTCCAACGACAACCTCTCGCCTTTACGACTGCTTCTGAAAGGACACTTGATCATGGTAAATCGCCGCTCCGTACTCACATCCACCGTTGCCACCGCTGCACTGGCACATGTGCCATTCGCCGCCCAGGCGCAATCCGGGAAAGACACGCTGACCCTTGGCATGGCGCTGGAGCCCTCGCCCGGACTCGACCCGACCGGCGGCGCCGCACAGTCCATTTCCGAAGTCACGCTGTACAACGTATTCGAGACGCTCACCAAGATCAACGAGAACGGCACGGTGTCTCCCATGCTGGCCGAGAGCTGGGAGATTTCGCCAGACCTCAAGACCTATACCTTCCGGCTGCGCAAGGGCGTCAAATTCCACAACGGCGAACCGTTCAATGCCAACGCCGTCAAATTCTCGTTCGAACGTGCGGGTGCCGAGAAAAGCATCAACAAGGACAAACGCAAATTCGCGGCAATGACACGTGTGGCGGCGATCGACGAACACACCGTGGTGATCCTGAACGATGAGCTCGATCCGAACTTCCTGTTCGGCATTGGATTGGGTACCGCTGCCATTGTCGAGCCCAAGAGCGCGGAGACCAATGCCACCAAGCCGGTCGGCACCGGGCCCTACCAGGTGACTGCGTGGAACAAGGGTTCTTCGGTCGTGTTGACCAAGTGGGATGGCTATCGCACCGCCGCTGCGATCAAGCTCAAGAAGGTCACCTTCCGCTTCATCAGCGACCCGGCGGCCCAGGCCGCTGCCTTGCTGGCAGGCGACGTGGATGCGTTTCCGCGTATCGGCACCCGCGCCGTGCCGCAATTCAAGGCCAACGCCAACTTCCAGGTCCTGATCGGCAACTCGCAGGGAAAAACCATTCTGACGATCAACAACAAGAAGAAGCCGCTGGACGACGTGCGTGTACGCCGGGCGATCCTGGCGGCAATCGACCGCAAGGCGGTGGTCGAAGGCGGGGCCGACGGTTATGGCTCACCTATCGGCAGCCACTATGTGCGCGGGCTGCCCGGGTTCATCGACACCACCGGCGTCAACCCGTTCAACATCGAAAAGGCCAAGGCCTTGCTTGCCGAAGCTGGGGTCAAGACACCGCTCAATCTCTCGCTCAAGCTGCCACCGCCGGCCTACGCACGCCAGGGCGGCGAGGTCATCGCGGCTCAGCTGGCCAAGGTCGGCATCATTGCCAAGATCGAAAACGTGGAGTGGGCGCAATGGCTCAGCGGCCCCTTCAAGACCGGTGATTTCGATCTCACGATCGTGCTGCACGTCGAACCTTTCGACCTTGGCAATTACGCCAACCCCGGTTATTACTGGGGCTACGACAACCCGAAGTTCAACGCCTTGTACGCCAAGATCAACAACACGCCGCGTGCGGACGAGCGCGCCAAACTGCTGGGCGAGGCGCAGCAGATGCTGGCCAATGACGCGGTCAACGGCTTCTTGTTTCAGCCCCAGCTGCCCACGGTTGCAAACAAGAAGCTCAAGGGCTTGTGGAAAGACATGCCGACCTTTGCCAACGATTTGTCGGTCATGTCCTGGGGCTGATCCCGGCAAGCCTGGACGCCCCGCAGCCTCTCGCACATGACAACGGGCCCCAGCGGCCCGTTGTTCGTTTGACCGTCTCCATTTGTCCGTCTGCATTTGTCCGTTTGATTCACCAGCGCCGATGAACGACTGCCTTGGCAACCCAATCACACTGCACGACGCCGCCAGCCTTCCCGCGCTGAACGACTTTGTCGAAGGCTTCCTGCGCTGCGAGGCGCGCGTAGTCAATGTGCTGGCGCTGGAGCAATCCGATGGCAGCGCGATCGCCCAAGCTTGTTGCGCGGCATTGCACATGTTTGCGGAGTCGCGCGAAGGGCCGGTCAACGCACGCCCCTTCATCGACGCGGCCTGCGCGGCCGCGCCGAAGGCCACTAACCGCGAACAACGCTTCGTGGCGGCCGTCAAGGCCTGGGTCGATGCAGACCTGCCGCTGGCGATCCGCTTGCACGAGGAGCAGGCCAAGGCCCATCCACGCGACCTCGTATCGATCAAGCTCGGTCAGTACCACCTGTTCAACCAGGGTGATGCCGCCGGCATGTTGCGCCTGGCGCTGACTGCGCTGCCGCAAGCGTCGGATGTGGCACAAATGCACGGCATGGCCGCGTTCGGCTGGGAACAATGCCATCTGATGGCACAGGCGCAGGCAGCAGGGCGCACCGCACTGGCGATGACACCGCGCGAGCCTTGGGCGCAGCACGCCCTGGCGCATGTGATGTTGACGCAGGGACGGCTGCATGAGGGTCTGCAGTTCATGCAGCACAGCAGCCCGACCTGGACCGGACTCAATTCCTTCATGCTGACGCACAACTGGTGGCACCTGGCGCTGTTTGCGATCGACCTGGGGCAAAGCGATCTGGCCCTGACGCTTTATGACCAGCAGGTCTGGGGTGTGGTCAAGGCTTATTCGCAGGACCAGATCGGTGCGGTCTCGCTGCTGGCGCGGCTCGAGCTGGCCGGCGTTGATGTGGGCGATCGCTGGCAGGACGTGGGCGAACACATCAAGGGCCGGCTCGACGAGCAGGTATTGCCGTTTCTGGACCTGCAGTATTTGTACGGCTTGGCCCGTGCCGGTCGGCCGGAAGCTGACATCTTGTTGCACAACATCGAGGCGCATGGACGCCAGAGGGCCGCAAACGGCGCCGACAACGCCTCCCAGATATGGCGGCAGGTTGCGACACCGGCCGCGCAAGGCCTGCTGGCCCATGCGCGCGGCCAGCACCTGCAGGCAATCGATGGCCTGGGCCAGGCCCTGCCGCGCCTGCTGGAGATCGGGGGCAGCCACGCCCAACGCGACCTGTTCGAGCAGATCTACCTCGACGCGTTGATGCACAGCGGGCGCTGGGGTGCAGCCCAGCAACTGGTACAACAGCGCTGCAACGGCCAGGCTGAGTCTGTCCGCCTGAAAAGCCAGGCGCGGCGTGTCTATTCGATGCTGGGAATCGACACCGACAGCCCGAGCGCGCTGCGGTAGGCCTGCTCCAACCGCGCGGTTTGCGGCAACCCGTTGTTCGACGGAGACAGCGTGCCGGGGCTCACCCCGGGCGTCGATCAGGTTCCGTCGTCTTCGCTCTCCTGCGCCTCTTCATGCGCCTCTTCATCCGCCTTCACGATCATCACCGGTATGTTTGCCGCGTGCAGCACTTCGTTGGATACCGAGCCCAGCAAGGCGCTGCGCAGTGCGCTGGTGCCACGCGCGCCCATGACGATCAAGTCACACCCGTAACGCTCGGCAATGTCCACGATCGTATGCGCAGGATCGCCACTGGCGATCTCGCACTCATAGGGGACCCCGGACTTTTTCAGCAGGGCCTCGGCCGGCTTCAGGATGTCGGCGCCGGCAGCTTGACTGACCTTTTCGAGCACCTCGGGGTCGGGCGCGGTCATCATCTCGTACAAGTTTGGCGGCTCCTGCACATTGGCCAGCACCAACTCGCCGGCAAGCCCTTGTTGCAGCAACGACAACGCCACCCGCAGCGCCTTCATCGAAACCTCCGACCCATCGACCGGCAGCAGCATCTTCATTGCATTTCTCCATTCTGTAGTACGTCCATTTTCCAGCATCCAGCATAGCGCTTCACTTCGCGCCGGTCCACGCATGCGACCGCAATCCGACGCACTGTAGCGCGCCAGATAATCAAGCGATGACCCAAATCATCCTGATCCCCGGCCTGGCGTGCGATGCCCAGATGTGGCAATCGCAAGTCACCATCTTGCCGACGCAATTGCGCGCCCACGTGACCGATGCCCACACCCGTGCCGACACGATCGAAGGCATGGCATGGCGCCTGCTCGAAGAGCACCCGGGCGACCTGATCCTGTGCGGCGCGTCGATGGGTGGCATCGTTGCGATGGAGGCTGTTCGCCAGGCTCCGCAGCGTATTCGTGCCATGGCCTTGCTGGGCACGAACGCGCGCCCGGAAACCGACGAATTGCGCCGCCTGCGTGAGGCCGCAATCACGCTGTTCGCAGACGGCCGCACGGCCGAAGTGCTGCGCGCCAACGTGCCGTTCGCCTTCCATCCGAGCCGCGCAGGCGACACGCGGCTGGTCAGCACCTATCTCGATTTCGTCATGAAGGCGGGCGCCGAACAGCTGATTCGCCAGAACCGCGCCATCATGGCCCGTCCCGACGCGCGGTCGCATCTGCCGGCCGTGGCGTGCCCGACATTGGTGGTGTGTGGTGACGCCGACCAGTTGACGCCACCGGAATACTCACGGGAGATCGCCGAACTGATTCCTGGCGCCACCCTGGTGATGCTGCCACAGTGCGGCCACATGCTGACGATGGAGCGACCCGACCTGGTCAATGCCGCGCTGTCGCAGTGGTTGCAACAGCTCAAATAGGACTGCCCCACGCCCGGCGCGTTAACGTGAAATAACCTTCAAGATGCGGGGTGAAGAGTGGGCATCATGAAAGTTACCCACCACGCGCGGTCGCCGGTCTACGCTTCGGCCGCTGCCGCCTTGAGCGACTGGACCTTTTCCGTCAGTCTGCGCAACACCAGAGGCTCGACGAAATTGTCGACCTCACCTCCGAGAACGGCAATCTCGCGCACGAACGTGCTTGAAATGAACTGGTACCTGTCGCTGGGGGTCAAAAACACGGTTTCGACGTCCGGCATCAGTGAACGGTTCATACCTGCGAGCTGGAACTCGTAATCGAAATCGGTCACCGCACGCAATCCGCGCACCATGGCCTTGGCACCTCGGGCGACAACAAAGTCGCGCATCAGCCCACTGAAACTCTCGACCGTCACATGCGGATAGGGCCGGACCACTTCGCGCGCCATATCCACACGCTCTTCCAGCGAAAACATCGCCTTCTTATGGTGACCCGCAGCAACGGCCACGATGATGCGCCCGAACAACTGCGCGGCGCGGCGCACCACGTCTTCGTGCCCCAATGTCATGGGGTCGAACGTGCCCGGATAAACGGCAATGATCTTGTTGTGCATGGGTTGCTCCAGGTTGCTGGCCTCGGGCTGGCTCATGCGCCGCATTATGCATGGGGTGTCTGACTGCGCTGGAGCAGGTGCGCGTGTACCGCGCCGGCCTTCAGATGGCGCACGAGCGAGAGTCCGACTCCAAGCAGATCGGCATCGCCCCACGCCTTGGGCGCCTCCAGATAGACGAATCCACTTGGCCGCACCGCCACCGCCGCCGCGCGCAAGCCTGCCTCGAACAGGCCCGCGTCGAAGGGTGGGTCCAGGAACACGGCGTCGACACTCGACGCTGGCAACTGCGCGAGGGCAGCAACGCCATCGCCGCGCTGGATACGCACCTGTTGCGCCTGCAAACGCGCCTTGACCGCGGCGAGCTGCAGCACAAGCTGGCGGTCCTGCTCCACCAGCAACACCTGGGTTGCGCCGCGCGATGCCGCCTCGAAACCCAGTGCTCCGGTGCCCGCAAACGCATCCACGCAGGACCAACCGCTCAGATCCTGCCCAAGCCAGTTGAAAACGGTCTCGCGTACACGGTCAGGCGTCGGCCGCAATCCGGGGTGGGCGGCAATCGGCAAGCGGCTGCGTTTCCAGATGCCGCCGATGATGCGCAAGGTGTGGCCCGCCGGGCCGGTCGATGCACTGGCATCGGCAGGGACTGCACTTGTGGCGCGTCGTCTGGACGGCGAATCGGGCTTCTTGTTCATGCGCGCGAGCTTAACCTCTCGGCCTTGCGTCACCCCGATGCCAGCCGACTGCACTGCAAAGCCCCCACCGGAGCGAAGCGCGCAATCAGGACCCTGCGTCGCGCCCACCCACGACCACGGTCACCATGGTCTCGGGACGCAGCACACGCGCAAACGCAGCCTTTACATCGGCAACCGTGATGGCCTCGACAGCCCGGGTCCAGGTGTCGAGATAGTCCAGTGGCAGGCCGTTCCAGGCGATATTGGCCACGTTGTCGAGCAATTTCCTGTTGCTGTCCAGACGCAACGCGAAACCACCCACCAGATTGGACTTGGCCGCCTGCAGTTCCTGCTCGGTCGGCCCTTCGCGCACAAAACGCGACACCACGTCGCGCGACAACGCGATGGCCTGCGCCGCCTGATCCGGCCGCGTCTGCAGGCCGACCGTGAACGCGCCTGCGTGCAGCGCAGGGGCAAAGTAGCTGTACACGCTGTAACTCAGCCCGCGCTTCTCGCGCACTTCGGCATACAGGCGCGACACGAACCCGCCGCCACCCAGCACATAGTTGCCCACTGTCAGGGCCAGGAAGTCCGGGTCGTTGCGGCGTATGCCGGGTTGTCCGATCAGCACATGCGCCTGCGCCGACTCGAAAGCAATCGACTGGACGTTACCGGGGCCGTGCAGCGCCGCCACTTCGGGTATCGGATCCGGTGCGGGGCACCGTGCAGCCCCACCGCCACCACCCACATGGGCAAAAAGGCCATTGACCAGGGCGTCGGCTTGCTGGCGTGTCACGTCGCCGACGACCGACACCTTGGCGCGGCAAGCCAGGATCATCTGGCCGAACATCGTGCGCATGTCCGTCACGTCGATCTGGGCCAGGCTGGCCTCGGTCATCTGGTAGCCATACGGGTGGTCACCGTAAGTGGCGCTGGCAAACGCCTTGGCGGCAATACTTGCAGGCCGCGTTTGCGACTCCTTGATCGACGCATTCAACTGCTCGCGTTCACGCGCCCAGCTATCGGCCGGAAACGCCGGTTCGCCGAGTTGGCGCGCCGCCAGTGCCACCACTTTGACCAGCAGATCGGGATAGGTCAGACTGCGCAGCGAAAAGCCCATACGGTCGCTGCTGGCACTGGAACCAAATGAAGCACCCAGGTCGGCCCAGGCCTCGCTCAATCCGTTTTCGTCGAGCGCCGGACCATTGGCGCTGGCGCGTATGCCGTGTGACGCCATCGCCGCGGTCACGCTGGCCAAGCCCACTTTGCCGACCGGATCGCGCCGCGCACCGGCATCGAAATCGATCTGCACGTCCACCATCGGCAACGAATGGCTTTGCACCAGGTAGACCTGGACCCCATTGGCCTGCGTCCAGTGCTCGATTGGAATCACGGCCCATGCCGATGGCAGCAGACACAGCGCCGCCAGGCTGGCAAACAGCCGGCGCGACAATCTTGAAATGGTCATGGTGGTTTCGGGTAAAGGGTTGACGACGTCAATGCCGGCCGCCGCCGATGGCCTTGCGTGGTTTGCGGTTCGGGTCCGGTGGCTGTGGCAACAACGTGGCCACGGTCAACTGGTCATCGCCGAAATACGTCTTCGCGACCGCCTGCACCTGATCGGCAGTGACGTCGCGCAGGCGCGCCACCAGCCGCGATCCGGCGTCCAGCGGCAAACCGAGGGCCCAGTTGCTGCCCAGCGCACGTGCCTGGTTGAACAACGAGTCGAGTTTGTAGATCTCCGAGGCGACCCATTGCGTCTTCACACGCGCCAGCTCCGACGCGGTCACCCCATCACGCGCCACCCGTGTCACTTGCGCCCGCAGGGCCGACTCGACCTGCGCGGCCGTCTTGCCTTTGGCCGGAACGCCATCGAGCATGAACAGTTGCGGGCCCCTGCCCCATAGTCCGTTACTCGCGCCCACACTGTCTGCAACGCGGTCCGGGCCCTGCGTCAGCACCCGCTCCAGTCGGGCACCCCGGTATCCATCGAGGACCGCCGCCAACACGGTCAGCGCAAGCGCATCGGCCTTGCCCTCGCCTGTATCGCCATCCTTCAGCAGCGCCACATCGAGCGATGGCACCTTGAAAGCCAGGGCCACATAGGCCTGCTCGGCCTGCGCCTTCACGTCGACCCGGCGAATGCCGTCCTGGGGCGGCTCCACACGGGGTTTGCGTGCCGGCAGAGGCGCCGACGCGATGGCGCCATAGGTCTGCTCGGCCCACTGGCGCACCTGGGCGACGTCCACGTCGCCGGCAATCACGACCACGGCGTTGGCCGGCACATACCAGCGCCGGTAGAAGGCGCGCGCATCGTCGGGCGTCATCGCGTCAAGGTCGTTCATCCAGCCCACGATCGGCCGACGGTACGGCGAGGCCAGGAAAGTCGTGGCCGACAAGGTCTCGTACAGCCGGGCGCGCGGGTTGTCCTCGGTGCGCAGCCGGCGCTCCTCCTTCACCACCTCGATTTCCTTGACGAACTCTGCGTCTGCCCACTGGTTGTTGGCAAACCGGTCGGCCTCGAGCTGCATCACCTGCTTGAGCCGTTCAGCCGGTATCTGCTGGTAGTAGCCGGTGTAGTCGCGCGCCGTGAAGGCGTTCTCACGTCCCCCCAATGCGGCGACGCGGCGCGAGAACTCACCCGGTGGCAAAGACGGCGTTCCCTTGAACATCATGTGCTCGAGCACGTGGGCGACACCGGACGTGCCGTCGACCTCATCCATCGAACCCACCCGCACCCAGAGCATGTGGATCGCGGTAGGTGCCCGCCGCTCCGGCTGCACGATGACTTCGAAACCGTTGGACAGTGTGAATCGGGTGATGGGGTCGGGCGATTGGGCCCTCGCGCCGAGGCAAGACAGCAATAAAAAGCAGCAGAGCAAACGTTTCATAAAATGGTCCGACTCCACAAGCGCCACAAATGTTCAGTTTCTTCCGGAAAAAAACCGCCCCCGCCCCGCCCGACCCCGACAAGACGGTCGTTCCGGACGCCACCACCATCGCGCCGGAGACGATTGCCCCATCGGTTGTTCGCGCCGGCTCGGTGCGGTTCTCGTTGCCTGGGCAGACCAGCGAAAACCCGCCCGCCGCGGTGTCGGCGCGCGCGTCCTGGACCAGCCGGCTTCGCGCCGGCCTGCGCCGCACAGGCACCAATATCTCGACCATCTTCACCGGTACCAAGATCGACGAAGCCCTCTACGAGGAACTCGAATCGGCCCTGGTGTTGGCGGATGCCGGCGTCAAGGCCACGCAGCACCTGCTCGACGACCTCAAGCGCCGGGTCAAGGATACCAAGACCACCGATCCCGCCGCCGTGAAGGGTCTGCTGTCCGATGGGTTGACCGAATTGCTCGCGCCGCTGGAGAAGACGCTGGTGATCGGCGAGCACAAACCGACAGTGATGATGGTCGTGGGCGTCAATGGCGCCGGCAAGACGACGTCGATCGGCAAGTTGACACGCCATCTGGGCTACCGCGGCGCGTCGGTGCTGCTCGCTGCGGCCGATACGTTTCGTGCCGCAGCCAAGGAACAGCTCGTGGTGTGGGCTGACCGCAACACGGTGGACATCATCAGCCAGGCGGGCGGAGACCCGGCCGCAGTGAGTTACGACGCGGTCATCGCCGGGCGGGCCCGCGGCAAAGACGTCGTGCTGGTCGACACCGCAGGACGCTTGCCGACCCAGCTGCATCTGATGGACGAACTACGCAAAATCAAACGTGTGATCTCCAAAGCCGACCCCAGCGCCCCGCATGAAGTGCTGCTGGTCATCGACGGCAATACCGGCCAGAACGCGCTCAACCAGGTCAAGGCGTTCGATGATGTGCTGCAACTCACCGGGCTGGTCATCACCAAGCTTGACGGCACCGCCAAAGGCGGGGTCCTGGCCGCCATCGCCCGCGAGCGACCGGTTCCTGTGTATTTCATCGGGGTCGGCGAAAAGCTCGAAGAGCTCGAAACCTTCAACGCCCGCGAGTTTTCCCAGGCGCTGCTGGGGTGAAATGAACCTGCTCCCACGCTCCGAAGGTACCGACGCGATCCCGGCCTGGGCAGGCACGTAAGAAATGCTCCTGTGCCGCGACTGACCAGCATCCATCCGTGACCGGCGCCACACTGGCGTCGGCAACGTCCGTTTCCACTGATCCCGGCCGATTGCCCACCAATCCATGATCCACGACCCGATCACCCGCCACCTTCCTTCTCGTCGCCAGGCGCTGGCCGCTCTGGCCGGCGTTGCGGCAACGCCACTCTGGGCCCAGTCCGCCAGTGCCTGGGCGGCCATCGAATCGCGAGCACGTGGCCAGACCGTGTATTTCAATGCCTGGGCCGGCAGCGAACGTATCAATGCTTACCTGCAGTGGGCGGCCGGTGAGTTGCTGGCCCAATCCGGCGTGCGGCTCGAACACGTGAAGATCACGGAGACAGCCGAAGTCGTCAAACGGGTGCGCGCCGAGAAAGCGGCCGGCAAAACCGATGGCAGCGTCGACCTGGTGTGGATCAACGGCGAGAACTTCCTGACAATGAAACGCGAGGCACTGTTGTTCGGCCCATTTGCCGAGGCTCTGCCGAACTTTCGCTTCGTCGACGTGGTGGGCAAGCCGACTACCCGGGTCGACTTTTCCGAGCCTGTCGAGGGTCTCGAGGCGCCCTGGGGCATGGCCCAGCTGACCTTTTTCGCCGACCGCAAGCGCGTCCCCACGCCACCGCGCAGCCTGTCGGCCCTGCTTGAGTTCGCACGCGCACATCCGGGCCGTCTGACCTATCCGCGCCTGCCCGATTTCCACGGCACTAGTTTCGTCAAGCAGGCACTGGTCGACCTCAATCCGGACCGCGCGGCCCTGTACCGACCCGTCACCAGCCAAAGCCTGGCCGGTGCCAGCGCGCCCGTGTGGAGCTTTCTCGACGCCTTGCACCCGCATCTGTGGCGCGCCGGCCGCCAGTTCCCGCAGAATGCCGCAGCCATCCGCCAGATGATGTCCGACGACGAGTTGCTGATCGCACTGACCTTCAACCCGAACGAGGCGGCCAACGAGATCGCCGCCAAACGCCTGGCACAGAGCGTGTACAGCTTCCAGTTCAGCGGCGGCACGATCGGCAACACCCATTTCGTGGCGATCCCGTTCAACGCGCGCTCGCGCGACGCGGCCCAGGTCGTGGCAAATTTCCTGCTGTCGCCGGTAGCCCAGGCCCGCAAGGCCGACATTGCGCAGTGGGGTGACCCCAGCGTGCTGGCTTTGGACAAGCTCGGCACGGCCGACCGCGCCCGCTTCAACTCCAAGCCCTTGCCCGGCCAGGTCGAGCAGACCGTGCCCACCATCCTGGAGCCGCATGGCAGCTGGGTCGACCCACTGGAGAAGGAGTGGCTGCGGCGCTACGGTTGATCCGAACGACCGCCATCTGCATGGCCCGGACGCGCCAAATGTATCAACGCCTGGCCGGCGGGCGCCGGTCGCATTGCCCGGAGAACAACATTTCGCCATGGACGGCGGTCCGCCGGACATCGAGCGCTTGCCGGTTGATGC
>Ga0105044_10012967_pt1 | contig 11326 bp, 7 predicted proteins | sample MAT01_FD_78092 | JGI IMG/M metagenome (GOLD analysis project Ga0105044, IMG submission 78092) | Freshwater microbial communities from Lake Fryxell liftoff mats and glacier meltwater in Antarctica - MAT-01 | ecosystem: Environmental > Aquatic > Freshwater > Ice > Liftoff microbial mat | place... | reverse complement strand
CCGAATGCGATTGTGGATTATTGGCAAATTCAGCAGGCGCCTTTATTGCCGCAGCGTACTTACTCAACATTATCCGACAACCTGGGTCGATTTTCCATCGTTGCCAATACGTATAGTGGTAATTTTTATCTGAGCACTGACGCGCCAAGTTTTGTATCGAATCAAATCTATGCTGGCATCCAATGCGCGATTGGAACCTCTGCGTACGCGGGAACATGTAGTTTCGCTAGTGCGACCGTGCTCACCGCACCTGCACAAATTCCTGGGCAGCTCGATAATATTATTTTTAGTTTGCCATTGACTGGTCTGAATGACGGTTTTTTTGCCCATGGATTTGAGTCCAGAGGCGACTAGCACCTATTTTTTAATTGGGCAAAGCGAAGGCGCGAAAGCGCCTTTGCTTTGCCTATGACCCAGAGGGCAGGGCAGGGCCCGACTAGCTCAGCTCAAGTTACAAATGCTTTTCCAAAAACGTAAGCACCGCCTCATAACCCTTGATTTCATTTTCGCGTTTGACAAAGCCGTGGCCTTCGTCGGGGAAAATAATGTACTCAACGGGTACGCCATTGGCTTTCACTTTTGCAACGATTTCATCGGACTCCACTTGCAGCACGCGTGGGTCGTTCTCACCTTGCAGCACCATCAGCGGCTTGTTGATCTGGTCTGCGTGAAACAGCGGGCTGATGCGCATCAGGCGTTCTTTGTCTTTGACTGGGTCGCCTAGCTCTGCGTAAAGTGCCGTGCGCTGCGCTTCCCACCAAACGGGAATGCTTTCTAAGGTGCGCAGCCAATTGGCGACGCCAAAAATATCCACGCCAACTTTGAACTCATCAGGCCGCAAGCTCAGTGCCGCCAAAGTCATATAGCCGCCGTAACTTCCACCCATCACGCCAATTCGATCTGGTGCAATTTCGCCGGTCGCGATCAACATCTTCTTGCTGGCGACGACGTCGTCCAAATCGGCTTCGCCATGTTTACGATCATCGGCGCCGTAAAAGGTTTTGCCATAGCCTGAGCTGCCACGATTATTGATCGCATAAATCGCATAGCCATGATTGACCAAGTATTGGATTAGGCCGCTGTAACTTAAGCGCGACTGCCCGCCTGGGCCGCCGTGTACCCACACCATCGCTGGCACTTTTGCGCCTGCACTTGCGGTTTTTGGCATGTATAAAATGCCCGGAATCTCCATGCCGTCGGTGCTGTTAAAGCGCACGACTTCGCCTTCGACTAGATCGTTCGAGTCAATCGCAGGATTTAGCGCAGACACCAACTCTACCGCCGCACCGCCTTCGCTGACGCTCCAAAGTGACGAAGGAATGCGGCTTGCCGCGCTATAAAACGCCAATCGCTTGCCGTCTTTCGAGAAACTAATCTCGTTGACGTCGCCATCGGGTACTTTGGGAAGTGGCAGCGGCGCCAGGGTTTTCGCGTCCAATAAATGCAGCACGGTGCGGGCATCAACGTTGACATAAACCAGCAATTTGCTGTCGTCAGGCGAATACTGTGCGCCAGCAACGTCCCAGTCGGTTGCAAATACGGGCTTGCGCGCGCCGGTTTGTGGGTCGAGCTCAATTAAAGCGCTAAAGTCGCTGCCGCGTGAGCTGGTCATCAGTATCTTGCCAGCCGGGGTAAATTCCTGCACCGCGTTGGACTCGACGCTGGTGTGCGCCGTCAGATTGCGCAGCTTTTTGCTGTTGCGATCATAAATATACTCATCATTGTCGGAGGTAGTGCTGGCTTTGCTCATAGTGACAAAGCGTTTGTCGCGGCTGATGGCGGAAGGCTGTAGACCTTGGTCATTTTTATAGAAAAGGCTGCGCGTATAGCCTTCGTTTTTGTATTCGTAGATGTCAAAAAAACGCGGGTCGCGCTCGTTGCTGAGTACAAAGAAGCTTTTTTCGTCATCGGCAAAACCGAAAAATGAGGCTTTATGTTTGCTGCCAGGCGTCAAGTCACGCACGCTTCCGTCGGCGGCACGCACATATATATGGTTGAGTTCATTACCACCTTGGTCGGCGCTGTACAAGATCCGATCATCATTAGGAAAATAGCGAATTGCGTAAAGCGAATCGGTGCTGGAACTGCTCAGCGCTGTGGGCGCGCCGCCATAGACCGAAACCTCAAATAGATTCATCACGCCTGTGGCATTGGAAGAAAATAGCACGCGCAACCCATCTGGGGAGATTGCCGAACCGCTCAAGCGCAAATTCGACAGCAAAGTTTTAATGTCGTAGCGCTTTTCGATCGCGACGTCGACCACTGCCGGGACTGCAGCGGTGGGTTGTTCCGAGCGTGCTGGCGATGCTTGGCGGCAGCCGCTGATAGAAATCAAAACACCTAAGCCCAGGGTGGCGGCTAGGTTGAGTGTAGCGTGGGTATTTGTCGACATAAGTATGTAGGCAGATCAAGGCGGGCTTTGAACGCTACACTTTTTAGCTACGCTTGGCTTAGTCCAAAAGTCACTGAATCGGCGAAAACACCACTCTTTTGCAGCTAAGCAATCACGTCATCCGCCAAAAAACCGCCGCTTTGATGCTGCCAAAGTTTCGCGTAAATGCCCTGGCGCGCAAGTAGTGCGTGGTGGTCGCCTTCTTCTACAATTCGGCCTTGATCCAGCACGATTAATCGGTCCATCGCCGCAATGGTGGACAAGCGATGGGCAATTGCCACCACGGTTTTGCCCTGCATCAGCTTGTCCAAGCTCGCCTGGATTGCGGCTTCAACCTCGGAATCAAGTGCGCTGGTCGCCTCATCGAGTAGCAAAATTGGCGCGTCTTTCAACATCACCCGCGCAATCGCGATGCGTTGGCGTTGACCACCCGATAATTTGACGCCGCGTTCGCCGACATGGGCATCTAAGCCTTTGCGGCCTTTGGCATCTTCCAATTGCGTAATAAATCCGCTGGCTTCGGCGCTTTCGGTGGCAGCAATGACATCCGACTCACCCGCTTCTGGCCTGCCGTAAACGATGTTTTCGCGCACCGAACGATGTAGCAGCGAGGTATCTTGCGTCACCATACCAATCGATGCGCGCAACGAGTCCTGCTGCACTAATGCGATATCTTGCCCGTCGATCAGTATTTTCCCGGAACTGACGTCATAAAAACGCAGCAGTAAATTCACTAACGTGGACTTGCCAGCGCCCGAGCGCCCGACTAGGCCAATTTTTTCGCCCGGTTTGATGGTCATGTTGAGTTTGCTAATAACTTCGTGACCCGCATCATTGCCATAGGAAAAACTGACGTTCTCAAAGCGCAACTCCCCAGCGCGCACTTGGATCGCGGGGGCATTCGGGACGTCTAAAATCGTATGTTCGCGCGTGAGCGTGTTCATGCCATCGCGCACGGTGCCGACATTTTCAAACAGGCTCGCCATTTCCCACATCACCCAGTGTGAGATGCCGTTTAAGCGCAGCGCCATCGCGGTTGCCGCCGCCACCGCACCGATGCCAACTTCATTCCTAGTCCAAAGCCAAAGCGCCAAACCGCCCGTGCCTGCGATCAAAAACATGCTCAAAATCTGATTGAGCACCTCAAAGCCAGTGATCAAGCGCCACTGTTTGTAGACGGTTTGAATAAACTCAAGCATCGAGTGCTTGACGTAAGACGCCTCGCGCTGGGCGTGCGAAAACAGCTTGACGGTGGTGATGTTGGTATACGCATCCGTCACCCGCCCGGTCATCAGCGAACGTGCGTCGGCTTGCGCTTCGGCAACTTTGCCCAGCCGTGGCACGAAATACCAAAGCATCAGCGCGTAGAAGCCAAGCCACATCAAAAAGGGTATCAGCAGCCACAAATCAAAGCTGCCGACGACCGCAACCATGGTGAAAAAATAGATCGTGATGAACACCATAATGTCGGCCAGAATGAACCAGGTATCACGCACCGCCAGCGCGGTTTGCATCACCTTGGCGGCAACCCGGCCGGCAAATTCGTCCTGATAAAAGCTCAAAGACTGCTGCAACATTTGACGATGGAAAATCCAGCGCATACGCATCGGAAAATTGCCAGCCAGCGCCTGATGTTTGATTAGATTCTGGAAAAACACCGCAATCGGGCTGAGGAAAAGAATCACTAACAACAGTATCAGTGCGCTGCGCTGGTCAGTAAATAGCTCATTTGGCGTGCTTTTGCTTAGCCAGTCCACGATGCGCCCAAGCATGGCAAACAGTAAGGCCTCAAATGCACCGATCACCGCAGTTAATAGCGTCAAGCCCAACAACAGTGGCCGAATGCCGTCGGTTGCGGCCCAAATAAAGCCAAAAAAGCGCTTCGGTGGCGTGCGCGGCGAGGCTTGCGGATACGCGTTGACCGAGTTTTCAAATAATCGAAACATGTGGACAGTGCTGAGTGCGAAGCAGGGCGGCGCAGTTTAACGGCCTAGACGTGATGCGTTGCACAACGCGGCGCGTTAGTTGTGAAGACTGGGTTTGCGGGTCTGCAACTCGGGATAAAACTGCATGGGTTGATGCGAGGACACGACGCGGCTCGAATGCGGGGCCAAACCAAACCAAGCAAACATTCGTCCTACGCAGATTTAATGAGTTCTTTCAAATTGTTTGCATCTGCCGGGTGGCTTGGGTTTAGGCAAGTAATCGACGTTGCTATTTTTGGCTTCGTCGAACTTCAAACTCGAACGAATCCGAGTATGGACCAGAGGCTGAATTACCTACTGCAATGAGGTGGACACCGGTATCGAAATCAACCCCACGAATAATTAGCGTCGGCTTGTTTCCTAAAATGACTTCGTTTTCGTCGACCCAAAAAATAGTGCTGGTTGCGACTGTGCCGGACGCCAATTTGCTCGAAATAGGAATTCCAACGCCCAGTGTAAAAACCGTCGTATCATCCAAAAATGCTGGCATTCCTTTGGCATTAATAAGAAAAGGCAGCTCTTTTTCTATCCTGGTAGGAATTTGGTTTAAATTTGACGTTGGCCCCGAAATGTTCGGTCTAAACACCTTTGCGCTTATTGGTGCAGCTTCTGCATCATTTGAATCTAAATATTGGCTTTCATCGCCCGCTGGTATCAGGTTCTGCAATGATCGTGTGAATGCGATCTCCGAACCCAAAGACGCAGAAAGTAGTAATTGCGATTCGCTAGCAGTCAAATAGTCTGCGGACGGCATTTCAGTACGAACACAAATTTGGCCACTGGGCAGCGTAAATTCGCTCCAAACTATGTAGTCAGAACCAAATCCCTGAGATTTTCGAATTTCTGTGGCCTTTGACAAATCTTTTTCGGAATTACATGTTGCATAGTCGAGCGTTAGCGCTCTTGCGCCCGTTTTCGCGCATTCCGTCCGATCACAAACTGCCTGTAAACGATCTAACCAGCCGATAGTTGGAATGTTGTAAGTATCCGCTTGTGACGGCGTGCCTAGCGCACCAAAAAGCACCATGGCGCTGACGTTTGCGAAATACATTTTAAAGCTAAATTTCACAGAAAATTCCCAGCGTGGTCGGCAACTTCAAACGCTTTAGACGTCGCAGCGTGATAAAAAAACCCCGCATCAATTGATGCGGGGATGCGGCTCAAACGCGGAGCCAAATTAGCAGACTGTACTCACATGCTTTGCTATGGAAAAACTTCAGTTAGGAGTGAATTCAAGCAATTCTTGAGTTCCAGAGACTGGCGCAGTCGGGAAACCACCGGCCGAGACCGTTGACTCTGTTAGACCTTTAATCGTGCCCACCGTGCCGTTAGTCCATACCGGGCCAACAGTGCGTGTGTTGATGGCGAAACCCTGTTGCGTGGTGCTTGCGTCAGTGACAATGTTGCGCTTGCACGCATTATTGAAGGTTCCCGCTGGCACGGTTACCGTTTCATTGGCAGCACGCGCGACGGTTTGCACGTAGGTGATCAGCGTTTGATTTGCCGTTGGGATAAAGTTGTCTTGAGTCAGTGTGTAGTTGAGCGTCTGAGTTGAGCCAATCGCTGGATTAATGGTGAAGCGATTTTCTGAATATCGAGCGCGCACTGCTAGCGCGCCGGTCGCCGCTTCAAATGACTCGAAGCCTACATTTTCATAGGTGGTGTCGCTATTAAAACGGGCATATTGCCGTGTGGTCAAGCGATTTGCTTCGTCAAATGTTTCCCACATCTGCGTCGTTTTACCTTCAAATGTGCGTGTGCCCATCCCTTTTTCTGTATAGCTTGACGCTGCAGTATTGTTGCCGGTCGTGCGCACTTTACGTGTTTGGCCGAGCTGTAAGATTTGGTAGCAGCTGTCCGCGTTCACCACTGGCGGCGGCGTGGGTGTGCCGCTGCGGCAAATTTGCGCAGGGGCGGAAAATTGCTGACGTTCGAAGTTTTTGGTCTGCGTAACGTTGCCAATGGTGTAGGTCATGGAGCCCTTTTCGCCATTGGTGAAGCGAAAAGTCATGTTCCCGACAGCAGCTGCGCTGCCAGCTGGAAATGCCGGTGCGCCGTTGATTTGATTGTAAGGCGTGCCGTTCGGCACTTGGTATATCACACCGGTGAAACTGCCATCGGGCTGGACTTGCGCGGGCGAAACCGTGTACCAGCTATCGCGGCCGTTGGCGTCATAGGTAAACCAAGTTGCGAATATCAAATTATCTTGATGAAACAAATTGATGCCCCAGCCAGATTCTTGTGGATTCCACCAAATATCCGAATAGTTCGTTGCGCTTGCGCGTGAACCGGTCGTGGTTTCGCAGATGGGGGTGCCGCCACCGATCGGCAAACGGGTCATCGCTTTGGTCTGGGTTGGCATATTGTTAAGCGTGTAGCTAAAGCTTGCTGCGCCCGCGTTTGCAAAGCTCAATTTTGCGCTGCCGAGTTTAGTGACTGTGCGTGACGCCACACCGTTAATTTGATTAAAAGGCACGCCTATAACGCGGTAAATATCGCCCACATAGGAGCCATCCGCTTGTTTAGTCGCGCCGCTAACCGCCAGCCAGAGTGGCTTGCCGTCGGTGTCATAAGTGAACCACGTTGGAAAAAGAATATCGCCCTGATGCACGATGTTGAGGCCCCAGCCACTTTCAGCGGCGTTGTACCAGGGGCCAGTGTAATTCTGCGCGTGCATTGCGGCTGTTCCGAACAGCGCAAATGCGGCAACGATGCTTTTGAACTTAATCATTTGAAATCCCAGATGCCGAAGGTGAGTGTACTGTCGCGATTCTTCGAGACCTTTACGACCCTTCGATTCGGGGGGTGACATAAATAGAAATCCACTTTAGAAAAGTTTTTGCGTCAGTGTGTTTGAAACGAATTCAACTTTTCTTTGTGCATGCGATTCGTTGTTGCGAGGCGATAAAAATTGCGCAACATGCAGTTCCAGCGCCAAGCCTAGCTGCTGGGTTTTGAAGCGTGCAATATCGACCGATTGAATCACGTTTTCCTGGATTGCCAGCTTGCTCAAGTCGCTCAAAAGACGCTCGAGCGCACTGGTGATAGCGCGTTGTAATTCGAAGCTATAACCCCGGCTAGCGGCGGCGGCTAGCAACACACAACCGCCAGGCAAGCCCGCGTCGCCACTAATCCAATCGGCCCAGCGCGCGCGTGCCTGCGCAAACCTCAGTAAATCAATACAATCGTATGCAAAAATATGCGTGTGCATAAGTTTGACCGCGTGCGCCAAAACTGTGGCTTGTAGCGCTGCTTTATCGGGGAATAAACGCTGCATTGCGCCCCTAGACAAGTGTGCGGCGCTGGCTGCACTACCATAGGTTATGTTGCTCAGGCCTTCGCGGCTGGCCATCACGGCAAGGCGGCTAAGCGTGGCAAGTTCAGTGTGTTCGGATTTTCGCATTGGCCAACAATACAGATATCCGAAATAAAATACGAATGTATTTTATTTTATGATTTTTTTAAAACTGACTTGACGGCTCCACAGAAGCTCCTTTAGGGTGCAAGCCATACCGACCTAAGAGCAAAGCAAATGGCAGCAAAACCCGCAACGAGTGCTAACGACGCTACCCCGAAAAACCCGACTGTATTATCGAGCGCGGCCGCATCTAACGCTGAAGTTCTAGACGACAGCACGCCAATCATGGGCGCTGAGATTATTTGTAAGGCGCTGAGCGAGGAGGGCGTCGAGGTGATCTTTGGCTATCCTGGCGGCGCTGTGCTTTATATTTATGACGCGATTGGTAAACAGGAAAAATTCCGCCATATTTTGGTGCGCCACGAACAGGCCGCCGTACACGCCGCCGATGCCTATTCGCGCAGCTCTGAAAAAATTGGCGTGTGTTTGGTTACCTCAGGCCCAGGCTTGACCAATGCCGTCACCGGCATTGCCACCGCTTACATGGATTCCATTCCGATGGTGATCCTATCCGGGCAGGTGCCGACCCACGCCATCGGCCAAGATGCGTTTCAAGAATGCGATACGGTTGGCATCACGCGGCCGTGCGTGAAGCACAATTTTTTGGTCAAACGCGTGGAAGATTTGGCGGAAACGTTGGCCAAAGCGTTTTATATCGCGCGCACCGGCCGCCCTGGGCCGGTGTTGGTGGACATCCCTAAAGACATTACTTTAGCCAAGACCGCGTATTCGTATCCAAAAAAAATCAGCATGCGCAGCTATCGCCCGGTGGTGAAAGGGCATTCCGGCCAAATCAAAAAGGCCGCTCAAGTCATCGCCAACGCCAAGCGCCCGATGATTTACACCGGCGGCGGCGTGATTCTGGCGAATGCCTCGAAAGAGTTGAATCAATTGGTCAATATGACCGGCTTTCCCTGCACCAACACCTTGATGGGCTTGGGCGCCTACAAAGCCAGCGATCAGAAATTTCTGGGCATGCCGGGAATGCACGGCACCTATGAAGCGAATTTGTCGATGCAAAATTGCGATGTGCTAATTGCCATCGGCGCGCGTTTTGATGACCGCGTGATCGGCAATCCGAAAGACTTCGCGAAGAATCCGCATCAGATCATCCACATTGATATTGACCCGTCTTCTATTTCCAAACGCGTCCGGGTCGATTTCCCGATTGTGGGCGATGTCAAAGAAGTGATGAAAGAACTGATTACCCAATTGAATGCGTTGCAGGGCGAAGAGGGCTTGTTTGATCAAACAGCGCTTAAGGCTTGGTGGAGCCAGATTGAACTGTGGCGCGCGCGCGATTGCTTGAAGTTTGATCGCACCAGTAAGTTGATCAAACCGCAGTTTGTGATTGAAAAATTGCACGAAGTGACCAAGGGCGATGCTTTCATTACCTCGGACGTGGGTCAGCATCAAATGTGGGCGGCGCAATTCTACAAATTTGATAAGCCCAGGCGCTGGATCAACTCCGGCGGCTTGGGCACCATGGGTTTTGGCCTGCCGGCGGCGATGGGTGTGCAAATGGCAAATCCGAAGGCCACGGTCGCCTGTGTGACCGGCGAGGGCTCGATTCAAATGAACATTCAGGAGCTTTCCACCTGCAAGCAATACCGTTTAACGCCAAAGATCATCAACCTCAATAATCGTTTTTTGGGCATGGTGCGCCAGTGGCAGCAGATTGAGTACAGCTCGCGTTACTCAGAGTCCTACATGGATGCGCTGCCCGATTTTGTGAAGTTGGCTGAGTCGTATGGCCATGTGGGCATGCAAATCGAGAAAGCGGGTGACGTCGAAGGTGCGCTGCGCGAGGCGTTTGCGATGAAAGATCGCTTGGTATTTATGGATTTTTTAACCGATCAAACCGAAAACGTTTGGCCGATGGTGAAGGCGGGCAAAGGCTTGTCGGATATGTTGATGTCCTCGGAGGACTTATAAATGGCTGATTGGTTTAACTCAGAAAAAGCGCCGCGTCGAATCATCTCTATTTTGTTAGAAAACGAATCAGGTGCGCTTTCACGTGTGGCAGGGTTGTTTTCCGCACGCGCTTACAATATCGAAACACTGACCGTCGCACCGACCGAAGACCCGTCGCTATCAAGAATGACGATTGTGACCACCGGTAACCCGGAGGTGATCGAGCAAATCACCAAGCATCTAAACCGCTTGATTGAAGTGGTCAAGGTGATCGACTTAACCGACGGCCCGCATATTGAACGCGAATTAATGCTGGTCAAAGTGCGCGCCAGCGGTGCAGAGCGGGAAGAGATGAAACGCATGGCGGAAATATTTCGCGGCAGCATTATCGACGTAACGGATAAGTCCTACACCATTGAAGTAACCGGCGATAAATCGAAGCTTGACGGCTTTTTGCAAGCGATTGATCCTGGCGCAATTTTAGAAACGGTACGCACCGGGGCCTCGGGTATCGGACGCGGGGAACGGATGTTGCGGGTTTGATTTGCGTTATTTCTTCCAAGTAAAAATTCGTTTTGACAAGTTTTCAAATACCATCAACATTTAATAAGGAACCTACATGAAAGTTTTTTACGACCAAGACGCCGATCTCAGCCTTATCAAAGCCAAGCAAGTAGCGATTATCGGCTATGGCTCGCAGGGGCATGCGCATGCGCTCAATCTGCACGACAGCGGCATGAATGTTGTGGTGGGTGCGCGCAAGGGCGGGCCTTCCTGGGGCAAGATTGAGGGCGCTGGATTGAAGGCATTGGAAATCGCCGAGGCCGTGAAAAGCTCCGATTTTGTGATGCTGTTGATGCCAGATGAGCACATCGCGGATGTCTATCGCAGCCATATCGAGCCTAATCTAAAACACGGCGCGACTTTGGCGTTTGCGCACGGCTTTAATGTGCATTACGGGCAAGTGCAGCCGCGCGCTGATTTGGATGTGGTTATGGTTGCACCAAAAGCGCCCGGCCACACCGTGCGCGGCACCTACGCCCAAGGCGGCGGCGTACCGATGCTGATCGCGGTGCATCAAGATGCCACCGGCAAGGCGCGTGCAACGGCGATGAGTTACGCCGCAGCCATCGGTGGCGGCCGCGCGGGCATTATCGAAACCAACTTCCGCGAAGAAACCGAAACCGATCTGTTTGGTGAACAAGCAGTTCTTTGTGGCGGTGCGGTGGAATTGATCAAAGCTGGCTTTGAAACCTTGACCGAAGCCGGGTATGCCCCAGAAATGGCGTACTTTGAATGCCTGCACGAGCTGAAATTGATCGTCGATCTGATCTATGAGGGCGGCATTGGCAATATGAACTACTCGATCTCAAATAACGCCGAATACGGTGAATACGTGACCGGCCCGAAGATCGTGACGTCGGCTACCAAAAAGGCGATGAAAAAGGCATTGCATGACATTCAAACCGGCGAATATGCGAAGAGCTTTATTCTCGAAAACAAAGCCGGCGCACCAACAATTTTGAGCCGCCGCCGCTTGACTGCAGAACATCCGATCGAACAAGTCGGCGCTAAATTGCGCGAAATGATGCCGTGGATCAAAAAGAATAAATTGGT
>Ga0105044_10012964_pt1 | contig 11328 bp, 8 predicted proteins | sample MAT01_FD_78092 | JGI IMG/M metagenome (GOLD analysis project Ga0105044, IMG submission 78092) | Freshwater microbial communities from Lake Fryxell liftoff mats and glacier meltwater in Antarctica - MAT-01 | ecosystem: Environmental > Aquatic > Freshwater > Ice > Liftoff microbial mat | place... | reverse complement strand
GGCGTGGTCGAGCATTCACCATGCGCGCGTTGCGAGCGGTGGTGAGGCGGTTGCGGCTGCTGCTGTGGCTGCGGCGGATGTTGCTACCGCTAGCGCTGTTGCTGCTGTTGCTGCTGCTGCTGTTGCTGACGCTTCGACTGTCGCGCGGCAGGGTGCCGCGCCGATTCCTGCGGCGGTCTTGCGCGACGGTCTCGAGCGCGCCGTGCGCGGTGGCCGCGACACCGACACGGTGGCCGCAATCGCTGGCGGCTTGCTCGGCGGCGCACTGGGTGCCTCGGCGGTGCCGAGTGCATGGCGGTTGCTCGTGCACGGCTGGCCGGGCCTGCGCACGCCCGACCTGATCGAGCTCGCCGTACTCGCCGCGAACGGTGGCGAACCTGACAGCCAAGGCTGGCCCACCGGTGAGCGCATGGACTACGCAGGATTCCCGCACCGCAGCGCCCTCGTCACCCACCCGCACGACGACGGCGTGATGCTCGGCGCGATCGATGACCTCGAGGGCGCCGACGTCGAGGCGGTCGTCTCGCTGTGCCGTATCGGTACTGCGCAGCGCCGCCCGGGCGATCACGTCGAACTCTGGCTCATCGACCACCCCGAGCCGGCGAAGAACCCGAACCTCGACGCTGTGCTTCGGGATGCCGCTGACGCGGTCGCGACCTTCCGTGCTCAGGGCAAGCGGGTTCTTCTGCACTGCGTGCAGGCGCAGAGCCGCACGCCCTCCGTGGCTGCACTCTATGCCGCGTTGTATCGCGGGGTGCCAGTCGATCGGGCCCTCGCTGAGGTTGTTGCGGCGCTGCCGGCGGCCGCGCCACAGCGATTCCTCGTCGACGCGGTCAGGCGCATCGCCCGACCCTGACACGCGTCAATCGTCGCGAGTTATGTTCGATCGCAGCCCGGCCTACGCAGGTACTTTGCGCAACACTGTCGCTGGCGAGTCACGGCAAAAGACCAGTGCCAACCCGCTCACGTGTTGGCCACTCGCGGCACCGATGAGGTCGGCGTAGGCGTTGAGCTGGATCCAGTACGCAGCCACCGATTCTTCGGCGACGCCCTGATCGGTCTTGAAGTCGATGATCACGAGCGAGCCGTCGGTCTCGCGGTAGACCAGGTCGGCGACCCCCTCGACGACGATCGGCCCGTGACCGGGTAGCTCGCGCAGGGCAGACACCGGTAGCTCGAGCCAGTGTTGCAGCACCGCGGCTCGGGCGACCGGCTCTGAGGCCAACGCCGCTCGGGCCATGGCGGCCAGCAGCGCCGGGTCATCGACTCCCACGGTGTGCGCAACGTTCAGCGCGATCGCGTCGATGTCGGCGTTGGGCGCGAGGTCGCTCAGTTCGAGCACACGGTGAACCGCAGTGCCGAGTTCGCTACCGCTGCCACCGTTCTCATCAAAGCGGCGTTCGCGCAGCGCGGGTTCTCCCTCAGGATCGGCAAAGACCAGCTGAGGAACAAAGGGTTCATTGCCGCCGTGCGCCATACCAGTAACCGACAGCGATGAAGGTTGGGCCGAGACGGCTGCCCACTGTTCACGCCGCGTCACCCACTCGGCCCATGATCCGACAGGAGTGACGTCAGAACGCGGGGGATCGATGCGCACAGCAGAAGCGGGGCCTGCGTCGAGTAGTTCGATTGAGGCGGCCTCGAGGCCCGGTGCGAGAATCGCGCCCCATGATGCGCCCTTGCTCGCGCGAAAGCCGGAGATGATGAGATGAGTCTCAGCCCGGGTGCACGCCACGTAGAGCAGCCGAATGCGTTCAGCCGCGAGAAATTCTTTCTCGAGATTGTAGGCATCAGGGTAGGCACTCGAGTGCAGTCCGCTGCTCGCCGAGAACGACGCGAGCGGTGAACCGTCAGGCGACCACAGCAGCGGCGGTCGGCTACTGCGCCACCCTGATCCCATGCCGTGCACGGCCACGATCGGAAATTCGCGCCCCTTCGACTGGTGAATGGTCGTGATGCGCACGGCATCCATGCCCTCTTCAGGCACCGAGCGTTCTGAGACGCGTGCCTTCTCGTCTTGCTGCAGCTCGGCCCACGACAGGTATTCGCGCAGGCTACCGTGGGTGGCCTGCGCCCACGCGTGCGCCTGATCGATCACGAAGCGGATGCGCCGCCACACGTCGCGGTACCGCGGGGTGTCCAGCACCACCTGGCGCACGTGCCGGTCTTTCACGAGCTGCTCGAGCACAGCGCCCGCAGAGAGCGTGCGTGAGTCGACCAGCAATCGCGCGAGGTACCGCAAGCCTTCGGCAACAGGGCTCGCCTCGAGCCCGGACGGGGCCTCGGCATCCACCGACCAGCGACCGCCGGCGACCCGCCAGCGCAGCAGATCGTCATCTCCGCAGGCGAACAGTGGTGACCGTAGGGCGAGCACGAGTGCGGCCTGGTCGGCGACGTTGGCGATCGAACGTACCGCCAAGAGCAAGTCGGAGACCTCTCGGGTGGAATAGACGAGCGACGACGATTCGGCGACGAAGTCGATTCCGGCAGCGTCAAGTGCGGCCTCGAGTGCGGGAAGCGCGGTGCGGGTGGGAATCAGAATGCAGACATCGCCCAACTTCGCGGGGCGCTGCTCGTAGAGCTTCGTCTCTCGGTTCTTGTGCTCCAGCACCCACGGCTGGTCCGCCGCTCCGGGATGCCGCCCAACGGCGCGCAGCACCGCGCTCGCAATACCGGCTGCCTCGTCTTTCTTTACCTGGTCGGCAACGAGGGCGTCAGTGGGGGGCACAAGTGCGACCGCTGGCCCGCCGGCTCGATCGTTCCACTCGCCCCGAGCAGGGTCAGGGGTAAGAGGCGTGTAGTGCGGTTGGGCGTAGCCATCCTCGACGATGAGGGTTCCGAAGACATCGTTCACGCAGTCGAGCACGGCGCGGGTCGACCGAAAATTCGTCGTCATCGACACGCTGGCGCCCCCAGGGGCGCTGGTGACGCGCTCTCCCTGTTCGAGGTAAGTGGCGATGTCGGCGCGGCGAAAACGATAAATGGACTGCTTGGGGTCGCCCACCATAAAGAGTCGTCCGGCAGGAGACGGAGACTCGAGCCAGCCCTCGACAGGCAACACCTCAGCGGCGGCGATTCTCACGGCCAGCTCAGCTTGCAGCGGGTCGGTGTCTTGAAACTCGTCCAACAGAATGCGCGAGTAAGCGCCGTGGATGCGGCGATGCGCTTCTGCAGCATGCTCACCGATGAAGAGGTCGCGCGCGACAATCAGCAGATCATGAAACTCGAGCGTGCCGTGTTGTCGGCGGGCTGCGGCCTCGTCGAGAGCACTGCGGCCGAGACTCGCGACGACACGAGTTATCGCTGGGTCGATGAGCCGCCCAGCAATTCTTGCAATCTCGTCACCCAACTGGAGGATTTGGTCTCTGATACCGGCAACGTCGACCCAGTTATCTTTACGCCCCACGTTGCGCGCGGGCAGATGGATGTCGAGCAGGCTCTCGACCTGTGCGCTCAGGTCGTTGCTGTCGATTGCCGCGCGTAGTGAGCCAAGAGCGGTGTCGAGGCGAGAAAATTGCCGCACCAGGGCGTCGTCGGGGTTGTGGCACTCGGTTCGCCGGTCAGCGAGAAGCTGTATCTGGTTCACCAGGGGTTGCAGGTCGAGTCGAATGGGAGAGTGAACGGCGGGCGGAGCATCCCGCACCCGGTCCCACGCATCATCCAGGTCGCGCGCGACGGCCTCCAACTGTGTAAGCGACATTCCACCAGCAAGGAGCACTTCCACCGCGACAGACGAGTCGGGGTCGGCGAAAAGTGCCGCCCTCGCGCGCCGCCAGCGCTCGGCGAAGGCGATGCCGGCCCGCAACTCGTCGATGACCTCGATGCCCGGAGGGAGTCCTGCCTCGATCGGGCACTGCTCGAGCACCCGCGCGGCAAACGAGTGAATGGTGCCGATCGGTGCCGCGTCGAGGTCGTCGAGCGCGGCATCCCGAACCAATGCGTCGAGTTCTGTGCTTGCGGTCAGCTCGAAACGTACGCGATCACGTAACTCACCGGCAGCCTTCTCGGTGAAGGTGATGGCGGCAATGCTCGTGATCGGAATACCGGAGTCGACGAGCGTGAGGATTCGCCGCACGAGGTGATGTGTTTTACCGACGCCGGCGCCCGCCTCGACGAAGAGTGTCGAAGTGATGTCAGTGTCGATGCTGTTGCGTGCGGCGTGGTCGGCGAGCTGCGTCATGCCGTGGCCTCCTCGTCGTCGATAAAGAATCTGCTGTACGGCGCGAGCTCGGGACTCACACGCAGTTGTTCCCAGAGCCGAGTGAGGTCGCTTTCGCCGGCGAGGGTTGTGAACCGTTCCAGTGCCCCTTTTGCCGGTCGGGCGGGAAACACGCCAGCGCGAATCGCCGTGACAACGGCCGACACGTCAGAGCGCAGCACCTCGACCGACTCGGGTGTCATCGTGAACCCCAACACCGGGTCATCGGGGCTCGCGAGGTAGTCATACTCGGTGCGCACGGGTACCTGGCCCTCGTCGGTGCCGCGCAGGCTGGCGGCGAAGAGTCCATAGACCGCGAGCTGGTACTTCTGCCCCGAGCCGGTGGGGTCTTCGTCACTGAGAGTGAGCTTGGGGGGTCGACGTCCCTTGTAGTCCACTACGGTCACGCCCGTTGACCCGCGGTCAATGCGGTCGACCTTGCCACGGAAACTAATTGTGGAGCCGTCGTCGAGATCGAACGGGATCGCCTCGAGTGATTCCTTGACATCGAGACCAAAGGGCTGCTCGGCAGACTCTGGCGCCCAGCGTTCGGTCTGCACTTCCCTTCGCCACCAATGATCGAGTTGCCGAGTGATTCGGCGTTGATCCCGCTGCCAGAGGTGCCCAATCCAGCTGGTCCGCGCGAACTCGGTGAACACGCGTTGCGTTGTCTCCTGCAGCAGGGCGAGGGTGGCCGCGCGGTTCTCGTCGGCCAGAACTGCCTTGGTGAATGACTCGAGCGCTGCGTGTTGGATGTTGCCTCGGTCGAGCGCGTTCGGCTCAAAGTCTTCGACCTGAAGGTCGAGTGGTCGCACCCCCAGGACGTGCCGCACCAAGAAAAACAGGGGGCTGGCGACCCACTCTTCGAGCTGAGTGGCCGCGATCGGGGCGTGGGTGAATGGAATGAGATCACGAACGTCAGCAAGGTTGCCGGTGAAGCGGGTGAAGCGGCCCTGGGCGCGGTCGCGGCGCATCATGCGCGACACGTCGACGAACTCGACGTCGGGCACACCTTGCCACCCGCCGCCACTGTGGCTGTTGCGGATTCGCCATGCCTCCGCCGTTGTCGGCACCGACGACACGGCGGGCGCTCCGGTAAGCATCGCTTCGTGGTGCGAGCGCACGACGGTCATGTCGGCATCGTCGGGGACGAGAGCGGCGAGCCATCGCGACCGTTGCCGCTCGCCGCCACTGCGCAGGTCGCCACGGGGAATGAGCACGGTCGCGGTCTCTCGCGCACTCGAAAGAGTGCCCACGAACCGACCGCGGGCGATGGATGCGCGTTCTCTCAGTGTCGGAAGCCCCCAACCGCGTCGCACTTCATCGGGAAGCAGCGCGTCATCGCGGGCTCGCCCCGGCGTGACACCCTCGGCGAGACCGACCGCGAATATGTGGTCGAGATCACGCCCCACTCCCGAGGCGAACGAGCCCAGGGATACGCCCGTGCCGTGCTGGCCGTGGCGGGCTCGAGCGTCGGCGAGGAGTGACTCAAGTGTGCTGCAAATGCCTGTGATGGTGGGCGAGTCGCCCTCGATCTCGTCGAGCCAAACGAGCTCGCTCACGATCTGCTTTACTTGCTCGCGAGCGAGTGCTGTTTCGTCATTTTCACTCGCCGTCGGTGCACTCAGGTGCTCATCGATCAGCTCCTGGATCGCGACGGCCGCCGCCGCCCATGTCGTGCACTTATGGAGCGCACGCACGCTGGCTGAGAGTGCTGTCAGGTACTCGTCCCAGAGAGATTGACGCTTCCACCGTCGACGCTGCCGAGCATCCGCTTCGTCGTCTGAGCCCGTTTCGTGGGCTGCTTCGTCGGATTCCGTGTTGCCGAAGAACACGCCCCCGCTCGTTTCGGGCGGCTCTTCTACTCGATCTCGTGCCGTGATTCGCTCGGCTTCTGCGCTGGATGGCAGGGGCTTCACGCTCCATCGAAGCGCGCCGTCGGCGAGCACCCCGAGCACCGCCAGCGGATCAAGGTCATTGGGGTCGAGTGCCACAAGGCGTAACAGGGCCCGGCCTAGTGGGGAGTCGGCGAGAGTGCGCGCACCGGGGCCAGCGACGGTGATACCGGCGTCGGCCAGGTGGATATGCAACAGAGTTCGGTAAGTATCTGCAGCGCCCCAGAACACGCCGATGCGGTTTCCCGGCACGCCCGCGCGCACAAGTGCGGCGATCGAGCGGGCGACGGCCCTTGCTTCTTCGTCCGCGTCACTGACAGAGATGGCCGTCGGCTGCCCGAGGTCGGTCATTGCAACCGAGAGAGGTATCTCGACGACGGCGCCGCTGGCACCATCGTCAGTGGTGGCCGTTATCCCCATGATGTCGGCGAGCAAGAGTTGCTCGGCAACGGGGTGCGGGCTGTCGAGGCCGAAGAGAATGACTGTGCCGAAGTGCCGGCGCGAAAGTGGGTCGGCGACGAAACGACGGGCGATCGCAAGCGCCGCGTCGGGGGTGAGCCAGCCGCTCCCCAAGGCCGCCATCGCGAGGCGGTGAATTCGCACCACTTCTGCGGTGAGCCCCGCGGCGTCATCGAGCGAAATGCCGAGCGCACCGTCGAGCTGTTCTGATGCTCGAGCGAGAGCGCGAATCGTGACCGGCTCGTCGGCGACATGGTCGAAGAGCCCCGAATCCGTGCGCAGGGCAGCGCGGATCGCCGACTGCCGGGCAGGCATGGTGAGAGGACGACGCCCGGCGCTCTCGCCGCTGCGCGCGACGAGGTCGCTGGTGAGGTCAGGCAGCGTTGTCGTTGTGACGGCGAGCGAACCGCGACCGCCGTGAGCCGATCGCGCGATCGCTCGCCGAGCATCCACCGCACTGGCCCGGTTGGGGCAGATGACGGTCACCGTGGCGAGGGCATCGCTTGCCTGTGCGCGGTCGACTGCGGCGATGAGAGCTTCGAAGGCGATCGTCGTGGCCGATGTAGGCATGGGGGCTCCGGTGTCTGTGATCGTCGAGCGCTCGTCGTGTTTACGCTACCGTCTCGTTGCGACAGCGCGGGATGGAGTTGGGCGGCAAATATATAGCGCTGTTGCGCGTTAATGTACTGTACACTGATTTAGCGCGACACCGCGCTTATAGTGTTGAGTGGCACGAATCCCATTGCAATGTCGGTGGTGCCGAGCATCCTGAATGCCAGACCAAAGGAGCCCCACATGACGAACCCTGACTACACCGCACTGATACTCATCGTCGACCGCAGCGGCTCGATGGGCAGCATCCGCGACGACATGGTCGGCGGCCTCGAGAGTCTGCTCGCACAGCAGGCCAAGCAGCCCGGCCAGCTCACCGTCGATATCGTCGCGTTCGACGATCGCGTCGAGCACCAGGCCACGTTCGCCGACCCGTCGACCGTGCGCGTCGAGCTCGAGCCTCGTGGCATGACCGCGCTTCTGGATGCTCTTGGCGAGTCGCTCGAAGGCTTCCGCTCGGCGCTCGAGGCCATGCCGCAGCACGCCCGCCCCGACACCGTGCAGGTTGTCGTCGTCACCGACGGGCACGAGAACGCCAGCACAAAGTGGAGTCTGCCGCGCGTCAACCGGCTCGTGACCGAGCTCACCGCTGAGCTTGGCTGGGACTTCGTTTACCTCGGTGCCGGTCAGGATGCGATCGAGGTCGGGCGCGGCCTTGGCTTCGACGCCGGCAGCTCGATGGCGTGGGAAGCCTCGTCGGATGCTGTGGACGCCAGCAGTGCGTCACTCAACCGCTACATCACCGACGTGCGTGGCAAGTCGAAGAAAGACTTCGCGCGGGCCGAGCGCATGATGGCTGCTCCCAGCCGCGGGGCCGACGACGCCGACAAGCTCGACTAGTCAAGTCTGCGTCGATCTCGAGTCAGGCGATGCGGGAGCTTCCGAGCTCTCGCCCGCCGGGCCCGACGAGCGTGATCTCGCGAAGCGTCGCATCCGGGCCGACCCGGTTGTCAGACTGCTCATAGGTACTGACGAGCGCACGGAACGCCCACATCGCGGTGCGCTCGTCGGCGAAAACTCGCGCAACTAAGCCGGCCACACCCCGATCGAGTCGAACGACGAAGGTGGCGTCGCGGGGCAACTCGTCGAGCGGCATCCAGTCGTCGCGAGCTCGCGTGCGGCTCGACAGTGTCAGGGTTCGGTCAGACGGAACCTCGTCAAGGCGCGACCGCGACGTGCGGCGAGAACCGCCCCGCACCGCCTGCTCGTGGCGCACCCGACGGGCTTGTTGTTCATCAGACGTCGGCTTGCGAAAGTACCGCGACGGCTTGCCCACCGAGCCGGAACTGAAGCGCCCCGTCTCGACAAGCAGCGGCTCCATCATGCGGCGAAACGTGTCGCGCTGCGGCGTCGAAGGGTCGACCGCGCTGTGCAACAGCAGCAGCTCGCGCAACGTGAATTCGTCGGGCATGAGGCCCCACGGGTCGGGCATCGTCGCGTAGTCGCCCCGGATTCGTTCCACAGCGACGGCGAGAATCTGCCCGTGGTCAAAATCGAGCGGGTCCGCGAGGTCGATGGGCACGAGTCTGTCGATCGGCACGAGTTCTGAGCCCAGCGCCATCGCGTGGGCGATCGACAGAACCCAACCGCGTTCATCCCGACGGGGATCATCGAAGACCTGCAGTTGGCGAGGTGACCCGCCGACCACGCCGGCCTTCTCGCGCAGCGACCGCGTGACTGCCTCGGCGAGGGTTTCGCCCTCGTGCAGAAAAGTACCGGGCAGCCGTTGCCGGCCATCCGTTCCATCGACAAGCACGACGCACAGTTCGCCGGCCTCGACCGCAAACACGGCAGTGTCGACCGAGACTGACGGGCGTGGGTAGTCGCTGAGCGGTCGGCCCGACGCGGGCGTGCGAACATCCATACGCCTATTCTCGCATGATTGCGCTAATGCCAGCATCGATTCATCATGCCAACACCGGCTCGAGCACCCGCGGGCCTGGCTCCTTCAGTTTCGCGTGCATCCCGTCAATGCCGGGCGCCGCGCCGCCAAACGCCGCCCTCGCGCTCTGACCTGAATCTGCGCCTGAGAACAGCTGTCTTAGAACCCGCGCCCGATCAGCTTGAGTCGCTCAACCCGCTCTGCCGTCGACGGGTGGGTGCCCAGAAAACCCGCCAGCCAACCATCGCCGATCGGGTTGACGATGAACAGCCCGCTGACCTCGGCATTCGCCACCTTCAGCGGCGTGCCGTGCGCCGTGATCTTCTCCAGCGCGCGCACGAGACCGTCGGGGTAGCGGGTGAGTTCGACACCGCTCGCGTCAGCGAGAAACTCGCGCCGACGTGAGACGGCCGAGCTGATCAGAGGGCCGAGCGTGAAAGCCACGAGCGCGAAGGCGGCGCCGAGAATGAGCATCAGAATGCCGAGCATCCCGAGAATGAGGCCGAGGCCAAGTTTGAACTCGCTGATCACCGACCGCAGCATCGCCCAGCCGAGCACGAGCAGTACGCCCGCGAGCGAAGCGATCGAACCGACGAGGGCGTACGTCGTCAGGGTCACGCGGCCGTCGTGATTGACGATGTGCGCCACTTCGTGCGCGACCACGGCCTCGAGTTCGCTGTCGTCGAGCAGGTCGAGTGCCCCGGTGGTCACGCCGATCACCGCGTTCTTCGGTGAGAGCGATGCGGCGAACGCGTTCGGGGCCGGGTCGTTGATCACGCCGACCCGTGGCATCGCAATTCCCGCTCGAATCGCCGTCGTCTCGACCACCGAGTGCAGCCGCGGTTGCTGTTCGGCGTCGGCCATCGCCCAGCCGGCGGAGTTGGCCGCCGAAGCCGTTGCATGGCTCAGTGACCACCAGACGTAGAGCGGGCAGAAGATGAGCAGCGCCCAGAACGGCCAGACCTCGCCGATCACCCACGAACTGAACAGCCCCAGCCCGATCACGGCAATGCAAAACAGAGTGATGAGCAGGATGCTCCACCGTTTGTTGCGCGCAATCTGCCGGTACATGCGCTGAATCTACCTCGCGGTGGCTCCTCCACCGGTACGGTCGCGGGGGAGTGCCGCACCGAGGTGGGGCGTCCGGCTCGTGGCGTCGCAAGAGCCGGGCATCCTGCCCTCATGACTGGCACCTTTCGCACGTACCGCCCCGCGATCTCCCAAAACCCGACCACCCGAAACCCGACCGCCCAAAACCCGACCGCTGACGATCTAGAGTCGCCTGAGGAGAAGCTGGCCCTCGCGCTCGGCCCGGCGCTTCGGTGGCAACTGTGGCTGTTCTTTCCGCCCAACGCTGTCGGGTGGGGCGGCGCGGCGATGCCGTGTGACGACCTGCCACGGCGGCCCCCGCCCGACGCCGCCGACACACTGTTCGCCGTGATCGACGCGGTCGCGCGGCGCGCGGCGGCGGGCGAGCTGATCCTCGGTCTCGAACGACGAGGTGGCCCGGACCCCGGGCGCATCGACCGCGAATGGATGCGCGCCGTCGCCGACGCTGCTGACCGCGCCGGTGTGCGCCTGCGGTCGGTGCTCATCAGCCACACCCGAGGAGTGCGCGAGCACGAGCCGCTCGCCCCGACTCTCAGCTCCACGTCGATGCCGGGCTGCGACGACTGCTGAGACGATCGGCGGGTTAGCGCATACCGAGCATCCGGAGCGGTCGACCGCGTTTCTGGCAAATCAGTCGTCGAGAACGAAGGTGACTTCCATCGTCACCTGGTAGGCGGCAACCTTGCCGCCCTCGATGTGAAGCTTCTGTTCTTTGACCCACGCGCCGCTGACGTTGCGCAGCGTGTTGTTCGCGCGATCCACTCCGACGCGCACGGCGTCTTCGAAGCTTTTTTCCGATCGGGCGGTGATGGTGGTGATGCGAGCAACTGACGAAGCCATGGTGGTCTCCACTTCATTGTGCGGGCGTGCCGAAGAGCCCAGTCAACTCCTGTGCAGCGCTCGCGTCTAGGGGCAGCCAGAGATGCAGACTGTGCATAGCGGCCAGTCGGTCAGCTCCCGAGCGCGGCCGTCGACTCGAGGGCGTAACTGAAGGCGCCGCCGAAGCCCGTCCACGTCACGCGAATCAGTGCCACTGCACCCACCTCGTCGTAGGCCGTGCACACGAAAGAGCTTCCGATCGCTGCCGAAGCCTCTGACGGGCAAAGTACTGAGTACTCAAGGCCCTGCTGTTGCATTTCAGTCGTGATGGCCGTCTCGACGCCGCGCAACTC
>Ga0105044_10012962_pt1 | contig 11330 bp, 7 predicted proteins | sample MAT01_FD_78092 | JGI IMG/M metagenome (GOLD analysis project Ga0105044, IMG submission 78092) | Freshwater microbial communities from Lake Fryxell liftoff mats and glacier meltwater in Antarctica - MAT-01 | ecosystem: Environmental > Aquatic > Freshwater > Ice > Liftoff microbial mat | place... | reverse complement strand
GCGCGTCACATAGAAAAGCAGCAAGCGGATCGCTCATGGCGCAGGCTCCAAGCGTATGCATGCAACACGAGGGTAGGATAGCACATATGCGCGGTATTCACAAGCGGGATGGGACTACTATAGTCTTAACCTCTCTCCTAATAGGGCCTTGTGCTCTGACCTTTCGACAGTGCCGAGCCAGGTTTAGTATTTTTTGAATCAGGTTTACCTCATGCCGAATGCACTCCCGAGTTATTTTACCTTAAGTCGTGTAAATCCGCCTAGCGGCCAAAGTGCCTGCCTGACGGCCAAGGAGGGCCAACGAGGGCCAAACTATTATCGAGCGCTATGCCCAACGGGCTAAACCGTCTTGGAAAAATGCGACACTGCTCTGAGCACTGTCGAAAGGTCAGTGTGCTAGTTAAAACTGGTTGACGAAACGGCCTCCGCTGTGGTATGGCTGGACTTGCTTAGAGCATCAGCACCCACAGCGGAGGTAGCCCGATGATAGCTGACTTCGAGGACTTCGTCACCTGGATGTACGTGACACTCGACGACCTGTGGCAGCCGATCGCCCGACTGTACCGGCGGCCAGGGCTGGACCCAAGCACCTGTAGCGATAGCGAGTTGATGACCATGGCCATCGTCAGCGAATGTTGCGGCTGGGATCGCGAGACCCATCTGGCGACCCAGTGGAAGCCGTATCGGCACCTGTTCCCGCGCCTGCCCGAGCGCAGTCGCTACAATCGGCGGCGACGGAACCTGATGGGGGCGATGAACCACCTCCGCCAGATCGTGCTGATCCTGCTCGACGTGGCCCAGGACGCCTACGGGGCGATCAATAGCCTGCCGGTGCCGGTCGTGCAGTTCCATCTGGCGCCCCAGCGCAGCCGGGATTGGGACGCGTATGGGGCGAGCTTTGGCCAGTGTGCCTCCAAGAAGCAGACCTTCTTCAGCTATCGCTTGCACCTGATCGTCACCTTGGGCGGGGTCATCCTGGACTTTGCTTTGACAGGTGCCACGGCCGATGAGCGTGAGGTCGCGGAGGATCTGTTGCCCGCCTTGGGCGGGCGCACCTTCCTGGGCGACAAGGGCTCTGTCAACGCCGAACTGGCCGCCCAACTCCAGGAACAGGGCGTGCGCCTGATTGCCTTGCGCCGGGCCAATCAGCACGTCCAACTGCCAGCCACGCTGACCCGCCTGATCAAACGCTTCCGCCAGATTATCGAAACGGTCAATGGTCAGTTGGGCGAGCAGTTCGCCATTGAGCAGAACTACGCGCATAGTTTCTGGGGGCTCTGTGCCCGCCTGTACACCAAACTGACCGCGCATACGCTCTGCCTGTATCTCAACCGCCCTCATTGCATGACACACACTTGTTCTACATAAGCCGTTTAAGGCTTCCTAATGCCTTGCGCTAACATTCTGTCTGCTCGACCTAAAGATATATTGTCCCATTAACTTTAAGCTTTGGAATGAGATATTTTAGCATAGCACAAATGTGTGTCATGCAGTGAGCTCAACCGCCTGCTCGGCAACCCGGACTGGTTGCAGATCAAGGGTTTAGCGTTTCCAAGCTAGGGTTTAACTAGCACAAGGCCCTATACAGTAATTGTATACTCCTGTGCCTTGTCTGCAGGCATAGATTAGACATTATTGGGAATAAGGCAGAACGCCCGCGAATCGGCACGCTCAAAAGTTCTACTCCGCGTCCTGATGCGCTGGAGCCATGAAGATTGACTAGCCCTTTCTTATTCCCAATAATGTCTATTATACCGTGTTGCTCTTCAACGAAGGAGTTGTTATGAGTGGTGACACGCTGGAGTCGGGGCCGAAGACTGTGAAGCTATGCATGGACAAACAGCTTCCGCAATCCTTATGGCTCGAAGCGGCGGAACGCGCAATCATCGAGAACGCAGAGAACGCGCCATCGGGCCAGGTCGATGCGGAGCGCAAGCTGGGGATCACCTCCGGGGCGCGAGAAACCTTCGGCGCGGTCCTCACCGGGAAGAAGTGGCAGAACGGCCGTGTGCTGCGGGTCAAACATCTCAACGGCGACCCGGCGATCCACGCCCATGTCGAGCGTTTCGCGAAGCAATGGGAGGCATTCGCGAACATCAGCTTTTCGTTCGTTCCAGACGCCGACGCCGAAATACGGATCTCCTACTCCGGCGACAACGAGTCCTGGTCGTACATTGGCACCGACGCGCTGGCGCTCTCGCCGCCAGAAGAGACCATGCATTACGGCTGGCTCACGGTCGACACGTCGGAGGAGGAGGTGCGCCGCGTGGTGCTGCACGAGTTCGGGCACGCGCTGGGGATGATCCACGAGCACCAGCACCCAGGCGTTGCGATCGAATGGAACAAAGACGCGGTCTACCAGGAGTACGCCCGCAAAGGGTGGATGAAGGCTGCCGTCGACAGCAACCTGTTTGCGCGGATCTCGGCGCACGAGACGCAGTTCGACGCCTACGACCCGGAGTCGATCATGCACTACCCGGTGCCGCCCGAGTTCGTCACGGACGGACGGGAGATCGGCTGGAACACCGAGCTCTCTGCGGGCGACCGGGCATTTATCGCCCGGATGTACCCGAAGGTTGCGCCCGCGGCGGCATTCCCGGCATCGGCGTCGCCCGCGGGCCAGCCGTCACCGGGCGGACCAGATATCCAGCTCCACTGGCGTAACCGGGCGTAACCCCGCGAGAAGCGTATAGAACACAGGGTAGCGCAATGACGCTTGTCCACGGCGCAGCCGCGCATGCAGGTGGGCCTCAGACCCACGTGCTGATCATTGGCGTCGGCCGGTACATCCACCTGTCGGGGGGCGCGGGGCCAGTCAACGTCACCCTGCCCCTCGGGCAGCTCACCTCGCCGCCCATCTCGGCGCGGGCGGTCGCGGATTGGTTCGCAGGCGCGTACTCCAACGCGGGGGCACCGCTCGGCTCGGTCGAGCTCCTGCTCTCCGACGCGACGACCCAGGACTATCAGGTGAATGGCGCGGGCCCAACGCGTAAGATCGACCCGGCCACCTTCGCGAACATCGAGCAGGCCTTCAACGACTGGGACGCCCGCTGCAACGCCGACCGGGACAACATCGCCTTCTTCTACTTTTGCGGCCATGGCCTGCAGAAGGAGATGACGGTGCTGCTCCCCGAGGACTTCGGGGCGAATCCGAACAACCTGTGGTCCCGGGCGATCGATTTTACGAGAACCTTCCGAGGGATGGCCTGCAACCAGGCGCAAACCCAGTACTATGTCGTCGACGCGTGCCGACAATGGACCACGAGCCTGCTTAAGGAACTCGACATGGCAGGTGAGACGCTGAAGACGTTCAGCTTCGGCAAGCAGAAGCAGCGCACGGCCCCTATCCTCTATGCCACCGCCAATGGGCTTCCGGCCTTCGGCGACAGCGGCAAGCGCAGCCGCATGACCGACGCGCTCCTGAAGTGCCTGGACGGCAGCGGCGCGGACAAGCAGGGCGGGTTGTGGGTGATCGACACCGACCACCTGGGCGCTGCGGTGAAGAAGCTGGTCGAGCTTCAGAACAAAGCTCTTTACCCGGTAGATCCGCAGATTGTCGATCCCGTGATCTTTGAGAACAGCGCCGGCACACGGGTGCTGCACAAGCTGGCGCCCGGCAAGGACCCGTCAGTGGTGGTGTCGCTGGAATGCCTGCCCGACGCGGCGACCGGCAGCGCGAAGTTCTACTACGTGCGCCAGGGCCAGCCCAAGTCCGCCCCCTCGATCGGGCCGTGGCTCGCCGAGATCCCCGCGGGGGTGTACGATTTCGGGGTTGAGTTTCAGGATGGCACGTACAAGGCGGAGCCGATCAAGGAAGAGTTCGTCCGGCCGCCTGTCTGGCCATTGAAGATCACGGCCATGACGACCGCGTCCCCACCGCCGGAGGGATAATGCCTAAGATTGCAATTCGGCTGGCCCAGGGCCGCGATCTCGCGGATGTGCCGATCGCGGTATCGGTGGTCGATACCGACCTCGAGACGAGGTGGAAGGACGTCATTACGCTCGGGGGGAGCAAGACGACCGGCACGCTCAAGGCGGGGCGCTACTCGGTCCAAGCGAGCCTCCCCTCCGGCCAGGTGCTGACTAGAGTCTGCGACCTCACAGGGCGCAAGAACCAGACGGTCGAGCTCGACCTTGTGCACGGCTCGCCCTACGAAAGCCTGGAATGGGCGCAGATCAGCACGACGCTCACCCTCGAGCAGGCCAGGCAGCGCGAGACGCAGCTGCGCTCGGTCTGGCTTCGCCTGTGGAGGTGCGCGCCGGGCGGCCGGTGGACGCTGCTGCCGTGGCCCGTGCAGACGCCGTTGCGCGAGCCGGGCCTCGTCCAGTACACGTTCAATTTCTTCAGCGAGGAGCGGTTCGGGCTGTACTACCTCCAGGTGGGCGGCCCGACAATGCAGTGGCGCCTCTTCGCGCTCCCGGCCGACGACCTGCGCGTGCTGGTCACCGGGGCCGATATGGTCGGCCAGCACGACCCGTCCGACAGCGCCGTGGATGTGGCCGTCACCAGCAAGAACCACGGAGCGGAGGCGCTGCTTGGGTATCTCATGCGCGGCGAGGTCAACCAGGCCCTCCTGGTGGGCCAGAGTGCGTTCGTCCAGGATCTCCTGAGTGGCAAGCGCAGCAACCCGGCGGCCGCGGCGGTCGCCGGCTACTTCCTGCTGGCGAGCGGCGACACGAAAAGCCTCAGCCAGATCTGGTCTAGCACCCTCGCCGACTGGACGCCCTGGCTCGTCGACGGCTCGGTGATCGACGCCTGGAGCCAGCTCCAGCCCCCATCGCCTGACGTCGCCCGGGCGCGTCGGCGGCTGCTCGAGGCGGCCGCCCGCGGAATGCCGGTCTATACGCGGGGCCTGCGCCTGCTGTTCGACGGGCTATCGATCCTGGACGGCGACCCCAGTTACGGCGGCCCCGATATCCGCGCCGCGCTCAACCTTGTGCGCCCCTACGCCGCCGCCGCCGACTGGCGCTCGCCGATCACGTCGTTTATCGGGCTCGACCCCGGCACGCCGGGGCCGACTCCGCTCGGCATGCCAGCGGACCCCACCCACGTCGTCTTCCTCGCCAACGTAGGGCCCGCGGAGCTCGCGTGGAAGCGGAGCTACCGGACGCCCAATCTGACGATGGAGTCTGCCCCGTTCGGCGCGCTCGGGGCGGCCCCGCCCGAGCCAGAGGAGCAAGCCCGCCAGGTCGCCCTGGGCCAGACCGAGGAGGCGCCGAACACGGGCCGCGGGCCTAGCCACTCCTCGCTCGAGCGCCACACCCCCGACGAGGAGAGCAAGCGCCGCTACCGGGAGCGCCAGGGGCAGCGCGAAGCCCCGCCGGCGTCCGCCCCGAGCGCCAATGAGCGCGCGAGCCCGCAGCCAGAGCAGTTCGTCGCGCGCCTGCTCCGCGCGAGGAGCACGCAGACCCAGGGCGAGCAGATCAGCGGTGCGACCCCCATCACGCTGATCCCCGATACGGAGCACCCGCCCCAGCTGCGAGGCCTGGCGCTCGAGCGTATCCTTGGGCTCTCCGACCTGTTCAGCATCAGCTTCCTGGGGCGCGGCCTGACCACCGGGGGAACGATCGGGCGGGTGGTCGCCAACGATAAACAGGGCGGCCTTGCACGCTATGCCACCGGGCTGCTCGTGTCCCCGCGGCTGGTGCTCACAAATCATCACGTCGTGCCCTCCGCGACCGAGGCCGCGCTGAGCGGGATCGAGTTCGAGTTCCAGGACGGGCCCGACGGGCGCCTGCTGGCCGCGACCTATCTGCGGTTCGAGCCCGAGCAGTTCTTCCTCACCGACGCCCGGCTCGATGTCTCGCTCATCGCGGTACACCCGCCGCCGGCGCTGGCGGCGCTCGGGTGGACGCAGCTTGTGGAGGAGCGCGGCAAAGCGGTTGTCGGCGAGCGGCTCTCGATCATCCACCACCCGGACGGCGCGCCAAAGCAGGTCGGGATCCGGACGAACCGGCTCGCCGACATCCTCGAGGATTTTCTGCACTACGAGGGCAGCACAGCCGTGCCCTCCTCCGGGGCGCCCTTGTTCAACGACCAGTGGGAGGTGATCGGCCTCCATCACGCCAGCATCCCGGATCGCGACGCCGACGGGCAGATCTTGGCGCGAGACGGCACGGTCTGGAATTCTGATGGTGACGGGCAGCCGATCCAGTGGGTGGCCTTCGAGGCCACGCGGATTAGCAGCATTGTCGCCTTCCTCAAGCGGGCCGAACTGACCGAAGCGCAGGCCTCGCTGCGGGATGAGCTGCTCCACCTGAAGCCCCCCTTGATCGTCTGGCAGACCGGCCCCGAGCCGGAGTGTACCCCGCCCGTAGCCGAGGCGGCGCCCGCCAGCGTCAACGCGCCGGGGCCCGCACCGCTACCCTTGCAGGAGGCCTTCGACCGGCTTAACGTCTCGCTCGACCTGATCCCGCCTGGGTCAAGCAACAGGCCCAGGCATCTCCTCCAGCCTACGCATATTACGATCCACAATACGGCCAACGCGAGCCCCGACGCCGATGCCCTGATGCACGCCCGCTATCTGAAGGGGGCGGAGGCCCGTGCCCGCCAGGTCTCGTGGCACTTCACGGTCGACGATAAACGCTGCGTCAAGCATCTGCCGACGATCGAGGTGGGCTGGCACGCCGGGCAGGGCAACACGGTATCGATCGGCATCGAGATCTGCGAGCACCAGGGCATCGACCAGGCGAGGGCGAACGAGCGCGCCGCCCTCCTGACCGCCGTCCTCCTGTTCCAGCTGAACCTGCCGCCCGAGCATGTCGTGCCGCACCGCTTCTGGACGGGCAAACATTGTCCGCACACCATGCTGGACGAGGCGGGCGGCTTCGAGCGGTTTCACGCACAGGTGAGGCAATTTCTTGCGCAGCTCCGGACACCTCCCGCCGCCGTACCTGGCGGGGCTGCCGCGCCGCCGCCATCTGAGGAGCGCGCGGCGCCACTGCTCGCCGACCAGGCCGCGGGCGGGCATGACGAGGTCGCAAGGGAGGCGCCGGCGAGCGACGAAGAGCGGGTCGCCGCCCTGGAGCGACTGGTTGGGAGGCTGACACTGGAGAACGAGGCGCTGCGTAGGGAGCTGCGCGACCTACAGAACAGGCTGTACGAGGCTGAGTGATCAGTCTTGTGCCGGATTTCCACGCTTGCACCGCACTGAGTAGAGCCGAGTACCGCCGATGCGCCTCCTTCTGCTTGCCGCCACAGTGGCCGCACTGCTCATGGTGAACGGGCCGGCCGGCCAGCCCGCCACGCTCCAACAGTCGACCGCCGGTCCCGACGCCCCGACCGCCATCGTGCCGTCCGCGAACGCCACGGCCGTCCCCCAATCGCCAGCGCTGGCGCTTCTGGAGCCGTCGCCGCCGGTGCTCGACCTGGTCAGCGACGGCCCCACGGAGCCGTTCTCGGCCACGTTCGCGCTGAGCCTCGGCGGCGGCGACGCGACCCGGCTGCGCTTTCGCCCGAGCGCGCTCCAGCCTGAGGCGGGCCGCGGCAAGCGCCCCATCCCCGCCGGCGCTCTGGCGATCGAGCAAGTTCCCAGACCGGCCTGGGACGACGAGACGACCCTGCGCTACTCGGTCAGCGTCTCGACCACCGTCGTCGGGAGCTACAGCGGCCCGCTCGTGCTCGAGTATCGCCCCGCGGAGGGCGAGCCGACCACAGTGCAGACGACATCGCTGACCGTGCGCCTAGTCAACCTGCCCGAGCCGGAGCTGGCCTGGGGCGGCGAGGGCACGCTGAACCTGACCTCGGACGGCGGCCCGGCCGAGGTTGTGCTCGTCGTCGCCGAGCGCGGAGGGGGGCAGGACGTGAACGGCCTCGCGGTGGTGCTGGAGAACATGCGCCGCATGGGCACGACGCCGGTATCGGTGCGCCCGTGGAATGTGACGGTCGAGGATGAGGCAATGAGCGCTCGGCCGCCCACGGCGTCGCCTGTGGCCGGCGCGACGCCGGGCGTTCTGCGTGTGACGGCGGGCACCACCGAGACGCTGCTCGTGCGGAGCGACTTTAGCCGGGGTGAGCCCTCCGGGCTCTACGGATGGTTACGCGAGCGTGTTGGCTTGGGTCGAGATGTGTGGGCCGGCGCCTACAGCGGCAGCCTGGTGATTACGAGCGCCGCGGCCGCGCCCGTGCGCATCCCGGTCGCCTTCACGATCAAGCACGGCTTGTGCCTGCCCCTGGTGGTCATGCTCTTCGGCGTCGTGCTGGGCGGCTATCTGACCTGGTACAACGGCCGGCGCGAGCGCGACCAGCTGGCAGTGGCGATTACGCAAGAGGAGCAACAGATCGCCCAGGCCAACAATCTCACCTTCAACTTCTTTTACGCCGCAGCGGCCACTCAGAAGCTGCAAGCGGCCAGGGCCCGCCTTCACGAGTCGGGGCTTCAGAACAAGACCGAGATCGAAGCCCTGCTTCAGGCTGTGCGGAACTACTGGGTCTGGTGCGCGACTGCACCTGATACCCTGGCTGAACTCCAGAAAGATCTGGAGGCCGTGTTGAAGCTCCCACTCCCGGAACAGATCAAAGGATGCGCCGCGGCCGTCAAGGCTCACAACGACGCGCAGGAGCTGTACCACCAGCGCACCACGTGGAAGCCGGAGGGGGATGACGGGAAGAGCTACAAAGCGATTGCGGCCAGCATCGACGCCATTGCGCTGAAGTACGCCGGGCTGACCAAGGTGGTCGATGACAAGCAAGCTCTCGATGGGCGGCTTAGGGACGTCGCCACTACCCTTGCGCAGAGCGATGTGGAGAGGCTCCAGGAGGCGCTACGGAAGGTCAACGAGCAGCTCGCATATGATGCCGACGCGGACCCCGACACCCTCGCCAGCACTCTGCGCACCCTGGCGACAGATATAGAGACCAAACGCAAACAGGCCGCGGAGCGCACGGAGGCCTTTGACGCCAAAAAGGCGCAGCTCGACGGCGTGTTCGAGGCGCTCGACGCCGTGGAACCTCCCCACCCGTATTGGAGGTCGATTCGCCTGAAACTTAACGGGCTCAAGGTCGAGGCTGAGAAGCTTCAGGCGGCCCGGGTGAAGCTTGATGATGCCGACCGGATGTTGCACGTCGCCCTGGCCGGCGCGCTCTTCTACCGTGATGCCCTCGCGCCGACCTACGACGTCACGCAGGACCCCAATGCAGTGGCCTACGACCCGGCGGCGCTCGCGAGGCTCAAGGAACTTCAGAAGGGCGGCTCGGTCTGGCTGCTCGCGTATGTTAACGAGCGCATGAGCGTGGACGAGGTCGACACGCAGGCCGGCGAGCGCGCAAAGCTCCTCAAGGAGGCGCTGCTGCTCGCCTGGAGGGAGCCGGCTCCGGCGCCGCCGAGGCCGCCAGCGGCGCCGGAGCCGATGGGCGAGAGGCGGGCCGAGCCGGCCGGCGATGTTGCCGAGGCTCACCTCCCTGGCGTGCTGGACCGCCTCCCCGCCGCGAGCGGGCAGGAATGGCTGAATGCCGCCAGGCAACCGGAGCGACCGGACAACAAGCAGTCTCGTTGGGACGCTTTTACGCGCTTCGTCAGTGCAGTGCCGGGATGGCTCGGCCGCCTTCTGGAGCCCGGCGTGCAGCTGCTTCTCAACCAGACCATCGTCGGCCTGCTCGCCCTTGGCCTTCTGGTCTACCTGGGGTTGAAGGAGCTGTACTGGAGCAACCCGACCTTCGGCGCCGAGCTCGAGAACTACCTTGCCCTGTTCCTGTGGGGCCTGGGCGCGCAGGTCACCGCCGACAGCGCGCAAGCGATGCTGACCGGCTTCGGGCTACCGACAGGCTTCTTCCCTAACCGCAACCGCACTCCTGGCGGGTAGGCCCAATCCCAACATTCACGCCCTGTAACGCGTTAAACGTTTCCGAGTGAGGACAATAGCCCTTTCCAGCGTGAAATGACCACCAAACGATTCAGGAATGCCAGAGAAAGCGCCATCTCTGGCATCACGCACAGCGACGGCCTGATGGTGGTGCCGTCGCCAACTCAGGCTGTCGCTCGAAAAAGCTGGAGTTCTCTGGCAAACCGTATACATGTAGGTAGATCAGGCATCCAAGGTTAACCTGATACCGTTTAGCGCGCTCCAGGGCACGGATGTTGGGATTGGGCCTTGTGGCCCATTTTTACACGAATCGTTGCCATACCCTGGCAACGCCGGGAAGGCCGAACCCGTCCCCCTCGTTTCCCTAGCCGCCGCGCTGCTCGGCCTGGGCGGTGGCCGTCCGCTCCAGGTCGCGTTGCTGCTCCCGCACGGCGTTCGACGCGCGGAAGCCGCCCACAACAATCGGAATGATGGTGAGGCAGGACGGTAGCCCGAACAAGCCACCAGCATTGCAGATATAACGACAAGCTCCACATGGTGTTATGACACTCCTTGTCACAACACCATGTTAGTGTCAGACTAATTTCTGAGTTCGCCCTAAATAACGATGCGGCGGACACCCATGACAGCATCGGCGGAATCCCACTACCTGCATACCACGAGCGTAGTAGGCACTACATCTTGTGGTTATAAAATCGCATTGGTACTAAATAGCTATTCGGGCACCAGAATGCCCGTGCTATGCTTGAGGCACGCGCCGGAGCTAAAAGCTTACACTCCTCGGCGCGGAGAGGAGGTGATAGCCATGACAGAGCGACAGAAGCCCGGCGAGAAGCCCGCCCGCCCCGGCGAGTACGGCGAGCGTGGCCCACGCGGCGGACAGGTTCCCGATGGCCGGACGGTCACGATTGAGCGCGGCGATCCCAAGTTGCCGCCGACCCAGAAGCCAGGACGGACGTGGGAGCGCGAAGGCCCGCCGAAGCGATAGCCCGGCGACCCGCAGCAGCGACACAATGACGTGCCTGCTGCCGTATACCCTGGCCAGAGGAAGGCTACACTCTGACACCTCGCCCCCCTTCCCCTGGCTGTCGAGACTTCAGGCCTGTTAGGAGCGAGCGTGCGATGTGCAACGCTATCGCAATAGTTCACAAGGTCAGTAGCCTTGGCCTGGCTTTTGGAGCAACGCATCTGAGAACACGTGGCGCAGTATAATCAAACGCGGACACGTTGGCTGTGGAGCGGTTCCATGAGCGCCGAAATGGCGGTACCAGCAGGGGCAGTTTGCCGCAGCAGCGTGTGGGAGAATTGCTTCAACCACCGACAAGAGCGTTGTTCGCTGGCAAAGCAGCCTGTGTTTACACGGACACCGTTAACATTGTACATGACATCTTCGCTCCTAACAGGCCCTTAGAGGCCGTATTTAATTAATCCTGCATGGTCTCAGCGCGTGGTGCGGGAGATGTCCGGAGTCGGCGCAGCATCATGCGGGTGCCGGCGAGGAAAATCCAGGCGGTACTGGAGTCAGGCTG
>Ga0105044_10012959_pt1 | contig 11332 bp, 11 predicted proteins | sample MAT01_FD_78092 | JGI IMG/M metagenome (GOLD analysis project Ga0105044, IMG submission 78092) | Freshwater microbial communities from Lake Fryxell liftoff mats and glacier meltwater in Antarctica - MAT-01 | ecosystem: Environmental > Aquatic > Freshwater > Ice > Liftoff microbial mat | place... | reverse complement strand
CGGCGGCGATGGCACCGGCACCGGGATCGATCTCGCGGAGCCGATCCGCTTCGTGAAACTGCTCGAACAACTCGGCGTGCAACTCGTTTGCACCACGGCGGGAAGTCCGTACTACACGCCGCACATCCAACGGCCCGCGGTCTTCCCGCCATCGGACGGCTATGCCAGCCCCGAGGAACCGCTCGTCGGCGTCGCCCGTCAAATCGATGTCACGGCCCAGTTGAAGGCGGCCGCGCCGTCGCTCTTCTTCGTGGGGTCGGGCTATACCTATTTGCAAGAATGGCTGCCGTACGTCGGCCAAGCGGCGGTGCGGAATGGGACGGTGGATTCCGTCGGCCTCGGGCGCATGGTTTTGAGTTACCCGGAACTGCCGGCCGATGTGCTCGCCGGTCGGGCGTTGCAGTTCAAGCGGCTCTGCCGGACGTTCAGCGACTGCACGACTGCGCCGCGGAACGGTCTCGTGTCCGGTTGTTATCCGCTCGATCCTTTCTACAAGCAACGCCCCGAAGCGCAAGCGCTATTGCATTTGAAGCGCAGCAAGAAAGCGGCGGATTGAAACGAACTTGCCGACGGTTTGGATCGGGTCGCCGCGCCGGCGCTACCATGATGTTGTGTGGGGACGCGGAGACGACGACTCGGTGATCGGGAAGGGCACACGCCATGTGGGAAGATCAAGCCGCACTCGATTTATTCGCCGGAGTCGCACGGATTTTCCCGCTGCCGAGTCTCGTGCTGTTCCCCGGCATCGATCAGGGCCTGCACATCTTCGAGCACCGCTACCGGCAGATGACGGCCGACGCCCTCGCGTCGGATCAACTCATTACGCTGGTTCTCTTGCGGCCCGATTGGCACGACGACTACGATGCGAAACCGGCAATCGAATCGGTCGCTTGTTTGGGGCGAATCGTCGAACACGAGCGGATGTCGGACGGTCGGTACAACTTGCACCTGCGCGGCTTGGCACGCTTGGCGGTCGACTCGGAGATCGCCGACGACGACAAACTCTACCGCTTGGCGAACGGTCGAATTGTTCCCGCACTCGGAACCGGCGATTGGCCAGGGGCCATCGATCACCGGGGAAATTTGCGCGATGCGGTACTCGCCCGGTTTGCAAAAGACAGCCCGGCCCACGCGCAACTGACGGCGCTCTTCGCGGGGGATTCCCCGCTCGACATCGTCTGCGATCAACTGGGGTACTGTTTGCCCTTGCCACTGCCGTTTAAGCAACAATTGCTCGCGGAACCGGATGCCGGGCTGCGGGCGGAATTGCTGGTCGCAGCGCTCCGGCCCTCCGGGAATTCTGGGCGCACATTCCCGCCGAAATTCAGTTCGAACTGATCGACCGAATTATCTTGGGTTTGCCGCGGCGGATTTGGCTCTCCGGTCGTTACCCTTGGGGTATGACCACCGACTCCCAATCGCTGCTGATGGAAGCCCGCACCGGCGACGGGGCGACTCTGGGCCGGCTGTTGGAACAGTATCGCAATTACCTCCGCTTATTGGCCCGCATCGAAATCGGCCGAAAATTGCAGGGGAAAGTCGACGCGTCCGACTTGGTTCAGGAAGTGTTCCTCGACGCCCACCGCTACTTTCCGACGTTCCGCGGTACAGCGGAGCCGCAGTTCGTCCAATGGCTCCGCGAGATTCTCGCCGGGACGTTGGCGAATCAAATCCGCCGGTATTTCGGCACGCAAGCCCGAGATTTGCGGCTGGAAAAGTCGATCGTCGCCGACCTCGATCATTCGTCGGTGGCGCTAGCCGGGATCGCCGTCGATCCGCACTCATCGCCGAGCGAACAGGTGATGCGCGGCGAACAAACCTTGCAAGTCGCGGAGGCGCGCAGTCCCGTTCCGCCGGATTATCAAACGGTGATCGTCCTGCGGCATTTGGAATCGCTGACCTTCGCGCAGATCGCCGAGCGCATGGATCGCTCGGTCGACAGCGTCGAGAAACTCTGGCTGCGCGGGCTGACGCAACTCCGGAAAACGTTCGGGGGTGCCCTGTGAAATCGACACCGCCCGACCTCCACGACGACCCCCGCCTATTGATTGTGGCGCGCGATTACTTGGCCGCGCTCGAAGCGGGCCGTACGCCGAATCGCGAACGCTACTTGGCAGAATTCCCCGACCTCGCCTCGGTGATGGACGAATGCTTGGATGGCATCGAACTGGCGCACGGCGCGGGCTTGGCCTTCCGAGCGCCGGAGGCGAAGTCGGAACCGGAGATCATCAACGAGCCACTGGGTGATTTCCGCATCGTCCGCGAAATCGGCCGGGGCGGCATGGGCGTCGTGTACGAAGCCTTCCAGTTATCGCTCGGCCGGCGGGTGGCATTGAAAGTCCTGCCGTTTGCGGCTGGCCTCGACACCAAGCAACTGCAGCGGTTCAAGACCGAAGCCCACGCGGCGGCGCAGTTGCACCACACGAACATCGTGCCGGTGTACGCTGTCGGCTCCGAGCGCGGCGTCCATTTCTACGCGATGCAGTTGATCGATGGCCAGCCGCTCGATGCCGTCATCCGCGAGCGCCGCGGCGACGCCGGCGAACCGCACGGGGAAACGACGGTCAACTTGAGAGCGGGCATTACGAAGCGCGACCACACCGATGCGGCACCGAGCTCGCGCGGCGGATCGCGCGAACACCACCGCACCGTCGCGAATCTCGCGGAACAAGTCGCGGCCGCACTCGAATATGCCCACGACAACGGCGTCGTGCACCGCGACATCAAGCCCGCGAACTTGCTCCTCGATGGCCAAGGCAAAATCTGGATCACCGATTTCGGTTTGGCCCACGTGTCCGCCGACCTCGGCCAGACGCGCACGGGCGATGTCTTCGGCACACTTCGGTACATGAGCCCGGAACAAGCCGCCGGTAAGCGGTTGATGAACGACCATCGCACCGACGTTTACTCGCTGGGCGCGACCCTGTACGAACTGCTGACGCTGCAGCCGATTTTCCCCGGCACCGACCGGCAAGGTGTGCTGCACGCGATCTTGCACGATGAGCCGCGCACGCTGAAATCGATCGACCGCATGATACCGGTCGAACTTGAAACCATCGTGTTGAAAGCGGTCTCGAAGTTCCCGCAAGATCGCTACGCCACGGCCGGTGAGATGGCGGCGGACTTGCGCCGGTTCCTCGAAGATCGGCCGATCGCCGCGCGCCGGCCTTCGCTGATCGACCGCAGTCGCAAGTGGATCCGCCGCCATCCGGCGTACTTCCGGGCCGCGATCCTCGGGTTGATCTTCAGCGTGGTTGTGCTCGGGATCACGACGGCGGTGATCGCCCGCGAACAGACGCGGACGAATGCGGCTTACCAGCAAGAAAAACTGCGGGCCGAAGAGGCCGAGGATCGGTTTCAATTGGCCCGCCGCTCGGCCGATGAAATGATCCGCATCGCCAACGAGGAGTTCGGCGACAGCCCGCAGATGCAGGCGATCCGCAAGAGATTGCTGGAAACGGCTCTCGCCTTCTACCAAGAGTTTCTCGACCAGCGCCGCGACGACCCCACGGCCCAAGCGGAGTTGGAACAAACGCGGACCCGCGTGTTGAAGATCCTGTCGGACTTGGCCGTGATCCAAGGGGCGTGGAAGCACGTGTTGCTCGAGAGTCCGGAAGTCCAAGACGAACTGAAGATGGACGACGACCAGCGCGGCCGCGCCCGGACGATCGTCCGCGAAATCGAGCCGAACGGGGATCGCTTCGGGGACTTCTTGAAGATGAACCGCGATCAGCGCGACGGGGCTATGCTCGACGAAATGCGCCGTCACGAGGGAGAGATCGCCGCTTTGTTGACTCCGGTGCAGCGCCGCCGATTCGAACAAATCGCCTTGCAGAGTCGGGGCGTTCTGGCCTTCCGCGAAGCGGTCGTGATCAAGAAGTTGGAATTGTCCGTCGATCAACGCGATCGCTTGCGGCTGTTGGAAAACGATCACTCGCCGCCGTTCGCGGAGAAGCCGCGCGGCTTTGGTGGCCCCGGCGGATTCCCCGGTGGCGGAGCTGGTTTCCCCCGTCCCGTCCCACCGCCGAAAGGGCTGATGGAAAAAGCGTTGGAAATCCTGACGCCGAGTCAAATGAAGCTCTGGACGGAATTGATCGGTACCAAGTTCAACGGGTTCCGCGGTGGCAACCCGCGACCCGGTGGCGGTGGTCGGCCCGGTGGACGTTGAGTTCGACAATACCGCGATAAACCAACGAAGGAGAGAGACGCATGTTCCCGTTCGAATCCAGTTTGTCCCGCCGGGGATTTCTCCGCAGTAGCGCCGGCAAAGCGAGCCAGCAAGACAAGAACTTCCAAGGCTTCGGCCGCTTCACCACGGGTAGCACCGGCGAGTACTATTTCCGCACCATCAAACCGTTGGCCTACCCCGGCCGGGCACCGCACATCCATGTGAAGGTGAAGAGGGCGGTAAAGAATTGTTGACGGCCCAGATCCTCGTCGCTGACAATCCCCACAACAAAAACGACGGTGTCTTCCGCGGCGCGGGCGGCATCCTCGAACGCGAATTGCTGCTCGCGGAGTTCAAGCCGATCAAGGAATCCAAGATCGGCGAACTCTCCGCGAACTTCAACATCGTCCTCGGCAAAACGCCGGCGGACAAAGACTGAGTGATACCTACGGCCGCCGACCGCTGACGCGGCCGGCTCGCCCACCACCGTTTCTCGAAAGGAAACTGCCATGCGTTTGCGATCGAAACTGCTCCTGACCGCCGGCCTGCTCGCCTTCACCGGCGGCGCCCAGGCCCAACGGCCCGAAAAACCAGCGGACAAGCCCAAACCTTCCGCCGGAGCGGAACTCGTCGTCAAGATGCTCGGGTTCGACAAAAACAAAGACGGCGAACTGACGAAAGAAGAAGTGACCGACGAACGCCTGATGAAGCTGTTCGAACGGGCCGACAAAAACAATGACGGCAAAGTGACCAAGGATGAGCTGATCGCTCTCGTCGCCGCCGAAGGCGCCGGCGGCACCCCCGGCGGTGGCCCTCCCGGCGGTGGCCCCGGTGGCCCTCCCGGCGGAGGTTTCCCAGGCATGGGCAGGCCTTCGACCCCGGGCCAAGTGATGCCCGAATTCGTCGCGAGGCAGCTCAAACTGACCGACGACCAGAAAAAGAAGTTCGCCGAACTCCAGAAGGAACTCGACGCCAAGCTCGAGAAGATCTTGACCGACGATCAAAAGAAGATGTTCAAGGAAATGAAAGAGCGTGGGCCGATGGGTGGCCCCGGCGGACGTCCCGGCGAAGGCGGTGGTCGGCCGGGCGGCGAAGGCCCCGGCCGTCCGGGCCAACCCGGTAAGCCGGGTGGCGAAGGTGACCGCAAACCGGGCGGCAATTAACTCGCTGCCGTCTGCCGTCCGTTTGCAAAACCGGACGGCAGATCGTATGAGAGCGGGCTAGGATCGCGTGCCGAAGTAGGCCGCGACGGTTGCGACTTCGAAGGCTTGCCAGTAGTGCATAAACTGTTCCGGCTTGCTTTCGCCGCTGCTGGTGTAAGCTATAAACAGGGCGAGTTCGATTGCCAACATCACTATCGAGACCACCGAAAGCCACGACCGCAAGGTCAAGAAGATCGGGTTATGCCGGCCGAAAGCGAAGCGGATGAACAGACCCAACGCGAAGCCGCCCGACGTGACGGCGAGGAACGTTCCCCACCAGTCGGTGAACTCGCTCGGGTTCGGTGTCAGGCGTTGCGAAAACTGGACCGGGTCTTTTACCAGCGTGTACGCCACGACGAGGATCGTCCCGCCGACGAACAAGAACCGCATGAGCCACGGCGTGAACGATTTGTCCCGCGTGCCGGTATGCGTGGTCGGCGACGACGCGAAGGCCATCAAGACCATCGCGAGCATGAAGAAGTGTCCGAGCAGCGGCTTGGCCAACGTATCGCTCGGCCAGAGCAAGACCAACCAGAAGAACGCGCAGATCAAGAGTGAGAGAAACCCGCGCACGGTGCCCGCGGGCAAGCCGAACGGCTGGCGGGGATTGTTCACCGGATCGAGCGGCGCATCGGAAATCTTCGCGGACATCGTCGGCTCCTGGCGAGCGGGGAGACGGGGCAAGTTCACATTAGGAGATTCGCCGCGCCCGGCCGAAGCTTTTGGGAATCGCTCAGCCGCGCGGGTGAAACTTCTTGTGCATCGCCTTCAATCGATCCCGGTCGATGTGCGTGTAATGCTGCGTCGTGGTGATCGACGCGTGGCCCAGTAATTCTTGGACGCTCCGCAGGTCGGCCCCCCCGGCGAGCACGTGCGTGGCGAAACTGTGCCGGAGCGTGTGCGGGCTGATCTTCGTGGGCAGGCCGGCGCGGGCGCAGTAGAATTTAACGATTTTCCAAAGCCGAATCCGGCACAGCGGTTGGCCCGACTTGCTGACGAAAACAGTCCCCGACGCCGACGCGGGCGTCGCCGCCAGGTAGGCCCGCAGCGCCGCAACCGCCGGACGGCCCAACGGAACGACGCGCTGTTTGTTCCCTTTGCCGGTGCAGCGCAGGAATGCCGAGTCGAGGTACAGGTCTTCGAGTTTCAGGTTCACCACTTCCGAAGCCCGGCACCCGGTGGCGTAGAGCGTTTCGAGGATCGCCCGGTCGCGCAGAAAGAAGCGATCCCCCGCCATCGGCGCGCTCAGCAATTTGTCGACTTGCGACGTGTTCAACACCGCCGGAATCCGCTGCCAGAGTTTCGGCGAACCGAGCAGAGCGACGGCCGATTGATCGATGCGCTCTTCGAGCCGGAGGAACTTGTAGAACATGCGCAGCGAAACGATGTGCCGGGCGACGGTGGACGCGGCGAGTTCCTGTTCGCTCAGAAATAGCAAATAACTGGCGAGATCGCGGAGCGTCGGCTTGAGGTAATCCGCCAACCGGTAAACTGCGACCCACTCGGCGTAGCGCTGCAGGTCGTGACCATAAGCTTGTACGCTGTTATCGGACATGCCGCGCTCGGCCCGGAGGTAGTGCCGGAACGAGACGATGTCCGATTGCAATTCGTGGGTGCCCATAACCACATTGTGAAGGCTCGGAGCCGCGGGACCGATGCTCGTTCGGCGAGTTTCCCATGTTGGTTTGGGTCAGGCTCCGTCGCAGTTCCCACAAGCGGATTAGCTTGCGCAGTTTCGGCGCGAGAAGCGTCCGTGAATAACCCCTTGGAATTTTGGGAACGCTGCCAATCGCCGCCAGCATCCTTCTGCTACCCTCCAAGCCTTCTCCGCGAAATTGGCGCTTCCCGCTCCGATTTGCGCAAAGTATTGATCGTCGGCGAGCATTTGACCTCACGTCTGACTCGGGAGCGGCAGCGATTGAAAATTCCGAGCACCGTTGCCAAACGGAGGCCACCGTTGCCTTCGCCGGCCAGAACGCTAACCTAAACTTTTGCGACACTTGCCGACCGCATCATTCCCGGACTCTGCCATGAGCGACATCCCAAACCCGACGCCCGCCTCGGAACCGGCCGACCAAGCTCCTCGGCCTCAGCAAGGTCCGCCCCAACCGGGGGGGCCGCGTCCCGGCCCCAAGACCTTCCCGCGCGCCAGCGAAGGTCATCGGCCGCCGCGCGAAGAAAAACCCCGCAACGACGGTACGGCCCCGACTGTGCTCGACCGCAAAGATTTCTCGCAGTCGCGGCCGAACAAACGGATGCTCGACGCCAGCATCGAAGCCGAGATGGAAGCGGCCCTCGCCGGGTTGGACTTCGGAAAACTCGACGAACAAGGCTCGCAGAAACCGGCGGCGAAGACCCCCGGAGGCAAGAAAAAGGGCACCATCGTTTCGATCCATGGTACCGATGTCTTCATCGATGTCCCCGGCGGCCGCGGGCAAGGGCTTCTCCCGCTCGATCAATTCGAAACCCGCCCGCAGATCGGCGAGGTCGTCGAGTTCTCCATCGAGCGCTACGACGCCGCCAACGGCCTCGTGCTGCTGACGCGCCAAGGGTCGGTGCAGAGCGTCAGCGACTGGTCGAACATTTCGCTCAACATGATCGTGCTCGCCAAAGTTACGGGCATGAACAAAAACAAGTCGGGCATGATGATCGAAGTCTCGGGCGTCAAAGGATTCCTGCCCCTGAGCCAACTCGACCTCTACCGCGTCGAAGATCCCGAGCAGTTCCTCAATCAGCAGTTGAAGGTGCAGGTCGTCGAACTCGACCGCGAAGAGCGGAACCTCATCGTCAGCCGGCGGGCGGTGCAAGAGCGCGAGCGTGAAGATAAACGCGAGCAACTCTGGGCCACGCTCCAAGAAGGCCAGACGCGCGTCGGCGTCGTGCGGATGATCAAACCGTTCGGGGCGTTCGTCGATCTCGACGGGGCCGACGGGCTGATCCCGATTTCCGAACTCAGCTGGCAGCGCATCGGCGACCCGAGCGAAGTCGTGCAGATCGGCCAGCGGGTGGAGGTCGTCGTCAAGCGGCTCGACACCGCGACCCGTCGGATTTCCCTGAGCCTCCGGCAACTCCTCGCGAACCCGTGGGACGACTTCGCCAAGACCTGCCGGCCCGGTTCGCGCGTCTCGGGGAAGGTCACGCGGCTCGAAGATTTCGGCGCCTTCGTCGAACTCGCCCCCGGCATCGAAGGTTTAATCCACATCTCGGAACTCAGCACCGAGCGCGTCCGCCGCGTGCGCGACGTCGTCACCGAAGGGCAGCACGTCGAAGTGCAGGTGATGGCCGTGGATACCGACAAGAAACGCATCGGGCTGTCGCTGAAGACGATCCGAGCCGGTGAAGAAGCCGTGGCCGAGGCGGCGGGCGAAGCCGAGCGGTTGGCCGATGCCGCGGAGGCGACGGCGCGGATGGCGAACCGCTCGACGAATCCGAACCTGCGGGGCGGCATCGGCGATGGCAAACCCCTATTCGGGGACGCGTGAGCCATGGTCGAGTATTCGCGCGGCGAACGGACGGCCCTGATCGGGCTCGGCGGTTTCGGGTTGATCGCGTTGAACAGCCTCTTTATGTACGGGCTGTTGATCCGCCCGGAGTCGCTCGTCGAAGCATTCTCCAATCCGATCTCGCTCGTGTTCATCGTCGAATCGTTTCTATTGCTCGGAGTCTTCGCGTACCTCATGGGCAAGTGGGGCGTGCTCCGCCTCGGTTGGAAATGGTTCGTCGCGTTGGCTCTGCTCGGGAGTATGATATTTGCACTTCCCATCGTGCTGTTGTGGCCACGGCGGGACAATTACGGCGATTCGCACAAACCCCGGGCGGTTTCCTAGCGTATTGAAGTGAACTCCAGCGCCGAGAAAGCAGCCCCGATGCCCCACCCGACATCTTCGAGCTACTTGCCGACGCCCGAACCCCAACCGCCCGCCGAATTGGCCCAGCTCATCGATACCCTGCGCGACAACGTCGCGGGGGTTTTCCTCGGCAAGCCCGAAGTCATCCGCTACGCCGTCGTCGCGTTGCTCGCCGATGGGCATTTGCTGCTCGAAGACGTCCCCGGCGTCGGCAAGACGTTGCTCGCCAAGGCCCTCGCCAAGAGCCTCGAATGCAAATTCGCCCGGATCCAATTCACGCCCGATTTGCTCCCCGGCGACTTGCTCGGCACGAACATTTTGAATCAGCGAGAATCGAAGTTCGAGTTCGCACCGGGGCCGATTTTCTCGCAGGTCGTCGTCGCCGATGAAATCAACCGGGCGACGCCGCGGACGCAATCGGCGCTGCTCGAAGCGATGAGCGAGCGCCAAGTGACCATCGACGGTACGACCCGCGCCCTCGGCCCGCCCTTCCTCGTGCTCGCCACGCAGAACCCGTACGAGTTCGAAGGGACCTACCCGCTACCCGAGAGCCAACTCGACCGCTTCATGATGCGTGTCAAAATCGGCTACCCGGACCGCGCGGCGGAGCGGGCCATCCTCACCCAGCACCGCCGGGGGGAGCCGGTCGATCAACTGCAACCGGTGTTGCGGCCGAGCGACATCGTTGCGCTGCAGATGGTCGTCCGGGGGGTGAAGGTCGAACCGCCGGTGGCGGACTACATCCTCGACTTGATCGAAGCCACGCGCGTCCACCCGGAAGTATCGCTGGGCGCGAGCACGCGGGCCGCGTTGGCGTTCTACCGGGCTTCGCAGGCGCTCGCCATGCTTTCGGGCCGGCAGTACGTGACGCCGGACGACGTGAAGGCCTTGGCCGTGCCGGTGCTGGCCCACCGCATGATGACGAAAGCGTGGGATCAGGGCGGTCGCAACGACACCGCCGCGATCGTAGCCGAGATCGTTTCGAAGACCAAAGTGCCCGTCTGACACCGGGGTCGCGCGGTATGCCGACATCAGCCGTTTCGACCGCGCGCACCGGCTTCCGGGGGAGTTCCACCCTCGTTTGGTGGGTCGTCGTCGCTGCGATCGTCGGCGTCGTCGGTTGGATGAAAACCATCAACATCCTACTGCTCGTGTCGTACACGCTGACCGCACTGCTGTTCATCAACGCGTTCTTGGCCTACCGCATGACCCGTCGACTCTCGGCCCGGCGGCTGGCGCATCCGCCCGCATTCGCCGGTGAAGAGATCGTTCTGCACGCCGAGATTGCCAACCAAGTGGGGCGTGCGAAATCGGTGACGATCGCCGAAGTCGCCCCGCCCTCGCTCGCGGTGGCGTGGGTGTTGCCGCATTTTCCCGGCGGTTCCTCTGTCCGCGCTTCGACGAAAGTCACTTTCGCCAATCGCGGTCGCCATCGGTTACCGCCCTTGATAGCCCGCTCCGGCTATCCCTTCGGGTTGCTGACGCACCAGCGCGCGCTCGCGGTCGCCGGGGAGCAAGTCGTGCTGCCGCCGCTGGGCACCGTGAACGCCCGCTTGATGAAGCGATTCTTGATCCGCGCCGGCCACGGCGACGATCGATCGCGGCGGCCCGCGGCGCGTTATGTGCCGAGCGACGGCGATGTCCGGGGGTTGCGGCCCCATCGCGCGGGCGATGGCGTCCGAGACATCCACTGGAAGACTTCGGCCAGGCGCGGCCAGTGGATGGTGCGCGAGTACGATCAAACCGCGCCACTCGACCTCGTCGTCATCGTTGATCCTTGGGTGCCGAGCCTCCCGACCGAGCGCAATTCGCAGCGCAAGCTCGAATGGGCCTTGTCGCTGGCCATCACGGCGGCTTGGGCGTGGGTTCACGAAGAGCGGCCCGGCAGCATCACGCTCGCGATTTTCGGAGAGACCGCGACCGTCCAATCGGGGCCCGGTACGCCGCTGTTCATCCGTGAGCACTTCCACGGATTGGCGGGCGTCGTTGGCACACCGAATATCGCGGTCGGCTCGGTATTCGGCGTGCGTGAGATCCGCCGCAAAGCCGCGCGGTTGCTCATTAGCACGCGGCCGCGCAGCCCAGTCGCCGCGGCGATCCGCTCCGCCGGGCTG
>Ga0105044_10012957_pt1 | contig 11333 bp, 9 predicted proteins | sample MAT01_FD_78092 | JGI IMG/M metagenome (GOLD analysis project Ga0105044, IMG submission 78092) | Freshwater microbial communities from Lake Fryxell liftoff mats and glacier meltwater in Antarctica - MAT-01 | ecosystem: Environmental > Aquatic > Freshwater > Ice > Liftoff microbial mat | place... | reverse complement strand
GGTTCCCAGACAATCAGCAGCGAGCCCTGGGGATCGAAGCCGACCTCGGGAACGTGCGCACCGACATGTTCCCAGAGCGCCCGGGACCGAAGCGCGTGCGCCAGTTCGTCCCCCGGTGCCCGCCCGGAGATCCACACCATGCCGAAGTTGCGCACTGTGGCGGACCTCGCTTCGAGGTCCCGTTCGAGGTGGGTGACCGACCAACCCCGTGCCAGCGCCTGATGGGCGTGCATGGTGCCCAACACCCCGCCGCCGACGATGACGGCGTGCATCACGACAGCTGCGCCCGGAGCTGGTCGGCGGTGGTGGCAGGGAGCTGGCACGTGTAGCTGCGACACACGTAGGCCTGGCCGTCGGTCCGTCCGTCCCACAGCGGACCCGGGATCGGCTCGCCCCAGGCGCGTACGGTCGACGGGTACCAGTCGTAGGTCAGGACGCCGAGCAGGTCCGGCCGGTCGCCCGCGATGACCACCTCGTCGATGCCGTGCACCTCGGCGTCGATTGCCGCGGTGAGGTTGGGGAAGGCCAGCGGGTGTTTGGCGGTCACCTCGCCGAGGAGGCCCATGATCTCGTCGGCCAGGTCCGCCAGGTCGTGCCGGTCGGCCAGTGGTGCAAGTCGCATCAACGCGACGGCGGCGGTGGACTGCGGTGACGGCGTGGCGTTGTCCTGGAGATCGACCGGTCGGGTGAGCAGCGCTGCGGCATCGGTGCCCGTGGTGGCGAACACGTGGCCGGTGGGATCCCAGAACAGTTCGACCAGTGCGTCGGCCACCGACACGGCCTCGGTCAGCCACCGAGCACGGCCGGTCAGTTCGTAGACCCGTGTGAACGCGTCGATCAGACATGCGTGGTCGGCGGCGTACGCCATGTGCTTGGCCCCGACGTCTGGTTGCCAGGACCGGAGCCAGCGCCCATCGGCCCGGCGGAGGTGTTCGCAGAGGAACTCCGCTGCGGTCACGGCGGCCTCGGTCCAGTCGGCCCGGCCGGTGGCAGCTGCGGCTTCGGCCAGGCTGGACAGGAACAGTGCGTTCCACTCGCAGAGCACCTTGTCGTCGAGCCCGGGTCGGGCCCGGAGCTGGCGTGCCGCGAACAACCGTTGACGGAGTTCCTCGACCTCGGGTGATCGTGGGAACCCACCGATCGGCCGGAACAGGATCGATCGACCCTCGAAGTTGCCGGCCTCGGTGACGCCGTAGTGCTCCATGGCGGCTGGTGCGTCGTCACCGAGGACTCCCAGGACCTCCGCCGGCGTCCAGGTCTGGAACCGACCCTCCTCGTTGGTGCCCGGCCGGCCCGGCACGGCAGAGTCGGCGTCCTCGGCGCTGGCGAAGGCACCCGGGGCCACCTGGAGGTCGCGACGCACGCACTCGATGGTCTGCGTGACCACCTCGAGGTAGGAGTCGTTGCGGGTCAACTGCCAGGCGTGCAGGTACGGCCGAATCAACAGGGCGTTGTCGTAGAGCATCTTCTCGAAGTGCGGCACCAGCCACTGGCTGTCGACGCTGTAGCGGGCGAATCCGCCACCGAGGTGGTCGTACATGCCGCCAGCGCACATGGCGTCGAGGCTGTGGAGTGCAGCGGTCATCGCCTCGTGGTCATTCGCTCGACGATGAAGTCGCAGCAGGAAGTCGATGGACATGGACTGAGGGAACTTGGGGGCGCCCCCGAATCCGCCCCACTGGCCGTCGAAGTCGGCGAGCAGAGCGTCCCTGGCCGTAGCGAGGGTGTCGGCGCCGGGAGCGGCGCGGTCGCCGCCCAGTTCGGGTCGGCGGCGAAGGTGTTCGGTGATGCGGTCGGACTGCTCGACGACCTCGTCGTGCTGCTCGGCCCAGGCGTGCGCGATGCCGTGACACAGATCGGCGAAGCCCGGCATCTCGCCACGACCGACTGGCGGAAAGTAGGTGCCGCAGAAGAACGGCTGGGCATCGGGGGTCATGAAGACGGTCATCGGCCATCCGCCGTGACCGGTCATGGCCTGGGTGGCCTCCATGTAGATGGCGTCGACGTCCGGGCGCTCCTCCCGGTCCACCTTCACACAGACGAACCGCTCGTTCATGATCCCGGCCACCGTTTCGTCCTCGAAGCTCTCGTGCGCCATGACGTGACACCAATGGCACGCCGAGTACCCCACGCTGAGCAGCACGGGAACGTCGCGGCGGTGCGCTTCGGCGAATGCCTCGTCGCCCCAGGGCCACCAGTCCACCGGATTGTCGGCGTGCTGGCGCAGGTAGGGACTGGTCTCCTGGTCGAGGCGGTTGGCCATGGCGCCGAAGCTATCGGGCGCTGGTCTGGTCAGGGATGGTCAGATCCGGCCAGGTCAGATCCGGCCAGGTCAGGTCCGGTCCGCTCGAGTCTGCTCGATACTGTCTCGCCATGGATCTACGACTCGATGACAAGGTGGCCCTCGTAACCGGGGCGTCCAAGGGGATCGGCCTGGCCATCGCAACTGCGTATGCGCAAGCGGGGGCATCGGTCCTGCTCAGCTCCCGCAAGATCGAGGCGCTCGAAGCCGCCCGGGATCAGATCCTGAGCGACGGTTCGGTCCCCGCTGACCGGCTGGCGGTGTTCGCGGCCAACGCCGGGGACCTCGATCAGGCCCGAGCCTGTGTCGACGCCACCGTCGAGCGGTTCGGCGGCATCGACGTCCTGGTGAACAACGCGGCGACCAATCCGTACGGCGGGCCGGCGGTCGACATCGATCCGGCCCGGTGGGACAAGACGCTGCAGGTCAACCTGACGGGCCCGCTCTTCTGGACCCAGTTCGCCTGGCATGCGTCCATGAAGCACCGGCCCGGGAGCTCGGTGATCAACATCGCGTCCATCGGTGGGCTCAGCGTGGAGCCGGGGATCGGGAACTACAACGTGACCAAGGCGGCCCTCATCCATCAGACCAGGACCCTGGCCAAGGAACTGGCCCCGACGGTCCGGGTGAACGCCATAGCGCCGGGCCTGGTCAAGACCGACATGGCCCGGGCGCTCTGGGAGGAACACGAGGATCAGGTGGCCGCGCACATCACCATGTCCCGACTCGGGGTGCCCGAGGACATTGCCGCCGCTGCGGTGTTCCTGGCGTCGGACGCCGCCAGCTGGATCTGCGGGCACACGCTGGTGGTCGACGGCGGCATGCTGCTCTGATCGCTGGCGATCTGGTCGGCGACCGTCAGATCTCGCGCCGTCGAAGCTTGCCCAGTGAGGTTCGGGGGAGCACCTCGGCGATCTCCATGGCTCGAGGAGCACAGAAGCGGGGGAGCGAGGCTGCCACCGTTGCCCGCAGAACTGCCAGTTCGGGCGGGTCCTGGCCGGGGCTCGGTACGACGACGGCGGTGACCCGTTGGCCCCACTCCGGATCGGGTCGTCCGACCACGGCCAGGTCCGCTATTCCAGGCAGCTCCCGCAGCGCCGCTTCCACCGATTCGGGCCACACCTTCTCGCCGCCGGTCACGATCACGTCGTCGGCCCGGCCGTGCACGACCAGTCGTCCGCTGTGGAGCGCGCCCAGGTCCCCCGTGCGATACCAGCCCTCTCGGTCGATCGGGATCGTCCCGTCGCGATAGCAGCGCAACAGCGTGGGGGAGCGGAGCAAGATGGCGTCGTCCTCACCGATGCGCACCTCCACCCCCGGCAGCGGAACGCCGTCGTAGACGACGCCGGCACCGGACTCGGTCATCCCGTAGGTGGCGACGGTGTTGGCCGGCCGACGGCGGGGGATGGATGATCCGCCCAGCAGGATGGTGGTGAACAGCGACGGGTCGATGCGACGAAGCGCCGTCGTCACCAGTGACGTGTGGGTGGCCCCGCTCCGGGCGGCGGCCTCGACCGCTGCGGCCTCGAAGCCATCGTGGACCACCAGGCCGCTTCCGGAGGTCCACGCCCGGGTGACGACCGAGAAGCCGCCGATGTGGTGCAGCGGCAGGCAGGCCAGCCACACATCGTCTGCTCCGGCGCCCAGGGCCTCAGCCGAAGCTCGAGCCGCCCAGTCGAGCGATTCGTGGGTGAGCACCACGCCCTTGGGGTTGGCGGTGGTGCCGCTGGTGGCCATCACCAATGCGTCGCCGGTCTCGACCGGTCGACCAGTGGGCAGCACAACTCTGGACCCGTGCCCGTCGTCGATCGCTCCGGGAGCCAGCTCGGCGAGCACCAGCGATCGACGCGCCGGCGGGTCGAGCGGGTCGAGCGGAGCAACGGCGTCGCCGTCATCCCAGATCCGACGCACGGCGTCGAGCCAAGGGGGCCCGGGGGCCGTGTCCAGCGCCACCAGGGTTCGCACCCCCTGAGGTTAGATTCGCCGGGTGAGCACCATCCCACCGTCTCGTCCCATCGGCACGATCACCGACCCGACCCGCAACTCGATCCGACCGGCCCTGACCTGGGAACGGGACTCCGGGCCGTCCGGCCGCGAGTACCACGACATCACGTACGACATCGGCTGGCCCGCGGGAGCCAATGGCGCGATCGCCAAGATCACCATCTGTCGACCCGAGGTCCGTAACGCCTTTCGCCCGCAGACCCTCTTCGAACTTCAGGATGCGTTCAATGCGGCACGTGACGACACACGGGTCGGGGTCATCGTGCTCTGCGGGCAGGGTGACTATGCGTTCTGCTCGGGCGGCGACCAACGGATCCGCGGCAACGACGGCTACATCGGCGACGACGAGGTGGCCCAGCAGGGTGTGGGACGACTCAACGTGCTGGACCTACAGATCCAGATCCGGCGCACCCCGAAGCCGGTCGTCGCCATGGTCGCCGGGTACTCCATCGGCGGCGGGCATGTCCTACAGGTCGTGTGCGACCTGACCATCGCCGCCGACAACGCCATCTTCGGGCAGACCGGTCCGAAGGTGGGCAGCTTCGACGGGGGCTACGGCTCGGGCCTGCTGGCCGCCAACATCGGCCAGAAGCGGGCGCGGGAGATCTGGTTCCTGTGCCGCCAGTACGACAGCACACGGGCGTACGAGATGGGGCTGGTGAATCAGGTGGTCGAACTCGAGGCGCTGGAGGAGGAGACGGTCGCCTGGTGTTCGGAGATGCTGGACATGTCGCCCATGGCGCTGCGCATGGTGAAGGCCTCCATGAACGCGGCCGACGACGGCTTGGCCGGCATCCAACAGCTCGCCGGTGACGCCACCTTGCTCTTCTACCAAACCGAGGAAGCGCAGCACGGCCGGGACTCGTACCAGAACAGGGAGAAGCCGGACTTCTCACGGTTCCCTCGACGTCCGTGAGCGCACCCGCACCAACTGGCTGGCGGATCTGGGTGCTCGGCGCCCGGCCGCGCACGCTCCCGGCCGCCGTGGTGCCGGTGGTGGTGGGCACGGCGTGTGCCTACGAGGGTGGACCGCGACCGGACGTGGTGCGGTTCCTCCTGGCCCTCGTCGTGGCGGTCTCGCTCCAGGTGGCAACCAACTACGCCAACGATTACAGCGACGGCAAGCGGGGAACCGACGACCCCTCTAAGCGTGTCGGCCCACCGCGCCTGGTCGGCAACGGCCTGGCCTCGTCACGAGAGGTCAAGCTGGCCATGCTGGTGGCCTTCGGAGTGGCGGCGGCGGCCGGCATCGAGCTGACGATCCTGGTCGGCCCTGAGCTGTTGCCGGTCGGCGCGGTGTCGGTCCTGGCGGGTTGGTTCTATACGGGGGGTCGGCATCCGTATGGGTACGCCGGCCTGGGCGAAGCCTTCGTGTTCACCTTCTTCGGTCTGGTGGCGACCGTTGGTTCCACGTACGTGCAACTCGAACGGATCACCGGGCTGAGCGTGGCCATGGGCGTCTGTGTGGGGGCACTGGCCACCGCCATCCTGGTGGTGAACAACCTTCGTGACATCCCCGGCGACACGCGTTCGGGCAAGCGGACACTGGCCGTCCGGCTGGGCGATCAGCGCACCCGCCGGCTGTACGTCGGTCTGATGGTGTTCCCCTACCTGGCGTTGCCGCTGATCGCAGGACTGAGTGGTCGACCAGTGGCCAGCCTGGCCTTGGCGTCCATCATCCTGGCGACGCCGAACGTGACCACCGTGTTGCGCGGGGCGACCGGTCAGGGACTCATCCCGGTCCTGGGGGGCACGGGCCGGGCGCAGCTGGCGTTCGGGCTGCTGGTTTCGGTCGGATTGGTGATCATCCCGTGAGCCTCCGCCCATGGAGGTCGGCCCGGACCCCGGTGGCCGCCGACCACCTCGTCGCAATGGTCGTGGCGGTGGTCGTGGCGGTCGTGGCCGGGAGCTGCGCCCGTGATCTGCCCGAGTTGGATCCGGCCTTCTACCGTGACGTCGCTCTGGTGGCGCCGGAGGATCTCAGCAGTCAGGCCCGGGGGGCATTGTTGGACTCACAGGAGACCGGCGGGCCGCCCGAGGGGATCCGGTCCTTTCGGATCAGCTATGCGTCGATCGACGCCCGAGGTCAACCGACGGTGGTCACCGGCTTGGCCTACCGGCCTGACCGACTGCCACCCCGGGGAGGATTCCCGCTGATCGCCTTCGCCCACGGCACCACGGGGATCGCCGATGCCTGCGCGCCGTCCAAGACTCCTTCGGCCGTGGCGCTGATCCAGGACCTCGTCAAGGCGGGCAACGCGGTGGTGGCCACCGACTACGTGGGACTCGGTGGACCGGGGGTCCACCCGTACCTGCACGGGCCCTCGGAGGCCAGCGCGGTGCTGGACTCGATCCCAGCGGCCCGACAACTTCGCCGCCTCCGAGCGGCGGAGTCCGGCGCCATCGTCTGGGGATTCTCCCAGGGCGGACACGCCGCGCTGTTCGCCAGCCAGGCCGCCGATGACCTGGCGCGGGTCGACGTCATCGGCGTGATCGATGCCGCCGGACCGTCGCGTGCGCGATGGCTGACCGACCCCCAGCGTGGTCGTGCTGCAGCCCGCTATGAGTTCACGTTGTTGATGATCGCCAGCTGGAGCACCGAGCTGGGGCTTCCCGCTGCGGCCGTGGCGACCCCTGCGGTGCAGGCGCTCATCCCGCCGCTGATCGACGACGCCGCCGCGACGTGCCCGGACACCAGGGCGTTGGCCGACACGGTGCCACGGGACGCTCGGGTCCAGACGCCGCTGGAGGACGAGGCCCAATGGTCGCTGGCCCTGAACCTGGCGGCCGAGCTGCCACAGGTGGCCAACGCAGTGCCCATCCTCATCCAAGCCGGGACCGACGACGAGATCGTTCCGTTCGCTGAGAGCGTGCATGCCAAAGATGTGCTGTGCGCGGCTGGTGGGCAGGTCGAGCTGAACGCCCTGGAGGGCGGGACGCACATCTCCGCCATCGGCCCTGAGCGACCCTTCGCCTGGATCGAGCTGCTTCGCTCGGGTGCGCCCTTGCCGTCCAGCTGCTGATCGCCGGAATCAGCTCCGTTCCCTGAGGTGCGACACGAACTCCGCCACTGCGGTGGCGAACTCCTCGGGCCGTTCGAGATGCACACTGTGGCCAGCGCCCGGAACCTCGATGAACCGGCCCGATGCCAGTGTGCCGGCCAACTGCCGACCGAGGGCTGCGAACTTGGGATCCAGGCTGCCAGCCATCACCAAGGTCGGGATGGTGATCTCGCCGAGCCGATTCCACAGCGACTCCTGAGCGCCCGTCCCGCAGGATCGCAGGCTGGCTGCCAGCCCGGCCGCGGTGTTGGTCCGGCGCTCGACGCGATGGACGGCGCCTGGAGGCAGGGTGGCGAACATGGGCTGGGCCAGCCATTCCTCGACGAAGGCCGGCACGCCGATGGCTTCGATCCGATCGGCCAGCGAATCATCGCCTCGTTGCCTGGCCGCCCGCTCCTCGGGGTCGGCGAGGCCTGCGGTACCGCTGATGAGCACCAGCCCGGTGAGAGTGCAGGATGGATCGAGGGCGGCGTGCAGTGCCATCCGGGCGCCCAGGGAGTAGCCCACGAGCACGCCCGATCCGGTCTGCTCGGCCAGCGCGGCACCCACTTCGACCGGGCTCATCCGAATGGTGGCCGCCTCCCCGTGACCGGGAAGATCCACGGCGGTCGTGACGAATTTGCGGCCGGGCGAGTCATCGTCTGCCTGGGCCAGCGCCTGTTCGATCAGTCCAGGGCCCGGCCCCCAGCACCTGCGGGTCTGTCCGAACCCGTGGACGAACACCAGTCGCTCCATACATCGAACCGTAGGCTCCGATCATGACGGACGGGCGCGACGACGGTTCGGCGGCCGCCACCTTCTGCGCAACCCTGGTCGATGAGTGGGTGGCCCAGGGGCTCACCGACGCGGTGATCTGCCCCGGGTCGCGGTCCACCCCGATGGCCCTCGCGCTGGCCGACCGGGCCGATCTGGCCGTCCACGTCCAGCTCGACGAACGATCGGCCGCCTTCATGGCGCTCGGCCTCGGGATGGCGTCGGGCCATCCGGCCGTGGTGCTGTGCACGTCGGGCACCGCGGCGGTCGAGTTCCACCCGGCCGTGGTCGAAGCGGACCTGGCGGCTGTCCCGATCCTGGTGGTCACCGCCGATCGGCCACCGGAACTGCAAGGCGTGGGGGCACCACAGACCATCGGCCAGACCAACCTCTACGGCGCGAGTGTCCGCTGGTTCGTGGAGCCCGGTCCGCCGAGCGACGCCCACGCCGACAATTGGCGCCAACTGGCGGCCGACGCCCACGCTGCCACGCTCGGGATGCGCCCGGGGCCGGTCCACCTCAACCTGGCATTCCGCGAGCCGCTCCTCGGCCAGGTCGGCGACGTTCCCGTCCGCCACGACGCAGCGCTGCTCCGGCCGCCCCCGCCCGAGTTGGCCATCCTGGTCGAGCGGCGCGGGGTGCTCGTGGGGTTCGACGGCCGACCCGGTCTCATCGTGGCGGGGGTGCGAGCCGCTGTGAACGATGCCGACGCCGAGGCGATCCTGAATCTGTCCCGTTACATGGACTGGCCGATCCTGGCGGACCCGTCATCGGGTTGTCGGGTCCCTGACCCCATGGTGATCACGGGCAGCGATGCCATCCTGCGCCACTCGGCGATGGGTGAGTTGCTGCGACCGGCGGTCGTGCTCCGGATCGGGGGCCTGCTGGCATCACGGGTCACCAACGAGTGGCTGGCCCGATCCGGCGCCGTCCAGCTGGGCATCGATCGGTACGGCTGTTGCCCGGATCCGGACCGGGTGTTGACGGCGGTCATCCACGCGACGCCGGCCGGAGCGGCGAACGACATCGTCCGTGCCGTCACGGCGGCCCGCGCCCCGAAGACCTCGGTCGACAACGATGTCGCGACCCGAGTTGCCGGGAACTGGCGGGCAGCCGAGGCGGCGGCCCGGGAAGCCATCGACGCAGTCCTGGCCGCCCACCCGGAGTCCGAGCCGGCCATCGTGGCCCGAGCGCTGGCATCGGTCCCGGACGGGGGATCGCTCGTGGTGTCGTCGTCCATGCCCATACGAGACCTGGAGTGGTACTCCCCGCCCCGCCGGGGGGTGCGGGTGTACGCCAACCGTGGGGCCAACGGCATCGACGGGGTGGTGTCCACCGCAGTGGGTGTGGCATTGACCGGAGGGCCGACCACGCTGGTGATCGGGGACCTGGCGTTCCTTCACGACACCAACGGCATGCTCGGCCTGGCTCGCCGGGCCGTCGAGCTCCGGATCGAGGTCATCGACAACGACGGCGGCGGGATCTTCAGCTTCCTGCCCCAGCGGGACCAACTGAGCGACGAACGGTTCGAGCAATTGTTCGGGACCCCCCAGACCGTTGACCTGGCCGCCCTGGCCGACGCCCACGGCGTCGGTGACCTGGTCACGGTCCACCACAGCGATCGGGACGCCAATCGTGACCTGCACGCCGAGCTGAACGCAGCGGTCCTGGCTGTGCTGGGCGATACGTTCCCGGCTGTGCTGGCTGATCCGTTCCCGGTGGGCTGACGACCGCCTCGGGCGAGACTCAGGCCGGTTCGGGGTGGTGACAGGCGAAGGCGTGACCGCTCTCGTCGCCGACGAGCACAGGTTCGTGGGTGGCGCACACCTCGGTCGCCTTCCAGCACCGGGTCCGGAACCGACAGCCCGACGGCGGGTCGATCGGACTCGGCACGTCGCCCACCAGCACGATTCGCCGACGCGCGCGCTCGCGGGTGGGATCCGGCACGGGGACTGCGGACAGCAGCGCCCGGGTGTACGGATGACGGGGAGCGGAGAAGATCTGTTCCTTCGGTCCGATCTCGACCAGTTTGCCCAGGTACATGACGCCGACGCGATGGGCAATGTGTCGCACCACGGACAGATCGTGGGCGATGAACAGGTAGGACAGGCTGCGCTCGCGCTGAAGCTCCATCAACAGGTTCACGATGCCGGCCTGGATGGACACGTCGAGGGCCGACACCGGCTCGTCGAGGATCAACATGGAGGGATCGAGCGCCAAGGCGCGGGCGATCCCGATTCGCTGACGTTGGCCGCCGGAGAACTCGTGCGGGTAACGGCTGGTGTGCTCCGGAGACAGACCGACCGTTTCCATGAGCCGGGCGATCTCGGGACGGGCCGCGGCCGCGTTCATGCCCCGGTGGACCAGGAACGGCTCCCCCACGATCTCGCCGATGCACATTCGGGGGTTCAGGGATGCGTACGGGTCCTGGAACACGATCTGCAGCCGGGCCCGGATCGGTCGCATGTCCCGCTCGCGGAGTCCGGCGATCTCCCGTCCTTCGAAACGGACCGAGCCGGACGTGGCGGGGAGCAGGTTCATCAGGACCCGGCCGAGGGTGGACTTGCCGCAGCCGGACTCACCGACGATCCCGAGCGTCTCGCCCGAGTGGACGGTCAGGTTGATGTTGGAGACCGCCTGGACGTGACCGGTCACCCGTTGCAGGACCCCGGCACGGACGTCGAACTCCTTCACCACGTCCGTGGCGACGAGCAGATCCTGCGGCGGCGGCGGCCGATCCCAGCTCATGCGCGTTCTGCGGTCCTGGTCAGTGACACCTCGGTGGAGTAGTGGCATGCGGCGAAGTGGCCGGGCTCGACCTGGTCGAGTGACGGAACCACCGACTGGCAGTCGCTGGCCGGGTGCATGAACCGGCACCGCGGATGGAACGAACAACCCGCCGGCAGCCGCAGCATGGACGGCGGTTGTCCGCCGATCGGTCGGAGTTCGCCCTGCTCGCCATCGACGGCGGGGACCGAGTCCATGAGTCCAATGGTGTACGGATGTGAGCTCCGATCGAAGACCTGGTCGACCGTGCCGGTCTCGACCGGTCGTCCGGCGTACATGACCATGACCCGGTCGGCGACGCCGGCGATGACGCCCAGGACGTGAGTGATCATCACCACCGACGCCGTGGTCCGAGCTTGGATCGATGCGAACACTTCCAACACCAGGGCCTGCACGGTGACGTCGAGGGAGGTCGTCGGATCGTC
>Ga0105044_10012956_pt1 | contig 11334 bp, 11 predicted proteins | sample MAT01_FD_78092 | JGI IMG/M metagenome (GOLD analysis project Ga0105044, IMG submission 78092) | Freshwater microbial communities from Lake Fryxell liftoff mats and glacier meltwater in Antarctica - MAT-01 | ecosystem: Environmental > Aquatic > Freshwater > Ice > Liftoff microbial mat | place... | reverse complement strand
GATGCCGTGCGCATCATTTCGGTCCGCAACGCCACCGCCGCCGAAAGGCGCCGCTATGCCCAACGCCACGACCGCCCCCGTTAGCCCACTTGCCCGCCTGCGTGCGAAGATGGCGCCCCTGCCCGCGCCGACGGCTGCAGATCGCGCCCGCTGGGCGCGGGCAGCCCGTCGCCGCGCAGTAGTTACCGATGAATCGCCCGATCTGGGTCAGGATGTACCCGGATTGATCCGCTGTGCGGATCCAGATTCGTTCCCGATCCCTGAACGCACGGCACGGTGGTTTCGGGCACATGGCGGCACGCGCACGCTGCTGCGAGCGTTGCGGCAATACATGCGCGAACACGGTGGTGGCGATGCGTCGAGTCACCCCGCCAAGCCAGCCCGCCGCTCAGCATCGCGGTGATCCATGGCGGAACCGCTTGCTCATGTGCCTGCTGTGGCAGTACAGGAAAACCGTACACGGGTTAACCATTATAAATATGCATGTCCTGTATTTACCCTGATCAGTAGCTGACCACGACTAAGGCTGACTCTGCGGAGTTGAGGATTGCCCGTGTGGCACGGACGTGCGTCATTGCCGCCATGGCCACCACTGCCCTTCGCACCGACATGGTCCGCGCCCGCATCGAGCCGGGCCGGAAGCAGCGCGCCGAGGCCATCTTGAGCAGCCTCGGCATCCAGCCGTCGCAGGCGATCAACATGCTGTATGCTCAGATTGAGCTCTTGAAGGCCCTGCCCTTCGAGCCAAGCATCCCCAGCCGCCAGACGCTGGCCGCCATGAGGGACGCGCGGGAAGGCCGGGTGCATAAGGCCCGGAGCGCCTCCGATCTGTTCAAGGACCTTGACCATTGAGTCAAGCTCCGCTCCAGCCGGCCTATACCCGTCAGTTCAAGAAGGATTAGAACCGCTGCCGGAAAACTCATCTGCCGATGAGTGAACTGCGCGATGTCATGGATAAGCTCATCAAGCGCGAGTTGCTGGAACCGAAGCACAAGGACCATCAGCTTGGCGGCAACAACATGGACTTCCGTGAATGCCATGTCCGGTGTAAATCTTTGTCCTGGCTCTGGTCGAACTCACCGGCCACCGGGGCGGCATAGCGCCAGATCACCGCTGGTCAGACAGTCAAACCGGCAGCGGCAACGGCCCTGGGCAGCGCCGCCGGCCCCAGCACCGAGCGAACCAAGGCGTTGACGGTGATGCCCAGCGCTTTGGCTTTGGCCTGGAGTGACTTCCACTCCTCGGCTGTCATTTTGATCGAATGGACTGTCAGGCGCTCCCGCTTTTCGCCCGTGCGGGGTCGGCCTGGGGCGTGTTGCAGGGGCAGTTCTTCCCAGCGCTTGTCGGCGGAATAGCGCCGGTCCAGGCGCTTGGCGAGGCGCTGGTATTCGGCGACAGGCATATCGGAGATGCGCTTCATGGTGTGTTCCCGCGCAATCCACGGCGGGTAATGGGGAAGCCGGTGATAGGTATGACTGTCAGTGGAATGATCGAGTCGCCATCGACACTGTAGGCGATGCGGAAGAGCCGCCCGCGTGCTCGACCCTCGGCGACCAGCACCGAGGCATCGTCTTTGTCTGGGGTGGGAGTGTTGGCGTGATGGAAGACCACCTCCCAGGTGTCAGGCGTCATGCCGTGGGCCCGGATATGGTCGATGTTTGACCCTGGCCGGGCATCCCACAGGAAGTGCACGCTCGTCACGCTGAATATGGTACTACCATTTTTCATACGGGCAACACCCACTGTCCCACGTTCAGCGTCGCGCTCCCGCTGGTCCGGCCTCCGGCTGTCGTCGCCCCCAGGGGGCGCCAAGTTCCGGACCAAGGCTCAACGCCACTCCCAACCCAGGTCGCCATCCCAGCAACCCAATGCGTCCACCGCCGAAACCTGGCGCAGCGGCACTGCGGCCGGGGTATCGGCAGGATACCAGCGCGCGGAGCCATCGCCTAGCAGTGCCAGCACGCGGCCATCTGGTACTGGCAGCAACACCATGCCGCGGGCCGGCAGCTGCCAGGTGCGCTCGCCGGTGGCACTGCTGAGGGTCAGGCGGTCGTTGATCCCTGGCGGCCAGCACAGGGCCAGGCCGTGGCTGTTGCTTAGCACCACCACCTGTCCGGGATTGGGTTCGGTCGCGGCCACGGTGAGTTGCGGTCCGGTGCCATCGCTCAGGGCGCTGGCGGTGACCAGGCCGCCGCCTTCGACCACCACCACCTGATCATTGGCCACCGACCAGGCGCGGCCGGGTGAGCGGTAGGCGCTGGGTGCGGCCCAGCGGCGACGCCAGACCTCGCCGGTGGTGCTGCTGGCGGTCACCGTGGTCCAGGCGGGATCCGTGGTCAGGTGCAGGGCCAGCGGGCCAACCTGCCAGCCGCCATCGCTGCGCCGCACGGGTTTTGGCGGGGCGGGGCGGGTGCTGGGTGTCAGCTGGTCGCCCCGGGAAATCTGCGGACGGCTCAGCCAACGGCCCAGGGCGACGCGATGATCCCAGGCGTCGGGCGGCAGGCTGGCCTGGGCGAGTCCCAGCGGCACCACCAGCTCGGGCGGCAGCGCGGCGAGCTGAGCGCGGGCGGCGGCGTGACCACCGGCCAGGGCCAGCCACCACACCAGGCCGCGCTCCTGGTCGGTGCTAGCCAGGACCAGCATGGCGGTGGCGGCCGTGGCTGCGTGCGCCGGTCCCAGACGCAGGTGGGCGCGCAGGGCGAGGGCCTGGGCGGTGGCGCTGGTCGCGGGCAGGTTCAGCACGTCGGCCGGGCGATCGAGCGCCAGCAGCAGCCGCATGCGGGCTTCGCCGCTGCTCGTGGCCAGCTGACTGGCGGCGTCGGTGAGTCGCCACGCGCGGCCATCGGGCGCCGCGACGGTGAGCCCGCTGCTGTCGCGGGCCAACGCCCAGCCTGGTCCGACCGGCAAACCGTGTTCGACCCGGGCCACTACCGCGCCGTCCTCGACCAATTGCACCCGCGTGGCGCCCAGCCACAGGCTGCGTCGTCCGGTGGCCAGCGGCGCGGCCACCGGGGCTTCGTCCAAGAGCAGCTGCTCTACCGTGCCCGCGCGCAATTCCAGGCGCCAGGCCCGGACCCCGTCGGCGGCGAACAGGGCGCCAGCGGCCACGCCTAACAGATGCAGGCTGGCCGGCATGGGTGGCAGCGCGCGCACCTGACCAAGCCGGTTCAGGGTGCGCAGGCCATCGTCGTCTCGGACCACGGCCGCACTGGCGCCGGTCAGTACCGTCGCGGAGCGGGCCACCGCGTATTGCCAGCGGACCCGTCCCCAGGGGTCGAGGGCCAGCAGCCAGCCCGGTCGCCGGGACCAGCCGTCATGGTCGGCGGTGGCCGCGCGGGCAGTGGTCGGCAGGGGCAGACCCGGCGGGGCCAGACCCTCGCCCGCGCTGGGCCCATCGCCCAGACCCAGCAGAGCGGTCGCCACCGCCGGCCGGGGATCGCTGGCGGGGATGCCCGCGACGGCGGCCAGATCAAGAAAGGCCAACGGTTCGCCATGATCGAAGGCGCGATCCAACCAGCGGCGTAGGGCGAGCTGCGCCGTCGGCGCGGGCAGAAAATCCAGGCCGATGGCGGGATCGCTGCCCGGTGAGGCCAGCTTGAAGCGTCGGTTCAGGGCTGCATCGATGCGCACGCGGTCCGCCGGGCCCAGACCCATGACCGCCTGGGGCAGCAGCCAGGTCCAACGGCGGAACAGATTGGTATCATCTACCGGATCCCGCAGGGCAGGCGGCGCGGTGAACGCCGTGGCCGGCAGCGCCGTGAAGGGGCCGGCGTCGCCTCGCACCAGGCCTTGCAGCGCGGCCGCCACGGCCTGCACGGCTGCGCCGGCGGTGGGCAGGGGGTCGGGCCCCTCGCCGGCGAAGACGGTGCCCAGCAGCAGTGCAAGCAGCAGACGCATGCCCAACCGTCGCCAGGGCCAGCCGTGCGTCCAGCGCTGGACACCATGGATCCTGGCGGACGCTGCGCGGCATGACTCCCGCCGAGCTGTTCGCCGATCACGGCCAGAAGCCACGCAACATCGGCAAGCTGCTCAACGCCACCGCGGTGGGCGATGTCGGCTCGATCGTGGTGGGCGATGCGCTGCGCTTCTACATCCAGGTGGTGGAGGAGCGCATCACGGCGGCGCGTTTCCAGGTCTTCAATGCCGCCGCCGAGGTCGCCGCCGCGTCGGTGCTGACCGAGCTGGCCGTCGGGCGCAGCCTGGACGAGGCCATGCAGCTGGGTCCGGCGGACCTCAGCCAGCACCTGGGCGGGCTGTCCGGCGACGTGCTGCCAGCCCAGCCCTGGGGCCTGGCCGGTCTGCGCGCCGCCATCGCGGTCTATCGTGGCGAGGACCAACCGGCTGATGACGAGCTGGAGCCCATCCTGTGCCGCTGCTTTGGCATCCCTGAACAGGCGGTGAAGGAATCCATCGCGGTGATGGGCCTCAAAAGCGTGGAGGACATCGTCGCCCACACCGGCGCCGGATCGGGCTGCGGCACCTGCCGCGCCGATATGCCGCGCCTGTTGGACGAAGCCGCCGGAACGCCACCACCGGCCCCGCCTTCCGCGCCCAAGGCGAAACCCATCGCGGGCCGCATCGCCACCCTGCGTCACGTGCAGGCCGTCTATGACGACCGGATCGCGGCGGGCTTGTCGGCCCAGGGCACTGGGCTGATGCTGTGGGATTTCGAGGCCGGGCAGGTGCTGATCAAGGCCGCTCCGGGCACCGATCTGGCGCAGCCCGCGGTGCGCGCGGCCATCGCCGCCTTCGAGGCCGCCCTCAAGGTCGAGGTCCCCGGCGTCAGCGGTGTGCGCCTAGCCTAAACCGGCACCATCCCGGCGCATCGACAGCGCTGCGGGGCCTAGCGGATCGTTCACACAGAGCGCGGCCCGCCAGGGCCGCTGTGGTCTGTGGTCGGTCGGTGTCAGCCTGTGGTCTTAGCATGACAGCCACGGGCCTGGAAGCCCGCGGTCCGGGTGGACGTCCCCACGAAGCACAGCAGTTCGGGTGGGCTGTCCCCACAGAGCGCGGGCCTCCAGGCCCGCAGTTGTCTGTCGTCGCTCAGCCCCGATCTAAAATCGCCAACAACGTCTCCACATCCGCTTCGCTCACCCCCGGCAGGCTGCGGGCTTCGCCCAGGGTGCGCGGGCGGTGGCGGCCCAGGCGGAGGCGGCCTTCAAAGCTGAGGCAGGTCAGGGCCGCGTAGTCCAGCTCGGCCGGCAAGGGCAGCTCGCGCAGGCGGGTGAGCTTGGCGATGACGGTCTGCTGCCGTTCCAGGTAGCCGTGATAGCGCAGTTCGATCCACGCTTGTTCGGCCACCACTGCGCTGGCCGTGGCCAGGGCTGGCACCTGGGCGGTGGTGGCGGCCAGATCCATGGCCTCGCCGGCGATGTGCCGGGCCACGGTCGGCGGGACGTTGGCCACGATCGCGGCGATGGCAGCGGCCTTGGTGGCCACGGCGTCGGCGCGCGCGGCGTCGATCAGACCGGCACGCTGGCCCAGGGCGGCCAGGCGGCGGTCGGCATTGTCGGCGCGCAGGTGCAGACGGTGCTCGGCCCGCGAGGTGAACATGCGGTAGGGCTCTTCCGGGCAGCGCGTCACTAGGTCGTCGGCCAGCACGCCCAGGTAGGCGTCGGCGCGGGAGAGCACCAGAGGATCCCGCCCGGCCAGGGTCAGCGCGGCATTCGCGCCGGCCAAAAGGCCCTGGCCCGCCGCTTCTTCATAGCCCGAAGTACCGTTGATCTGCCCCGCCAGGTACAGGCCTGGCACGGCCACAGCGGCGAAGGTGTGATCGATCTGCTCGGGCGCGACCACGTCGTACTCGACCGCATAGCCCCAGCGCAGCACATGGGCGTCGGCCAGGGCCGGGATCGCCGCCAGCACCTGGGCCTGGATGTCGAGGGGCAGGGAGGTGCTCAGCCCGTTGACGTAGACCTCGCGGGTGCGACGACCTTCCGGCTCCAGAAAAATGTGGTGCTGGTTGCGATCGGCGAAGCGCTTGACCTTGTCCTCGATCGAGGGGCAGTAGCGCGGCCCGATCGAGCTGATCTGGCCGTTGTACATCGGCGCACGGTCGAGGTTGGCGAGGATCACCGCATGGGCCGCCGGCGTCGTCCAGGTGCTGTGGCAGGGGATCTGCGGAGTGGTGATGGCCGTAGTGAGAAAACTGAAGCACGGGGCCGGCTCATCGCCCGGTTGCAGCTCGCACTGCTCCCAGTGAATGGAGTCCGCATGCACCCGGCAGGGGGTGCCGGTCTTGTGGCGAGTCAGGCGCAGACCCACCGCCAGCAGGCTAGCCGACAGGCCCGCCGCGGCCGCATCGCCCATGCGCCCCCCAGTGGTCTTGGTCTCGCCCTGGTGCATCAAGCCCTGCAAAAAAGTTCCCGTGGTCACTACCACCCGGGGCGCAGTCAGCAGGCGGCCATCGCGCAGCCGCAGCCCGCTGATCGCACCGTCGGCCGTGACCAGCTCCCACGCTTCTCCCTGAACCAGGAAGAGATTCGGCGTCCGTTCGAGCTCTTCACGGATCCATAGACTGTAGTCCGCCTTGTCGCACTGCGCCCGGGGGCTCCACAGGGCCGGCCCCTTGCTGCGATTCAGCAGGCGGAACTGGATGCCGGTGGCATCCGTGGCCCGCCCCATCAGCCCGCCCAAGGCGTCGACCTCGCGCGCCAGCTGGCCCTTAGCCACGCCGCCCACCGAGGGATTGCAGCTCATCTTGCCGATGGTGTCCAGATTCCCGGTCACCAAGGCCGTGCGTGCACCTACGCGCGCCGCCGCCGCAGCGGCTTCGCTGCCGGCGTGACCGCCGCCGATGACGATGACGTCGTAGAAGTCCTTGGGCATGGCGGGCGGAGGATAGGGGGGCGGGGGAGCTAACAATCGTTGGGACAGCCGTCGCGGGGTCGCGGGGTCGCGGGGTCATGGGGTCACGGGGTCGCGGAGTCGCGGAGTCGCGGGGTCGATACAGGTCTGTGGTACTGACAGGACGATCTAGCTGTCTAAGGCGCTCCGACCCCGCGACCCCGCGACGGCTGTCCCGCTACTGCTTCCCCAGCCATAGCCCCGGTTTGATCTGTGTGTCGCCTTTGGCGGTCAAGCGTTCGCGCCAACGCTCTTCCGTCGCCTCATCCCGCAGGGCGATGAGGTTCACCGGCTTGCCGTCTTGCCGCAGGGAAATTTCGAGGAGATCGCGGGCGGCCAGGACCTCGACCGGTTCCAACGTGAGGATGTAGGCGGGCAGGTCGGGCCAGCGTATCTGGCCCGGGGTCAGCGTCAGGGCCTCGGTCGGGCTCAGTTCCTTGTCGAGCTGGCGCATGAACGAGCGGCTGGCGGTGATCAACTCGTCCTGGGCCGGGGGCAGGGCGATCGCGGTGGGCAGATGCTCGCCGCCGCGAATGGCCAGATGGACCTGCCAGACCAGCAGGATGAAGCCCATCCACACGGCCAGGAGAATCCAGATCCAGGTGATGGCGCGCCAACGCGGGAGGGGCATGGCAGAGCGTGGCTCATGATCGCGCCGCTGTCCACTGTCTGGCCGCCCAGGGATTGCCCCCGCCGGGCTCGGCCGTAAGCCCTGCACGTTCCTTTTGGAGCCCCCATGGACGCCCGCACCACCACCGTCATCGCCCTCTTCCGCCGGACCTTCGGCGGCGCGCCTCAGCAGGGCGTGCGTGCCCCCGGGCGGGTGAACCTGATCGGCGAACATACCGACTACAACGACGGCTTCTGCCTGCCCATGGCCATCCAGCGGGATGTGCTCATCGCCCTGGCCAAGCGGGCCGACCAGACGGTGCGCGTGGTGTCCGCTGAGCAGGACGGCGTGGTCGAGTTCACCATCTCGGCCGACATTCCCAAGGCGACGCTGCCGGCCCAGCGCTGGGCCGACTACGTGAAGGGCTGCGCCCAGATCTTGGTACAGGCCGGCGTCCGCTTGGTGGGCTGTGATCTGGCTTTGACCGGCGACGTGCCCCTGGGTTCGGGTCTGAGTAGTTCAGCGGCCCTTGAGGTCGCCACCATGCACGCGCTGCTGACCGCCGCCGGCGTCACCAAGTCCGGCGCCGAGATCGCCACCCTGGCGCAGCGGGCCGAGAACCGCTATGTCGGCACCAACTGCGGCATTCTCGATCAGCTCAGCAGCGCCTGCGCGACGGCGGGCCAAGCCATGCTGATGGACTGCCGCACCTTGGCCCTGACCCCCGCGCCCCTGCCCGCCGGGGTCAGCGTGGTCATCGCCGACACCGGCAAACGCCGTGGCTTGGTGGATTCCGCTTACAACGAACGTCGCGCCCAATGCGAGGCCGGGGCCAAGGCCATGGGCGTGTCGCACCTGCGGGACGTGACCATGCACGGACTGTGGCAGGCGGCCCAGGCCGGCCGCTTGGACGCCGCCGCGCGTCGCCGCTGCGAGCACGTGGTGGCGGAAAACGGGCGCACCCAGGCGGCCTTTGCCGTACTGCGCGCCGGTGATGCGGTGGCCTTTGGGCAGCTCATGGATCAGAGCCATGCGGATCTGCGCGACCGCTTTGAGGTCACTTGCGCGGAACTCGATGGCATGGTTGCCATCGCCCGCACCCTGCCGGGCTGCCTGGGCAGTCGCATGACCGGTGCGGGTTTTGGCGGCTGCACCGTCAGCCTGGTGCAGGACGCCCAGGTCGACGCCTTTGTGCGCGACCTCACGGCCCAGTATCGCGCCGCCTTCCCGGCCATGACGCCCGCTGTCTACGTGACCAACGCCGCCGCCGGCGCCGGCCCCTTGGCGCTGAGCTGATGGCGGGCGCCCCCTGGTTTGCCGAGGGACTGCAGTTCACCTGCACCCAGTGCGGAAAATGTTGTACGGGCGAGGCAGGCTTCACCTGGGTCTCCGACGCCGAGGTTTTGGCCTTGGCCGAACGCTTTGGCCTGGACGAGGCGGCCTTCCGCCGCAAGTACACCCGCACGGTCCACCGCGATGGCGTGCGGGAGACCTCGCTGACCGAGGCGCGCAGCGGCGACTGCGTGTTCTGGGACCGCAAGAAGGGTTGCACGGTCTATGACCTGCGTCCCTTGCAGTGCCGCACCTGGCCGTTCTGGCGCTCCAATCTGGTCAGCGCCGAGCACTGGGCCGATGCCGCTCTGGACTGCCCGGGCATGAACCACGGTGCGCACCATGACGCCGGCGAGATCGCCGCCACGGCGGCGGACGATGGATTGCCTGTCTGAGTTTCGAGTTTCGAGTTTCGAGGTTGGGCAGCATCTCTCGCTATTGCTCGGCTGTTCCTGGGAGCGCCGAGTTGTACTCGGCCCGGGGGGCTTGGAGGTTGGCACGTCGCTCAACAGCATTGCCACGGGCCGAGTACAACTCGGCGCTCCCGGGCTGCGTGCAACTTGGCGCTCCCAGGATGCGCCGAATCACTGGGGGCAACGGTGTTCAACCTCAAAAATCGACACTCGAAACTGACAGAGGGTAGCAAACCGGAGGGTGCCTGTAGATTCGCACCATGGTCGATGCTGATGACGTGCTGGTGATTGCGGCGAAAGGGGGCGACCGTGAGGCCTGGGGCGAGTTGGTCCGTCGTCATGCGGCGCCGCTGGCGGCGTATCTGGGCGCTCGACTGCGCCGGGTCGAGGTGATCGACAAACTGGTGGGCGACGTGGTGGTCAACGGCTGGTTGACCCTGGGTAGCCTGGCACCTGGCGAAGAGGTGGGGGCCTGGTTCCGCCGCCAGGGGGCCGGTCTGGCCAAGCGTTGGCGGCAAGAGCACCCCGATGACCAGCTCGATGTGGGCTTGCCGCCCGCGCGGCTGCCCGCCGGGGCCAGCCTCGCCGACGACCTGCGTCGCCTGGATGCGGCCATTGCCACCCTGGATGACCAGGAGCGCATGGCCATCGAGCAGCGCTGGCGTGGCCGTCAGGATCTGGCCGGTGTAGCCCGCATCATGCGCGTCAGCGAAGAGCAGGTGCGCGTCCTGCTCGATCGCGCGCTGACCAAGTTGGGAGCGCAGGTGTGACGTGCGCCCGGCGCGCTGGTCCGGCAGCGCTGGTGCTGCTCATCAGTGCCCTGCTTCCAGCTCAAGATGATCCCTTGGTTGCCGCAGCCGCTGAAGCCCTCGCCGGCCGCCGCCTGCCTGAGGCCTTGGCGCTGCTCGATGGCAATCCTGCCACGGCCCAGCCCGGGCTGGCGCGCCTGCTGCTTGCCCAGACCAGGCTCGCCGCCGGAGCGGCCGCCACCGCTGCGGCCGTGATCGGCCCCGTCACGCAGCTCGACCGCTGGCCGGCGGCCCAGCGCGGGGCCGCGGGCACGGTGCTGGTGGATGCTGCGCTGGCTCAACACCTCGACGCGCCGGCCTTGCTGCTGATGCTGCGTCAGGTGCTGGACTGCACGCCCCTGCCCCAGCGCGATCGGCTGCTGCTGGTGTATGCCGCCACCGCCCGGGACAGCGGGGACCGGGCCAACGCTCGCCAGGCCTTGCAGGCCGTCTGGGACGGCTGGCCGCGCTCGCCCCACCGCCCCGCGGCTGGCTTGGCCCTGGCCGCGGAACTGCCTGCGGACGCCTCGCTGGCCGTGCGTGAGATCCTGATCACGGTCCGGCAATTGCCCCATGCTACCCCGGCCCAGCGCGGTGCCGCGGCCGGTGCTTTGTGCGCGCTGCTGCTGGCGGATCGCCCCGGCGAGGCCCTGGTGGTGGCCAGCCGCGCTCAGGCCGAGCCGCAGGCGCCGCCAGAACTGGCCCGCTGGCGCGCCCTGGCCCTGGCCGCCCTTGATCCGCGCGCAGGACTGGCGGCCCTTGATGCCCTGCCAGAAAACGAGCGGGCGGCGCCGCAGGTGATCAACGCCCGGGACGCCGCCTTGCAGGCCGCCGCCCGTGGCGGTTCGATCCCGGTGGCGCAGCTGGTGGCCCGGGCCCAGGCCTTGGCCGACCTTGGTCAGGTCGAGCAGGCCCGCGCGCTGTTGGATGGACCAGCCCATGAGGACGGCACGGCCTTGGCGGTGTTGGTCCGGCTGCCGGGGGTGGATCCCGTCGCCGCCCTGGCTCGTCCCGCCGCCCGCCAGCCCCTGGCGGCGGTGGCCCTGGCCGCAGTTTTGGCCGACACCGACCCGATCCGCGCCTGGCAGGCCCTGGCCCCAGCCCTGGTGCCTGGCGCGTTGCCCCCGGTCCAAGCCTGGGATTGGCAGCGCCGCCTGGACCCCGATGCCGCGGGGCGCGCCGCGGCCGCCACCGCGCTGTTGGCCTTGGATGTACCTGGCCCCGCCACCGGCACGGCCTGGGCCGATGAAGCCCGCCGTCGTGAACGGGCGGGCAGTCCCGTGGGCGATGCCTGGGCCCGGGCTGCCCGCGCGCTGCCTGACGATCACCCGTGGCAGGCGGAATG
>Ga0105044_10012953_pt1 | contig 11334 bp, 9 predicted proteins | sample MAT01_FD_78092 | JGI IMG/M metagenome (GOLD analysis project Ga0105044, IMG submission 78092) | Freshwater microbial communities from Lake Fryxell liftoff mats and glacier meltwater in Antarctica - MAT-01 | ecosystem: Environmental > Aquatic > Freshwater > Ice > Liftoff microbial mat | place... | reverse complement strand
TTGAGTGAACAATCGTTGGTAAGAGTTTTAAGTTGGAATTTGCAAACAGAAATGCCAGCGTAATGAACGCGCTGGCATTTTGCATTTTGCGATAATGTTTATCGTAATTTCGCCTACGTGGTGCCCAGCTTTTTATGGAATCCTTCTCTATTGCCGTCCGCCCGCGGCCTCGGTTCTAGTTTAGAATCGGCGCATGCGATTTATCGGAAAATTATTGGGTGCCTTAGCGGGCCTGCGTTTTGGCATGCCCGGTATTGCGGCGGGCATGGCGGTTGGGCAACTGTTTGATTCTGGCGCGCTGCGGGCGCAGTTTAGTTTTGGCTCGAAGGTGATGAGCCGCACTTTATTTCAACTTACCGGCCACATTGCGCGTGCAGATGGGCAGGTATCGCAGCGCGAAGTGGCGCTTGCCGAGCAGCTGTTTGATCAGTTTGGCTTGGAGGGTAGGGCGCGTAGCGACGCGGTTGCGCACTTTAACGCCGGGCGCTTGGATAGCTTTGAGCCTGAGCCGGTGTTGGCAAAATTCGTCGCTCAGTTTGGTTTGCGCTCGGCGCAAGCGGAGCAAATGTTGGCGGCGCTGATTGCGATTGCCTACGCTGACGGCGGTATGCTGGGCAATGAACGTGCGGCACTCAAAGCCATCGCCGTGGCGCTCGGCTTTCGCGAAGATGAATTCGTGCGTGAACTGGAGCGCTTTGCGCCCGCGCCGCCTGCCTCCGAGGCTACGCAAGACAGTATTGAGGAAAGCTATGCGGTGCTAGGCTTGCCCTCAGGTGCCGATGCTGCTGCGGTCAAGCTCGCGTATCGCAAGCTGATCAGCCAATATCACCCGGATAAGCTTGAAGGTGCTGGCATTCGTGGTGATGCGCTGAAAGGCGCGCAAGCAAAAGCAAAGGCCGTGCGCTCGGCGTATGAGCGCCTCATCGCACAGTTAAAAATGACGCAGACTTGAAATCGCCGTTAAGCGCGCCAAACCTAATGTTAGTCACCTAGTTTTATATTTTCCATTTTCCATTCTTAATTCTTAATTCTGTATACGGCTGCACTTATGAACCCAATCATTGCCCCCTCGATACTTTCCGCCGATTTTGCGCGCTTAGGCGCAGATGTCGACGCTGTACTCAAAGCTGGAGCCGATTGGGTGCACTTTGATGTTATGGACAATCACTACGTGCCCAATTTGACCATTGGCCCATTGGTGTGCGATGCGCTGCGTAACTATGGCATTAACGCACCAATTGACGTGCATCTGATGGTGCAACCCGTTGATCGGCTAATTCCAGATTTTGTTAAAGCCGGTGCCAGCCTAATCTCGTTTCATCCGGAAGCCACGAACCACGTGCACCGCACTATCGGCCTGATTAAAGATCTGGGCTGTCAAGCCGGGCTGGTGTTGAACCCGGCGACGCCACTGTCGGTGTTGGATTTTGTTTTGGAAGATTTAGATTTGGTGTTGGTGATGAGCGTCAATCCTGGTTTTGGTGGGCAGAAATTTATTCCTTCTGCACTGACAAAGCTGGCACAAGTGCGCCAACGCATTACGCAATCAGGTAAATCCATTCGCTTAGAAATAGATGGCGGCGTAAAAGTAGACAACATCCAAGCGATTGCCAAGGCCGGTGCAGACGCGTTTGTTTCGGGCTCCGCTATTTTTTCGAGTAAAGATTACGCGGCAACGATTAGCGAACTGCGGGCGCAAATTGCCGCTGGACAGGCTTCAGGAGTCAAATCATGATTCAGTTGGATGCAGCGGCATTAAGTTATTTCCAAAAACTACTGGCGCAGCAAGAAATTGCCGGTTTGGGCGTGCGCATGCGCGCGCACGCGCCGGGCACTGCTAATGCCGACTGCAAGCTGGAATTTTGCGAGCCTGAAGAAGTGACTGAGACGGACTTTGTCATCGAATGCGAAGGCTTCAGCATTTTCGTCGATGCGCTCAGCGCGCCGTTTTTAGATGCCACGGAAGTCAGTTATTTGGCAGATGCTGCGGGTGGGCAGCTGACCATCAAAGCGCCAAAATTGAAGGCAAAAGTTCCAGGCGTGGATGCCAGCGTCATTGAGCGTGTGCAGTACATTTTGGATTCTGAAATCAACCCCAGCGTCGCCAGCCACGGCGGACGCGTCAGCTTATTAGAGCTAACGGCTGAAAATGCGGTGGTGCTGCAATTCGGCGGCGGTTGCCAGGGTTGTGGCATGAAAGATGTCACGCTTAAGCAAGGCATTGAGAAAACGCTACTTGCGCGCGTACCCGAAATTACCGCCGTGATCGATGCCACCAACCACGAAGCGGGTGCAAACCCGTATTACGTGGCGCCAAAGTAGTATTGCCCGTGACTCAAATCGATGATCCAAGCGACGACCCAAATATCGATCAGCAAGCGTTTGAGCGGCTCAGCCGCGTGCGCATCGTGCTGGTTGGCACCACGCTAACCCGCAATATCGGTGCCGCTGCGCGCGCGATGAAAGTCATGGGCCTGCGCCGCCTGTATTTGGTCAAGCCTAAAAATCTGCCCGATGAAGACGCATTTGCTTTGGCCGCAGGTGCGGATGACGTGTTGCAGCAGGCGGTCATTTGCGACGATTTAGCGAGCGCGATTGGCGATTGCACGCTAGTCTTTGGCACCAGTGCGCGCCGACGTGACATTGTGATCACCGAATTTTCGCCTGCGGCAGCGGCGCGGCAAGCGCTGGCAATGGCCGCAGCTAGCGAAGTGGCGCTCGTGTTTGGCTCGGAGCGCACAGGCCTGGATAATCGTGAGCTGAGCCTATGCCAAGGCCGCGTCCAAATTCCAACCGACCCGGATTACAGTTCGCTCAATTTGGCCTCGGCAGTGCAGCTAATCGCCTATGAAATACGCCTTGCCGCCTTGGTAGTCGCTAACGAAAGCGGCCAAGCGCATACGCACGATCACAACCGTGACGTGGCCCCGATTACCCAAGATATACACGTGCCTGCACCGGCGATTGAGTTTGACCGGCTGATGCAGCACTACAGTGAATTCTTAAAGGAGATCAATTTCTACAGCACCAAAAACCCCGAAAAATTGCTGACGCGCTTGCGTCGCATTTTTCAGCGCGCCGCCCCCGATCAGCGCGAAATTCAAATCTTGCGTGGGATTTTGAGTGAGGCGCAGTCGGCGTTGGGGCGTAGGTAGTCGGCCAAAAATTACCGAACAAAACCCGTTGCCCTGTGCCTGTCGAAGGGTCAACCTCGAGGCTAGGGCTTCGAAAGACTTCAGCTCAACGGGCAACGATTCGGATTGCCCCATTCCTATTGTAAATAAACTATCGTCTTTCATGTGCAGCAAAAGTGGCCCTAGTTTTGACTGAATCTATAGGTGCTGCCCGAAATAGTATCTGTGCCTCAACCCAAAAGCTCTTGCAGCCGCGCATTGAGCCAATCAAAGCCAATACGCTCTTGCTCCAAGCGCAGCCCAACGCCGATGCGGTCATCGCGCAGATCAATATAGAGCGATCTTTCCTCAGGTGTCAGCCTACGCAGCTCAGTCAACAGCGGCTGCGCCTCGCTGCCCCAGAATTGACTGTGCGCCGTTAGCGTCTGTCGATCCATCAAAAACGAATGCACGTGCGCGAAGTGGCTGCGTAATTGATCCAGAATGCCGAATCCGTGCGTATCAATATCGCCCCAATAGTGGATTTTGCAGCGCTGCAACCACTGGCTGCGCGCCAGTGCATCCCAGCCATAGCCGGCGCCAAAAATGACGATGGCGCCTGGAACGTTTGGGAACGCTAGGAAGTTAATTTCATTCTCGGTGATGAAGACGCGGCCGACGCTAAGCTCCAATTGGCTGAAGCTATCGCTATCCAGGGTCAGATCCGCGCCGATCAGGCAGAGCTGAGAGGTCAATCCTGGATCCAGCGCACGCATGCGAATGCGGTTTGGCTTTTCCCGAAAACCATAGCGCGCTGCGAATTGACTGACACCGGTTTTGTTGGTGTCCACCGCCTCGGCCGGTAGCGCCAAATCGAATAATTCGGCCAGCACGCCGCGATGCGCTTCAATGAATTTGCTGTGCAGGCCGGGCAAGTCCAATTGCCGCAAGTAAAGGCCAGGACGCGGCTGTGCCATGAGTCTGGCGACGACGGCCAACAGCAGTGGCCATTCGGCGTAGAGTTCTAGCGCCTGCAGCGGACGTTTTTCCAGCCAAGGCAATAAGCACGGCTGCGTTTGCCGCGCGCTGGCGACGAGGCTGGAAAAGCGCTGCCATGCTAGAGATTTGCCCAGCCATTTCAAAGCATCCTCTAGCGTATCAACCCAGGCGCGCACGGGTATGGTTTGCGTGCCTTGCACGCGATGACGAAGCTCGCGCCATTCCAGGCGCACCGAAGTCAATGCCGCCAACTCAGCGGCCCAAGCGCGAACGGCATCAAAGCGATCTGTGATGTCAGAAGAGCTGGGGCTTTTTAGCGTCAGGCGCAGCGGAAAGCGCGTTTCGCCCGTGACGGCATCGCGCAGCAATTCACCCCGCTGCCACAGACGTGTCAGCTGCGCTTTTAGCTGCTCTGGGCCGGTCCAACTCACGGCGTAATCACAGGGTTCGCCGGTGCAGAAAGCGCCCCTTTCTGCGCGCGATATTCCTCAATGGATAGATTGCGCAACTTCGATGCGCGGCCGCCTTCGTTGTGCACAAAGCCGACGCTGGCGACATAGGGTTCGATAATGTGGATCTTTTGCAGCGGTGTGACGATCAGCAGCTGTAAATTGAGCTGGCGGAATAAGCGCAGGCCATACTGGGCGGACTCGTCTGAGCCGCGCCCAAAAGCTTCGTCGATCACCACGAACCTAAACGAGCGGGAGCGCACCGCGCCCCACTCCAGGCCAAACTGATAGGCCAAACTGGCGGCCAAAATGGTGTAGGCCAACTTTTCCTTCTGGCCGCCGGATTTGCCGCCGGAATCTGAGTAGTGCTCATGCTCGCTCTGATCCGCGCGCCAACGTTCGCTTGCCGCGAACAGAAACCAGTTGCGCACATCGGTGACTTTTGCGGTCCAGCGGCGATCGTGCTCGGAAAGCCCGTCGCGCGCACGGAAGCGATCAATAATCGCTTTGACCTGCAAAAACTTCGCTTCGGAGTACTGCGCATCATCAGAACCGGTCACAGTGCCTTCGGTACAAGCGCGCAATTCCTGCTGGAAGTCGCGGATCTCGGCATCCGGGCTGGGCTGGGATTCCAGCACGATATAGCGCCCAGGGTTGTAGTCGATTTCGCCTAAAGATTTATTGATGTGGCTGATGCGTTCCTTGATGGTTTCGCGTTCGCGCGCCAATTGCGCGTTGAAGTTGGCGATTTCGTTGATCGTGTTGACGTTCAACAGCTCTTTAAAACGCGCGACAAAGCGCGGTAAATCATCGCGATTCAGCTGCGTTAGTAGATTTTCATACTCAAAAGCCGCTTCTAGGCTGGCATCAATTTCAGCGGTTTCAAGCTTGAATGCTTCCTTGAAGGCGGACATCGCTTTGATGATTTTCTCACTTACGCGCTTGAGCTTTTGATCCTGGGAATCAATTCTGGTCTGCAGCCAAGCCCGCATGTCCTGCTCGCGGTTGTCGCAAGACTCAACGCTCAATTGATGCGCGCCCAACGCCTCGGCACGCATGCTTTCCAGCCTAGTTTCTAGCTCGGAATTGGTTGCGGCGCCCGCCAGCAAATCTTGAGTCTGCTGGTAAAGCTCGCGCGCATCCGAACGGCGCTGCTCAATCTTGGCGCGTTTGTCGCGCGCGGCCTGCAATTCGGTACTGGATTCCTTTTGCACCGCTTGCAGCTCGCGCAAGCTGTCGTTCAATTGCTTAAGCACATCGGAAGCGCGCTCCAGGCGGCTGCGCTCATCCTCCAGCTGCGCGATCTCGGTGGCGACACTGGCCCAATCCAGCTCCTCAAAGGCGGTGAACTCTTCCAGGCGCGCCAGTGCGTCAAGGCGGCTTGTGAGCGCATCGCGCTGCTTCTGGATATCGCTAATTTGTTGCCCAACGGTTCCAAGCCGCACTTCGAGCTGTTCGCGCTTAGCCTCCAGTGTGGCGATTTTGGCGCTATTGCTCCACCCCAGCACATAGCGGCTGCGATCATCAATGCGGTGGCGGTCATCTTTCTCATGGCGGCCGGTCGGGTCTTTAATTTGACCGGCGCGCGTGACCGCGCGGGTTTCGCGGCGGAACTGCTCTTGATTGGCACAGCAGGCGACATCAAAACGATGCGCGAGTTCGCGCTCCACCCAGGGGTAAAACGGCGAATCTGGCCTGATTGCCAGCTTGCGTACCAAGGAGTCGCGATGCGGCTCGTTAAGGTCACTGGTGCGGCGCACCCGCACATGGAAATACACCAAACGGCCGCGTAATTGCGCGCTGTCGACCCATTCCGCGACCGCCTTGTAATGCGTATCCGGCACCAATAATGCCAAGCCAAAGCCGCGCAATAGGCGTTCGGCAGCACCTTCCCAATCGCGTTCGTGCTCGTGTATTTGGATCAACTCGCCCGCGAAGGGCATGTCCGTCACGTTCAAAGCCAATGCCGTGCACAACGCGGCGCGGATCTGAATTTGCTGGTCATCAATGTTGCTACGACGGCGCTTGAGGCTCTCGATTTCGGCGCTAAGCTGGGCATGCTCTTGCTTGCCTTGGCGCAGCGTTACGCCATGCTCAGTCAGCGCGTTTTGCAGTTCGGCATCGCGATCTCTAGCCGCTATACGCCAGCTTTGATATTTGCCGCGCTGCATTGCAAAGCGATCAACATCGACTGTGGCTGTTTCGCCCAGCAATTTTTCCAACTCAGCGTAACGCGCGGCTTTAATCTTGCGGGCATCTCTAAGCTGTTCTTTCTTACGGATCTCAGCGGACAAACGTTCTAAGCGGTCGCCGCCGTTGTCATTGATGGCCTGTTTTAGCGCGTCAATTTGCTGGGCTTGCGTTTCATGGACGGCATCCAGGCGCTGCACTTGCACCTGCGTGCGCTGCCATTCTTCCTCCAGCAAACCTAGCCGTTTGTCGATCAGGCCTAGTTTCAGGCCAGCGAAATGCGCGCGTAGACTTTCGCGACAGCGTCGCAGGCCTTCAACTTCGGCCGTCACCTCATTGTGGCGTTTGCATTCGGCCACCAGCGGCGTGAGCAGCTCGACTTGCGCTTGCGTCTTCAAAACGGCTTGGTGCGCACGGTTGAGATCATCAAAATGCCCAATCAGCGCCTGGATGCGCGGTGCCACCTCGAAGGGCTCCAACATATGATTGCGTACGAAATCGGTCAAGTTGCCGACTGATTTCATCGACACTGTCTGGTGAAACAACTCTAGCGCCTGATCGTTTTCGATGCCGAAGCGCCGCCGAAACCACGCGGCATAAGGTGGAAAAGTATCGAATAGCTCAGCGCCTAAACCACGCAGCTTTTTGCGCAGCTGGCCGATATCTGAGCCGAATTGGGCAAAGTCCTTTGCAATCGTTAGATCGCGCTCGATGCCCAAAAACATTCGCGCCGGTTGCCCGTGCGCTTCTTTCATCCAGAATACTTGCGCCAGCGTTACCGTTTGGTCATAGCCCGCGTTGTGGAACACGCCCAGTATCACCGAGTAACTATTGTGTTCCCGCAGCGATACCGGTTTCGCCGCACCCGTGGTCTCGTTGCGCTCGGATTTGTAGTGCCCAAGCACGTAGGAGCGCAGCGTGCGTTCCTTGCTGTCTGCACCCGCCGCTTTGTTATAGGCGACGCGGTTGGCGGGCACCAACAAAGTCGTGATGGCGTCGACTAAAGTTGATTTGCCCGAGCCGATATCGCCGGTAAGCAGGCTATTTTTGCCATCCAATTGCAGCGTCCAAACCCGCTGGTCGAACGTGCCCCAGTTGAGCACTTCTAAACGCTGCAAGCGAAAGCCAGAGAGCGTGTCGTCAGTCAAAAAATTTAAGTCTGCGGATTGCGGCTCAAGCATCGCTGGCGGCGGCTTTCGCATGCGTTACTCCAGCGAGTTGGAATTGATAGCCGCCTAAGCGTGCATCGAATTCGGCCAACCATTGCGCGTCGACAAAAGCCTTCAGAATGCGCCGCACCTCAAAATTGGGCGGGCCAGCGTTCTGCCCGCTCGTGGCTTTGAGTTTGTGCAAAAAGCCTAGCTCCACTAATTTGTTGATGGTGGTTTCGATTTGGTCGATCAATTTGGCTTCATTCGGCCCGTCCGGCAAAAACACGCGCACCAGCTCCACGACTTCATCGCGGGACAATACCAAACGCGTCCCGCCGCCGCCCGCATCGAACTCGGCGAGCTTTTTGCGCAACAGCGCCAACAGTAAGCTGACGGCAAAAGACAAGGGCCGACGCACCACCAAACGCGGCAGTCGGGGCGAGTGCTCATCATCACTGGGTTCCGCTCGGCCCTTGAGAAAGGCGTAGCCTTCGGCTTCGTCCAGCACCAGATCCAAATTCAATACCGCCACATAGTCACGCACCCGCGCCTGCAAATTCAGCAGCGCTGCCCATTGGCGCTCGTCAGCCTCCCGGTACTGCACGCTTTTGAGCAAATTGATCAGCAGTACCGACAAATCCGCAGCAGGTGCAGGCGTGGCGTTGTTCAATTCGTCGGTATCAGAGAAATTTTCCAGCATGCTTTTACTCCAGTTCTATGTGCTTTTAGCGCATGAAAATCACACGCGGCAAGCGCGCGCTTCGGGTGCATTCCTGCCCGTCGGCTGCCAATGCCTGCCAGCGTATGGTTTCATGGGTGTGCTCATCCACCGCGGTCGAAAAGACTTCGCTGCCCAGTTGTAAGTAGGCTACCAGCTCTGCAAGCCCATGTTGCAAGCCTTGCGCCGCCACCAGCTCGCTCAAGCTGATCTGCGCGCGGTCTTGTAAAGCTTGACGGATGTGGCGAACCAGGCGTGCCTTGTCCAATACCACTTGATCGAACAGGGCTTGTGCGTCGATATCCTCCTCACCCGCCTGCAAAGCCAGTTCGGCAATGACTGGCTTGAGCGCAGGCGTAAATAACGGGCGCTCCATCGCCAGTTCAATAGTGGCCTGGGCCTCGGCTATTTCCATCACATTACCTATAGGCGGTGCAGCGCGTAGGGCCAAGGCTTTGCTCTCAATGCCGTGCAAAATGTCCATAATGCGGCGATTTTCCAACCACGCTTGATCATCGAGAAAACGCCGCAATTGCTGCGACAAGGCTGCGACCATCCGCTGCGTGTGCTCGCCCGCTTCCATCCAGTCGTAATGCACGCGGCGTGTACGACTATCGGGCTTAAGCTCAATCACAGCGGCCATCGCCAACACACGATCCAGCAAGAAGCTCAATTCCTCCTGACGGCGGCTGGAAAGCAAAAAATCCCAAAATGCGCGAAAACTCTTGCCTTGATCGGAGTCGGCAATCGCATCGCGCTCGCCCATAATACTCTCCAGCAGCGCGCCCTTGCTGCCTTCCCACAGGGCGATGCGTTCACGCACGCGCCGGTCTAGCTGGCGGAAGTTGTGCTCCACCTCGCGGAAATCGGTGAGCAACTCGCGCGCACCCTGCGTGAATTGCTGGAAACGTTCCTTCAGCGCGGTGTCGTCCAACACCGGTACATTGCCCGCCAGCACCTGCGCAATTTCAGCGTCGATTTCATCACGCTTGCGCGCCAGCTCCGCCACGCGCTTGGCCGGGTCGATCTCACTACCGTCACTCATCTGCTTGAGCAAATCAAATAGCGTCAGCAAGCGCGATTCAGTGCCAACGAATTGGCGCGCAGAAAGCTGCACCAGCCAAGCGATCGCCTTCTCCGTGGCCGGTGTCAAATCGAACTGTGGCTCGTCAGTGCCGGGCTTGTAGAACTTGCGCAGCCAAGCTTTGTCGGGCGCGGCCCAATCGTTGAGATATTCCAGCGCCGACTTGGGGAAAGCCGCCTCGCCTAGGTGCAGACGCAATGCATAGAGCTCATCTTCCAGCGCCTCCGCCAAATCCGCCGCCGCCATCACCCGCATATTGGTCGCCACGAACACGCGCTGCAGAAAACTAGCGATCAGGGGCGCATGATCCGAACGCAACAGCCGCCACGCTGGGTGGTGGGTGCGCAGCGCGTCTAGGGTGGCGAAGTCCAAAGTGCTCACAGCGTTTGCCTAATTGATTGCGTTCGAAGTAAGGCGTGTACTTTGAATGGCGGCAGACGGTGGGGCATATGATTTCGATTTGGTATGGTGTGTTGCATGCTTTAGTTTGACCCTCACCCCAGTCCATCCTCAAATAGTTGGCGCGTTGGAGTCAATATTTTGGCAGGGAGGAGCCGCAATTTGCCGCGCGCTTAGCCCACAAAGCTAAGACGCGAAATGATGCGAATTGGCGACAAGAGTGTACAAAACTTAAGGCACGTGGGTGGCGCGCACCATCTCTAGTCAGTTGCGGCTACTAACGAAAGTGAGTGTTTGGCATCGCGGGCTGTGCTAGGCCCGGGGACGCTCGGCCGCCGCCGCAATCTAAGGCGCCAAATCAAACACAAGCACTTCCGCATCTTTGCCATTCGCCAAAGTCAACAATGGCTCGCTGGAAAGCAGCAGCGCGTCGCCAGTCGCCAAAGGTACTGCATTCGCGGTGATTGACCCGCGCGCGACGAAAACATAGCTCAAGCGCTTGGCGTCTAGGTTTAGCTGCGCGCCTTCGCTGCCGTCAAACAAGCCCGCGTAGATGCGCGCATCGGCATGGATCTGCACGCTGCCCAATGCGCCGTCTGGGCTAACTACCAAGCGCAGCACACCGCGCTTGTCCTGCTTACTAAAGCTCTTTTGTTCATAGCCGGGCGCAATGCCGTAGGCATTTGGCAGTAGCCAAATTTGCAGAAAATGCGTTTCCTGCGTTTTCGCGTGGTTAAATTCGCTGTGTTGAATGCCGCTGCCTGCGCTCATACGTTGGACTTCACCGGGCACGATGCTGGCGCCATTGCCCAACGAATCTTTATGTCCAAGCGCGCCGTCAAGCACGTAGCTGATGATTTCCATATCCTGATGCCCATGCGTGCCAAAGCCTGCACCTGCTGCGATACGGTCTTGATTAATCACGCGCAGATTGCCAATGCCCATGTGATTTCGATCTTGATAGCCAGCAAAGCTAAAAGAGTGAAAACTCTTCAACCAGCCATGGTCGGCATAGCCACGTTCCCTCGATTTGCGCACGGTTAGCATCAATATTTCCTTGACATTTTGCGGAGCCATGATTGGCTCAACATAGCTTAAAGTGTGCGCCCGAAAATTTAAATTAGAGCCTACGCGATTGCTGGCGGATGCGAGTCAAACTGATTTGGTGTATGGGGTGCGAGTCAAAGTGATGTTTATTTGAGCGCCAAAGGCGCGAACTATCACAGCCTGG
>Ga0105044_10012952_pt1 | contig 11335 bp, 10 predicted proteins | sample MAT01_FD_78092 | JGI IMG/M metagenome (GOLD analysis project Ga0105044, IMG submission 78092) | Freshwater microbial communities from Lake Fryxell liftoff mats and glacier meltwater in Antarctica - MAT-01 | ecosystem: Environmental > Aquatic > Freshwater > Ice > Liftoff microbial mat | place... | reverse complement strand
GGTTCATCAAGGATCAATACCGATGGATCATGAATCAAAGCACGCCCCAAACAAAGCCGCTGTTTCATCCCTTTGCTCAAGCCACGAATCGGCTTTTCCGCGATCTTGCGCGTTCCGGTAAAGTCGAGCACCCAGCGCAAACGCCGCAAGCGTTCTTCACCCGTGATTCCATAGGCTCTGGCGTAAAAATCCAGGTACTCCCAACAATTCACATCGCGATACGTTCCGTAAGAATCGGGCATGTAACCCAATCGATGGCGGACCAACTCGGGGTCGTTGATGACGGATAAACCGTCGATGAATGCTTCGCCATAGCTAGGCAAATCGAGAGTCGCGAGGATTCTCATGCTCGTCGTCTTACCAGCCCCGTTGGGTCCGATATATCCGAACACACTGCCGTAAGGAATCGAGAATGAAATGTCTTGTACGGCCTTTGTCGTTCCGAAAAACCGGTAAATCCGCCGCAGTTCGATACAGGGCGTCGAGTCCGTATGGACGGCACCTGGAATCGTTCGGCTCATTGAGTTTGTTGCAGAACTTTTAGCACCCGCGATCATGGCAGGACTCCCACAACATAGTGCACACTTTCAACCAATTCTGCTGAATCGACTGCGATACAATCGTCTGTGATATCCGCGATGGCAATGAACATCCCGGAAGGTAACTCCGACCGAATCTGAAGTGTCTCGCGAATCCAGGCTTCGACCAAACTGTCACCTATGGCAGGTCGATTAGGAGCCGAAGCTTGTCTGGGTTGATTGTACAGAACTGATAACAGATCGATCATGGCATCGCCGCGACGTTGAGCACTGGAAATCCCAGCTGGCGGCAGTGGACGCTGAATCCCATACAATTCGCTCAGACGTTTGCTGCCTTCCTTGTTGTTCAACGCACTGAGCGCAACGGCCGCCCCAGCCGGCAATTCGTCAAATGAGAAATAATCGCCATTATAAGTTCGAACAACCCCCTGTCGTAGCTCGAAGCCAAGTTCGCTCACGACTTCCGGAGTTGATGACGAAGTACCTTGCTTGACACGAACCAAGCCCACATCGTCGACGGGTCGATAGGTCACGAATTGTTTCTGTTGGCGTGAAGGCAAGAAGCCCGAATCGAAATGGATTGCATCATCAGCAAATTGAACTGAACCGATCGTGGAGTGCTCCAATTGCGACGCCTGATACCAATTGCTAACTGCCGAAAGTTGATACGGCAGTACGATCGAATTAGCTGGAAAATGCATCCCCTCGGACGGACGAATACCGGCGAAGTAAGTGGCGCGATTGCAGCGGACCGCGACACCTGACGCGTCACCGATCCATGTCACTTCACGGATCCGAACGCGTGTCGACAGACCATCCGCGACGAGCCCATAGGCAAACATGATCAGTGTCGTTGCAAAAGCCAACAGCGGAGCGACAAACATCATCAGATAGCCGCGCCCGAGCTTCGTCAGTTTTCGATAGGCAAGTGGCCCAACCACGACCACGAACACGATTAACAAGCCGATGAACGTGTAGACCGGCGGTTGGGCGACGCCAGGAATCACCCAATCCCAAAACCTGCGGTCTCCGAAACACGGATCAATCGCTCGACGCTCGATTCCAGACGCTCCGTTGTTGTCATTCATGTTAGCAAGGGCACGCCATTGTTGCGGCGAACCTGGCAGCAGATCCGTTCCTTGGCAAACGACAATGCGGCCTAAAGCGAAATGATGGATCGCGTAATCGGCTACATCGACAGGCACCGCGCTGCCCGCATTGTCTTGATCACGGAGCCATTCAATGTTTGCATAAATCATTGCATCGGACATACCGTTGGTAGCCGGATTTGCAAATAAGCGATTTCCGCGAGCGGGATTTCGATAGGGTTGATTGCTATAGTTGTTGCCACCTCGCAATGGTTCGTAGTCAACCGGCAGGTTGGCGTACTGAATCGCTTTCTCAACCAATGCCGTGTTGTTATTGGCGTTTCTGGGAGTCAGCGAAAACCACTCTTCGAGCTCGGTGTTGGTCAGGCTTCCATAGATCCATAATGTGCCTCCGCAGCGAACACAGTTGTTGAGTGCCGACAACGTCTCTGGCCGTTTCGCAACCAAGTTCTTCAGCGTGTCGTATTCGATCATCCAGACATCAGTGGAATCGAATCCGCGCCAATCCGTCGGCAACTGATCGACAGTGACAACACGAAATCGGTTGCTGCGGTTGCCAAGCTGAAACACTGGCGTCAACGTCGTAATATCGTTGTTAAGAACCGTCTCCGGCATTAGTGATGCGTACAGAACACGGGCATCACGAGTATCGGTTGCATTCTCGACAATCCAGCCGAAGCGGCGTTTCGCGGTCTCAAACCAGAACGCCTCCGCTTGGTTCGGGGAAAAAGTAGACCCTGCGATTCGCGCTCGGTAACCATCCAGGAAACGGCGATCTTCGAGCACAGCGACCTCGAACTCACCGCCGACAGACCACTTGGGCAAATATGCGGTCTTCGTCGCGCTGCTGGCTCCTTCGATAAGTGGAATCGGGATGTCGTAGATGCAATCAAGTCCGGGCGGCTGTGTCGTCGTGGCAAAGGGACTGACCCGGACCGTGATCAAACGATCTGCCGGAAAATTTTTACCGGTCGGCGTGACTTCAATCGATACGGGAATTTCGCCGATGGCATCGGTATCGCCACACGCAAAACCAACGACAAAGCCGAGCGGTTTGGCACCTTGTTCGGGCAGCAAAAAAGTGATTTCGTTCAGCGGCCCCGGTTGAGCACCATTGGCGGAGGCGGAGAACGCGGAGCTCCCGACAACGCCTAACATCGCAAATGCGATAGGAAAGACGAGACGTTGCCGCATGAAATTCGCTTTGATCATGTCCCGGGATCGCGAGGCGGAAGAAGTTGAGGTGGCATTTGGTTGCCTGAGAACGGATTCCCCTTGTGGATATCTTCCTGCCGATCTTGCCCGATCGTTGCTGGGATCCAGGCGATTAAGAATAATGTAGCGAATAGGCCGAAGCTGAGCCCGATTGATACCAGGGCATAGGTGACCGCGCCCGCGATCGCCGAGCCTTGCTGCGCATTCCGAAACGCGAGTGCGCCCGTAGCCGTCAGGGTAACCACGATGAGCGCAAATTGAAAAGACAGCCTCGGCAATGCCCGGCTACGCTCCTTAAGCGTAACGGATGGGGTTGGCGAGTCAGCAGGAAAAGAATCGATCGGCACCGTAGACTCCCATGACAATGATCTGGACGTCCATTAGTTTACGGTGAGATCAAGTCACTGCGCAGGTGACGTTGTGGGATCGGCTTCCAGCCCGAAAGCCTGCGGGATCTCCTGAATGAGCAACAGCTTACCGAATGGTCGAGCCTAGTGCGGGCCGGCCGGGTGCGGCTTGTGGCTGGGCAAGTTGAGTTTGGACTTCAGGTCGATATGCCTCTTGAACCACTGTCCACGAGCTTGGTGGGCGTTCATCGATAAAGCCCCCACCCCAATTGGCGACCATTTGGGCGACCGTGTTTCGCTGTACTTCCGTAAATTCATATTGATCGTAGGCCGGCGCCGTTTCCGGATCGAAGTTTGGCCCGTACATGATCAGTGCGTGTGGCAAGAAGGTTTTGGCGTCGATCACAACTCGAACAAACTTGTACTGCGCTCGATCGATTTGATACTTCGGAAAAGCTTCGACAACCATCACGCCCGGCTGGGCTTCGATTTGTCGAATCCAATAGCGTTCCTTAATCTTGGCTGCATTGAGGTTGAAGACAAATGGCAGCGGGCTTTCGAAGATTTCTTTTCCGCGCATCTCTGGCGGCAACTTTTGGATCTTGCACTGTTTCGCGTTGCGATCGAATTCTAGCAACTCTTCGCCGTTGCAAACCCAATGTTCACCAAATTGGCCCGGCGTTTCAGCGTAAGTCGGCTTATTATCCGGAATCCCGGTGAGAAACTTCAGTTGGTCAACGCGAAACAAACCTTTGTCTGGCGAGCCATACTTGATCACACCTTCAGCCCAAGTCGAATGAACTCCCACTGGTGCCGCCAACGGGTCATAATGCCACCGGCGAAACTTGGCTTCCAACCGTTTCGTCCCGCTGCTCTGCGTTTCCCAATTGGTCAAAAACTGGTCGAGCACTGCCTGCTCTTGGGGAGTCAACACAAACGGAGCGAGATTCGTGTTCTCTGGGGCCGCTTGTTGGGACTGCTGAATTTGCTGAGCGTCGCTTGATACGTTGCCGGTAAGCAATACCAACGACGCCAGGACCCAACATTTAACTAGATTTCGCATCATCCTTGACGCCTCGTTCATGTCTATCGAAATGGGCACAATCTAACCGCAAGCCAGCATCCATTCAGGCTTGACGTCGGAGCCTAGCACGCCACAGCCAGTCAAGGAAAGACGAATCTTGGCGCTAAAATTCAGTGCGACAAATAGTAATTTGGAAACTTAACGTTGATTCAACTTTTGTTCCGCTGCCGATTCCTTAGTCGCAACGCGACGGCAGCCGCTAGCCTGGGACGCAAGTCCCAGGAAATGTTGCGGACCATTTCCGTAGTCGCGATGCGCCTGCGAGCGACACGCCCGACAGGCTAACCATTTTCGTGGAGTCGGAGTTGTTGTGAAAAAGCAGTGTACGCGTTCGCGGCGTGCGGCCAACCATGGAGAATTCGATCTGGGCTGGTTCGACCGACAACTGGTTACCGATAAATGCCAGTTTTGACTCCAGACCCGAAAAGTCACCTTCCTGAACGTTGAGATCGAAAGAATTTTATTTCCGTTGCCCGATTGCAACGGTTGAACGCTAAAAAACGTTTCTCGATTGATCGATATGTTGGCTTTCTCGCCGTCTTTGGCCATGACGTGCGGTGAAGCGGAGATGGTCAGGTAGCCGTTCTCAATGAGCAGCTTGAAAAACGCGGACGTTGTCGAAAAATCACTGAAAATCGAATCGAGTCCGTTCCGCGATACGGACCCGTACCGCCGACTACGACCGCTGATAAGCTAGCATCTGTTCTGGTCTGACTGGGGTGAGAATGTGTGAATGCTTCGCAGGTCCAGTGGAGAACTGCATTGGCTTCACTGAAGTAGCAGTTGTACTGCGAATGTGCCGTGGAACCGTTCGATTAAGCCGGCTGGCAGTCGATCAGAACCTCGGCTTGAACGAACCCTGGAGTCAAACAGCTCGCGAATATCGCGAACAGGGTTGCGATGCGTGCATTTGACATAACTGGCCGTTCCATGGGAAAAGCCGGCCGCCTGAAAAGACGGCCGGCTTTAAGTATGAGTCATACGGCTCGCAACCTGCGTTGGTTGCAATGCTGCTATTTCCCGGCAATCGTTGCGGTGACAGTCGTCGTATACGTACCCGACGCGTAGGTACCGTAAGTGCCACTGATAAACGTCACATCCAACAAGAAAACCGCGTTGGCGGCATTTGTCGACGTCGCAGTGACGGTTGCAGTGTTGACTGGCGTGGCATTGTTGTAATCGGTCTGATGCGACGCAGTGCCGACGGACCAAAACGACGTCGAACCTGAGTAACCAATCTGGCTCGAGATTGACAAGTCCAGTTTTGTATCTCGTTTGTTGGTCTCGGCTCCCTGTGTCGTTAGGAAGGGTGCCGCCGCAAACGTGATGTCCAAACCGTCGATATCGTTGGCGATTACCGACCAGGTTGTGTCGTCAAACAGGACGTTGGCGTCGGTCTTTTCTGGCTTGGCGAGGGTAGCGGCGGCCGGTGCAGTAACTTCAACAGTCGTCAGTAAGGTAACGGTTAAAACTTGATCAACAGCGGACGCGAACGTGCATGTCATGGCGATAATCGCCAATGCGGAAAGTGCTTTCTTGAGGGTCATCTGAGCAAATTCCAGAGTGTTAAAAGTGCCAACGTGAATCGGCATGCAAAATAGTGTTCATTATCTCGCTTGACGATCGCGGCAAACGAAGCATGTGCTCTCTCATGCTTTTCAAACCCCTCGCCGACGTTGTCGCTGTTTACAAACTAAAACTTGTAAAACGCGTACACGCTGACTTGGTGCCTTTAACGCTGGAACCCAATCTTTCAATTTGTGCGCAGGCAAACACTTTGGAAAAAATTCCTAGAATGCCCGCTAAAAACCGCGCTCTTCACATCTCTGTGGAAGCGATTGTGACGGCAATGCACAAGAATCGCTCGACTGCAACGGTTGCGCCAATTGCTCCGCTTGTTCGAGCGGTGCCATAGAATGCGCCCAATTGCCTTGACAACTATTTCTTAGGCCAATCAGGAAGTTCAAACTTTTTCTTGACATTCGCAGTGTGCTCTTCATAGTGCTTTTCCATTTGCAGTAGCAGAGCTTTGAGTGATGGCCAGGAGGTGGCTGGCGGTTTGTCACTTAACTGAATCTCATTGAGCAAGTAAGCGTAACGACGGCTGAAGTCGTCGACTCGTTGCATCGCACGTGCTTCATCCGCACCGCTCCAACTGGGATGCCGAGCTTCGTAGTCCATCGGCATTTGTTTGGGGTTCCAGTCAAGGATGGGGATATTTGGGTCGAGCGAGTGATAGATTTGTGAGAAAAACAGCAACTGCCGTCCGCTCATGTGCTCAGCGTTCCAGCGTGGGGTGTGGGTTCCGTTGGAAGGCTTGAAATTCATTTGCTCTACTGACAATTTTCGAAAGACATCCTGCGAAAGACGATTGGCCACTTCCATACGATCGAACATCTCGCGCAGATGTTCTGGTACGGGACGCGGAGCAGCGATTAACAATGCCGCATCGACTTGAGAATCGGGAGCGGCGCTAATCGATTGGGCGAGCGTGCGGGTCTGCTGGCTGAGCGAGAACGCCAGGAAAGTGAGCAATACTAAAGCGTGCTTAGACATGGTAGTTCCATCGTGCGTTAGGAATGTCGGGAAAACGATGATAGCACAGAATCGACCGGAGCGTCCGCGAAGTGAAATTTGCGACGAAGTGTTTTGCCAGCGTAGTGTCCGTGTTATTGGCCTGCTCACGGTGCAGGTTACCGTTCACGGTTCGGGGTCCCAGTGGCATTGAATGGTATAAACTGGGGTCTCGAGTCGGATTTGGGACAGTCGAACTATCGCAGTGCGATCAAAAGAATGGTTCCTCGATTGCGTCGAACGTATAGAATCTCACAGACTTCGCGGTTTTGTTCTGCAACGATTATATTGCTTGCGATGCTCGATCGCCATCTATAGTGGAACTGAAAACTTACGCCCCTTGTCCCCATTTCTCGAACGGAGTCTCCAACAATGAAATCGCTCAGTATCGCGTCTTGCGCCATAGCGCTCGCGCTTTCGTTTTTACCGTTGTTGTCGATCAATACGTGCGTTGCCGGTTCAAAAGTGAACTTGGGACAGAACGTCCCTGCGCAGCAGCAAGTCTCGATGGACCAGATTGACCCGCAGAACTGGGATGCGTTGCTAAAGAAGTACGTCGACGAGAACGGTAATGTCAACTACACCGCTTGGAAACAGTCAGCCGAAGACGTTCAGGCACTTGATGCTTTCCTGACGTATTTGTCATCGGCCAACCCGGATGCTCAGGCAACTGCTGCCGCGAAACTGGTGTTCTGGATCAACTCCTACAACGCGGTGACGGTGCGAGGGATTCTTCGCGAGTATCCGACGACCAGCATTCGCAATCACACGGCAAAATTGCTGGGGTACAACATTTGGAAAGATCTGTTGCTAACCATCGGTGGCAAGCCTTACTCGCTGGATCAAATGGAGCATGAGGTCCTGCGAAAAATGGGTGAGCCGCGAATTCACTTGGCAATCGTGTGTGCATCGCGCAGTTGCCCGCGTCTGCTGGCGGAAGCCTATACGGCGGAAAAACTTGATGCACAATTGACGTTGAACACGAAAGTCTTCTTCGCCAATCCAGGCAACTTCCGCCATGACCCCGCTCGGCGAACGTTTCAGCTCTCGTCGATTCTTGATTGGTTCGGCGAAGACTTTGGAAGCGACCAGACGGCGCAACTTCGCACCCTCGCACCCTATTTGCCATCGCGTGCAGCATCCGATGCGGCGATGGCAAACTCCGTTTCGGTTTCGTATCTCGATTACGACTGGGGACTCAACGACCAAGCGACTGCTCGAAGCTCGCAGCCGTAAGTTGTGTGTGGGCTGGCTCACAGATTTTTAAAATCAACGGTGTTAATGTTTTGATTGAGGTGCACTATTGAATTTTTTAAATCGAGAGTTCCAATGATCGCGATCAAAGACTTGGAATCTCCCGCCGCCATCACCTCCAACAGTAACGATCTCGACTCGGTTATCGTTATCATCCCCGCATTGAATGAGCAACGTGCGCTGCCAATGGTGCTTGGTGACATTCCGAAAGTCGGGCGCGTGATTGTGGTGGACAATGGATCGACGGATCGCACGGCGGACGTTGCCGCCATCGCTGGTGCCACGGTCGTTATCGCAATCGTGTCGGTACTAGCAAAATCAGCGGAACGTGGAGCGGGACGGTGAAAGCGGGTTCGAAGATTCTGTATACGGTGTGATCGCGTTATTGAGCTGGCGATTTGGTTTTTACACCGAGGGCGTCGAGCGGCCAATCATCGCCGTTTTGTCGTTGTTCGCGGCAACCTTCGGCATCTACTTGATCGCAATCGCGTCCGTCAAACGTCTGCGACTGGACTCGCAATCGACCAAGATCATCGTCGGTGCGGCAATTCTGTTTCGCGTGGTGATGCTGTTTTCGCTGCCGATTCAGGAAGTCGATCTGTATCGATATCTCTGGGACGGCGCGGTTTGCTGCGAGGGTGTCAGTCCGTTTGCGTTCAGCCCCACTGTGATTCAGAAAGCCGATACCGCCTCACTCGATGACCAGCGACTCGCGCGTTTGATCCGAATGCTGGATCGTGAACCAGCCATGGCGGAGATACTCGATCGAGTTCATTTTCCCGAATTGCCCACTATCTATCCGCCGACAAGCCAAGCCGTGTTTGCTGCCGTGAGTCTCACCACGCCATCCCATTCGCCGTTGCTGGCTCGCGTTTTTATCATCAAGGCATGGCTGATTGGTTTCGATATCGCGACGCCCTTGGTTGTCATTGCCTTGCTGCGTTTGGCAGGGAAACCGATTCAGTGGTGCGTGATCAACGCTTGGTGCCCACTGTTGATGAAAGAGGTTGCCAACGGTGGCCACTTGGATGCAATCGCCGTTTTCTTGACGACATTTGCCGTGTATCTGCTCGCACTCAGTCTGTCATCTCGACGGTCGCTATTCACATCCCTCGCCAGCTTCGTGTTGGCTTTGGCTGTGGGAGCGAATGTTGGCATAGCTTGCGTGGGATCGATCATCGCGCTCACTGCTGACGCGATGCAAGACGTCATGAATCGCTGCATCGAAGCTGGCTGCAACGATTGCCTCAGCGAGCTAATACAATGCGGCGCGATTGGTCCAAGTGGCCAAGCAACTCATACAGGCCCGTACACAATCAGCACCGACACCGTCATCAAGCGGGTTAAAAAATTTGCGGGTTACAAAATTGAATTGCAGCCAATCGAAGCCGACAACTATCGCGTTCAACATTTTTTAACCCTTTAATTTTTTAACCCCTTTTTCCAAAATGCACATCGATTGCCTAATCGGGAACGGCAGTAGGGGGAAAAACGGGGCACAGCTTTTTATGGGGCCGGAAGGAGACGCCTCAACGCCAAGCTAGGTCAGCTGCGGCCTTGGCAGTTGACCGGTATGTTGGGGAATGCGATATCGTCACTAGCGCAATCGACTGCGGAGCTCATCAATGCGTTGCGGCTGACCAGCAATCACGCCAAAAAGTCGCCCGAAGTTACCGCTGGTGTATAGCCTTTAGGCGATTCTGTTTCGAAACCTGAAGAAGGCGGCTAAAGCCTGAACACCAGCGCTGCTCCGCCGTTGTAGCCCGCTGCAACGAAGCCAGCGGCAGCGATTACCTCAGCAAGCTCATCACAACCTTGGACTCTATGTATTTTGAATTGAGGTGTGCTTAGAACGCCTTGATCTCGGGGTTGTGATGGATAGCGACGCTTGAGCAAGCTGAGGGAAAGGGGGGCAAGGCTTAATTGTCACTTTTTAACAATGCGACAAACGCATCGATCTGTTCGTCCGTTAATCGGCGAAGTCGTTCCTTTAACGTCCTCGCGAAGTGGTTTTTGCCCGAAACATTAGATGGGAAGCCGATGTTCTGCTTCGATTCGCTGTCGTCGCTGGTCGCCATGACATTCCCGAGGTCATCGAGAATCGCGTACCAAGGAACGCCGCCGTTAGCGTCTTTTCGAATCTCTTCCGTTAGCTCATTAGCGCCGGTCCAGCAATGGTCCATCTTGACCTACACATAATCCTTTTCCCAGATTCGGTTTTTATTCAAAAAATCCAAAAACAAATGACAAGGTCCGCACCATGTCGCCGTCTCTTGAACCAGAACTCGCTTATTCTCCGACTTCGCCTGCGCCAAAGTCGCAGCAAGTAACTCCGGAGCATCGAGTGGTGTTGTTAGGTGTTGTCGAAGCAACTCCAAAAATTCGTCTTTGGAGAATTCACCATCGTGGCAAAGTTGCTCCGCGTTCGCGATGGCGACCTGGGAACCATTTTTATCAACAATGACAACCAGCAAATCGCCCCGATCGTTGGCGAGTGATTCGTCGATCGATTCAGCGAGTGTCGTGGCAGCCTTCATTCGAAAACCGCACGGTAGTCTTTGTCCTGGTAACGAATCTCCATCAGCCGGTGAACTCGCGGGTCATCGGGCTTGCCGAACCGACTGGCATCCGTTCTAAAGCAATCGCGGTGGCATTTGCGGCGAGTTCAGCAATCGCAGCGAGCGATTTATCACTGGAGCGAGCGCAAACGACTGTCGCTTCAGGACTGCATCGAACTCGAAATTTGCCGGTGTCGTCGGTGACTGCATGCCATTCATTCCCGCGAAAACTTCTCGTTACTCCTTCGACGCGAACGCCCGCAAGCGGCTTTTCTGAATTGGCATCAATGGCCGTTCCCGATAACTCGATTTCGCGGGCGATTTCGGTGATGACATTCATTTCAACGACTGCCTCACCTTGGATGGATAACTTTTCCGCTTTCTCCTGTTGCCACGGACGGATATCAAACTCGCCATCGCCGAGCAAAATCTCGAATCGGCCCACGGCATCGGTCGTCGTGGACTGAACCACAAGCGGTTGTACCCAAATCCGACTGTTTTCTGGGTTGGGCAGTTCGATGCCAGCCATTGAATGCAAGTCTTGGCCGTGCTGGTAAACGTAAATGTTTTTAGCTGGAATCGGTTTTGATGTGCCTGCTTCCATCAAGACTCCATGCACGCGCGTCGGATTTCTCAGCACGAAGTCTTTGTCTTC
>Ga0105044_10012951_pt1 | contig 11336 bp, 6 predicted proteins | sample MAT01_FD_78092 | JGI IMG/M metagenome (GOLD analysis project Ga0105044, IMG submission 78092) | Freshwater microbial communities from Lake Fryxell liftoff mats and glacier meltwater in Antarctica - MAT-01 | ecosystem: Environmental > Aquatic > Freshwater > Ice > Liftoff microbial mat | place... | reverse complement strand
TATCGATCAGTTTGAGGAAGTGTTTACTCAAGCAAGCCAGGAGACCATTCCCTTTCAACAAGCATTGCTTGAGTTAGCTGAAGTACCCAATGTTTATCTAGTGTTAACAGTTCGTGCTGACTTCTATTCAGATTTGATGACATCAGTTTTGTGGCGAAAGATCCAAGCACACCGACTAGAAATCGTACCGCTAGATGAAGCAGGATTGCGGCAGGCAATGCTAAAACCTGCTGAGGCTGTTGGTGTGTTTATCGAGACTGCTTTACTAGAGCGACTAGTCACTGATGCGAGGGGAGAACCAGGTGTTTTACCGTTAATCCAGGAGACGTTAGTACTTCTATGGGACCGGTTGGAGCGGCGACTCTTACCCCTTAGGGCTTATGAGGCACTGATTTTGCCCCGAAAAGCTTATGGCATTGGTGGGAGTGAACATCGCACTGGTTTGCAGGTGGCGATCGCTCGTCGCGCCGATGATGCATTAGCAACCCTGGAAGTCGAACCAGAGAGGCAGAGAGCCATAGCTCGACGGATCTTTCTCCGGTTAGTGCAGTTTGGTGAAGGACGCGCTGACACCCGCCGTCAGCAATCGATGAAGACACTGCAAGCGGTTGGTGATGATCCCAATCTGTTTAACCAGACTCTGAACCATCTAGCCAATAGACGCCTATTAACCCTAAGCGGTGAGGAAACGAGTACCGCAATCACAGTAGACATTGCTCACGAAGCACTGATTAGCGGGTGGCCCGCGTTGCAGCAGTGGATTCTTGAGCGACGAGAAGCCGAGCAAATTCGCAGACGGCTAACAGCAAACGCTGAGGAATGGATTCGCCTAGGTGAAGGAACAGGTGGTTTGTTAGACAAGATTGAACTGGTGGAAGCCGAGCGATGGTTGTCCAGTTCGGATGCAAGTGATTTGGGTTACGATGCCTCACTTCCGAAGCTAATCACCGCCAGTCATCGCATGATTAAACAGGTTCAAGCCAAACGATTATTACGTTTGGGCTTTTTCATGGCAGGTCTAAGTACGGTGTTGGGCGTACTCTTTGTTTTAGTGCTTCCCTGGTCAGCAACCTTTCTCAATAATCGTGGATATGAAAAATTTAGACTAGGGCAAGATGAAAGCGCTCTACAAGACCTTAATCTAGCGCTCATGCTCAAGCCAACGCTTGCTGATGCTTTATATAATCGGGGCTTTATCTATCAAGAAAAGCAAGACTTTGATTTGGCTCGTGCTGACTATCAAGGTGCAGTAGAACATCACTATGCTCCAGCGTATGGCAATTTGGCACGGCTAGAAATTATTCGGGAACACAATTATTCTAAAGCTGTCCAGCTAAGTGTGGAGGGCTTACAATTGGCCACTGACGACGAAGCACGCTATACGCTGCACAAGAATTTAGGTTGGGCACAATTGCAGCTCAAAGAATACTCTCAAGCAGAAGTAAATTTGCAAAAAGCTATTGCTCTAGATCCCCAGCGGGGATCAGCTTACTGCTTGCTGGCACAAGTTCTAGACTTGGAAGGATCGAAATCTGCTGCGCGGGAGCAGTGGAATAATTGCCAAAATTTTGGCAGTCCGGATCATCCGGATGAACGTGGTTGGATCAAAACAGCAACCTCAAAACTTAGCAAAAAAGGAGTCTAGCCCCATGAAATTCAATTCACTGTTTCTGTTGGTTATCAGCTTAGCAACCGTTTCTTCTCTAATTGATATTCACCCTGCTTCGGCACTTCCATGTCGTACGTGCGGCGGAGTGCGGACCAGACCGGGTCCTGTCCGTTTTCCTGGTACAGTCCCACCAGAGGTGAGGCAAAAAGTGGAGGCTTTGAGCGCTCAAGGCAACTTTGCTGAAGCTGAGAGAGTACTCCTGCAATTCAAAGGACAGGCAGAGAGAACACAAGATCTAAATGGACAAGCTGCAGCTTATCAGGCATTAGCAGATGTGTATACAAGAATGGGTAAGTCGGAATTGGTCCCTAGTCAACTTAATAACGCAGAGGCGCTGTATCAAAAATCAGGAAATTCTGTGGGCTCTGGAGACGTACAAATACAACGTCGGCAAATACAACTCCAGCAAATACAACTTCAGCAAATACAACTTCAGCCAAGATAGCTTCAGCTAATAACAGCAATATCATCACATCTTTAGTGGCAAGCAACGGCGTACTGCGTCGTTGCTTGCGTCTCAACTCTCTGGAAGATTCAGGTAGTAAAAACTGCAATCCCCGAATTTAATCGCTACGGGTCAATTCCCTGCCCCTTGAGGCGCGTGAAGCACAGCAGTCCGAATGGGCGCTGTTAATGCTTGACGCTTTAAGCAAAAAAAACTCAGAAGTTAGATTTTAGGCACAATCGCCGAAAAAGGCTTGGAAGTTCCAGTTTCAAGCCCAATTATTGCAGTAGAAAGTTTAAAGATTGTAGTTCTAGAGGTGATTGCTGTAGCGAAAAGCCTGAGCCTTCAAGCTTGACACTGCTCTTCAGGAATCACAGGCTTTCTAACTGTTTCAGTTGGTTGAGTCGTTTCCGTTTTGGTCTTAGCAATCGCCTCCACATCCAGGTTCCGTTCCGTTTTGGTGGGAGAGCGATCGCCCGCTTCAGTCTCAGATGGCGGCTTTGGCACAACGAGCTTTCTGACCACCTCGATCTTCTCGACTGGTTTCTTGGTTTCCTCGCTCATGGTAGAAGTTCCCTCTGCAACGCCACTCCCTTTCAGGCTAAAGCAACTTTTCCTGGGTAGAGAAAAGATGGGCGATCGCGTTACAAATCCTCACATCAATCCAGTTCCACTGCACCCAAGGCTTTTAAGGTTGTTTTCTGCGCCGATGTTAAGCCAATTACCCCTGTAATGTTCATCCCCTCATAGGAGCGATCGCTTCTCAAAAAGTACAGGCATGCACCCGTTTCGATCGACCAAAGCTTGATGGTCTCATCCTCACTGCCACTGGCGATCAGCTGCCCGTCTGGGCTCACTGCCACCGACCAGATCGTGCCGCGATGTCCCAGGAGTGTCCTCAAGCCAGCCCCTGTCGTCACGTCCCATAGTTTGACGGTAGAATCATCGCTGCCACTCACGACCGTGGTGCCATCAGGGCTAAATCCAATTGACCGCACCCGCTGGTCATGCCCTGTTAGCGTCTGCAAACATGCCCCAGTTTGCACATCCCAGATCTTGATGGTGCGATCGCCGCTGGCACTGGCGACCCATTGCCCATCGGGGCTGAACGCGACCGACAACACCCAGTCCTGATGCCCTTCTAACGTGCGTAGGCAAACCCCTGTCTGCATCTCCCAGAGTTTGACAGTATGGTCATCACTGCCGCTGGCAAGGAGTAATCCCTGAGGGCTAAACGCCACCGACTTCACCCGGTGCATATGTCCCTCTAACGTTTGCAGACATTCCCCCGATCGCCACTCCCAAAACTTGATGGTATGGTCGTGACTGCCACTTGCCAACAGACTGCCATCTGGACTCACCGCAAGGGATTGTACGCAACCCTGATGCCCCCACAAGGTTTGTAGGCATTCTCCCCGTTTGAGATCCCAAAGTTTGATAGTGCGATCGTCACTGCTACTGGCGAGCAGTTGACCGTTTCGTGCGCTCGTAGGAAGGAGATGCGGTAAGCGATCGCTCCCGGTTCGTTCCATGCCCTGCGGCAGCAACGCGATGGCTGAGACGGGGCTGGTATGACCTTGCAACGTGCTGACACAAGTGCCCGTTGCCAAACTCCAGAGGCGAATCTGACCATCCTGATGACCACTGATCAACGTCTCTCCCTTGGCATCGAAGGCCACCGAGAGCACCCAGTTACTATGCGTCTTGAGGGTTCTTAAGCCTTGTCCTGTGACAGCATCCCAAAGCCTCACGGTGCCATCATCACTGGCGCTGACCAAGGTTTGTCCATCAGGGCTAAAGGACACTAACCACACCTGTTGGGTATGCTCCTGCAAAGTCCGCAAGCATGATCCGGTGGCTACCGACCACAGCTTGACCGTTCGATCATCACTCGCTGTTGCCAGCACCTGACCATTGGGACTGAAGGCCACTGCCCAAACCTTACTGCTGTAGGACAACGTTTGAAGACATGTCCCTGTTTGCAGCTGCCAAAATTTCACATGCTTACCATCACTTGCTGTTGCTAACGTTTGCCCATCCGGACTGAGAGCGATCGCTAAAGCCCAATTTAAGTTGCTTTCAATTTGCCGCACGCACTGTCCGGTCTCCCATTGCCAGCTTCGCACCGTGTCATCAGCACCGCCACTGATCAAGGTTTCGACAGCGGGGCTAAAGGCAATAAAGAGAACGCGATCATCATGCCCTGCTAGCACCTGCACGCACTGACTTGTTTGTAGACTCCATAAACGGATGGTATGGTCATGACTACCACTGGCTAACGTCGTGCCATCAGGGCTAAACGCCAAGGCTTGAATGCAACCTGTATGTCCTCGTAAAGTCTTGAGGCACTGCCCCGTTTGTAAAGACCACAGACGAATCGTGTGGTCATGGCTGCCACTGGCTAACGTCGTGCCATCGGGACTAAAAGCCAGGGTTTGAATCCAGCCCGAATGTCCGTGATAAGTCGCCAACTGTCGCCCATCCCCCACCTGCCACAAACAAACCTCCTGGTCAATGGCTGTCGCCAAAATGCTGCCATCGGGACTGAATGCAGCCGCCAGAAAATCTCCCAGCGTTTGAGTCAACACCGATTTCGTCAAATCTGCTCCGGCAAAGTTGACCCGCTGCAGAGTCATAGCCTGCAAAGAGGCTTGCCAGACAGTCAGGTGAGAAAAATCATAGCCGCTCAAATCTACTTGCAATTGCCAGAACAGGTTGAGTAGATTACCGGCGGCATAGCCCGGTTGTTGCAGTGGACGAGTCCTCAGAGTCGAAAGCATATAAGCGAGGCAATGCTCAACCTGCGCTCGCCCGCCCAGGCTCGCTAGCAACTGTTCTGCAACTGGCTTGAGCAGCAACTGCATCTGAGTCTTGCGAATGTAATCTTGCGCTTGTGCTTTGCTTAACGGATAGCGATCAAACCACTGCATTTCACCCGTGGTGATCTCCTGACAGAGCCGTTCAAGCAATCGTGCAGTCATGTATTCCATCACCACAGGCTGCTGTGAAAACTGCGCCACACTGTTCTCGGTTGGCGCAGTCGTTTCAATGAGACATCGTGCTTGCAGCGATTCCAGCGCTTCTAAGAGCGATCGCGATAACACGGCTGGAACAAGATCTGCCTGTAGCGCTGACAAAGTTGTCCAAGCTCGATTGATCGCCAACCAGAACATAATTTGCTGTTCTAAGTCGGACAAGCGGTTGAATTGTTGGGTTAACAGATCAGAAAGATCACCAAAAATAGTGGTGCCTTGCTGCAGAAATTGCACCACACGACCGTCAAAGAGTTCCTGGATGGTCGTGGCGACAATTTTCAGAGCCAGGGGATTGCCAGCGTATTGCTGTACTAACGCGGCACTATCCTCCACTGATACCAGCAAGCCTTTCTCCGCCAGGATTGCCTGTCCTGCCGCTGGCTGTAACCCCACGACCCGCAAAGAGCGCACCGGAAACTGTACGCCTTCCCTGACCGCTAACCCCTTTGGCTTTTCACGACTCGTCAAAACTAAACAACTTTGATGCTGCGTTTCAGCAATGCCGTTCAGTAACTGTCCGTATGCTTCATGTTCTGACCGGTATGCCCCTACCCGTTCCCCACTCAATAGGATGGATTCAGCGTTATCCAGAATCACTAAGCAGCGTGTTGTTCGGAAGGACTCGACCAGTTGAGAGATTTGCCTGTTTACAGTCGCTGGAATATCTATGTTCTGCCCCCTGGAGAGCACATTGAACAGATCCAGCAGCAATTCTTGCACGGGTGGGGCATTGTGGAGCGATCGCCAAATCACAATCGCGAACTCTGTTTGCACTTGCTCCGCTAATTTCACAGATAAGGCTGTTTTGCCAATCCCACCCATGCCAGTCAGAGTAATCAAGCGGCAGTGGTCATCCACTACCCATCGCCTTAAGACAGAGAGTTCCGCCTCTCGCCCATGAAAGGCAGAGACATCCATGGCTTCCCCCCAGGAAATGGTTGCCTCTTCCTGGTCTTGATGGCTTGGCGAAGGCATCGGCGATGGAGCCGGTTGACTTTCCTCCTCATTAGTCGGCAGTTCTTGAATGGGATCCGCAATCGCCTGGCAGTCCAAGGACAGTCGGTCGCAAAGCTCGACAAAGGTGGCCCGATCAACCGGTTTCCCTCGCAAAAAACTACCGATTGTCGCCAACGCCATGTCAACCTCTTCCGCCAACGCCCTCTGGCTCAGAAAGCCATTTCGCCTGACGGATGATTTGACTTTCTCAATACACTCCTGACGGACTCTGAGCGATCGGGACATGGCGTATCAATGACCCAATTTATGGCTGCTTAGATTGTAGACAAACTTAGTTTCAGAAGTCAGCCAAACTTAGCCATTCTCAGCCTCGAACTTGGTTAACGCTCTAGTTTGATGAAGTCATGGAGCGCAGTGGAGACGAGCAACGCATAACATAAACCCGATTGGAGCGGACTATTGCTAGATCTGGGTGAGGAATCAAAACTACTCACAGCCGCTCAATCGGAACGTTAGGTTGCCTCGTTTCAGAGGCACTTTCAAAATCCAATTTCACTAGCCAGAATTGAGATAGAAATTCAAAGGAGATACAACGAATGGCATCTTTACCCCCTGGCGCGCTCGGCGGCTCGGCGATATATCTCCGTCAGAAAAAAGATTGTTTAAATTTCCTATACATAGAGACTCGTTGCCGTCGTCATCTATGGTGACTTCTGACCACCCATGAATGAGAGGAATCATACATGTCTATAACCACGCAAGTATCGCCCATCATTACCACCTTGAGTGGGGTTGCCTTCCCCGACATCAGCCACGGTTGGGCTGTCGGCGCTGGGGGGGGGTGACGTGACTGGCGGCATCATCGTTCACACCGGCGATGGCGGCAAAAACTGGAACCGCCAGGAGACCCCCAACGGGTTTATCGAAAACCTCTGGGGAGTCGCATTCCCAAACAACACGCATGGATGGGCCGTCGGTGATAGCGGCACAATCCTGTTTACCGTCGATGGCGGCGATACCTGGAACCGGCAGAAATCCGAGACGGACAAACGGCTATATCGAGTCACGTTTCCCGACATCAAACACGGCTGGGCCGTCGGTGATAGCGGCACAATCCTGTTTACCGTCGATGGCGGCGATACCTGGATCAATCAGAACTCTGACTCTGAACAGTCCCTTTTTGGGGTTGCCTTTCCCGACATCAGCCATGGCTGGGCCGTCGGTGCCGGCGGCACAATTCTGGCGTTCCTGCTGCCAAGCACCTCCTGCATATACAACAAGGAGAGTGATAACCAACACTCCGAGATTAAACAGACACATCTCTCACCTGTTCTCGAACCTTCCCTGCATGCAAAACTGATCGATAATGCATTTGCCAGGGCGGTTGCTCTCGGCAAGATCGAAATTCCGGAGCTCATTTCCCCTCCTGCTCTTGTGAATGGTGTCTTTACCCTTGCTCAGTATCAGACCGGATTTAGGGAACAGAAGGATCGAGGTACATGCTGGGCTTTCGCTGGTGTAGCGGCTCTCGAAGCGGCTTATCGACGCAAGTTCGGCATCGGTCCAGAACTCGACATGTCCGAGGAATACACGTTTCACATGGGCAAGGCATTTGCGCTAGGACTGGACCCCAGCGGCTTCGCGACTTCGATCGAAAACAATTCATCGACCACTGGCTTTCAGGGATCTGGCGACATCGTCGAAAAACTCAGCGAGAACGCCATTCCTGGGGAGGAGGTGGCACACTATATTAGAACTCAGCAAGATCTTCTTAACATTCTTCCTGTTCTAGGATATGCCGCGAATACAGCCGCGCTGCATTCCCAAGAGGATTTTGACGCGATAGAGTTCTGCGAACAGCACATACCGCTGGTAGCGCGCGTCAATGCACGCTATCGGGGTACGGGGTGGGCATCTATAGGTAAACCTCCCACTGTGGCCGATATTGAGACTACACTGCTGTCGAACCACGAAGTGGTCTGCGATGTCCAGCACCTCGTACCCAATATCGGCGGACATGTTCTGCTGTTGATTGGTTTTGATCGGAATCGACGGGTCTTCTTCGCAAAGAATCATTGGGGCGAGAATCGATTCATCGAGATCAAATATTCAAACGATCCCGAATGGATGATCCAAACCGGCTACTACATCAAGGATGTCGTCGATCCGACGTTTGTTCAGAACGAAGCTTGCTGGGTTGGCAACTGGTGGCTTACCGCCAGCGGACAGACAAGTCGCTTGCTTATCCGCCGTGCTGAAGATTTCAGTAACCCAGGAAAACCAACAAAGCTAGGGACATTGTATGCCGCCGACGGTAAACATGATGTCAATGGCGAGTTCCTGAACAATGGGGGAACATTGCGAATGTTCCTAGGCGCTGCAAATGTCCCTGTAAAGGCGGGCACGCTGGCGGGCGCACGAATTGACGCGCACCTTGATTTCTCAAATATCTACAACCTGGAGGGTGTAGACATTACTGGGCATACCGTCTCGTTGAGCAGGTTCACCACGCGCTTTGCTGCAATCTGGGAAAGCACCGGTGGCAAGCCTTATCAAGCGCGCCACGGACTCGACAGGGCGGCCTATCAGCAGGTGTTTGACGCGCAACTTGCGAACGGATTCCGTCCGATCACCTTAGCCGGTTACAGCGAAGGGCGTAGTGCGCGCTTTGCAGGAGTCTGGATTCCTGATGATCGTAGCGTGGCGTGGGAATCGCGTCACGTTCTCACGGCTGACGAATACCAGGCGAAGTTTGACTCCCTTACGAGCCAAGGTTATCGGCTGATTAATGTCACCGGGTACGCTGTGAATGGTGCACCACGATATACAGGAATCTGGGAACGTCGCGGCGGACCCGACTGGCAGGCCCACCACGGAATGGGCTGGCAACAGTACCAGCAGAAGCTCACCGATCTCAGCGCGCAGGGATATGTGCTTACGCACATTTCTGGATATAGCGTTAACGGTGGTGTCCAGTTCGCCGGAATCTGGGAAAAGCAGTCTGGAGTGATGTGGGAGACGCTCTTCGGGTTGACGAGCTCGCAGTACCAGAAGAAGTTTGATGAGCATCTCTCAGCAGGCATGCGTCCGATTTGCGTGAGCGGTTACACCGACAGCGGGATTGCCCGCTACGCTGCGATCTGGCGACAGGACAGCGGTAGTTCATGGCAGGCCCGTCACGGCGTCGATGGCGTCCATTACCAGGCAGCGTTCGACCAGTTCAATGCGGAAGGTATGCGCCCCGTGCAAATCAGTGGCTACGGAGACGGCTTTTACCCAGCCTGACAGGTTCCGATCTGTAATAGAGTTGTGGTGGGTGGCGGCACTGACCGAATGTGCCGCCGAGAATGTCGGTTTTTAAGCAACAGTGGATCGCAGGTCTTGTAGGTTAAGTTAACGCTAGGAAACCCAGAGACTTCTCCCACTTGCATACTTGGTCACTGCCACTACTCCAGCGATAGCAGCCTAACCATTCAAATGCAGCGGACGGTTGAAAGCCACTGGTGGTGATTTGGAGGTTACTTGCCGCCGATAATTTGAGCCGTTATCGCCTCATTCATTGCCGAAAAGGACTGTTTTCGGCATTGTTTGTCTCCCAGTCCCTTGTACAGTCAGGCTTTGAAGCGTACTACAATCAACAGCTGAATACTTGTTTTCGGCAATGTTGCTGCTTTGGAGTCAGAACGGCACCTCATCGCACCACAGCTCCGCCTTGCGGTTCCTTCGCTCGCTCGGTTCTTCGTGGGGTTGAGCCGACATAAGCCCTAAAAAGTGCAAGATGACACCACAAGTCTTTCTACATCGGGCTTCTGGATCAAGTCGCAGACAAGGAAAACAGCGTTGATTCTTTACGACAGAATCAGGTTTCCAGCCCACTCTTGCACTAATTTTGGCGTATGTCGGCTCAACCCCTAAAGGGTTCATTTGTGCAACAACACCCCGCGAAAAAGTACCCCAGTGGGTACCTCTCCACTTTATTGAAATTATTGATAATTATGCATAGCTATTTTGAAGAGTGATTACAAACCTCGATCATTTTCCCAGCAAAATTTCTAGTAAAGGAGTCAAGTAAATGACTGTCGGATTGCCTCAACAACGCACCTGTGGCACGATGAGTGTCCACTATCGACTCTTGACCACTGATCTGGCTTACGCTAGAAATCGACAAGAAATTGAGAATCGCTCACTCGAATACGCACGGCGCGGAATTGCTACAGCTAGAACTGGTATCACAGTCATTCCTGTGATTGTTCACGTTGTTCATAACCCCAGCAATCCTGAACAGAACATTTCAGAGGCACAAATTCGTAGTCAAATTGATGCTTTAAATCGCGACTTTCGCAGGCAAAACCCAGATATTGCCTCAGTCCCGGCTGCTTTTCAGCCATTGGCAGCAGATGCCCGAATTGAGTTTGTCCTGGCAACCACAGATCCCAACGGTAATCCAACGAATGGCATTACTCGAACTTCTACTACGGCAACAGGATTTATTGATGACGATCGTGTCAAATCTGTTGCAACAGGTGGTGCGAATCTGTGGCCGAGCGATCGCTACTTAAATATTTGGGTTTGCCGTCTGAATGGCGGATTGCTGGGCTATGCTCAGTTCCCTGGTGGTCCTGCTGCTACTGATGGCGTAGTGATTACTCATACTGGCTTTGGCACTACTGGCACAGCCGCCGCGCCCTTTAATTTAGGTAGAACCGCAACCCATGAAATTGGGCACTGGCTGAACTTGCGCCATATCTGGGGAGATGATGGTAACGGCTGCAACGGCAGTGATTTCGCCGATGATACACCAAATCAGGCAGGACCCAACACTGGGAGACCCAGTTTTCCTCATGTAACTTGTAACAACGGTCCCAACGGCGATATGTTCATGAATTATATGGACTACACCGATGATGCGGGCATGTTCATGTTTACTGCAGATCAGGTTACGCGAATGCAAGCTGTGCTAGATCATGAACGAGCTAGTCTGGGTACGACAGGTGCAGGCTTGAGTATGAGCGGTATATCAAGTGGCGGAAACAGTTTATACCAGTTGCATAAGACTGGACTGATTTGGAAATACACTGACACCCCTTGTTCTGGGGATAGCTGTCCGGGTTGGCAGAAGCTAGACAACAATCCTGCCACGGTCGCTATTGCCGCAGGTGGCAACAACCTATACCAGTTGCATAAGACTGGACTGATTTGGAAATACACTGACACCCCTTGTTCTGGGGAT
>Ga0105044_10012948_pt1 | contig 11336 bp, 9 predicted proteins | sample MAT01_FD_78092 | JGI IMG/M metagenome (GOLD analysis project Ga0105044, IMG submission 78092) | Freshwater microbial communities from Lake Fryxell liftoff mats and glacier meltwater in Antarctica - MAT-01 | ecosystem: Environmental > Aquatic > Freshwater > Ice > Liftoff microbial mat | place... | reverse complement strand
GCAGGATCAACCTCCTCACGATACAGGTCGCGCGTCATGGCCATGTTGTTGGTGATCGACCATGCAATGCGCCCATTGCTACCCCACCACAGGCCCGGCATGCCCACCGGCCCGGCGCCGGCCGCGTCGTCCTCGGGGCCATGCAGGCCATACTCGTACCACGACGACGGCACCCAGAACGGCTGGTGCGGATCGCCCGCCAGCAGCGCCTTGCCGCCCGCAGCCCGGCTCCCCGCCACCGCCCAGTTGTTGCTGCCGGTCGCATCGTCCGACCCCGCCGCCATCGGCGCTGCCGGTGCAATTTCCGGCCACCCCGCCGGCGGCACCACCAGATGCTCGGATGCCTCGGGCGTCAAATAAATCTCCCGCAAATGCTCCGGCAGAAACCGCGCCGCCTCGGCCGCCATGATCCGGTCCAGCCGCCCGTTCAACGACCACCAGAACCCGCGCGCGATCGCCACCACATCGCCCACCGTGAAAGGCTGCGGCACATAGCCCAGCAACCGAAACTCGATTGGCAGATCAGCACCGAATCGCTCGATGGCGCGATTGATGCCGCGCACAAACGCCGCCGTCTCCTCATAGGTCTTGCCGTCCATGCGCGACGGTTCATCCGCGGCCATGCGGTCCAGGCCGACGGTCAAATGCGCGATATCCGCCGCCACGAAGGACGGCCCGAGAATCTCCGCCTGCCGGCCCAACGCCCGGCGACGCAGCCGGTCCATCTGCCAAAGCCGATCCTGCGTCATCGCGAATCCCACGCCGAAATACAGGTCGGTGGTCCCGCCCGCGAACACATGCGGCACGCCTGCACGGTCGCGCAGAATATCCACCCGGCCGCCCACCCCGGCACGCAGAACCTGGTCGGAAATCGTGGCATGGCGCCGCAACCACGCGGTCTGCGCCGCCGCGAACTCCGCCGCCGTCACCCCCGAAGCAGCACATATCTCGCCCGCCTGCCGCTCGCCCTTGAGCACCGCCAAAACGTCTGAATCATCCAGTGCCATGCTCGTCATCCTTCCTGCGACTCGCGCGACGGTCCCACCAACGTGGCGCCCCCATCGACCACCAAAACCTGCCCGGTGATGAACCGCGCCTGCGCCGAAAGCAGAAAGCGCACGGCCTGGCCAATGTCCCACCCGGTACCCTCAATCCCCAGCACCGAGGCGCGCCGCCGCGTGTCTCGCGCCCCGTCGGTCATGCCGCGCGCATACACCATCGGCGTATAAACCGGCCCCGGCGCGATGCAGTTCACCCGAATGCCGTCGCGCCCATGGTCCACCGCCATCGCCTTGCTCAGCCCGATCACCGCGGCCTTCGACACCGTATAGGCGGTCAACCCGCGCGGCCGCAGCGCCGAGATCGACGACACGTTCACGATCGCCCCGCCGCCCGCGCGCAGCATCGCCGGAACAGCAAACTTGCCCACGAGGAACATGGAATCCACGTTCACCCGCATCACGTTCTGCCACTCCTGCTCCGACACCTCCACCACCGAACCGCGGCTGCCGATCCCCACGTTGTTGTCCAGCACATCAAGCCGTCCGAAACTGCGCTCGGCATGCGCCACCATCGCCGCACACGCGGCGGCGTCGGTCACGTCATAGGATGCCGCCTCGGCACGACCGCCCTCGGCCGCAATCATCGCCACCGTCCGCTCGGCCAGCGCGATATCGCGGTCCACCACCAATACCCCCGCACCCGCACGGGCCAGCAACAGGCACGCCGCGCGGCCATTGCCGATGCCCTCCCCGGCCGCCCCGCCGCCAGTCACGATCGCCCCCTTATCCCGCAAACCCCAGACGTCATCTTCCATCATCGTCTCCTACGGCAGTCCCGCACCAGGCACGTCAACCCGAATCATCTCAATCCGCCCGTCCTGCTTGGCGGCCATGCCCGGCCCGCTGCCGGTGCTGGTGCACACATACAACGTGCGTCGGTCGGCGCCGCCCAACATGCAGGCAAAGGCGTTACGATCGTCCGGCACGGCAATTGTCTGCACAATCCCCCGCCCCTCCATCGCCCGCACCACCCGGTGGCCCCGCGGGTCAGCCACCCAGATGCCACCCTCTTCATCCAGGCAAATCCCGTCGGGGAATACATCATCGAACTGCGCGAACAGCCGGCGGTTGGAAAGCCCGCCATCCGCCCCAATGTCGAAACTGGTCAACCGCTTGCCCACGGTCTCCCCGATGATGAAGCGCTTGCCGTCCGGCGTGATCACCGCGCCGTTCGGGAACATCAGCCCATCGGCCGCCTGGTGCACGCTGCCGTCCGGATCGACGCGGATCAGCACCGCCGTCCGCTCCGCCTCGCCCTTGTGCCGGTCGAAGCCGAAATTGCCGACATAGGCGCGGCCCTGCCCGTCCACCACCATGTCGTTGCACGGCCCGGTCGCCAGCCCCGACAGGTCAGCCACCTTGGTCAGCACATCACCCTGCACCCGCATCAACGCCCGATCGAGCATCGACACCACAAGCAACGTGCCATCCGGCGTCCACCCCAGCCCCGAGGGCTGCTGCGGCACATGCGCCATCGTCTCGGCCCAGCCCTCGGGCGACAGCGCCATTACCCGGTGACTATAGAAATCCGAGAACCACAGCCGCCCCGCATGCCAACGCGGCCCCTCCGGGAACGTCAACCCAGCAAGCACCGTCTCCAGTCCACTCGGCGTGGCCATGCACTGTCCTCCCGCGCTACGTTGTCGCGGTTGCAAGCGTGCACACAATCGGCGCCGCGACAAGGCGCGAACAGGAGGAAATGCCGTGGCCGACGCCAACCCGGAATACGAGACCGTTCTCTACCAACAGCCCGCCCCCGCGGTCGCGCGCATCGTGATGAACCGGCCCGAAGCGCGCAACGCCCAGAACCTGACAATGACCTACGACCTCAACGCCGCCTTCGACCGCGCCGTGGCCGACGAGGGCGTGAAGGTCATCATTGTCGCCGGCGCCGATCCGCACTTCTCCTCCGGCCACGACCTGCGCCCCGGCGGACGCAACAAGGCCGGCATCGACTTTCCCGTCACCGGCACCTGGGGCGGCTTCGAAGAAGCCGGCGCCCACGGCCGCATGGCCCGCGAACAGGAAATCTACCTGCAAATCACCCGCCGCTGGCGCAACCTCGCCAAGCCGACCATCGCCGAAGTCCAGGGCCGCTGCATCGCCGGCGGGCTCATGGTGGCGTGGGCCTGCGACCTGATCATCGCCAGCGACGATGCCAGCTTCTGCGATCCCGTTGTCGCCATGGGCGTGTGCGGCGTCGAATGGTTCGTCCATCCCTGGGAACTCGGCGCCCGAAAGGCCAAGGAATTCCTCTTCACCGCCGACACCTGGTCGTCCCAGGAAGCCCACCGGCTGGGCATGGTCAACCACGTGGTCCCGCGCGCCGAACTGTCCGCCTTCACCCTGGCCCTGGCCCAGAAGATCGCCACCAAACCCGCCTTCGCACTCAAAACCACCAAGGAAGCCGTCAACCGCGCCACCGACGCCCAAGGCCAACCCGAAGCCATCGAACACGCCTTCGCCCTGCACCAGCTCTGCCACGCCCATAACCAGCTGATGTTCGGCATGGCCGTGGACCCAGGTGGGCTGCCGTCGGCCGTGAAGGGCAAGCCGCCAACAGGCGGCTGAGCCAAACGAAGCAAGGCGAGGGGCCAAACACGGGCCCCTCCTCTAGCCAACTCTGAGGTTGCCGCGTATCGGAAAATAGTCGGTTGGCGTGCGGCTAGGCTCGGTCGCGGCGGATCGTCTCTCGACTTCGTCGGTGACGGGCGAGCGATATCCCAGCGCCGAATGCGCCCAAACCGGATTGTATTATACCAATCAGCCTAATGTTTGACCTACGACAGAAGGCAAGGCCAGGGCGTCGCCCTGGACCCACCAGGTCCCGAGCGCGCCTTCGCGCGACGGGTCAAGCCCCTGGACCTTAAATATATGAAAGTAAACAGGTTTCCAAAGGCCGCCGGCCTTTGGTGGGTCCAGGGCAACGCCCTGGCCTTGCTTGGCCATGGGTCACCCCAGACGGTGATTGGTATCACCTACTACAACGAGGCGTTCAGGAGGCAAGTTACAGTACACGGCGGCGCAATGAAACCCCTGAGCCGAGGCGGCGACGCCAGAGCTGAAGATACGATCTGACGGTGCGGCGCATCGGCGGTATCCGGCAGATTGGCCCGACCGGTGCTGCCTAGAAAGCCTTGGTCGCCCCAGGCCGAAAGCGGTTGCGCGGTACGAAGCCGGACCGCTCCGCCACCCTTGGCGCGCGAACCCAGATCTCCCGATTCGGATGCAACCCGCCACCGTGGATCGCCGGCACGGCCGTCATCCGTGCCCGATGCAGCAGACGCGTGTCGGCCTCGCCGCAGTGCGGATGGACGCCGCCGTTCTCCGCCACCACCTTCTCCCAGGCCGCCCGGCGCCGTGCCAGCGTCGCCGCGTCGTCCAGTGCCGGGCAGATCAGTTCGTTAGTGTTGAGGTCGGCGACGATCTCGTCGCCATCCTCGACGAAGGCGATCGGGCCACCGAGTGCCGCCTCCGGGCCGACATGGCCGATCACCAGGCCAACCGACCCGCCCGAAAAGCGCGCGTCCGTCATGAGCGCTACCACGATGCCGCGTTCCCGGCACAGTACGGTGATGCGCGAGGTAGGGTCCAACATCTCCGGCATCCCCGGCGCGCCGCTGGGCCCCTCGTAGCGCACAATGATCATGTCGCGGTCCTGGAAGGACTCGGGGGCGTCTTGGAGCGTCTTCAGCAGTCCCTGCTCACCCTCGAACACGCGCGCGCGCCCACGGAACAGGTTCCGCTCCAACCCCCCCTCCACGCCGGCGAGCTTCAGGATCGCCGAGAAGTCGGGCGAGAGGTTGCCACCCAGCACGCGAAGCCCGCCCGTCGGCTTGAATGGCTTCTCGATCGGGTAGATCACCGTCCCGTCTGCCGGCGGCGGCGCGAGGCGCGCCACCTGCTCGGCCAGCGTCTCGCCGGTACAGGTCATCACATCGCCGTTCAGCAGCCCAGCTTCCAGAAGTTCGCGCACGATGACCTGCACGCCACCCACCCGGTCGATGTCCGCCATCGAGTATTGCCCATAAGGCCGCGCATCGGTCAGAACCGGCACCACGTGCTGCGACAGGTGGTTGAACTCCTCCGGCGTCATGATCTCTTTCCAGAAATCGGCATAGCCGGCGGCGCGCGCGATCTCGGGCACGTGGAGCGTCACATTGGTCGACCCGCCAATCGCCATCGCCACAATCACCGCATTGCGCAGCGAGTCGCGCACCACGATGTCGCGTGGCTTGAGGTCCCTCTCCATCAGCCGCTCGAGGTGGTCAACCAGTTCGGCCGGATATTCCTCCAGCCGCCGCGGGTCGTCGGACGGCGTCGCCACCATGTGCAGCGGTTGCATTCCCACCACGCCGATGAAGGTCTGCATGGTGTTGTAGGTGAACATCCCGCCGCAGCTGCCAATGCCGGGGCAGGCATGAAAGGCGATGCGGTGGCGGTACTCCGGGTCCGGATGCCCGGCGACCTGATAGGCGCTGATGATGTCCAGCACCTCGCCGGTGACCGGATCGTGCCCGGGGCGGATGGGCCCATCCGACATGATGATCGCCGGCTGGTTGTGCTCAAGCAGGGCCGCCAGAGTGCCAACCGGCGGCTTGTCGCACGCCACCACCGCTATGGTGCCCGCCAGCCCCGTCGCCGACAGGTGCTCGCACAGCGCGTCATGCGTAACCTCGCGCCCGATCAGAGAGTAGCGCATCTCGCGCGTGCCGTTGCGAATGCCGTCCGAGGTCGCGATGGTGTATTCTGGTTGGGTCAGACGCAGCCGCAATTGCCCCGGCGCTTGGCCGATCCGGCCTTTCAGCTGGGTATGGATCGCGTCCACCTTGGCCATCACGCCCAGATAGCACTGGCTGTCGCCCTTGGTGCCAACGACGCCCACGGAAGGCTCATGGATCAACTCCGGGTCGGTGCCAATCACCCGTGCCATGCCGATGGTCTGGCTCGAGCGGCCTGGATGGCGGTCGATGAGAACGGTCTTGGCGTTCGGCATGGAAAAATCCTCGGGCCTTGGTAGGAGTGAGATTGCCGCGTTTCGTAGACTGCCTGTTGGCGGGCCGCCTACTCGTCGTTCACGGCGATTTGAGTGTAACCTTCATAGGTCATGGGCGGGCGATTTCCCAGCGCCGATTTCCCACCAACAGCGCAGCCGCGCCACCATCTGGTCGAAGGTCGCAACGCTGACCCCGGTCAGGCGCCACAAACGCGCATTGCTGCACACAACCACGCCTTCTTCGCCGCGCCGCCATCGACAGCGAACGGGTTTGTCGAGGGAATTGGCGGAGGGAGTGATGCTGGGTTCGAACACTCTCTGCTGCTCGATTGGTCGAGCACCGTTGAGGACGATGCGCTGATTGGCTTCACTGGATGGCCGACGCAGCAGATGATGCCCGTCACCACGCCTCGCTTGCATGCGAGACCGCGACCGCGATTGCCGGTGCAGCGGGACTGTATGAACGGCACGCGCGGCCGCGTGGGAAAAGTTGCCGATCCGCTGAGGGGTGAGGGCATCGGCACCTACCTGCCACCGCGGCCAAAAGCCGCTCAGGCGGCGATGCAGCCCTCGAATCCGCGGCGCAATGCAGGACGATTGAGATTGCGGCCGATGAAGACGAGGCGGCTCTGTCGCGCTGCATCGGGCTTCCAGGGACCGATGTAGTCGCCATCAGCTATCATATGCACAGCCTGAAAGGCGAAGCGCTCGGTGTCGCCGGCGAAGTCGAGGATCCCCTTGGTGCGCAACAGGTCATTGCCGTGCTCCGCAAGCAACGCACCGATCCATTCGTTGAACCGTACCGTGTCGAGCGGCGCTTCCAGGGTCAGACTGACCGACGTGATGGCATCGTCGTGCTCGTGGTGGTCCTCACCCGACAGGAAGTCCGGCTCCAGTTCGAGGATCCGGTTGAGATCGAATGCGCCGCGATCAATCACGTCGGCCAGCGGGACGTTTGCCTTCAAGGCGTGCAGCACGCGCGCTGTGCGGTTTATCGTCCTGATCCGAACTTCTACCGCCTCCAGTTCGGCCGGGGTCACCAGGTCGATCTTGTTCAGGATGATCACGTCGGCGAAGGCAACCTGCTCCTCCGCCTCGCGGCTGTCGGCAAGGCGCAGCAAAAGGTGCTTGGCATCCACCACTGTGACCACGGCGTCCAGGCGCGAACGTGCGCGCGTTAACGCATCGACGAAGAATGTCTGTGCCACCGGTGCGGGATCGGCCAGTCCGGTCGTCTCGATGATGATGCCGTCCAACTGGCCCTTGCGCTTCATCAGCTGTCCGACGATGCGAATGAGGTCGCCGCGAACGGTGCAGCAAATGCAGCCGTTGTTCATCTCGAAGACTTCTTCATCGGCATCGACCACGAGGTCGTTGTCGATGCCGACCTCGCCGAACTCGTTCACAATGACAGCGTACTTCTTGCCATGGCTCTCCGTGAGGATGCGGTTCAGCAGGGTTGTCTTGCCGGCTCCGAGATATCCGGTCAGCACGGTGACAGGGATCTGATGGTCGGACATGGGGCCCTCCTGGGATGGTTCAGACAGGCGGAAAAGAGTGTCTTCCGATCATTTAAACGTTATATTATAACATTCCATACCACAAGCATGAAGGTGCAGGGATGGCAACGGGCACAGTGCAGAACATGCAGGATGCGATGATCGCGGCTGCCGCAATTTGTCGAGCCCGCGGCGCCCGATGGACGCCGCTGCGCCAGGAGGTGATTGCCCTTCTCCTGGCAACGGAACGTCCCAGTACCGCCTATGCGTTGCTCGATCGGTTGCGCGCGGCTCGCGGCGCAGTTGCACCTCCCACCGTATACCGAACACTGGACTTCCTGATTGGGCAGAGGCTGGCGCATCGCGTCGGCCGACTGAACGCTTTTGTTGCCTGCACCGACGCAGGGCACGAGCACCACGCGCAGTTTCTCATCTGCCGGACCTGCGGCGCGGTGTCCGAGATCGAGGATATCGCCGTCCACGACGCCGTCGACATCGCAGCGGCATTGCACGGCTTCCGTCGCGGCGCCTTGCCGATCGAGATCGACGGATGGTGCGGCTCCTGCGCCGCACAGGCCGAAAATGGACCATCGCAGGAGTATGGTCATGCCCACCCCGCCCGCTGATCCGCCGTCGGTCCGTCAACAAGCGCGAGCCGACGTCCTGCTGCCGGATGGCGATGGTCTGATTCCGGCCATCGCACAGCAGCACGACACGGGCGAGGTGTTGATGATGGCATGGATGAACCGGGTTTCAATCGGCGAAACCCTGGTCACCGGCCGCGTGTGCTATTGGAGCCGCAGCCGCGGCCGGCTGTGGCGCAAGGGCGAGACCTCCGGCCAATTCCAGCGCCTTGTCGAGATGCGCCTCGATTGCGACGGCGACACGCTGCTGCTCCTGGTGGATCAGGTCGGCGTCGCCTGCCACACAGGGCGGCGCAGCTGTTTCTATCGCGCGGTTCAGGGCGGGCAGTTGCATGAGATCGCGGCGCCTGCGGTCGACCCGGATCTGCTCTACGGCGTTGGGCATTCGCATGGCTGAAACGGTTCCCGTTACGCTGCTCACCGGTTTCCTCGGCGCGGGCAAGACCACGCTGCTAAATCGGTTACTGCCAATGCCCGAGATGGCCGGGACCGCTGTTCTGGTGAACGAGTTCGGCGAGATCGGCATCGACCACCTGCTGATCGAGAAGGTCGACGACACAACCATGCTGTTGCCGTCCGGCTGCCTGTGCTGCGCGGTGCAGGGGGACATGGTGCGCGCCTTGCGCGACCTGCTGCCGCGCCGGGCGTCGGGCGAGGTGCGGCGTGTGGTCGTGGAGACAACCGGGCTCGCCGACCCAGCCCCGGTGGTCCAGACGTTGTTGTCAGACGTGGCACTGGTGCGCGCCTATCGGCTGGACGGCATCGTCACGGTGGTCGATGCAGTGCACGGGCTGGCAACGCTGGACATGCATGAGGAGGCGGTCCGCCAGGTTGCGATGGCCGACCGCATTGTGCTGAGCAAGACCGACCTCGTGCCAGTTCCAATGGATCTGCTGGCGCGGCTCAAGGAACTGAACCCTGGCGCGTCGCCGCTGCACGCACGGTCGGGCGCGGTACCTGCGGCGGACATCCTCGATTGCGGGCTGTTCGACGCATCCGGCAAGATCGCCAGCGTCACCGCGTGGCTCAACGAGGCCGCCTGGGGCGATGCCGGCACGCATGAGACGCGCCTGCGGGAGCGCATCCACTCATTCTGCCTGACGTTCGAGGCGCCGCTGCACTGGCAGGGATTCGGAGCCTGCCTGGAGATGCTCATCGCCACGCGCGGCGAGCAATTGCTGCGGGTAAAGGGCATCCTCAACCTTGCCGGCCAGGACAGGCCGGTGGCCATCCACGGTGTGCAGCACATGTTCCACGAACCCATACTGCTGCCTGCGTGGCCGCCGGGAGATGCCCGGCATAGCCGCATCGTGTTCATTACCCACGGGATGGGCCGCGATGTGATTGCCACCACGATCGCCGCGTTCGAGGCGGCGGCCGTGGGGGGCTGAGCGCGCGCTTAGGCCGACGGGCGCCATGCCGGGAATGGATCAGGCAGGTTGGCCCAGGCCTTGGCGCCCGCGCGCATCTCCTTGTCGGTCAGCAGACAGGCATCGAGCCCGGCGCGGACCGACGCCTCGTTCATGCCGATGCCGATGAACACCAGTTCCTGCCGCCGGTCGCCGTACATCGGGTGCCAGTCCTTGCGGATGGTCTCCTGCCATTGCGGGTCCTGCGGGCGCTGTGCCGGCGGCATCGCGGCCCACCAGAAGCCGGCGGCTTCGTGCCGGCCGACGGCACCCGCCAGTTGCCAGGAGCCGGCCCAGCGCATGCGGCTGGCGAGCCAGAAGAACCCCTTGGCACGCACCACACCCGCCATGTCGCTGGCGAGGAATTTGTAGAAACGGGCGGGATGGAACGGCCGGCGCGACCGGTAGACGAAGTTGGTGATCCCGAATTCCACGCTTTCAGGCAGGTGCTCGCCGGCCATGGCCTTGGCCCAGCCGGCGGCCTGCTGCGCTCGTTCGAAGTCGAAACGTCCCGTGCCCATCACCTTGGCCATCGCCACCGCGCCGTGGCTGGCCAGCACGATTTCGGCGCCCGGGTTGAAGGTCGCCAGTATCCCCCTCAAGCGTGCCACTTCATCGGCGGGCAGCAGATCGGTCTTGTTCACCACGATGACATCGGCGAACTCCACCTGCTCCACCAACAGGTCCACCAGCATCCTGCCGTCGCCCTCGCCCGAGGTCTCGCCGCGGTCGGCCAGGCTGTCGTGGCTGGCATAGTCCCGCAGGAAGGCGGCGGCATCGACCACGGTGACCATGGTGTCGAGCTGTGCGACGTCGGCCAGGCTGAAGCCTTCCTCGGTGCGGAAGTCGAAGGTGGCGGCCACCGGCATGGGCTCGCTGATGCCCGTGCTCTCGATCAGCAGATAGTCGAAACGGCCCTCGGCAGCCAGCTTGGCGACCTCCTGCATCAGGTCCTCGCGCAGGGTGCAGCAGATGCAGCCGTTCGACATCTCCACCAGCCGCTCCTCGGTGCGCGAAAGCTGGCCGGAATTGCCGACCAGGGCAGCGTCGATGTTCACCTCGCTCATGTCGTTGACGATGACCGCCACGCGCTTGCCCTCGCGGTTGGCAAGTACATGGTTCAGCAGCGTGGTCTTGCCGGCTCCGAGGAAGCCCGAGAGTACGGTCACTGGCAGGCGTGGTGGCGCGTTCATTGGAAAATTCCTGTCTCGTCAATGCACAACAGCAGGCGGGCACGTCGGGGCGGCGGCAGCATGCTGACCGGGGGGGAGCGGTGCCGCACGCGCGGCGCGGCGTCGGGATGGCGGGTGCCCTTGAAGACGGCGGCCTGCATCACCGCCATGCGGTGCAGCGTGTCGTCCGCGCTGAGCCATTCCGTGCCCTGGCCGGAGTAGGTGCACAGCAGACGAAGGCGCACGGCATCGACATGAAACAGCCGGCAGGCGTCGTCGCGCAGATGCTCCAGCCGCAGCCGCACCCGCCTGTCCGGAACCAGGCGCGCGAACTGCACGGCCAGCAGGCTGATATCCTGGCCGAGGGGCCTGGCATCGGCGGGCAATTGCCGCATCAGGGCACGGGTCGCCGCCTCGGGCGGGCCGCTGGCGACATGGCTGAACGCGGGGCCATCGAGCAGCGCCTGGACCGCGCGCAGCGGAGGGCGGCGGCAGGGCCGGGTCCAGATGGCCAACCCAGTTTCGGGCTGCAGGATCGTTTGCAGAACCCCGCTG
>Ga0105044_10012947_pt1 | contig 11337 bp, 11 predicted proteins | sample MAT01_FD_78092 | JGI IMG/M metagenome (GOLD analysis project Ga0105044, IMG submission 78092) | Freshwater microbial communities from Lake Fryxell liftoff mats and glacier meltwater in Antarctica - MAT-01 | ecosystem: Environmental > Aquatic > Freshwater > Ice > Liftoff microbial mat | place... | reverse complement strand
GCCCTATGCGGCTTTGCCAACTTCAGCTCGATTGCAATTCAAATCGGCGGTATTGGCGGCTTAGCGCCAGAGCGACGCGGTGATTTGGCGCGCATGGGGCTGATTGCAGTGTTGGGCGGCTGCTTAGCCACGTTTATGACGGCAACGATCGCTGGGGTGCTGTTGAAGTTCACTTAAAACGTTTACGGGTTTGGTGTCCTATTTAGTTCGTCATTCCCGCGTGCTGTTTGCGGGAATCCAGTCGGCTCAATGCACGAAAATACTGGATCCCCGATAAAGACATTCGGGGATGACGAATAAACATCAAAATCCAGGCGTAAAAAAACCCGCCGATGCAGCTGGCGGGTTTTTCGATACTGTGTCAGCTAATTAAGCAGCAGGTGTTGCTTCAGCAGCTGCGGCATCAGCCGCTTTTGTTGCATAACGCTTGCGGAACTTGTCGACACGCCCGCCCGTTTCAATGGTCTTGTGCTTGCCGGTGTAAAACGGATGCGACTTGCTGGAAACGTCGATCTTGACCAACGGATAAGTTTCGCCGTCAGTCCATTTGACCGTCTCTTTAGTCTTTTTGGTCGACTTCGTCAGGATGGCGAAGTCCGTGGTCACGTCTTGAAACACGACCGCGCGGTATTCGGGGTGAATGCCTTCTTTCATGGCTTTTGCGTCCTGCAAAGTGGTGATTGAACAATATTTAAAATCAGATGGCGTTGAGCTTCGCTGGTGTATGCATGCTGTGCATTTACCAAAAAAGGTCGCGAAATATAGCGGAAAACATGCTGAATGGTCTAGTGCCTGAAATTTGGACTGTTCATAAGCAGTGATTAGTCTTTGCGCTGGCATTCCGGACAAAAATACAGCCGCCTGCCCGCCAATTCCATACGTTCTATCGTGTTGCCACATTGATAGCAAGCCCTGCCCGCGCGTTCAAATGCGGCGAACCGGTAGCCTTCAAAGGGTGCGCCATCGCCCTGCAATATGCCTGCGACGGCCGCTTCATTAGTGACGCCACCTGTGGCATAGCTGCGTCTTGTAACGCTAAGTAGTTGCTCAGCCAAACGCATTAGCTCCAAATCGGTTAAGTCTTTGGGCCTGACGCCGGGGTGCAATCCGGCATAAAACAGCACCTCGGTGCGCAAGTAATTGCCCATACCAGCCAAAAACGCTTGGTCGAGCAGCAGTCCTGCCAGTGCTTTGCCCGCAAAGCGTGGGCTGATAAGCCTGTCCGTAAGCGCGTTTGCGTCAAGCTTGGGATCCAACGCGTCAGGGCCAAGTTTGCGCAAAAACGGGTGTTCATTCAGCGACTCAGTGCGCCAGACAGAAATATCGGAGGCGCTAAACAGGAACACGGCGGCTTTTTCCGTGTGAATCGCCAGCCGCAGGTCACGCGAAGTTTTCGGCACTTTGCCGCGCGCCGCGATTTTCCAAACGCCATACAGCTGATTGTGGCTATATATGCTGAAACCGCAGTCAAAATGCGTCAACAACGCTTTACCGTGGGTTTCAAAGCCAGTGATTGCGCTGCGTGCAAGTGGTGCTTCGTATTGTTTTAGTTCCGCAAACTTGAACCAAACCTTGGTCAGCGGCTTTGTGGCGATCGCGGTTTGCAACAAATCAGCCGCCCTACGGATTTCGGGGCCCTCAGGCATGGTGATTTAAACTCATTAAAGCTGCTGGGATTTTGCAAAAGTCACTGGAAATAGGGCGTGTAGATAAAAATTGTAACCTTACGCGGTGATTTCACATCTCCTGCATTGCTGTGCAGCGGCTTAGATTCTATATTCCCCCCACGCGATTTGCGTCGTCGACCATAGCGGTCATTAGATGAAAACCTTTCTTCCGCCCAAAGCGAACCTTAAGCGACTGGGGCATGCGAAGTACGGAGATGCAGTGAAGTTAGAGCTAGGCGAGGCGGTATGGGAGAACCCATTGATCACGCCCGGCACACTGGCGCACTTTAACGGTTTTACGACCGATACTGAATTCACGGTCTCAGCGAACCGATCGATTTCAAATTTAGCCTTAAAAAAAATATTCTTCGCACTCGCTTGTGCGTGTTTAGTAGTCGCGGGATTTAGCTTCACACAGGGAAATGTTTTGGTGCCAGTGTTTGTGCTAATCGATTTGGCGATTGTTTGCGTGGCAATTTTGGCGGTGGCTCAGGCAAGTACAGCATGCGACAGGCTGGTTGTCGATCCTGGGCGCAAGCTACTGTCAGTGCGAACCACGCGAAAACATTCAACATCACAGCAGTCATTTAACGTCGCGTGGGTCCGTCTTCAAATCGAAGGGCCGATCAGTGCGCCGCGAATCTATCTGACCGCGAGCGGCAATTCGGTCGAACTCGGTAGTTTTTTGAACCATGAACAACGCGTAAGCTTGGCAAATCAGCTAATGAGCTTTCTTGAGTTGGCTAAAGCGCGCGCACTTAACTAAACTGTAGGGCTATGGAAAGAGGTCGGAATGCGATGAATACAAAAATGACGGCGGCAATTGCAGCAATTTTCAGTTTCGCCAGCACCAGCGCCTGGGCAAACCCACATCGCTGGCAGCTCAATATGACTGAGGGCGTGACTGAAGTCAGCCGGGCGGTGCAAACCTTGCACATGCAGATTTTTTATATCTGTGTCGTTATCGGCGCGCTGGTGTTTGGCGCAATGTTTTATTCGATGTACAAATTCCGTAAATCTAAAGGTGCAGTCGCTGCGACCTGGAGCCATTCGACCGTTGCTGAAATCATTTGGACCGTTGTGCCTATCGTGATCTTGGTGGTGATGTGTATTCCCGCCACACGCGTCCTTTATCAAATGTATGACACCAGCAAACCAGAAATGACGGTCGCGATCACGGGCTATCAGTGGCTGTGGGAATACGAATATCAAGGTGAAAACGTCAAGATCTCCTCTCGCCTAGATCGCGAAGCGGATCAAACCCGTCGGCTTAATTCTGGGCGCGACCCCTATGCGGTGAAAGATTACTTGCTTAACGTTGATAACCGGCTGATTTTACCGATCAACACCAAAATTCGATTTGTTATCACTGCTGATGACGTTATTCACGCGTGGTGGGTACCCGCTTTTTCGATCAAGCAAGACGCAATCCCGGGATTTATAAACGAGGCTTGGACCAGAATTGATGAAGTAGGCGTGTATCGCGGCCAGTGCGCCGAGCTTTGTGGCAAAGACCATGGTTTTATGCCAATTGTTGTTGAAGCAGTCACCAAAGCGGAGTTTCAGACGCGCCTAGCGCAAATGCGCGCTGAGCAAAACCCGCTCGACCCGCAGCCCGTACTTGCTGGAGCGCCTGCGCTCACTGCATCGTCATTCGAATAGAATATAAAGGTCAATAAACATGGCACACGCAAGCACGCATGACGATCACGCCAGTGATCACCACGACCACGATGCGCACGACGATCATGGGCACAAGCCCATAGGTTTTATGGATCGTTGGGTCTACACCACGAACCACAAAGATATCGGCACGATGTATTTGTTGTTCTCGCTACTGATGTTTTTCATCGGCGGGGCAATGGCGTTAGTGATTCGCGCTGAGTTATTTCAACCGGGATTGCAGCTGGTACACCCCGAGTTTTTCAATCAAATGACCACAATGCATGCCCTAGTAATGATTTTCGGCGCGGTCATGCCGGCATTTGTTGGGCTAGCCAATTGGTTGATTCCGATGATGGTCGGCGCGCCAGATATGGCGTTGCCGCGCATGAACAACTGGTCCTTCTGGATCATGCCCTTTGCATTTACCTTGCTGCTATCAACGTTATTTATGGACGGTGGTGGCCCGGCGGGCGGTTGGACGCTGTACCCACCACTCAGCATCCAGGGCGGCAACAGCGTGGCTTTCGTGATCTTTGCGATCCACATGATGGGCATCAGCTCGATTATGGGCGCGATCAACATTATTGCGACGATTCTTAACATGCGCGCGCCAGGTATGGATCTGTTGAAAATGCCAATTTTTGTTTGGACTTGGTTGATTACGGCATTTCTATTAATCGCTGTGATGCCGGTTTTGGCAGGTGCAGTCACAATGTTACTGACCGATAAGTTTTTCGGCACCAGCTTTTTTAATGCTCTAGGCGGCGGCGACCCGGTGATGTTCCAACACATCTTCTGGTTCTTTGGGCACCCAGAGGTCTACATCATGATCTTGCCAGCCTTTGGGATTGTTTCCGAGATCATTCCGACGTTCGCACGTAAACCACTTTTTGGCTATCAGGCTATGGTCTACGCCACCGCTTCAATCGCGTTTTTAAGCTTTATCGTTTGGGCGCACCATATGTTTACCGTGGGAATGCCCTTGGGCGGCGAGCTTTTTTTCATGTATGCAACGATGTTGATCGCCATTCCGACTGGCGTGAAGGTATTTAACTGGGTAAGCACGATGTGGCAGGGGTCAATGACCTTTGAAACGCCGATGTTGTTCGCCATCGCCTTCGTTATTTTGTTTACTATCGGCGGCTTCTCTGGGCTGATGCTGGCGATTGTGCCTGCAGATTTTCAATACCATGACACTTACTTTGTGGTCGCGCATTTTCACTACGTTTTAGTTACTGGCGCGATCTTTAGTTTAATGGCGGCAACCTATTTCTGGCTGCCCAAATGGACCGGGCGGATGTACAACGAACGCCTGGGCAAGGTGCATTTTTGGCTCAGCACCATTTCAGTCAACGTGCTGTTCTTCCCGCAACACTTCTTGGGCTTGGCAGGCATGCCACGACGTATCCCGGACTACAATGTTATGTTTGCCGAATTCAATATGATCAGCTCCATTGGCGCGTTTGCTTTTGGCCTCAGCCAGTTGATGTTTGTCTACATCATTTGGGACTGCGCCTATGGCCGCAAGCGTGAGAAAGCCACCAATCAAGTTTGGGAAGGCGCGCGCGGATTGGAATGGACGCTTGCGTCACCACCGCCATACCATAGCTTTGAGACGCCGCCGAAGATTGAGCCATGGATGTTGGCACATAGCGACGTCGGGCACTAATTGAGTGGCCGATACTTCCACTAAGATAACTTCAACCACGGCCATGCGTCGCGCTTCCGCGCGGCGCACTGCCGCGGTGTTAGGCGTGATTGCCGTTATGGTGTTCGTCGCCTCCATTCTAAATGCGATGAATATCATTTGAGCACACACGATTCGACCGAATTGGCTATGCCCATTCAACCCCTAACGTCGGCTATGGCGCCGCCGGATCACAGAAAAATCGTCAAGAAGACACTCATTACGTGTGCTGCGGCGTTTGGTTTTTGCTTCGCGATGATCCCGCTTTATTCGATCTATTGCGAAATCACCGGCGCGAATGGCAAAACCGGAAGATTGAATCCAGCGGTGATTGCCGCTGTCGATACCTCTAGATCTGTGCAAATAGAGTTTTTGACGGCCGTCAACTCGGGACTATCTTGGCATTTTAAGCCAGAACTTTCGAAAATCGACGTGCATCCTGGCGAGCTAATGACTGCCTATTTTGTTGCAACAAACGACACGAATGAAGCCATCGTAGGCAACGCCGTTCCCAGTGTAGCGCCAAATGAGGCATCGATCTATTTCAACAAAACCGAATGCTTCTGCTTCACCGAGCAAATGCTGAAACCTGGCGAGTCACGTCGTATGCCGGTTCGATTTATCGTTGATTCTGCGATGCCAAAAAACATCACGGTACTGACATTGGCCTATACTTTCTACCGCAATGAGACGGCCACGCAAGCACTAAAGCCCCTTGAGCAGTCGTAAAGCCTTCCGCAAAAACGGATCATGAGCGGGAATTGAGTTCGCGCGCCCACAAAGCTGCCTAAAAACTGATTGCCAGCTCTCAGTTTGCCGCTAATTCGCTTTGTTGGAAAGCGCTAGCCGGTAGATCATACGCAACGTAACGTCGGCATTTTCGTCTGCGTGCTTATCTTCCAACTTTAGGCAGTGGCCTGTGTACTGCCACGACACCGAACGCTTCTAAGAAAACAACGCTCGCGCATCCCAACTAATTATTTATCGACTTAACGCAACACCATTAACGTAACTGCGCCGGATAGCGCAGCAATAAGCACTGCCGCAAGAACGGCAAGTTTACCGGTTGAGATTTCACGAATTGGTTCCGCTCGCCGCAAAAAACTAGCCTCTCGACGAACGGTAGCAGACGCTTCCTGCTCATTTTCAACGCTCATTTTTTGACCGCAGCACGCTCAATCATTTCTTTCTGCACTAAGAAATCGACCACTTCTAGCGTTCGTTCTTGCGGCTTGCCTGCCATCACAGACACCCGATATTTACCAGCAACAACAAACTCAGGAGTCCCGCCAACCTCATAGCGTGGCAGTAACGTTTCGTTTTGTTTGAGCTTTTGCGATACAGAAAAAGAATTGGCAGTCGCAATAAATACTTCAGGCTTTACCCCAAACGGTGCTAAGTTTTTTGCGATTACATTTAAATCGGTCGAAGGTGCACGGCCCGACTCTACGTCCTTGAACATTGCGCGCTGCGTCTTATCCGCTACTCCTAACGCGAGCAGTGCCAAATGCGCGCGCGCTAAATTTTGCAGCCCAGGATTACCGAAGGTGGCGTGAATGTTGCGAAATTCAGCAGCTGCTGGTTTCGTTTTTTTCCAAACCGTCAATACGGATTCCATGTGGGCGCAATGAATGCAGCCGAATTGAAAAACTTCAATTACTTCGACTTTGTCTTTGGAAACTTGCGTGGGCTGTTGCGATTTCAGTCGCATGTAGTCAACATTTTCGACGAATACTTCGCTAAAAGCGGACGTCGCAAAGGTGAGTGCCAACATCGTAATTAAGGAACGGATCATTTTTGCTTAACCTTTTTTTGGCGCAACGCGCTCAGAAGCGGCTTTCTGAATAAGAAAGTCTAATAATGCTGTAACTTTTTCGATGCCGCCTGCGGATGTGACATCGAAACTGTATTTACCATCGACTACGAGCGTAGGCGTGCCCGCCACTTCATAACGTGGTGTTAATTCGAGTACACGTTTAAGTTTTGCCTCCATTCCTGGAGCGGTGAACGCGTCGGTAAACTGCTTTGCCGTAACGCCATACCCAGCAAACCAATTTGCCATATCGTCGACGCTGTTGAATTGCTTATTTTGTTCATAGATCGCTTTGAATAACGCGCCGTGCGTTTTTTCGACTATTTTTAGCTGTTCTGCCGCGTAATAAGCGCGTGCATAAGCCGCCCAACTGTCATGAAAAATGGCTGGTAATGCGGTGAACTTCACATTCTTCGGCAGCGTTTTACGCCATGCCTCCAAGGTTGGCTCTAAGTGCGCGCAGTGCGGGCAGGCATAACTAAAAACCTCAATCACTTCAATTTGAACGCCACTTCCAACCGGCACAGGCTGCTTCAAGCGCGTGAATTGCACGCCTTCTTGATACAACGCCTGTCCGAAAGATGCAGCAGATACTAGCAATCCTGCAAATATAGACATTGCAGTGCGACGGGAAAACAAAGTCATTTAAATTACTCCAAGGCGCAAAATACAGATCTTTAACCAGCATTTGAGATAAAAGTTTTAGTGACGCGGGCAACTGGTGCGATCTGGTTCAACGCGCGTTAATTAAAAACTGACTACGCGAACTAACCCTAAATCAAGCTGGCCTAACTCAGTACGCTGAATTATTCGGTGGTGTGAAGGCCTTCCAGATAGCTGGCCAAAGCATCGATGTCTGCGTCAGTTAGATTCTTGGCAACTTGGGACATAACTTGCTTATTCGCGTAATTGTCTTTGCCGTAAATCATACCGCCTCGGAAACGCTCAAGCTGCGCCTTGGAGTAACTGCTGTGCTGACCCGCCACCGCAGGATACTTCGCAGCTGGATTTCCGCGTCCGCTAGGACCATGACAACCCATACACGATGGTACGCCAGCGATAGCACCGCCACGATAAAGTGCCTGACCGCGCGCCAGGAGAGTCTCATCGGTTATGCCTGCACGTACCTTTTGCATAGCAAAATACGCGGCGATATCGCTCATGTCTTGATCAGACAAAAGCCCCGCTTGCGCTGTCATGATAGCGTTTTCACGTTCCCCAGATTTAAATAGGTGCAGGTGTCGCACCGTGTAGTCGGCATGCTGGCCCGCAATCTTGGCAAAAGCTGGGTCGACGCTATTGCCGTCAACGCCATGGCAAGCGACGCATGCTGCGCTTTTGGTCTGCCCGGCTTCAGCGTCCCCGACGAGTTGAGGGACGGTGACACCAACAGCAAATACTGATGTATGAACGCCGAATGCCAGAAAAGCTGCTAAAAATGAAAGACGCATGGATAACCCTTTAAACTAAATTCGGTAGACGTGATAAAAACTGATGTGTGCGCTGACAAAGTTTCTGTTGTTTCGAATCGCAAATTGCAAAATAAGTTTTATATTGAGCTTATTGCCAAGGCAAACACGAATTCTATTTTGTTTCCTAAGCCAACAACGAAACCTATTATTTGTTTGCCAAGGCAAACAAATGCTGTGACCATTGCAACACAAAAACCCGCGCGTCAAAGCCTAAGTAGTTGATTTTAGCCAAGTTTACGGCTATTCAAAAGCTTTTCTACAGCCCCTAATTTTAGCAGCTCAATACGTCTATGGTCAATGAAGCCGAACTCAAAAAGCGCTTTCGCGAAGCGCAGTTTATTAAAAGCACGCCTACTTTGGCGGGCTTGCCACCCGACGTAGGTGCGGAGATTGCGTTTGCAGGGCGCTCAAACGCGGGTAAATCTAGTGCAATCAATGCCTTGACTGAGCACCCGCAACTGGCGCGCGTCAGCAAGACGCCGGGGCGGACACAGCATTTAGTATTTTTTGACGTTTCACGGGAACGCCGTCTCGTCGATTTGCCCGGTTATGGCTATGCCAAAGTACCAGAAGCCATGCGTTTGGAATGGCGTGGTGTGATTGATGGTTATTTACGCGACCGCGCTAGCCTGCGTGGATTAGTGTTGATGATGGATATTCGACTACCAATGACGCCGTTCGACATACAAATGCTGCAATGGACGACTGCGCGCAAGCTTGAAACCCAGATCTTACTAACTAAGGCCGACAAGCTGAATCGCGGCCCAGGGCTGAATGTGCTTAAACAAGTTGAAAAAGCCCTGAAAGAACATGGCTTTAGCGCGCAGATCGAAATGTTTTCAGCGCCGACCAAACAAGGCGTGCAGCCGGTACGATGGCAGTTGGCCAAGTGGTTGGACTGGGCTTGAACAAGTGTGAAAGAGCAGCGCGCTAGCGGGCTAGGCTAGGCTAGGCAAACAGTTGAGTCGTCGCAAATAAGCCAAGTGTAGGCATTATTGTCCACCCATTTAGAACCAAAAAACGGCCAAACATCGCTGCTTGGCCGTTTTTACTTTCATCGTGCGCTGACGTTGCGCACGACTTCATTTTCACTCGAAGCCATTCATAAAGTAGGCGTCTGGATTGACCGAGCTGCACATTGCCGCGGTTCCGGCGTTATTGAGCGTCACGCTGTCAACAAACCAACCGGTAACAATGGCGGATGAGTCATCACCAGCATGCCAACGCAGTTGCATACTTTGCCCGGCAAACGCTCCTAGATTCGCCGTCACTTGGGTCATCGTACCAATCGTGCCCCTGCACCACGCGCGTTTGCCACCAATAGGGTTATTAAAACCCGTGCTAACGGTGCCGTTGAAAAGCCCCGCAGTAAACGCAGCGTCGGGCAAGACCAGCCAAGTGGTGCCGCCATCCACAGATGTTTCCAGGGTGCCAGCGTCAAAGCATGATGTCGAGGATTCAAAGGCAAAGGTATGCCAGAAACTTAAGGTTGTGCTGGCAACCGCGCCGAAGCTAGGAGAGACCAAAACACGGTTCGACACGCTAGGCAAACTTGCCGAGCTCCACGAATGCGTGGGCGTTTGAGCCTGTGCGGTAGACCATACAAAATTGTTGGCACCAGCAATTGCCTGATTCGTCCAGCCTGGGTTATCAAAGCCAGATGCGCCTTCAAACGTTTCCACAATGTTTGACGTTGTGAGTGCACCACCGGGAGTAGCGCTTCGTTCAACGGTATTGCCTTCTTCGCTTCCGTTTGAGCTATCGACTGCGCGAACCCTGTAATAGTAGGGCGCGCCGCTGGTCAGCGGGCCTACATCGGCGAAACTAGTTCCGCTAACCCCGGTTGCAATGCGATTTCCGGCAGCGGGCGTAAAACCTGGGGTCAATGAACGATAAACGTTATAGGTATTCGGGCCAGTGCATTGCGCTGTCGCTGCGCTCCATGCCAAATTATTGGTACACGTCGACAGCCCTGCGCTGCTTGCAGAGGTGATCCCGCTGAAAGTGGGCGCCAAGGTGCAAACGCCGGTTGCCGCAGCACTAGTACATGCACTTTGCAGTGATTCGCAGATTTGGTCTTGATCAAACGCGGTCACTTTGTAGGAGTAAGTACTGCCACCTGACACGTTAGTATCGGCATAGCTAGCGCCGACAACACCAGCCGCGATTTGGGTATAACTGCTGGCACCGCAGGCACCATCAGCTCGGAAAACTTTGTACGATTCTGCGCCAGCTACTGCATCCCAGGTGACAGTGATGGTGTTACTGCCGCTGGCACTTGCACTAACGCTAATCGGCGCATTAGGCGCGGTGCAGGCGTTGGTGCCGTCCATGAACTCAACGCCGCTATTGGTAGGATCCAACAGATCTTTCATCCGCGTCGTGGCAGTGCCATTCCCTTCCCATGAGTGAAACAAACCGCCGTACTGATCACGCAAGTTTGCGCCGGTGGAACCACACGCAGAGGGCCCGCCGGACAGCACGCCGACTAGCCTTTGATTCGCATTGTACAGTGGCGAGCCAGAGGAACCCGGCTCGGTCACACCTGGTACGACAGACGTAGGAACCGGCACAATGCCCGGTACGATGGGCGGTGTTGGATCCCAATTCGCCTGCCAATGCACACCGGCCGCGCCGCTAATGTTGTCGAGGGTCATGGGCACTTCTACGAAAGTGATGCGTTTTTCATCGACAGAAGGATGGTGGATGCTGGCGCAAAGCCCTGCGGTGGAATTCGCTCCGCCGGTCGCGGCGCATTGGCTAGGCGGTGGCCGACGATCCCAACCGGCCCAAAACAAATCGAAGGTATTGCCCGGTGGCGGCGTAACGAGCTCAAAAATTGTCCAATCCGAGCGTGAACCCGCCGGATCAGCACCGGCAAATGGATTATTTGTGGTCGCCAAAAAGCGCAAGCCAGCTGAGGTCGTTGCGGGCTTGGGGATCGGCGTGCCACTGGCAGCCGAGCCCGGCGCACGACAGGTCGCTGATTCATATTTCCAGAAAACCACAACCGTTACTGCGAGCGCGTCAGTG
>Ga0105044_10012946_pt1 | contig 11337 bp, 10 predicted proteins | sample MAT01_FD_78092 | JGI IMG/M metagenome (GOLD analysis project Ga0105044, IMG submission 78092) | Freshwater microbial communities from Lake Fryxell liftoff mats and glacier meltwater in Antarctica - MAT-01 | ecosystem: Environmental > Aquatic > Freshwater > Ice > Liftoff microbial mat | place... | reverse complement strand
GGAGGGAACCGCGTGTGGCGCACCGCTGGGCAGGTGGGAGGCGACAACTGGTGCGGGAGGGAACGGCGGGCAACTACGACAGCAACGGCAACAAGACAGAAAGCGGGACTCAGCGAATGGGGTGTGTGGTTGGATCCCACTGTTCGAGGTCGCCGCGCACCTTCCCGAGGTGCTGGCGCATGAATTCTCCGGCTCGCTCGGCGTCGCGGGCGCGCAGGGCCGTATAGATGCCGGCATGCTGGCGATGATCGGCGACCCGGGCGTTCTGAATGTCGAGGATGGCGCGCTGCTCGCGGGTGAACAGGTTCGTCATGACCTCGAGCAACTGGCGGAACACGGCATTTCCGGACGCGATGGCGATGCCGCGGTGAAAGGCCATGTTGGTCTGATTGAGGACATCGTCGTCCCCCAGATTGGCTTCAGCTTGGTCCAGCAGGCGAGCCATCTCATCGAGCTGCGCGTCGGTGGCATGGACGGCAGCCAGTGCGGCGCCGGTGACTTCGATCGCGGTGCGCGCTTCGATGAGGTCGAGCAGGAGCTTCTTGGATGGCGCGCCGCTGTAGACCGGGTTGGTCATCAGGAACGAGTCGTCTTCCCGCCCGACGTACACCCCCGAACCGTGGCGGATGCTGACCGTGCCGGCCATTTCGAGACGCTTGAGCGCTTCGCGGACCGTGGGGGCGCCGACCTCGAAGTCGCGGGCAAGGGCGGCGATGGAGGGTAGGCGGTCGCCTTGGCCGTATCTGTCGCGCTGGATCAGGAGCTTGATCCGGTCGGCGAGGTCGGCGGACAGCGTGGCGCGGCGGAGCGGCACGATCGCGGGGAGGAGTTTGGCAATTGTGGCCATATTGATAAAGTGAATAAGTCATAAGATGACTTAGAACGCAAGCTGAAAGTGCGCCCAAACTATTCGCGACTCATATGCGTCCGATTCATGTGCGTACCGCCCGCCCACATCGCCTGCGCTCACCGCCCACGTCCCGCCACCGCCGCCGTCCCCTCTCGCCTCTCCGATGATTCGTCGTCTGCTCTTCGCCGTGTGCACCGTCGGCACGCTCGCCTCACCGGACTCCGCGCCGGCCCAGCCACGCGCCACCAACTCCGCAGCCCTACGCGACTCGCTTCTCTCCGACATCCGTACCGCCCACGCCGCCGGCACCTTCGATGGCATCGTGCTGGTCGCACTCGGTGACCGCGTGGTGTTGCGCACCGCTATCGGTGATGCCGATCGCGCCGCCCATCGGCCACTGACACCCGACGCACTGATTCCCTTTGCGTCGGTGACCAAGCAGCTCACCGCGGCGCTCGTGCTGCAGCAACTCGCGGCCGACCACGCCACGATCGACACGCCCATTGGGACTTGGCTGCGGGAGTTCCGCACTGGCGAGCGCGCCAACATCACCATGCGTCACCTCATGGAGCACAGCTCCGGACTCCCCGATCCGGCCGCCATCCCCGATTTCTATACCACACGCGACACCAACATCATCGCGCCCCGCGCGTTGATGGCCCGCTTCGCCGACACGCCGCTGCGATCTGTGCCGGGCGCAACGTTCGCCTATAACAATTACGACTATCTGGTGCTCGGGCAGTGGCTCGAACAGCGCACCGGCCGGTCGTACGCAACCCTCGTCACCGAGCGGATCGGTCGCATTGCAGCCTTCAAGGCCGTGCGAATGGCACCGGCAGTCCTTCGCCCGAACGCGCTCCCAGTTGGCTATGACAGTCTGTCGCCGGCGCCGGCGCAACGGCTCGCCACCTATGGCGCTTCGGGCGGGCTGCTCGGCACCATCGACGACCTGTACAAGTGGGATCGGGCGCTCCTCACCGGTACTATACTGACCCCCGACATGACGGCATCACTATTCCGTCCGAATCCGGCGCTGGGCTTCGTCGGACTCGGTAGCTGGATTTACGACCTAACGCCGGTGAAAGGCGCACCGCCGGTTCGTCTGATCGAGAGACAAGGCGAGATCGGCGGCTGGCGCCTGCTCAATATCATCGCCCCTGAACGTGGCTGGTCCGTTATCATCTTTGGCAACACGACTCAGGCCGACATCCAGCAGACGTATGCCAATCGTGGACTGGGCTTCGAAATCCTGAAGCGCCTGACGCAAGACCCAGGTCGCTGAAGTGGATTGGCCCGGTCGAGACGCGTCGCTCTATGCCTCGTCCTTATCCGAACTCAGCACCGCCCCGAGCAGCAGGCTCACAATGCTCACCACGATCGCGCCGAGCAGAGCCGGGACAAACCCGCTCACCGTGAAGGCGATGTCAAAACGCGCCGCCAGCCATCCAGTCAACATCAGCATCAGCGCATTCAGTACAAACGTGAACAGGCCGAGTGTGACGATCTGGATCGGGAACGAAAAGAAGGAGAGCACCGGTCGGATAAAGGCGTTCACAATACCGAACACCAGTGACAAGCCGACGAGCCCCGGCCAACTTCCGCGGTAGCTTATCCCGTCGATGAACCTGGCGGCACACCAGAGTGCCACCGCATTGACGAGTAACCGGATGATGATGCTCATACCGCAAGATGGCCGCTGAACCACTGCCGCGCGAGCTGCGTCGCTATCGCGCGTGGGCGCTTGCCAGCAGCTTCGTCGACGGCGTTCGCGATGTCGGCTTCATGGAGCTCGTGCAGCGGATCGAAGGTGGCGCGTTGCATCCCGCCCCACCCGTCACCCTGCTTGTCGATGGTGCGCAGGCGTTTGACGCGATGCTGCAGGCGCTCGCGACCGCACGCGAGGAGATATTGCTCGAGACGTACATCCTGCGTGATGACCGCATCGGGACGCAGGTGCAGACGGCGTTGATTGCGGCAGTGACACGTGGCGTACGGGTGTGTGTGCTCGCTGACGCAATCGGCTCAGCGGCAACGCACGAATCGTTCTGGGACACCCTCGAACACGCCGGTGCGGTGGTGCGTCGTTTTCATCGCTTCTGGCACATGCCATTCGAAGCGTTGCGCCGCGACCACCGCAAAATCATCGTCATCGATCGCGCTGTCGCATTCACCGGCGGCATGAACATCGGCGAAGAGTACGGCTCGTCCATTCGAGCGCACACGTCGGGTGCGTGGCGCGACACCTTCATGCGCATCGAAGGCTCGGTCGCCCAGGAGTTAGCCGCGGTCTTTGCCGAAGGGTGGGATCGCGCAGAGGGACCATCACTTCCTGGCCTCGAGTACGTGTCGTGGAGTGAAGGAGTGGTTGTGCCGCCGCTGGGAAGCATGCATGCGCTCAGCGCGCAAGCCCTGCGTGCGCGTGTCCAACGACGCATGGGGCTGCGCTACGATAGAACGCGGGGACGTCGCGTGAGGCGCGTGGAAGAAGCGGCCGTCGCTACAGAGCGCGCCGTGTTGGTGCTCGACTCACGTCCGGGGCGGGGACAGCGCGAGATGATGGCCGTCATGGCGGCGCTGGTGGGTGGTGCGCGCAAGCGACTGTGGATCACGACGCCGTACTTCGCTCCACCAACGCGCGCGCTCCGGTTGCTCATGCACGCCGCACGGAAGGGCGTAGACGTACGGTTGCTGCTCCCAGGCCCCAAAGCCGACGTCCCAATCGTACGACACGCGGCACACGGCGCCTACTCGGCGCTGCTCGCAAGCGGCGTGCGGGTGTTCGAGTATCAGCCGACCACCTTGCACTCCAAAACCGTGGTGATCGACGGTTATGCCAGTGTGGTCGGATCGAGCAACCTCGACTTTCGCTCGTTCTGGCTCAACGCGGAATGCAACCTGCTCATGTTTGACGACGACTGCGCGGCAGGGCTCGAAGCGACTTTTCTGGACGACCTCAAGGAGAGCGCCGAGATCACATTGGCCGACTGGTCGCAACGGACTGCCACGCACCAGCTCTTCGATGTGGTAGCCCGCGCCATGCGTTGGGCGATGTAGACGGCGATGTAAAGGGCGCGCTTCTGACGGAAGTCGTCGGCCTTTCCCTGACGTAGAGCACCCGTCTCCCCGATGGAGGCCGAGCCGTTTCGGTGCGACGCTTAACCATCCCGCGCACTGTCGGAATGCCAACGCGCGCCTGCCTCGGAGATTGCTCGATGTCAACCTTGCTGAACCAACAGTTCTCACTCGCAGCTCCCGACGCCAAGCTGCACAACGGCCCAGTTGTCGTAGCATGTGACGGCGCACCTACTTCGCACGAATCGCTCTTCACGGCGGCGCGGTATGTCTCGTCCGCACTCGGCGGCGGCATCCAAGTGCTGGGGGTGTGTCCACCAACACCCGGAGTCGCCGCAGGGATGGACGTGTTGCCTGCGCCGATGGAGCTCGACGAACTGCGAAGGCACGGCATGCTCGAAGACGTTCGCCGAGTCGTATCGATAGCCGCCGCCGAGCAGCCATCGTGGCCATCCGATGTACAAGTCGGCAATCCACCGCGGGTTCTCGCAAGCGAAGCAAAGCGACGCGGCGCATCGATGCTGGTGATGGGAATCGGTCGACACAATCCACTCGACCGTCTATTTGGCGCGGAAACCACGCTCGCCACGTTGCGCGAATCGCAAGTGCCGGTGCTCGCTGTGGGAGCACACTTTCCGTCGCGTCCGCATCATGCGCTCGTGGGCATGGACTTCAGTGAAGCAAGCGTCGTCGCCGCGAAGCTCGCGTTGCTGTTGGTCGGGCCGACGGGGCGGTTGACACTCGTGCATGTACGTCCGCGTTTCGAACATCCCTCAACCGACTGGCAGGCGTGGGATGCGGAGTACTCCCGCACACTGCCGCCACTCTTCGAGCAGGTGCGGGCAACCATCAATGCACCGTCCACCGTATTGCTCGAAACGGTGACGGTTCGCGGTGACGCGGCGCAGTCGCTGTTGGCGTTCGGGCAGCAAGCGAACGTCGATCTCATTGCCGTCGGGACACAGCGCCACAGTCTCTACGAACGGCTGGTGGTCGGGTCGGTTGCGACGCGGGTACTCCGCACCTCGCAGTGCGCCGTGCTGGCGGTGCCGGCACAGCAGGAGCCTGCCCACTAGCACAGCGGGGCGATCCCGGCGGAACAAGCAGCAAGAACGCAACAGGTGCAGGCACGGTAGATTCGACGGTGATTCCGTCCCCCCTACCCCGATTGCCATGCCCCCGCTGCGTTCCGCTTTGCGCCCTGCTACGAAATTCCTTCGTCCGCTTGGGGTTGCGCTCACGACCACGTTCGCGCTTTCGATCATCGCGCTGCCAGCCGTCGCGCAATCGAACCGCGGGTCGAATGGCGCGTCCAATGGCGCGTCCAATGGTACGTCGAATGGTGGAGCCTTCGACGCCACACGTCTCGCGCGCCTCGACTCTACAGTGCAAAGGATGGTCACCGATCAGCGCATTCCCGGCGCCGTGGTGATGCTTGTGCGCGATGGGAAAATCGCGCATCACAAAGCGTTCGGTGTGCGTGACCTCGGCACGAAAGCGCCGATGCAACGTGACGACATCTTTCGCATGGCGTCGCAGACAAAAGCGATCACGTCGCTCGCGGCGATGATGCTGTGGGAAGACGGACGCTTCCAGCTCGACGATCCGGTTGGCAACTATCTGCCTGAGTTCAAGCAGATGAAAGTGCTGACCAAGTTCAATGCCGCAGACTCGAGCTACGAAGCGAAGCCGACACTGCGTCGCATCACAATCCGTCAGCTGTTCACGCACACATCAGGGCTCGACTATCCGTCCATCGGCAGTGAAGAATTTCGCGCGATCTATGCCAAGGCCGGTGTGCCGTCGGGAATTGGCACTGATGGCGCCGTGCTCGCCGACAAGATGCGCGTTCTGGCAACGCTCCCACTCAAGCATGAACCCGGCGAGCGATTCACGTATGGTCTGAGCGTCGACGTCCTCGGTCGTCTCGTTGAAGTGCTGTCGGGGGTGCCGCTCGACCAGTTCTTCCGCACGCGTATCTTCGTGCCGCTGAAGATGAACGACACATGGTTCGCACTGCCATCTGACAAGCAGTCGCGCCTTGTCGCTTTGCACCAGGAGAAAGACGGCAAACTCACGGCGTCGCACAGTGTCGATGGCGGTGGGGTCGACCCCGACTATCCGAATCGCGGCATCAAGTATTTCTCCGGGGGCGCGGGCCTCAGCGGCACCACGGCAGACTACGCGCGGTTTCTGCAACTCTTCCTGAATGGCGGTGAACTCGATGGCGTGCGTCTGCTCAGCCGCAAAACGGTGGACATGATGCTCACCAACCAGATCGGCGCGCTGCAACCCGCTTTCGGACTTGGCTTCGCCGTCGAGACGCCGCAGAACGACTACGCGAGTCCTGCCGCACTCGGTTCATTCTGGTGGGGCGGCGCATTCGCGACCACGTACTGGGCCGATCCCAAGGAACATCTTGTCGCGCTGATTTACACCAACATCTACGGCTCAACGGCACGCACGGGCGACATCTTCAGGACGCTTGTGTACTCGGCGCTCAAATAGCGGCGGAGTCGCGAGGGAGGTGGCGATCAAACGCATCAACGACAACAGATTTGGAAAGGCCGATTGAGCAGTTTTGTTGTTCTTGTTCGATCCGTGCTGTTATCCGCCTGATCTGCGCGATCGGCAGTACCGAGTCCGTTGTAGTTGCCTTTGCAGTGATTCTGTCATATCGCAGTCTCAGAACACCCGCACGTTGATATACCGCCGCGGATTCTTCTTCACGTCCGCAACGAGCGCGCGCAGTTCGCTCACGAGCGAATCGCTGTTCTGATAGAGGCGCGGATCGTTGATCATGCGGCCCAACGTCCCTTGACCGCTGTTCATTTTGGTGAACACGGAATCCGCGCGCGACACCGCCGAGGACAGTTTCGCCTGCGTCCCGTTCACGTCATCGGTGATTTTGCGCAGTGCAGAGGTCGCCTGCATCAACTCGCGCGCAGCACTCTGTGAATTGCTGACGATCTGCTGCAACTCGCCGCGACTCGTTGACGAGTCCACGCGCGAAGAGAAGCGAGTGAGGTTGTCGGCCGCAGCGTTGACTGACTGCAATCCTTGCCGCACATCGGTGCTGATCAGATCGAGATTCTTCGATTGCGCCTGCACTGTTTTTGCCAATTCAGCGGAGAGTTGGGCGAAGTTGCGAATCGACTCGCGCAACTCCTTTGCCGCTTTGTCATCAAAGGCAACCTGCACGCGATCGGATACCTTCGCCACGTCGCCGGCAATGCGTCCGGCCACGGATGTGAGCTGCGCGATATCGGGGAGCACGGCACCGGCGAGTGTATCGCCTGTTGTGTGCGCTTCAACGAGCGCCGCGCGCAGTTCACGATCGGGTGGTAAGCCCTTTTCATCAGTGACGTTCACCTGCCACTCGCCAAAGAGACTCGCTGCAATAAGTAATACGACCGGATCGGCCGGCAGCGACACACCACGATCGATGGCGAGCTTGAGCACCACCCATCCGCGTCCGCCGAGTGCGATCCCTTCGACCTGACCGGCACGCACACCGCGGATGACCACTGGGTTGCCGAGTGCAACACCGCCGACATCACGCGTACGTACAACCACGTGACGCGTCTTGCCACCCAGGTCGGTCTGCTGAACCCAGAGTACCGTGACGATCAACACGACCGTCACGATGATGACGCTGGCACCGACGAGGAAATCATTCGTACGTCGTTCTGACGACATGGCTTGCCCTACCTGAGAGTACGGCCGGTGAGCCAGACCACGGCCCAGAAGGCATCGAGCACCAGAATCATCACCGCAGAAATCACGACGGCCCGCGTTGCGTTGCGACCAACACCTTGTGCGCCACCGCTGGTCGTGAGTCCTGCGCGACAGCCGATCAGTGCAACTGCAGCACCAAAGCTCGCCGCTTTCACCAGTCCGTATCGGACGTCAAAATCCACAAAGAAAATACGGACACCTTTGAGGAACTGCGGCGTTGTCACGTCGAGCAAACCGATTGCAGCGAGCCACCCCGATGTCACACCCACCAGCATCGCAACGCCGACTACAACCGGGAACATCATCGTCGCAGCGAGCACGCGCGGCACAACGAGATAACTCATCGGATCGAACGTGAGTGTCTCGAGCGCATCGATCTGTTCCGTCACACGCATCGTCCCCAACTCAGCGGCGATATTCGCGCCGACACGACCGGCGAGTGCGAGTCCCGTGAGCACGGGTGCGAGTTCGAGCGTCACCGTTTTCTGAACCAGCGTGCCGACAAAATACGGAGGCACGATATCGCCGACCGAATAGCTCGCCAGCAGCGCGAGGACGATGCCGGTGAAGATCGCGATGAAGATACCGATGGGCAGTGAGCCAACGCCAAGCGTGCGAGCATGCAGCGTAAACATCGGCATCCAGCTCGACGTATCGCGCGTTGCACGAATCACGTCCACGACGAACCGCGCGCCTTGGCCCACACCACTGATCGATTCGCGCACGCCTTGTCCGAGTGCCGTCACCGCGTGCACCACGCGCGACGGTTTCGCCGACCGCGCAGCCGACACGCTCACACCCACGAGAGCCACAACCCGACCGTGCTGGCAATCGCCATTGCGCCAAGCATGAGTGCAACGCGGAGTCGAAACACCGGCGTTCCGGTAACCAAGGCGAGCGTCAACTTGAGGAACGTGTTTGAGAGCACACCGATGCCAATCGCTTCTGCCGCGATCTGTGTGAGCGATACGTCAGCCCCCAGGCGCGTCATCGATACCGTCAGTGCGTCCATATCCGTCAATCCGAGCAGTGTGGCCGACGCCAGTATGCCTGTGTTTCCGATGCGCTGCTGCATGAACGCAATCACGATCAGAACCACCTGAAAGGCCAGTGCCATCTGCAACGATGACGCGAGACCGAGCGGATTTTCAAAGCGGACGAGATGGGAGGGAGGTGCGGTGCTGGCGGCATCCAGCACCGCGTCCTTGCGCGTGGCCCAGAGCGCACGGCCCACCAGCGCAACGCCGAGCACGAACGGCGGGGCGATGATGGGTAGCAGCGCAACCGACACGGCAGGCCTGAGCACTGCAGTGACCAGTGCGATCCGGGGAAGCAGCACCGTGCACGCGGCGATGACGCCAAGGGAAAGCGGAGACGCGAGTTCAGGATGCTCGCGACTGCGTCGACTGAAATTGAGCGTAACGCCCGTGGACGAAACGAGTCCGCCCAGCAGACCGGTCATGGCCAGTCCGCGCGATTCGCCAATGACGCGGCGCAGCACATAGCCGGCAAAATTGAGCGCCGAAAAGAGCAGCACCACCATCCAGAGCGCGCGGGGCCTGATCGCGTCGAATGGGCCGTAGGCGCCGTCGGGAAGCAGCGGCAGTACGACAAGGGCGAGCACGGCGAACTGCACGGCGGCGCGCATCTCCACTTCGTCGACCCGCTTGAGCCAACGATGCAGCGCAGACTTTTCGGCCAGCAGGACGACGACGAGTGCTGCGGCCGCACTGGCCTCCAATCGATATCCGAGCCCTGACGCAAAACCGATAGCCGCAACCAGCATTGCCGCGACTTCAGTGGTGCCGTCGGCGGAGGTGGTCCGACGCCGCATCGCCGCGGCGTAGGCCACGATCGGGAAGACCAGCGCCGCTGCAAGTAGTGCGATACCGGCCCAGATCGACCCCTCTCGGTAGAACCAGCCGCCGAAGCCGCCCATTGCGCCGAGCATCCCGAAGGTGCGCAGGCCTGCAAAGCGCGCGTCGGGGCCGCGAGCGTGTCCCGACCACTCGCGTTCGCTCCCAACCGCGAGCCCGGCGAGGGCGGCGATGATGAGGTCGAGGGCGGGGGAGAGTGGGGGCATCAGGGGCGTTGGGGGGCAGATGACGGGGGATCAGAAGTTGGCGCGCGGCAGGCCCGATGTCTGTACTCGCATCCCCTATGCCCGAGGTCAGAGTATGCCCTTGCCAAGAGGAATCCGACCAACTATCCATTCATCCGGATACACGGATACTATATCACCATGACTTCTCCCAAGCTTTCCATCCACGACCGGCTCACTGAGCTGGCGGACGCCACGCGCTGTCGGCTGTTGCTCGCAATCGAGCGGCAAGAGCTGACGGTGGGGGAGCTCTGTGCGGCGTTGCAGTTGCCGCAGAGCACCGTGAGTCGGCACCTGAAGATTCTGGCCGACGAGAGCTGGGTGACGTCGCGGGCTGATGGCGCGAGTCGGTGGTATCGACTGTCGCCGGCCCTGTCCGACGAAGCGCGGGCCCTCTGGACGCTGGTGCGCGCACCAATGGCGGCCACACCGGCAGCGCTGCAGGACGTCGCGCGAGTCGATGCGGTGCTGGGCGCGCGGCGCGCCCGGAGCGAAGCGTTCTTTGCCACCGCGAGCACCCAATGGGACTCGCTGCGCACGATGCTGTTTGGGGCGCGGGCCGATCTCACGGCGGCGCTGGCGCTGCTCGATCCATCGCTGGTAGTCGGCGACCTGGGGTGCGGCACCGGTGCGCTGACGGCCGCCCTCGCGCCGCACGTCGCCCATGTCCACGCGATCGATGGTTCATCGCAGATGTTGGCCGCAGCGCGTTCACGTCTTCTGGGATTCGAAAACGTCACGCTCACCGAAGGGGCGCTCGAGTCGTTGCCGCTCCCCGACGCATGTCTTGACGCGGCGGTGCTGCTGCTCGTCCTCCATCACGTGGCCGATCCGGCGCGGGTGCTCGCCGAAGCTCGGCGCGTGCTCCGTCCGAACGGTCGATTGCTGATTGCGGACATGCGGGCCCACGGCCACGAGGAATATCGTCAACAGATGGGACACGTCTGGCTCGGCTTCGATGCCGATGCGCTGTCGACGTGGTTGGACGCCGCCGGTTTTGATGGCGTGCGCTATGTACCGCTGCCCGTGGATGCTCAAGCCACCGGGCCGGCGCTTTTCACCGCGACGGCTCGTGTGTCGATCGCGACACCAGCCCTGATTTCGCAACACAACCCGTCAGACTCCTTCGAGGACAACAGGCAATGGCAACTGCAGTGATGACAGAGAACGGCGTTTTTGCGCTGACCGCGCTCGATCGCCCCGCGTTCGCAGTGAAGGACCTATCGCTCGCCGAGTGGGGCCGCAAGGAAATTCGTCTCGCCGAATTCGAGATGCCGGGGTTGATGGCGGTGCGTGCCGAATACGCGGGCAAGTTGCCGCTCAAGGGTGCGCGCATCATGGGCTCGTTGCACATGACCGTGCAGACGGCCGTGCTCATCGAAACGCTGGTGGAGCTTGGCGCCGACGTGCGTTGGGTGTCGTGCAACATCTTCAGCACGCAAGATCACGCTGCGGCCGCCGTTGCCGTCGGCCCGAATGGCACGGTGGACGCGCCGCAGGGCACGCCGGTATTTGCGTGGAAGGGTGAGACGCTCGAGGAATACTGGTGGTGCACCGAGCAGGCGCTCATGTGGAG
>Ga0105044_10012944_pt1 | contig 11338 bp, 13 predicted proteins | sample MAT01_FD_78092 | JGI IMG/M metagenome (GOLD analysis project Ga0105044, IMG submission 78092) | Freshwater microbial communities from Lake Fryxell liftoff mats and glacier meltwater in Antarctica - MAT-01 | ecosystem: Environmental > Aquatic > Freshwater > Ice > Liftoff microbial mat | place... | reverse complement strand
CTATTCCCCGCCAGGCTGATCGGGGCGACGCGGGCTCGATCGGAAAAACGGGCGTCGAACGCTGGCGGGACAACGGTTTGTCGCTTTTCCATCGGGCTGGCAGGGATGGAACAATACCAGAACATTACAGATCGGCAAGCCCTGTAGCGCTACATTCCGTGCTGCCGGATCAAAGGGGATCAGCCTTGGTTCTACCAATGCACCCCGTTACAAAATGACGGATTACCCCGGCGGTCTTCACCGGTCACGCCCCGTCACTGGACCGGGGCGCGGCCGTGCTTGCTCCAGACACCATATTGCCCCGGCCCGATCACCTGCCCGATTTGCCTGTGGACAAGTTCCTCGGGGCAATTTCCGTAAACCTTCCATTAACCTAGAATGCGCATGCTCGGCCCGGAATGAGGCGGAGTTACATGGACGATCTGTTTGCTTCCCGCACCCCGGTCACCTTACCCACCACGCAAGCAGGTCGGCTGGCCTGGCTTCGCCTCATTCGCAGCTTCAGGGTCGGCCCGACCACCTTTCACCGGCTGATGGCCGAACATGGCTCTGCCGAAGCAGCCCTGGCCGCGCTGCCGGGCATTGCCGCTTCAGCCGGGGTCAGCATCTACAACCCCTGTTCCGTCGCACAGGCAGAGCGTGAAATGGCTGATGCACGGCGCATCGGGGCGCAGATGATCTGCCATGGCTCGGCCGCCTATCCGGCCACGCTGCTCGATCTGCCGGATGCGCCGCCGATCCTTTGGGTGATGGGCGATGCCTCCCTGCTGGCGCGGCCGATGGTGGCGCTGGTGGGCGCGCGCAACGCCTCCAGCCTCGGGTTGCGCATGGCCAAGAAACTGGCAGCGTCGCTGGCAGAGGCGGGATATGTGGTGGTGTCCGGTCTGGCACGCGGCATCGACGGTGCGGCGCATGAGGCGTCGCTGTCCCATGGCACCGTGGCGGTGATGGCAGGCGGGGTCGATGTGATCTATCCGGCAGAAAATGCGACCCTGGCGGGGCGCATCGCGGCCGAGGGGCTGCGCCTTTCGGAACAGCCGGTAGGTCTGGAACCGCAGGCCCGACATTTCCCCATGCGCAACCGCATCATCTCGGGTCTGTCCAGTGCGGTGGTGGTGGTAGAGGCGGCGGCCCGGTCCGGCAGCCTGATCACCGCCCGTGACGCCCTGGATCAGGGGCGCGAGGTGATGGCGGTGCCCGGCCACCCGTTTGACGGCCGCGCTGCCGGATGCAACATCCTGATCCGCGACGGCGCAACCCTGGTGCGCGACGCCGCCGATGTGATGGAGGCGCTGGCGGCGCAGCACATCCTGCCGCGCCACGGCCCAGCAGCAACCCCGAACCAAACCCCCGATCGGCCAGGCGAGACGGCGCGCACAGTTGTACGATCAGCCGCGTGCGCAACCGCCCAACCGCCGGTCGCACAAGCATACAGCCCGCGCTTGCTGCAGGACATTTCCGAGCTTCACAGCCGAATACTCGCCCGCCTCGGTCCCAGCCCGCTTGCCGAAGATCAGTTGATCCGCGATCTGGCGATCCCAGCGGCAATCGTGGCCCCCGAGTTGCTCAACCTGGAACTTGACGGCCAGATCATCCGGCAGCCCGGCGGGCTTTTGTCGCGCGCCAACTGATCCCGGCTGCCGGGCTTCTTTTCGGCCCAAATATCCGGGGTCCGGGGCAAAGCCCCGACTGTCGCAGCACCCGGCCGTCGCAGCACCCGGCCGTCGCAGCACCCGGCCGTCGCAGCACCCGGCCGTCGCAGCACCCGGCCGTCGCAGCACCCGGCCGTCGCAGCAATTGCCGCTGCCGGGGCTGAACAAGGTGGCCAACCTTTGCGCCGCCATCGCAAAACCGCCACAGCCCGAGCAGGTGCGCTGAGGTGACATCCACTGCCCGACCGCCGCCCCGTCCGATTTCTTTGCAGAAATCGAGCCGAAGCCTGTACAGGCTTCGTTCCGGAGTTTGTGCAAACTCCGTTCTGTCCGCCCTTGGTTGCTGCCAGTGCGCTTCGCAGGCTAAGGGCAAACCTCGGGAAGCACGGCACCATAGTCAACGCAATAGACATTTCCGGTGTTATGTAGCAAACGCACCAAGTCATTCGGGGCGCGGGAAACTTTCGTGAATGTCGGCGACGGTGTAAGCCTGCACTTCGCCGTTCAGCCGCGTTGCATGTACAGTCACGACGTAGACCATTTCAAACGGATTATGTGCGCCGTGCAACATCTTGTCTTTCAAGCCTTGGATTCCCTTTCGAAAGTAAACAGGCACCGTCCTTTCGGATATGTCAGGAATCACGCCCCTGTCACCAGTGCGCCCCCTGTCTTTACCTGGACCGCGATTGGCTTGTTCCAAGAAAAGCATGACCTCGCTATGAAGCGCGTTACTTGCATCTAAATCTGCTTCAATCTCTAGCGTGGGAGACGGAAGCGCCAACTGCCTGTCAATGTTCACGGCAGCCCGGTTGAGTTCACTTTCATCGAACGTGTATTCCACGATGGTTTCCTTAGACCCGTCCGTTTGTTTGAACCGAGCGTGCCGAATGCCGAGACTGGCCCCCGCTTTTCCGAGCAAAGGGCGAGTGAACTCCTTAAGGTCAGCGGCATCGTCATTTGGCGGAAGTTCAACCCGAGGAACCTCATCGGGGCGACCAGCGAACGCCTTAATCCCGCGCCAAACGCGGTTGCTGAAATCCGCGACGATGACGGACGCATCCATCACAGCCAGCCCGCCGAACATGATCGCCAACGGCGTAACTTCCAGCAGATAGGAGCCAGTTTCCAGCTTTGTGACGTAGAGCTTAGGCGCTTCATCGTTCGCTTTGCGATAGTGCCGCTCATAGATGCGAGCAAGCGCGGCAAAGCTGCTAGACAACTCATGAAGTTCCACCGGCGAGCCTGGGTCCAGCTTTAATATAATCCTGTCACCACTCGCCTCTGCCGTGAAACCAGCCATCTAAATCCTAAGCTCCGACACACCTATTGCCGTCATACACTGGAGGAAAAAGGCGGCGGTAAATTTCCCCCTGGAAAGCTTGTTCCGCACGTTCACTTCTTTCTCATTAACGCCAATTTGTGCAAGCTTATCAACAAGTTGAGCGTAAGTCACGCCTTTTCTTTTCAGCTCTGATTTAAGGATATTTGCGGCCTTAAGTTCCCAGTCCGTGTGTTCCGGCATGATCCACCCGTGATAATAAAAGTATCGCATACGTTACTTATACCCTTGTGTTCGATACGTCAACGCACCATATACGTTACTAAGGTAACGGAGACAGTGCATCATGGCCCAACATTTCCTTCTTTCTGCTGCGGCCCGCACCTTGAGCCTCAAGGCGATCTATAAAGCTGGCGAAGATGCGGCCTATGACACGTTCTGCAAAATGCGCTGGCCCGAGACGAACGGCGCTGCGATCTGCCCCCAGTGTGGCAACCATGAGACCTACACGATCACCACCCGCCGCAAGTTCAAGTGCAAGGCTTGTGCGCACCAGTTCAGCGTCACCAGCGGCACGATCTTTGCCTCGCGCAAGATGGATTTTGTGGACCTGCTGGCCGCGATCTGCATCCTTGTAAACGCATCCAAGGGTGTGTCCATGATCCAGCTTAGCCGCGATCTGGACTGCCAGTACAAGACAGCCTTTGTCCTGTCGCACAAGCTGCGTGAAGCCATGGCGCGGGAAGTGCAGACCGGCGTTGTTCTGGATGGTCACGTTGAAATCGACGGTGCCTATTTCGGTGGTCACGTTCGCCCCGAAAACGCCAAGGAAGATCGCATAGACCGCCGCTTGAAAGAGAACCAGACCGGCAAACGCCGCGTCGTTGTTGTCATGCGTGAGCGTGAAGGCCGCACCCTGCCCACCGTCACCATGACCGAGGGCGAAGGCGTTGCGCTGGCGCTTGAGAACATCAGCCGCACCGCCACCATGTCAGCCGATGAGGCGAGCCACTGGGATGCGCTTCACGCTGGCTGGAATGTTGATCGCGTGAACCACTCGGAAATCTACAGCGACCACGGCAAGCACACCAACATGGCGGAAAGCTATTTCAGCCGCCTGCGCCGCATGGTGCAGGGACAGCACCACCACGTTTCGCCGCAGTACTTGCACCAGTACGCGAACCACGCAGCATGGCTTGAGGACAACCGTCGCACCGACAATGGAACTCTGGCGCAGATCGTGGTGTCGAACGCCATGGGCGCGCCTGTCAGCCGGGCTTGGAAGGGCTACTGGCAGCGGGCGGCGTAACCTTTACCACAACGCATAGTGGCGACCACTAGGCGGATTCGACTCTTGTGCGGGGGCATGATACAGAAACGGCGCAGACAGGATTCGTACTCCCGTCTGCGCCTAAATGTTTCGACCCGTTGCGGGGTCTGTCTTGTGATCACTCGTACCTTTTACACTTGTGAGTCATACAGTCAAGCTCCGTGACGGCCCCTTTTTCATAGGAGCCATCAATGGCCAAACTTGATCCTGATACTCCCTACCGAATCACCTTGGACGACGCCCTAGATGTATGGAGTAGGCACTGGTCTGGTGAATACCAGCATCACATAGCCGCTTCATACGGTGTGAATCCGGGGCGCGTGAACGATGTCATCAAAGGGCGCAAGCACCCTGAAAGCGAAGGCATTGCAAAGATGCGGAAGGAGGTCGCCTAATGACTGACCAATCCGTATCTATCCTTTGCGGCACGTGCCGCGTAGCAGTGGAAGGCCCCACTGAACCGCAAGACGAGTCGGCTTATTCCTGCCCTTTTTGTGGGAACAGCGACAACTTCAAAAATGTCATGGCATCCGTGAAAGCCTTCACGGAGGAACAGATGAGCCGTTCGTTTGACAAAATGGCGCGGGACAAGTTCAGGGGAAGCATCGTTCAGGTCTCGAGCAAGCCCGCACCAAAGCGATTCCATCCCTTCATCACTGATTTGAAACTCTAACATTCAAACCTCCTAAAGCTGGCCCCTCACCGGGCCAGCATCCACAGCCGCCCATCATGCCGCACCTGTCCCGCCTTCTTCATCTGTCCAAGCTGGGCGTAGACGCTCCGGTAAATCGCGCCATAGGCCAGTCCATGCGCCTCACAAACCCGCGCGACTACCTCCGGCCCGGTACACGGCCCACCCCGAAGTGCCGTGAATATCGCCAACCGCAGCTTACCACGCCGGAAGTAACACGTCGCCTTGCGCGGCACCGGGCCGAGGTTGTCGCCCCGAAGCTGCAACAGCGATTCAACGTGTTCCAGGCCGGGTTCACCGTTGCGGATGATCTGCGCCCGCAGGTTTCGCAGCGTTCGCGTGATCGTCTCGGGCTTGTACGGATAAAGCTGTATTCCCATGCCTCATTGTGATTCACATGGGCGGAAAGATCAGCTAGATTGTTGGTGCGTTTGATACATAAGGCCGGACATTTCCAGCATACCAGACATCGGTTGCCCCGATATGCCAATGGACGGCCACCCAGGTCCCGCCGGATTTCTGGTACAGGGCCTCCATATGGATGCCATTCATGAATTCCGGTTCCCACGCGCCGCGCGCCGCCATCGGGGTGCGGGCGGCATTGATCGCGCCGCCGCCGGGGCGCTGCGGGCTGAACGACCCGAACGCCCGGTCCCCTGCCACCCGCAGGTCATCGACAACGAATTCCACCGGTGCCCCCAGCATCCATTCGGCATGGGGCCGCAGCGCATCGGCAAGGGCACGGCGCAGATCAGATCCCTTGGCCGGCTCGTTGTACCCGGCTGCACCTGCAGGCACCCCGCAGGCAAAGACCGCAAGCCCTGCAACCACCGCCCGGAATTTGTGCATGCCCCCCCTCCGATCCTGCCCGATGCCCCACCTTCCCGCGCGGACCGGGCAAAGGTCAAGAGCCGCCATTGACAATCCCCCGCTGCCACCCACATCTTGCCGCGCCTCTGGGTCCGGGGTTGTTGCAAAGGCTTGTCATGGCAGTCGTCGTCGTTGAATCACCCGCCAAGGCCAAGACAATCAACAAATATCTTGGCCCGTCCTATACGGTGCTGGCCTCCTATGGCCATGTCCGCGACCTGCCACCCAGGGATGGCTCGGTCGATACTGATTCTGATTTCGCGATGACATGGGAAGTGGCTGCCGACAGCAGGAAACACCTGCGGGCCATCGCCGAAGCGATGAAAAGCGATGATGAACTGATCCTTGCCACCGACCCCGACCGCGAGGGTGAGGCGATTTCCTGGCACCTGACCGAAGCGCTGGCCAAGTCGATCAAGAAAACCACCAAGGTTTCCCGCGTGGTGTTCAATGCCATCACCAAGACGGCGGTGACCGAGGCGATGAAGGTGCCGCGCCAGGTCGATATGGAACTGGTCGAAGCTTATCTTGCCCGCCGCGCACTGGATTATCTGGTCGGCTTCAACCTGTCGCCGGTGCTGTGGCGCAAGCTTCCGGGCGCGAAATCGGCGGGGCGGGTTCAATCGGTCTGTCTGCGCCTGATCGTTGACCGCGAGATGGAGATCGAGGCCTTTCGCGCCCGCGAATACTGGACCGTTGTCACCACCCTCGCCACCCCGCGCGGCCAGGAATACCAGGGGCGGCTGACGGTTCTGGGCGGCAAGAAGTTGGACAAATTCGACATTCCGACCGCCACGGCGGCCGAGCTGGCGGTTCAAGCCATCACTTCCCGCACCTTCAGCGTGAAATCGGTCGAAGCCAAGCCCGCCAGCCGCAATCCCTATGCCCCCTTCATGACCTCGACCCTGCAGCAGGAGGCCAGCCGCAAGTTCGGCATGGGTGCCCGGATGGCGATGAACGCGGCGCAGCGGCTTTATGAGGCCGGGCACATCACCTATATGCGCACCGACGGCATCGACATGGCCCCCGAAGCGGTGATGGCGGCGCGCGATGAGATCAAGCGGCGGTTCGGCCCCGCCTACGTTCCCGACAGCCCGCGGATGTACAAGAACAAGGCCAAGAACGCACAGGAGGCCCATGAATGCATCCGGCCCACCGAAATGGCGGCCAGCCCCGACACGCTGAAAATTACCGATGCCGATCAGCGCAAGCTCTATGATCTGATCTGGAAACGCACGATTGCCAGCCAGATGGCTGCGGCCCGGGTGGAACGGACGACTGTGGATGTTGCCAGCCCCGATGGTCAGGTCGAACTGCGCGCCACCGGGCAGGTGATGCTGTTCGACGGATTCCTGAAGATCTATCAGGAGGGCCGCGACGATGATGAGGATGAAGATGGCGGGCGGCTGCCGCAGATCGTGGCGGGTGAAGCGGCCGCGAAACGCGCCATCGTGCCGAGCCAAAGCTTCACGCAAGCACCGCCACGCTATACCGAAGCGACGCTGGTCAAGCGGATGGAAGAACTGGGCATCGGTCGCCCGTCAACTTATGCATCCATCGTCACCACCATTCAGGAGCGCGAATATGTCCGCAAGGATCAGAATCGCCTGATCCCCGAGGACAAGGGGCGGCTGGTCACGGCGTTCCTGTCGAACTATTTCAGCAGATATGTCGAATATGACTTTACGGCGGACCTTGAAGAGCAGCTTGACGACATCACGGCGGGTCAGCGCAACTACAAGGATGTGCTGTCGCGGTTCTGGCGCGACTTCTCTGCTGCCATCGCCGAAACCGCCGATCTGCGCATTGGCGAAGTGCTGGAAAAGATCAACGACATTCTGGCCCCCCATCTGTATCCGCCACGCGACGACGGATCGAATCCGCGGATCTGCGCGGTGTGCGGCACCGGCAATCTGAACCTGAAAACCGCACGCTCTGGCGGGGCATTCATCGGCTGTTCCAACTATCCCGAATGCCGCTATACCCGCCCGCTGTCGGCACCGGATGGTGATGAGGGCGTAGCGGCGCTGGATGGCAAGGTGTTGGGACTGCACGACAATGGCAGCCAAGTCACCCTGCGCAACGGCCGTTTCGGCCCCTATGTCCAGTTGGGCGATGCCACCGACGCCGCCACCAAGCCGCCGCGCGCCAGCCTGCCCAAGGGCTGGGATGCCGCCACGGTGGATCTGGTGCGGGCACTGCAGTTGCTGGCGCTGCCGCGTCTGATCGGCCTGCATCCGGCCGATGGCGAACCGGTTGAAGCCGGGCTGGGGCGGTTCGGGCCCTTTGTCAAACATGGCAAGACCTATGCCAATCTGCCCGATGTCGAGGAGGTCTTTACCGTCGGGATGAACCGCGCCGTCGAAGTGCTGGCCAACAAGTTTTCCAAGGGCCGCACGGCCACTGCGGCACCATTGGCCGAACTGGGCGAGCATCCCGAAGGCGGCGCGCTGCAGGTGATGGCGGGGCGCTATGGCCCCTATGTGAAATGGGGCAAGGTGTTCGCCACCCTGCCCAAGGGGGTAGAGCCGGAAACCGTGACCTTTGCCATGGCGGTGGAACTGGCCAACGACAAAGCCTCGAAAGGCGGCAAGAAATCCGGGGCAAAACCCAAAGCGGCGGCCAAACCAAAGACGGCAGCCGCCAAGGCGACGGCAAAACCAAAAGCCGCGTCAAAGGCTGCGCCAAAAGCCCCAAAACCAAAGTTGGCGAAGAAACCTGCCGCCCCATGATTGCTGCGGTGCGGCAGCAGGATTGACTCGGGGCCTGCGCCGCGCCAAAAGCCGGAAACGGATATGCGCGGGGCGGCCATGAAGAAAGTCTATCCAACTGCGGCGGCGGCGCTTGACGGGCTGTTGACCGACGGCATGCTGATTGCGGCGGGGGGATTTGGCCTTTGCGGGATACCCGAACTGTTGCTGCAGGCCATCAAGGACGCGGGCACCCGCAATCTGACCTTTGCCAGCAACAACGCCGGGGTCGATGATTTCGGCATCGGCATTCTGCTGCAAACCCGGCAGGTGAAAAAGATGATCTCTTCCTATGTCGGGGAAAACGCTGAATTCATGCGGCAATATCTGTCGGGAGAGCTGGAGCTGGAGTTCAATCCCCAGGGCACGTTGGCCGAGCGGATGCGGGCCGGTGGCGCAGGCATTCCGGGGTTTTACACCAGAACCGGGGTTGGAACCGTGATTGCCGAGGGCAAGGAACATAAGGATTTCAACGGCCAGACCTATATTCTGGAACTTGGCCTGTTCGCCGATCTGGCGATCGTCAAGGCGTGGAAGGCGGATGCCACCGGCAATCTGGTATTCCGCAAGACCGCCCGCAATTTCAACCCGCCCGCCGCCATGTGTGGCCGGGTTTGCGTGGCCGAGGTGGAGGAGATTGTGCCGACCGGCAGCCTTGACCCCGATACCATTCACCTGCCCGGCATCTATGTCCACCGGATCGTGCAGGGTGCGCATGAAAAGCGGATCGAAAAAATGACAACCCGTCAGCGCGAGGAGGCATAGGCCATGTGGGACCGCGAACAGATGGCCGCCCGCGCGGCCCGGGAACTGCAGGATGGCACCTATGTCAACCTTGGGATCGGCATCCCGACTTTGGTCAGCAACTTCATTCCGGCTGGCGTCGAGGTGACATTGCAATCGGAAAACGGCATGCTGGGCATGGGGCCGTTTCCCTATCTGGGCGAGGAGGATGCCGATCTGATCAACGCCGGCAAGCAGACCATCACCGAACTGCCGCATTCGGCCTATTTCGACAGCGCCACATCGTTCGCGATGATCCGCGGCGGCAAGATCGCCATGGCGATATTGGGTGCAATGGAGGTGTCTGAAACCGGCGATCTGGCCAACTGGATGATCCCGGGCAAGCTGGTCAAGGGCATGGGCGGCGCGATGGATCTGGTTGCCGGGGTCAAGCGGGTGGTGGTGGTGATGGATCACACTTCCAAACACGGCGAATCCAAGGTGTTGCATGCCTGCACCCTGCCCCTGACCGGCAAGGCGGTGGTCAACCGGATCATCACCAATCTGGGCGTGCTGGATGTGGTGCCGGGCGGGCTGAAGATCGTGGAACTGGCCGAGGGCGTCAGTGAGGCCGACCTGCGCGCGGCAACCGAAGCCACATTGGTTTAGCCCGCCGGGGCGTTCACCGCATTCACATTGAACACGCAGCCATCCGACACCAGTTCGGGCGGCGTCAGGCACAGGCCGCGCGCCACCGACCAGGCGGCCAGCACTTTGGGCACATAGGCACGGGTTTCATCGAACGGCGGCACCCCGCCATTGTTGCGCACCGCCCCTTCGCCGGCATTATAGCCTGCCAGCACCATCAGCGGATCGCCGTCGAACTCGCCCATCAGCCAGTCCAGATAAGCGACGCCGCCCTTGATGTTCTGGGTGGGGTCGGTGGCATCGGTCACGCCAAAGCGCGCGGCGGTGTCAGGGATCAGCTGCATCAGTCCCTGCGCCCCGGCAGAACTGACAGCCGCTGTCTGCCCGGCCGATTCGATACCGATGACAGCCAGCACCAGCGCCGGCGATACCCTTGTACCGATGGTGGCACCCAGAATGTCGCTGCCATGCGCCCGGGCGATATCCTGCAGCGATTGCAGGCGAGGTGCCGGAACCGACTGGCCGCCGGGGCCCTGGCTCAGCATCGCCACCGCCTGAAAAAAGCGCCCGTCGCTGTCGCCAAGTGCGGGGGAAACGGCCTGCCAATACCAATCCAGCACAGTCGATGTCTGGCTTGAAGGCTTGGCGGCTGCAACCTCGGTATCGGGAATGAGCCCCTGTTCCTTTTGCCTGCGGGCTGCCTCGATCCCTGCCGCCAGCACGCGCGCCTGCTCTTCGGGATCGATCTGCACCAGAATTCGCCGGGTTGCCCCCGCTGCCGGCGGCTTGATCCGCTTGATACCCGGCTGATCGGCACCGCCCGGCGTTTCCGCCAGAACCGGCGTCGCCAAAAGCGCCAATAGCAATAGTCCCGCTGGCCAATGATGCCGCATCGCTGTTCCTGCCTGCCTCGATCGTTTCTTGTTGGCTTGCTTGTGCCGGAAAAAGTGGAAAAATTCTACCGGTGGCCGGGAAAATCCGGGCATCTGCGCCACAATTGCAGCTTTCGCGCCACGGAAACGGCCGCCGCTTTGCACGTGGGAATCATTCGTTCCACGAAATAACACGCATTTTCATTGCGTTAACCGTGAAGCCTCAAATTCTTTACGAACTATGAAAATGTACGATCTATGCCGAATTTTCGCCATGATTGACCGGCTTATTAGACCCATGCCGTTGAGGAGACGGGCCGGAACAGAGGCCGGACCAGCAAGACCCAAAGGCGAGACCCGAGCGAAACAACTTATCCAAACGGAGACGACCATGAAACTTTTCAAGCTGTTCAAGAACTTCAAAAACGACGAATCCGGTGCCGTGACGGTTGACTGGGTCGTGCTGACCGCCGCCATCGTGGGCCTGGGCCTGGCCGTTGTTGCCACCGTCCGCACGAGCGTG
>Ga0105044_10012942_pt1 | contig 11338 bp, 9 predicted proteins | sample MAT01_FD_78092 | JGI IMG/M metagenome (GOLD analysis project Ga0105044, IMG submission 78092) | Freshwater microbial communities from Lake Fryxell liftoff mats and glacier meltwater in Antarctica - MAT-01 | ecosystem: Environmental > Aquatic > Freshwater > Ice > Liftoff microbial mat | place... | reverse complement strand
TATACGTATAGTTGTTCACTTGCTCTACGCATGTCCAAGGGGCTGGTCCCGCAGTCGGCCGTGGCGGTGTCGGGTCCAGCTGACCGACTGTTCGCGCACCCATCGGCGCAGCTCCACCATTGGGTCGGCGACGGGCTGTACGAGGTCGACTTCGACACCGGCCAGGTGGCACTCGGCCAGCTGATCAGGGGTCAGCGCGCCAATCACACGAACCCGTTCCACCGAACCTGTCGCGGGGTTGACCACCACGACTGGCGCCAGGCCCGCGACACGTTGGGCAATTTGGGCGATAGAGACGGCAAAAGGGTCGGCGTCGGGAGCGATGTACAGGCCGACACTGGGCAGCGGTCGGAAGCGCAGGATGTTGCGCTCACAGGCCAGGGCTGACGGGTCGTGCTCGATAGCGAAGTACTGGCCCCACACCCGCTGAAAGTCTGCCTCTGTCGCCGTCGCGTCAGCCTGCGACCAGGTGCCAAAGGCTTCGACGTAGAACGGTCCGCCAGCCTTCGGGCCGCAGCCGACAGATGATCGCTTCCAACCGCCGAAGGGCTGCCGCTGGACGATCGCACCGGTGATGTGACGGTTGATGTAGGCGTTGCCGACTTCGGCGCGATCGAGCCAGTGCGAAATCTCATGCTCGTCGAGTGAGTGGATGCCGCCGGTGAGGCCGAACTCTCCGGCGTTCTGCAGTTCGATGGCATGGTCCAAGTCACGCGCCCGCATGACACCGAGGACAGGCCCGAAGCACTCGGTGCGATGGAACCACGAGCCCGGAGCAACGCCCAGTCGCACGCCGGGCGACCAAAGGTGGCGCTGGACGTCGAGGCAGCGCGGCTCCACCAACCACTGCTCCCCTGGCTCCAGGGTCGTCAGCGCTCGCAACAACTTCTCGGTGGGCGCTCCCACGAGCGGCCCGGTCATCGTCGCGAGGTCGTCGGCGACACCGACGCGAAAGCTGCGCACCGCGTCCGCCAACCGCGACATGAACGTCGGGTCGTCGTAGACCGATGCCTCCACGATGGCCAGGCTCGCGGCCGAGCACTTCTGCCCTGCATGCCCGAACGCGGAGCGAACCAGATCGCGTATGGCGGAGTCCTCATCAGCGGCGGCAGTGATGACGAGTGCGTTCTTGCCGCTGGTCTCGGCAAGGACCCGAATCGATGGTTTCCACGATCGGAACTGCTGCGCGGTCTCATATGCGCCGGTCAGCACCACCGTGGCAACGTCGTTGTGCGTCACCACGTGCTGGCCGACCTGATTGTCGGCGCACGCGACGAACTGCAGCAGCTTGCGCGGCACGCCAGCCCGCCATAGCTGCTGCGCCAGTTCGTAGGCCACCTCCCTCACCTCGGGTGCCGGCTTCAGGATCACCGCGTTGCCGGCAGCAAGGGCGGCGCACACCCCACCAGCAGGAATCGCGTACGGAAAGTTCCACGGCGAGGCGACCAGCACAACACCGTTGGGCAGAAACGTGAGACCCGACGCGACCCGCTCCTCGATCGCGTGCGTGCACCAGCCGTAGTAGCGGGCGAAGTCGATGGCTTCCGACACCTCGGGGTCGCCCTCGGCAATCGTCTTGCATGCGGTGCGCGCCATCAACGCCAACGTGCGACCGCGACTGCGTTCCATCTCGTCTGCTATTGCGGCCATCAGCGACCGACGGTCGGCGAAGGGAGTTGCCGACCACTGCTCTGCGGCAGATACGGCGGTCGCCACGACTGCATCGATCTGCTCCACTGTGGTCGCCACGTCGAACACCGGCAGCTCGCAGTCAGCCATCTCCGCTGCGATCCATGCGCGATTGACCGCTTGCGTCCAGTCGGTGTCGGCGCAATTCTGAAACCGATCAGCAGTGCCGGGAGCGAAGGCCGTCGATCGGTTCTGCGTGCGCCGACTGGCCGTGACCACCGAGCCAACGGCACGCATCGCGGTCTCGAAGCGAACCCGCTGATCGTGCCACTCTGCCGACCCCGGCTGCAGCGTGAACAGTGCCCGGAGAAAGTTGTCGGGCGAAGTGTTCTCATCGAGCCGACGTGTCAGGTAAGCGATGCTCGCCGCCAGGTCATCGGGCCGCACGACCGGCGCGTAGAGCAACACGGCGCCGGCAGCAGCGCGAACGGTCCGCGCCTGGGCGGGCGCCATGCCTTCGAGCATCTCGATGTCGAGCCGATCGCGGTCCGGAAGACCCAACGCCCACGCAAGGTCGAACAGGTTGTGGCTGGCAAATCCTACGCGTACGGCATCACCGAACTGCGGCGAAAGGGCCTGCGCCACCAGCTGCTTGAAGCTTGCGTCCACTTCCGCCTTCGTGAGGAACGGCGCCTGCGGCCATCCGTGCAGTTCGGCTTCCACTCGCTCCATCGCCAGGTTTGCGCCCTTCACGATGCGAATCTTCAAAGTGCCGCCACCCGCCGAGCAACGGGCAACGGCCCACGCGCACAGCAACGCGCACGCGGCGTGCGAATCAGGGAGGTACGCCTGCAGCACGACGCCTGCGTCGAGCCCTGTGAACTCCGGCTCGTCGAGTACCCGGGTCAATGCCGCAATCGTCAGTGACAGGTCGCGGTACTCCTCCATGTCGAGGTTGATGAACGTTCGTGGCGCGCACGACGACGCATCTCGATACAACATCCGCAGGCACTCGCAGACGCGCTCCACGCTGTGGTCGAACGCGAGCACGTCGAGGTTGGCGACCACTGCGGAGATCTTCAGTGAGACGTAGTCAACGTCGGGCCGAACAATGCGCTCACGAATCATTGCCAACCGCTCGTCTGCCTCAGCATCGCTGAGGATCGCTTCGCCCAGCACGTTCACGTTCAGCCGAAAGCCATCAGCCGAGCGAGCGGCTGCATGACGAGCGAAGGCAGGGTCGTCGGCAGACAGCACGACACCACTGCTCTCCCGCACTATTCGCGACCGGACCAACGGCATCACCAACCAGGGAAGCAACGGGGCCAACGCGGCGCCGGCGCGCAACAGCACGCGATCGACACGGCGGAGTGACGACGGCACGCCGATGTCGTCGACGAGCGAGTGAAACCTCGCGGCGGCGCGCCGCGGTGATGCGAACCGCAACACTTCGTCGGTCAACGCAAAGGTGAGTTCGCGCAGCGCCGAGTCCTGCACAACGCCGGCCAGACGGGCTTGCTGCCGACGCTCGGACCAGCTGGCTGCTGCAAGTGAACCGACCAGCAACCGCTCCGCCAGGTCGACGGCGCGTGCTGCGTCATGGGTCGTCGTGCGCCCTTGCTGTGAACTTGCGGGAGGAATGGTTACCACCCCTTCATCACACACCAGCGGGCTAGCACCGTTCGGTGCCGTCCGGCGTCGCATTCGTACAACGCACGGCGCGTCACAATGGAACAGTGAACCGAATCGTCGCCGCCCTCAACGATGCGTTCGCCGGCGTGCCGCACACCATGTTCTGCGTCAAGGACACTGCCGGCCATTACCTGGCCATCAATCAGGCATTCGCCGAGCGGGCGGGCCGTCGTCCAAATCAGATTCTTGGTCGTACTGCGAGAGAGATCTTTCCTGCCGATCTCGTTGATGCCTACGAGGCTCAGGACGCTGCGCTGCTCACTACCGGGAAGCCGATTCGCAACGAGCTGGAGATGATCCTTCGTCCCGACGGCTCGCGCGGTTGGTACGTCACCAGCAAGACGCTGCTGCGCGAGGAGCATGGTGCGATCACAGGCATCGTGGTCGTCAGCGACGACCTGCGCCGCAGTGCCGACGCCGCGCAACACCACCAGGGCCTACAGGGCGCAATCGACCTGATTCGGCGGTCGTTTGCCGAGCCGCTGAAGGTGGCCGACATCGCTGCCGCAGCAGCCCTCTCCCCCGCCCAACTGGAGCGAGCGATGCGCAGGGCTCTGGGCGTCTCGCCCAAGCAGCTCCTCATTCGCACGCGCATCGAGGAAGCGGCCCGCCGGCTCGACGACACCGATGCCTCTCTCGCCACGATCGCCAGCGCCTGCGGCTTCTACGACCAGAGCTCTTTCACCCGCCAGTTCCTACGGGCAGTCGGCATCACACCGGGCGGCTATCGAGCGCACCAGCAGCGCAGGTAGGCTCGAACTCTTATGGCCAGTACCCAACTCTCACGGTCGGCGTTCGATCGCCTGCAGGCAGAGCACTACGACCTCAGCACGCGCGGGCGCATCGAAGTGGCGCAGAAGATCGAGGTTGCGCGCCTGATGGGCGACCTCAGCGAGAACGGCGACTACCACGCCGCGAAGGATGAGCAGGGCCACATGGAGGGCCGCATCCGTCAGCTCGAACACTTCCTCGAGAACGCCGAGATCCTGGAACGTGGCGACCAGGGCGTGGTCGCCCCGGGCACCATCGTGACCATCATGTACGAAGGCGATTCAGCCGACGATGCCGAGACATACCTGGTGGGCCATATGGAAGAAAAGACCGGCGACCTCGACATCATGAGCCCACATTCACCAATCGGTGCCGCCCTGTTGGGCGCAGCGGAAGGCAGCTGGGTGGAGTACCAAGCACCCAACGGCTTGCTGCGCGTACAGGTGCTGAAGGTGGCATTCGCCTGAGCTGTGCGCGCAATCTGATGAGGTCGAGGCGATAGTGGCGATTCGTGATGTGAAGGCAGCCGACGCGGCGCCACACCTCCCGCCCGGCGCGGCGATAGAGCTCCCTGGGCGTGGCACCACCTTCGTCCGCACGATGGCCGGCCCGCCCAATGCGCCCACTGTGTTGCTGCTGCACGGGTGGACAGCCAGCTCGGACCTCAACTGGTTCACGTGCTACGGCCCGTTGTCGCGGCACTATCGAGTGGTTGCAGTGGACCACCGCGGACACGGACGCGGGATCCGTTCGAAGAAGGCATTTCGCCTCGAGGACTGTGCCGACGACGCGCTCGCCGTGTGCGACGCGATGGGCATCGACAAGGTCATCCCGGTCGGCTACTCCATGGGCGGGCCTGTCGCGCAGCTGATCTGGCGCCGTCACCCCGAGCGAGTGCGTGGGCTGACTCTCTGTGCGACGGCCCCCTACTTCCTCACCTCTCGTGAGGAGCGGCTGGGTTTCATCGGCCTCTCGGGTCTCGCCACGCTTGCCCGACTGACCCCTGGGCAGGCACGCCAGTGGCTGACCGAGCAGTTCTACCTGCAGCGGAAGAGCGACGAATGGGAGCCGTGGGCCATCCAGGAAGCCGCGCTACACGATTGGCGGATGGTGCTGGAGGCCGGCCGCGCGATTGGCAAGTTCAACTCTCGCGACTGGATCGCCGACGTCGATGTTCCGACGTCGGTGCTGATCACGATGCGCGATCGCGTGGTGCCCGTGCGCCGCCAAGTTCGGCTGTTCGAAAGCATTCCGAAGGCGGAGGCCTTCCGAGTTGATGGCGATCACGACTCCGTCGTCGCGAATGCCGATCGCTTCGTGCCAACGCTGTTGCGGGCCATTGCCTCCGTGGTCGAGCGCAGCTGATGCGCCGACTGGTCCGCGCGCTGGGAGTTGTTGCAGTTGCAACAACAGCGCTCGTCGTCGTCAACCGACGACGCGCTGCCGCCGCCTTGCGCACCGGGCGCGGCCAACGAAACGCAGACCTTGCCAAGCTGGGTGTGAGCGTCGGCGCCAACTACGCGGGTACCGCAGCGCGCAAGCTGTTCGCCAACGCCGAGCGTCGCATCGAGCTCGACGAGAGCCGCGAACTGCGCACCGCCGAGGCCGTCGCCGAGCGGCTGGGCAACATGAAGGGTGCATTGATGAAGCTCGGCCAGATGGCCAGCTACATCGACGAAGCGCTGCCAGCGCCGCTTCGCGAGGCACTGGCGCAGTTGCAGTCCAATGCCCCGCCAATGAGTGCTGCGCTTGCGGCGCAGGTGATCACTGACGACTTCGGTGTCGGCCCCGACCAGCTGTTCGTCACCTGGGACCCGCAGCCGATCGCGGCCGCGAGTATCGGCCAGGTCCATCGAGCCGTCGTCATCGACCCCACCACTGGTGCCGAGCGCGCAGTCGCGGTGAAAGTGCAGTATCCGGGCATTGGCGAAGCAGTGGCTGCCGACCTGCGAAACGCTGATCTGCTCGGCATGCTGCTCCAACAGGGCTTCGGCGGGCTGAACCCCGACGAGATGGTGGCGGAAGTGAAGGAACGGCTGAGCGAGGAGCTGGACTACCGGCTGGAGGCCCGCAACCAGCAGCTCTTCGCCGACTTCTATCGCGACCACCCATTCATTCATGTGCCCGATGTGTTGCCCACCTTCAGCAGCGCTCACGTGATCACCAGTGAGCTGGTCGACGGCGCGACATGGCAGCAGATGTTGGAGTGGACGCAGGCCGAGAGAGACCGCATTGGCGAGGTGCTCTTCCGGTTCGTCTTTCGCAGCCTGTACCGAATGCACGCGTTCAATGGCGACCCGCATCCGGGCAACTACCTCTTCCATCGTGATGGAAGGGTGACCTTTCTCGACTTCGGTCTCGTGAAGCACTTCGACGACAGCGAGATGACTACGTTCATCGCGATGGTGAAGGCAGCTGCCTTCGATCAGGATGTTGCGCAGTTCCGAGCGGTCGTGGAAGGCGCTGGGATGCTGCGGCCTGGCTGCCCGAGCCCCGACGCCGAAGTCGGCGAGTACTTCAGCCAGTTCTACGAAAGCGTGCGCGATGACCGCGACGTGACCTGGAGCTCGGAGTACGCCAGTCGGATCGTACGTCACACCTTCGACCGCACCAGCCCCATCGCCCAGTACGCAACGGTTCCCAAGGCGTTCGTTTTCATCCAGCGGATCAACCTTGGCCTCTACGCATTGCTGGGCGAGCTGCAGGCAACGGGCAACTATCGCCGGATCGCCGAGGAGCTGTGGCCGTTCGTCGCCGGGCCGCCCAGCACGCCGTTGGCGGAGGCCGAGCAGCCATGGCTGCACGCACTGGCAACCGACCGACGCGACGGCATCTCCGGCTGACCGACAGATAGCGTCGTGCGAATGCGTGCTCTCCGGCCCACGGCCGTCGTCGTGTCCTGCTTGCTCCTGTTCTCCGCGTGCGGTGACTCAGGCTCGTCCAGCACTACCGCCAACTCGACGGCAGACTCCACCGATGAGTCCACCGCACCCGCCACGACACTCCCCCTGAAGAAGCCGGCCGTGTCAGTGCCCAGCGAGTTGCCGACCACGTTGGGAATCACCGACATCACGGTCGGCACCGGGCCGAAAGCTGCCACTGGCGACGCAGTCATCGTCCACTACGTCGGCGTCCGCTCGGCCGACGGTGCAGAGTTCGACAACAGTTACGACCGCGGAGAACCACTGGAGGTCACCCTCGGGGCCGGCAAAGTCATCGCCGGGTGGGAGCAAGGGCTGGTCGGCATGCAGCAAGGCGGGCGACGCCAGCTGGACATTCCGGCAGACCTGGCCTATCGCGACTCGCCGCCCGGCGGCGGCATCATCGAGCCCGGCGACTCGCTGAGCTTCGTTGTTGACGTGGTTGCCGTGCTTCCAACATCCGATGTGGCCGACGAGCCGCAGATCACGCTCGAGCCGGCCGACAACATCACCGTCATCGAGTCGACGGAGTTGATCGAAGGCACCGGTCCCTCGCCGGTCGACGGGCAAAATGTCGCGATTCACATCATCGCCTTCCGCGCCGACACCGGCGAACAGCTGTCGTCGGACTGGGGTGGCCCGGCGCTGACGTTCCTTTATGGGGCCGACACCGCCACCTACCCCGGCATGCTCGCGGCGGTGAAGGGGATGAAAGTCGGCGGTCGTCGACAGGTGCAGATTCCCTTCCCGCTGATGTTCGATGGCCAGGGCAGCGACGGATTGGGACTTCCCCCTTCGATCGACCTCGTGGCGGTCATCGATCTCGTCGTCGTGTATTAGGTCGCAGACCCGCCACGGCAACCGTCACGAGGCGGACGCGAGCACGATGAAGTCGGGGTCGTTCTCGAACCGGACGATGGTGACGCCGACGTCGTCGAGTACCAACTCGACCACCCTCGCCCGCCGGCGAGGTGTGAACTGACCGGGGCGGGTGAGGCCGTGAGCGGCCATCGGTCGCCACTCCACGGTCACCAGTGCCGCTGCGTCGAACGCGATTGCAGAGCGCGAGTCAGGGTGAGCTACCACGCTCTCGCGGTCGTCGGCCTCGGCAATGAACGACACCCTCGCCGCCGTTGGATCGCCGGTATCCAGACCTTCCGGGTCGATCAGTTCCAGGCCGTAGAGACGGCACCCACGGAGGCAGAAGCCGACGGATTCGTGTAGTCGGCTCTCGAACCACCGCACCAACAGGACCGGAAGAATTTCGTCGTCGCTCACACCCAGACTGGGCATGGTGAGATTGCGATATCGGCAATCTTTTCCGAGTCTTCCGAGTAGGTCAGCGAGGAAGTGCCGCCGTCACGGCGACGGCGGCCGCCTCGACTGCCGTTCCGAACCTCTCGATCGGCTGACGCGTCAGCCGTTCCACCGGCCCGCTGAGGCTGACTGCGGCGATCACGGCGCCCCGTCGGTCGAGCACGGCAGCGCTGACAGATGCGACACCGGGCTCACGCTCCTCAACGCTCTCGGCAACACGCGGTCCCGCCACGGAAAGAACTCGGCCAGCGGAGCCCAGGCCAATCGGGAGCAACGCTCCCTCGGGAACGATCCACCGCAATGCATGACTGGATTGCAGCGACACCACGCAACGACGGCCGTCGCCATCGCGCACGTACAGCTGCACGCTCTCGCCCGTGTGGTCGCGCAGTGCGGTGAGTGCCACAGTGGCGAACTCGGCCAGCGGGAACGCATCGGTTGCCGCCCGACCGAGGTGAATCAGTTCGAAGCCGAGACAGAAGCGGCCCTGCGGATCGCGGCGTATCAGATGATGGTGTTCGAGTGCGACGGCCAGCCGGTGCGAGGTCGCCCGCGGCAGCCCCGTCGCCTGCTGCAGCGCCAACAGATCGAGCGGCCCGGTGACCAGCGCCTGCAGAATCAGTACGCCCTTGTCCACGACACCGACACCACTGCCAGCGGGACCGAGAACGTCATTCATCACGGGAAGGCTATCTCACAGGCTGAGATACCGACAGGGCGGGTGCTCGCCCCAGGGCGGCTACCCTGCCCACCATGCAGCATCCCGGCGGAGCGGCAGGGCCACGCGAAATGACACGGCCACGCGAAAGAAAACGGTTGTGATCAACGCCTCCTTTGGCCGCGCCTATCAGCGCCTTTGGTCCGCCAACGCACTGTCCGCCGTCGGCACAGGGATGACCACGGCTGCGGTGCCACTCCTTGCCTCCATCACGCCACCCAGCGAACTGCTACTGGGCTCCATCGCCGCAGCCGGGCTATTGCCTGGGGTGCTGCTTGCCGTGCCCGCCGGCCTGATTGCGGACCGGTACGACCGAGGGAGGGTGCTGGTGGTGGCCGATCTTGCTCGGGCAGCGGTGGTGATCGCAGCCGCGATCGCGCTAGCGGTGGGCTCGCTACCCGGCATCGTTCTCGCCGGCATCACCTTCCTGATCGGCGCCGGCGACACCATCTTCATCACCGCCTCACAGAGCGCGGTCCCCTCATTCGTCGGAGTGGCACATCTCGACGACGCCAACGGCCGACTGCAGGCCGCCGACGACGTGGGGCGCGAGTTCATCGGACCACCGCTTGGCTCGCTGATCTTTCGAATTGCGACGTGGGTGCCATTCGCCGCCGACGCAGTTTCCTATCTCGTGTCAGCTGCGTTCCTCGCAAGGCTGCCCAAGGCGCCCCCTTCCAAGCCGACCGAGTTGAAACCGCAACCGACAATGGCGCCCGCGTGGCACTACTTCCGTCGCACGCGCACGCTGGTGGTACTGGCCGGCTCCATGTTCACGCTGTCGCTGTGCGGGTCGGCGGTGCTGGCAATGCTGGTACTGCTGGTGCGCCGCCAGTATTCGCTCGATGGCGGGTGGTTCGGGCCAGCGCTCACCGTCATCGCCTGCGGCGCAACACTGGCAGGCATCGTGGCCGGCCGCTTGCGAGCGCGGCTGTCGGCACGGGTGGCAATGGCCGGCGCGGTTGGCGTCAACGCAGCCTCGTACGTACTGCTGGGCACTACGAGCATGTGGCCCATCGCTGCCGCGGCGCTGTTCGTTTGGGGATTCGCCGTCACGTTCGGCAACATCACCTCCATCGGCATCCGCCAGCGGCTCATCCCCTCCGACCTCCTCGGCCGGGTCATGGGCCTCTTCCGCGGCGCGCTCAGCGCCGGTGGTGTCATCGGCGCGCTGGGTGGCGGAGTGCTCGCGAACGCGACCTCGGTGGGAACCGTGGCCGTGATGGCAGGGGCACTACAGCTACCTGTCGTCGTCGCGTTGGCGGTCGGTTTGCCGAAGAGCGACTCTCACGCAGACCCCCGCACCACCTGAGCAAGCCGCGACAGCTCCACCTCCAGGGTCGACAGGCCGAGCTGTATCCATTCGTCTCCGTCGAATCCCAGCAGGGCCGTGAACTCATCGGCCTCTACACCGCCGGCACGGATGGCTTGCGCCACGAGGCCGTCCTCGTCCGCTCCGTGGCGTGCCGAGATTGCGAGTGCCAGCACGGTCGCCCACACGTACGAGAACGCGTGGCCCGGGTCGGTGGCCAGCGCTGGCAGGCGAGCCCAACCCGACCCGACAAGGTCGGGCACCACCACGGCACCGGCCAGTACGTCGCGGTTTGCCTGCAGCCAGGCGGTGTTGAGTTGCTCCGCACTGACTGCCTGCCCACTTGCTGCGTACTCGTACACCAAGTCCTCGAACGCGCTGACGGCTGCAGAGACGAACAGTTCCTCGACCAGCGTGTCACCTAACGCCAGCGCCATCGCCACCGACTGCGGGCCCTGGATGCCCGCCCGCCCGGTGACCAACGATGACCAGCAGGCGACTGTTTCGCCGACAAGCGCGCCGGGGGGCTCTGGGCTGCGCGACTCCAGTGCGTGCAGCGCGTGCCCAATCTCATGTGCCACCATCAGCGACCCGCGTGGGGTCGGCCGATGGGCAACGGTGACGGAGATGCGACCATCTGCCTCGATGACCACCTGGTTATCCACACCGTGAACGATTCGTCCCGAGGCGCGCTGTGCGGTGTCGGCGAGCGACGGCACTGCACGTGCGAGTGCAATGCCTGCCGCCTGTGAGTGTTCTGCCAACGTGCCAGGTGGCGCGGGCACGCCGACGCGGCGATCGAAGTACTCGCCACCCACCACGCCGGAACGCACGTGCCACCACTCCGCAGCCAGTCCACGCGCAGCGCTCGTGGCGTCGCGAAGTGCTGCGAGCGTTGCCGATGTGGTTCCTTGTACCACTGCGAAACGTGTTCGCCAATCGTCCACATTGCGAAGTTCATCGTCCGCGAGATGGCAC
>Ga0105044_10012941_pt1 | contig 11340 bp, 5 predicted proteins | sample MAT01_FD_78092 | JGI IMG/M metagenome (GOLD analysis project Ga0105044, IMG submission 78092) | Freshwater microbial communities from Lake Fryxell liftoff mats and glacier meltwater in Antarctica - MAT-01 | ecosystem: Environmental > Aquatic > Freshwater > Ice > Liftoff microbial mat | place... | reverse complement strand
GTCTTGCTCGGGGAACGTCAGGTCGATGCGAGCATCGCCTTCGACTTCGGCCGAGCGGTTGAAGTGGGCCACGCCCGACGAGAACAGAATGACGCGAGAGATCGGCAACGTCGAGGCGGTTTTGAGTTCCGGGGGGTTGGCACCCGCGGAAAAAACCTCCTGCGTGATCATGATGCCGGACATCGCCGCCGCGCCGAGAACCGGCACGGTCCAGAACAGTCGACTCATGTGCAAACTCCGAAAAGGAGAGGAAAAGGTCCAATTGCTACTTCAACGACGACTCGACCGACGGAAAAGTTTGTCAAGTTTCTAACCCCCTTTCAACCGGGTTCGCCCGCCAGATTGCGAATCGTGCCATATATTCCCCTTGTCCGGAGAACTCTGGCAGGACGCGCCGGATGGCGACTTTCTCGCCGCAGGATGCAGCAAACGGGCAGTTTTTCATCGCTGTGTCGGCATTCAGGAGCACCCATCCCGCGCGTTTAGTGTACACTCGAACAGTATTATCAGCAGGAATCACCGACTGCTTGTGACGCCTGAAGCGGCCCCCAATCTCTCCATGCCGAGACTGTCGAATGAGTGTTGAACTGAAACAAGGACGCGTGAATTCCGTACCCGATCAGTCTCTGATCGACACGCCACCCCCGATGCCTCGTCTGTCGAATAACGGAACGTATGTCCCGTCGTCAGCCTTCGGTCCATCGACTACGCCGTTACCGTTCGCGCGTAACCACGTAACACCGGGCCGTCGCGATGATTCGTTTTCCTTCGCCGTCGAGGCGGCCACTTTGGCGGCGATCGATTCCGTCGCCACGGCACTGAAGCGCGACCGGGCTGAGGTTGCCCGGGCAGCCTTTATAGCGCTGTTGGCGCGCTACATCGGGTCCGGGCCTGTTGCCATCGCCCATCGCACGCATGGCCGAGACCCGTGGGACCGAGTCGAGTTCACTTACGGCGACGACAGCTCATTGAGCCACCTTCTCGACAGCGTGCGCCCGGCACAGACCCCGGCCGGCTATCTGTTCCAGTTCGATGTCTCGCAGAAGCCCGCCGAACCGCATGACCTGGCACTGACGCTGCACGAGCGCGACCGCAACCTGTTCGGTATCGTCAGCTGGAATGCCGAGTTGCTTGACCGCGCCCATGTCGAACGGATCCCGGGACACTGGGCTGCGCTGATCGAAGCGGCCGCGCAGATGCCGGAAGCTGCCATTGCGAAGCTGCGTCTGCTGCCCGAGCGTGAGCATCAACAGATCGTCCATGACTGGAACGATACAACCGGTGCGTTTCCCGACACTCGGCTGATGCATCAGCTGTTCGAGGACCGTGTCCGCATCGACCCACAGGCCATCGCGGTGGCGACGAAGTTGTATTCGTTCAGCTACGGGGAGATCAACGCCCGCGCCAATCAACTCGCGCGGCTTCTGCAGGCGAAGGGGATTACGCGCGGAGCGTTTGTCGGCGTCTGCATGCATCGGTCGGAGTCGATGATCGTGGCCGTGCTGGCGGTACTGAAGGCCGGCGCCGCTTATGTGCCGCTTGATGCCTCGTACCCGCGTGAGCGCATTGCGTTCATGATCGCCGACGCGAAGATGCCGCTGATTCTGACCGAATCGGCACTGTGCGAGCACCAGCCTGAAGGCGTGGCCGAGTTTGTTCAGCTGGATCAGCTGGAAGCTGAACTGCAGCAATATGCCGCTGACGACCTGCCCGCCGAGGGGTCGCCCGATGACCGAGCTTATGTCATCTACACGTCTGGCTCGACCGGCACGCCAAAGGGAGTGCTGCTGCGCCATCGGCCGGTGGTCAACACGATCGACTGGGTCAACCGCACTTTCAACGTTGGCCCGCGCGATCGGCTGCTGTTCGTCACATCGCTGAGCTTTGATCTGTCGGTCTACGACATCTTCGGAACACTGGCGGCCGGCGGCTCGATCCGCATCGCCAACGAGCAGGAACTGCGCGACCCCGCCGCACTGCTGACCGTTCTCGCGCATGACGGCATCACCATCTGGGATTCCGCTCCCGCAGCGCTGTCGCAGCTGGTGCCGTTCTTCTCGTCACGCAGTATCTTCGGCGGCCGTTCCGAAGCGAGCGTCAACTCGCTGCGTCTCGTTATGCTCTCCGGCGACTGGATCCCGGTGCCGCTGCCCGACCAGGTTCGGCAATCGTTCCCCGGCGCGAAGGTCGTTGGCTTGGGCGGGGCGACCGAGGCGGCCATCTGGTCGAACTGGTTCCCGATCGAGAAAGTCGACCCCCGCTGGCCGAGCATTCCTTATGGAAAACCGATCCGCAACGCGCGGTACCACGTGTTGGATGCGCACCTGCAGCCACAGCCGGTCGGCGTGCCGGGCGAACTGTATATAGCCGGTGAGGTGCTCGCTGACGGTTACCTGAATCGCGACGATCTTACAGCCGAGCGCTTCATTCCCGACCCGTTCTGGAATAGCGTACCCGGAGCGAGGATGTACCGAACGGGCGATCTGGCCCGCTATATGCCCGATGGAAACATCGAGTTCCTGGGTCGTGTGGACAATCAGGTGAAAGTTCGCGGCTACCGTGTCGAAATCGGTGAGATCGAGACCGTTGCCGGGCAATACCCCGGTGTTCGGGAAGTGGTAGTCAAAGCGCATCGTGATTCAGGCGAGCAAAACTTCCTCGTGGCCTACGTCGTGCCGTCATCACAATGCGTGGATGAGTCGGCCCTGCAGGACTTTCTGCGAAACAAGCTGCCCGAGTACATGGTCCCCGCCCGCGTCTGTGTGCTCGATGCGATTCCGCGAACGCCCAACGGCAAGATCGATCGCGGGGCACTGCAGCCGCCCGCGGTCGAGTCGGTCGACGCCCGACAGTACGAAGAGCCGCTCGACTCGGTCGAAGCCGCCGTGGCCGAAGTCTGGACCGACGTTCTGGGTGGCGAGAAGGTCGGGCGGAACGATCATTTCTTCGCGATGGGCGGCCACTCCCTGCGGGCCGCGCAAGCGGTGGCCCGGTTGCAGCAGCGCTTCGACATCGATCTGAATCTGCCCAGCCTGTTCGAGCATCCGACTGTGGCGCGCTTCGCGGAGATCATCCGCCAGGCCAAACGGGCGAGTGTCATCGTTCCGCGCCCCGGCGTCGAGAAGGCCGCCGCCTCGCTGATCCAGCAGCGGTTCTGGTTCCTTGATCGCAACATCGCTGACCGCACGATCTACAACGTGGCCGACGCATTTCATATGCGCGGGCCGTTGAACGTCGATGCATTCCAGGCCGCATGGCAGGATGTCGTCGCACGACAGGATTCGCTGCGTACCGTCTTCCACAATGTCGATGGCTGGCCGGAACAGGAGATCCGCTCGACCATGGCGGTCACGGTGCCAGTAGTCGACCTGTCGGGCCACGTGAACCCTGCGGAAGAAGCAAAACGTCTGATCGCCGAAGATGCGCGTGGCACTTTCGACGTCGATGCCGGCCCGCTGTACCGCATCCGCCTGTTGAAGCTCGGTGTGGATGAGCATGTTCTGAACTGGACGTTCCACCATCTGATCATTGATGAATCGTCGCGGACGATTCTGTTGAACGATCTTTGGAGCGCCTACGCGAACCGCTGTCAGCAACGGCCGACAGCATCGAAGCTGCCGGTGCGCTACATCGACTACAGCTTCTGGCAGCGTGACCAGATGACGACCGCGGCGGTCGATTACTGGAAGCAGAAGCTCAAAGGGACACCGCCGCCGTTGGTCCCGCCGCATTCGCTGGCCCGGCCGGCGCAACGCTCGTTCCGCGGGACGACAGTGCCGTTCAGCGTGTCCGATGCCGTGAGCCGGGCGATCGCCGGCATCAGCCGGCAGGCACGTGTCACGCCGTACATCGTCTGGCTGGCGGCGTTCAAAACGTTCCTGCAGCGCTGTACCGGTCAAACGGACATCTGCATCGGCTCGCCGATCAGCACCCGCCCGGCAGCTATGCGCGAAGTGGCCGGTTGCTTCGTCAACTCCGTCGTCCTGCGGACCGATCTGGCGGGCGACATCAGTTTCACCGAGCTGCTGAAGCGCACGCGGGACACGCTGACAGGCGCGATCCAGCACGGCGACGTACCGTTCGAGAAGCTGGTAGAAGAGTTGCGCCCCGAGCGCATCCCCGGCGGACATCCGCTGTTTCAGACGCTGTTCGTCTATCAGGCCGAGCAGTTGCACGGTCGCGCATTCGGCGACTTGGCCTGGCAGCACGACGCCATGGAACGTGTCGGCGCGAAGTTCGACTTCACGCTGACCATCGAAGAGAACAACGGCCATACGACTGGCTTTATCGAGTATGCCCACGACCTGTACGACGCGGAGTCGATCGGCCGGTACGTCGGCCGCTTCCAGACGCTGATTGAAGGGATCGCGGCCCGGCCCGGGGCGAAGCTCGCCGACCTGCCGATCCTGCCCGCGACCGAGCGCGAACTGGTGCTGTACGGCTTCAACAATACCGCAGTCGAGTATCCGCGGACGCAGTGCGTCCATCAGCTGGTGGAAGAACAGGCCGCGCGCACGCCGAACGAGGTCGCGTTCGAGTTCAAGGGCAAGACCCTGAGCTTCCGCGAGTTGAACGAAGGGGCGAACCGGCTCGCCCATCATCTGCGTGCACTTGGCGTCGTGCCGGACACGCTCGTCGGCCTGTGTGTCGAACGCGGGTTGGACATGCCGGTGGCGATGCTCGGCATCCTCAAGTCGGGCGGGGCGTACCTGCCCCTCGACCCCGATTTTCCGCCGGAACGGCTGTCGTTCTACCTGGAAGACAGCAAGTCCCCCATCATCGTGGCCCACGGGCACTTCCTCGACAATCTGCCGGTCGAGAAAATGATGCGCGTTCGCGTCGACGAAGATGCGGAAGCGATCGCGAAGAACCCGGCCGACAATCCCCCGAACGTCAACAAGCCCGGCGACACGATGTACGTGCTGTACACGTCGGGCTCGACCGGTCGGCCCAACGGTGTGGCGGTGCAGCATCAGTCGCTCGTCAACCTGTTCTGGTCGTTCAAGGACCAGCCCGGCCTGCGCAAGAACGATACGATCTTCTCGATCACCACTCTGTCATTCGACATTCACACGGTCGAAACATGGTTGCCGATGGTGATGGGGGCACGCTCGATCATCATCCCGCGCGATGTGGCCCTGAACGGCCAACGGCTCGCCGAGATGGTGCACGACCACGACGCGACCGTCATGCAATCGACCCCGGCTACCTGGCGGCTGCTGGTTGCGTCCGGCTGGAAAGGGAAGCCCGACCTGCGGGTCTGGTGCGGCGGGGAACCGCTGACGGTTGAACTGCACCAGCAACTGACCGAACGCGTGGCCGAACTGTGGAATGTGTACGGCCCGACCGAGACGGCCGTCTGGTCCGTGATTCATAAGACGCGACCGACCGACCGGATCATGTATATCGGCCGGCCGATCGCCAACACGCAGATTTACCTGCTCGACACGCAGTGGCAGCCGGTTCCGCTCGGCTGCGTCGGCGAAATCTGGATCGCCGGTGATGGCCTGGCGCGCGGCTACCTCGGTCGACCGGAACTGACCGGGGCACGCTTCCTTCCCGACCCGTTCTCGAACATCCCCGGCAATCGGATGTACAAGACCGGCGACCTGGGCCGGCTGCACCCCGATGGTTTGATCGAGTGCCTCGGGCGCGTCGACCATCAGGTGAAGGTCCGCGGCTTCCGGATCGAACTGAACGAGATCGAGCGCGTGCTCGAGGAGTATGAGGGGCTTGCCCAGGCCGTCGTGACAGCGCGCACGGACGATGAATTCGCCGCGATGATTAACGCTTACTACCGCTGCGAGCCCGGCCATGCGCCGACCCCGGCTGACCTGCGCAAGTATGCCCAGTCGCGACTGCCCGACTACATGGTGCCGGCCACATTCACCAGGCTGGAGGAGTTCCCGCAGACACCGAACGGCAAAGTCGATCGCAAGGCGCTGCCCGCGCCGACCATTGAGGCAGCCGCGGTTCTGACCGACCGCGTCTTCGTTCCGGCCGGCAATGATGCCGAACGGGCGCTGCTGGCCATCTGGGAGGAAGTGCTGGGGATCAAGCCGCTGAGCGTGACCGACAACTTCCACGAAGTCGGCGGACACTCGCTGCTGGCGGCGGTGCTGATGTCGCAGATCGAATCGCGGTTGGGGCATCGGCTGTCGCTGGAAGTGCTATTCGCGCATCCGACCGTGCGTTCGCTGGCCGACGCGCTGAATGCGCGACTGGAACTGGGCAAGGGCTCGATGGTCCCGTTGCAGACGGGCGGTAAACTGCCGCCGCTGATCCTGATCGCCGGGGTGGGCGGGCATGTCTTCGCCTTCCACAAGTTCGCGCGGGAACTGGGCTCCGATTTCCCGGTCTACGGCATGAAAGCGATCGGCATCAACGGCGATGAGCCGCCGCTGGAACGCTTCGAGGAGATCGCCGCGCGGTACGTCAAGGAGATCCTGGCCGAGCGGCCGGACGGGCCCTACGTGTTGGGCGGCTATTCCGTGGGCGGGCGGATCGCGATGGAAGTCGCGCTGCAGTTACAGGCACTGGGCAAGCAGGTGCCGCGCCTGATCGTCGTCGATATGTTCGCCCCGGGATTCCCGAAGGCATACCCGCTCGCGAAGCGGCTGCGTATTCACGCCTGGCGCTTGCTGAAGCTGCCATTGCGCGAGAAGTTCGCCTTTGCGAAGCAGCGGTTGCTGAGGTTGATGAAGCGAGTGAACGTCGAAGTGTTCCAGGACGTGATGGTCAAGCAGCTTGACGTGGTGCCGCAGCAGGTCCTGGCCGATGTCGGCAACGCACTGCTACGAGCGAACGACAACTACATGCCGACGACGAAGTACGACGGCAAGGTTGTCCTCGTTCAGTCTGATGTCATTGAAGAATGGGAAGAAGCAGTAGAGCGAGTGGAAGTTCAGGGCTGGACGCCCTGGTCGACCGAGCCAGTCGAGTCACACACGCTGCGGGCGGCACATCTGGAGATGTTCGCCGACCACGTGCAGCCGGCACTGGCGATTGTCGTTCGCAAGACGATCAACGAAGTGGCAGCCGCGAAGCGTCGCGGCTAACGCGCATCTTTCACGCATCGGAAGCTCGTGTGGTTGGCGGCACTGTCGGCCGGGTTCTTGTCGCGCGAAGCGGGAAGATATCGCCGGCAGTAGTCGTTGGCACACAGGAACGAGCCGCCGCGGCGGACTTTGCAGGGGCCTTCGCCCGGTTGTTCTTCAAGACCGCGGGCGGGGCCTTGCGGGTTCTTCGCCGGGCTGACGGCGTAATAGTCGGGCTGATACCAGTCGCTGCACCATTCCCAAGCATTGCCGGACATGTCGAACAGGCCGTAACCGTTGGCCGGGTACTTGGCGACAGGGGCCAAGCCTGTGAAGCCGTCTTCACCGGTGTCCTTCGCGGGGAACTTGCCCTGGAAGGTGTTGGCCATCCACTTGCCGTCGGCCCCTTGCTTCGCTTCGCCCCAAGTGTACTCCTTGCCATCGAGACCGCCTCGGGCGGCGTATTCCCATTCCGCTTCGGTCGGCAGGCGTTTGCCCGCCCAGTTCGCGTACGCTGCCGCGTCGTCCCAGCAGATATGCACCACCGGGTAATCGTCCTTCCCATCGATTGATGACTTCCCCCCTTCAGGGTGCCGCCAGTCGGCCCCGGGGGTGAACTGCCACCAGATGGCCGGGCCATCCAGTTCGGCCGGGCAGCATTTGAACACGGCCGAGAACGGCACCAGCTTGTCCTTCGGGGCATCAGGGTACTTGGCCGCGTCGGGCTTCTGCTCGGCGATCGTGCGGTATCCGGTCGCCTTCACGAACTTCGCGAACTGTGCGTTGGTGATCTCGGTCTTGTCAATCCAAAAGCCATCGAGCGTCACTTTGTGCGCGGGTTGTTCGTCCTTCGGGCCCTTGTCGGTACCCATTGTGAACGCCCCCGCGGGGATCCAGACCATCCCCTCGGGGGCGTCGGCGGCCGAAATGGGCAACGCGACCATAACGCAAATGGCCGCCACGAGAGTACTACGAACGATATTCATTGAATGTAATCCCTGTTTTGCGAGCCCCTTACGGGATGCCCGGCACGTTCGCCACATCGTATTTGGATGCTTACTCAACAGGCTAACCCGTTTATGCCGAGTATACTGCAGTCGCCCTGTCCGGATGCCGATATTGTTTATAAACATTATCGGAATAGTGATCTATTAACTCGCTCCGGATGAGTAAGCCCTCCTCATGATAAACCGTCGGATCTTGCCGGGCTACCGCCTGAGTCTCAGCTTTACGCTGATTTATCTCGGGATTCTGGTGGTGATCCCGCTGATTGCCTGCCTCATCACCGCTGCGCAGCTGACGTGGCCTCAATTCGCCGCGGCCGTCTGGACGCCGCGGACACGGGCTGCCTATTACCTGACGTTTGGCGCTTCGTTCATCGCGGCCGCCATCAGTACCGTGATCGGCCTCTTGATTGCCTGGGTGTTGGTCCGCTACGAGTTTCCGTTCAAGCGTCTGTTTGATTCACTGGTCGATCTGCCATTCGCGCTGCCGACCGCCGTGGCCGGGCTGGTCTTCTCCAGTCTGTACGTTCCCAACGGCTGGCTGGGGCAGTTCCTGGTGCCATTGGGGTTCCACGGCGCCTACTCTCGTACTGCGATTGTTCTGGTGCTGACGTTTATCGGCTTCCCGTTCGTCGTGCGTGCCCTGCAACCCGTTCTCGAAAGCCTGGATAAGGAATCGGAAGAAGCGTCGGCCTGCCTCGGGGCCGGTCGCTGGCAGACATTCAAGCGGGTGATCTTCCCCGCGCTGGTCCCCGCCTTGACCACTGGCTTCGCTCTTTCGTTCGCCCGCGGCCTGGGAGAGTACGGCTCGGTCGTCTTTGTATCCGGCAACATGCCGTTTAAGACCGAGATCGCCCCGGTGCTGATCGTCGCCAAGTTGGAAGAATTCAACTATGTCGAAGCGACCGCCATTGCCGTGGTGCTGCTGGTGGCCTCGTTCCTGATGCTGATCGCGATCAATGTGCTGGAACGGTGGAACAATGTCGACAGGGGATAGGGGTCAGGAGATAGGGGTCAGGGGATAGGGGTGAGGGGTCAGAAGCAAAAAGAAGCCCCGAAGTGAGGCTTTGCGAACGTCGGGGATGAGGGATTTGAAGTGGCGAACGAGAACACAACACCGGTGCGATTGCCGCCGACGTCGGACCCGGCCTGGGTGCGCTGGTCGCTGACCATCGCGGCGGTGTCGATCATGACCGTGCTGGTCGTGATCCCCGTGGTATCCGTCTTCTGGCAGGCATTCTCGCGTGGCGTAAGCGTCTATTTCGAGAACCTGTTCGAAGACCCGGACACGCGCCATGCGGTGTTGCTGACGTTGATCGTCGCACCGTCGGCCGTCGTGCTGAACCTGATCTTCGGGTTGTTCGCCGCCTGGGCGATCGCGCGATTCGACTTCCGGGGACGGACGCTGTTGATAACGTTGATTGATATTCCGTTCTCGGTCTCACCGGTCGTCGCGGGGTTGATGTTTGTGCTGCTGTTCGGCCTCGGCGGCTTCTTCGGTCCCTGGCTGCGGGAGAACGGCATCCAGATTCTGTTCGCCACGCCGGGATTGATCATCGCGACGACGTTCGTGACGCTGCCGTTCATTGCCCGGGAACTGATTCCCGTGATGGAAGCGATCGGCCCCGATGAAGAGTTGGCGGCCCTGAGCCTCGGTGCCAACGGCCGACAGATCTTCTGGTACGTCACGCTGCCGAACATCCGCTGGGGCCTGCTCTATGGCGTGATTCTGTGCAATGCCCGCGCGATGGGCGAATTCGGGGCCGTGTACGTGGTGTCCGGCCATATCGCCGGGCAGACGAACACGATGCCGCTGCACATCGAGCAGTTGTTCCAGGGGTTCAACACCCCGGGGGCCTTCGCCGTCGCCTCGGTGCTGACGATGCTTGCGGGTGTGACGCTGCTGTTGAAAGTGATCGTCGAAAGGAAGGCCCGGCTGTCGGTGAAAGAGGCCGTTCAGAACCGGAAAAGCGAAGTTGGTTAGCCGCGACGCGGAGGGTTTCCGGAGCGGAGCGCGCGGCTCTAACCCGGTCGAATGTTGCAGGACCGACGAATATGAGCATCAACGTCAAGAACGTCAGCAAGGCCTACGGCAAGAAGACCGTGCTCGACAATGTCAGCGTGGTGGCGCCTACGGGGTCGCTGCTCGCACTGTTGGGGCCGTCGGGCTCGGGCAAGACGACGCTTTTGCGCATCATTGCGGGCTTGGAAGTCGCGGGTAGCGGAACGATCCATTACTCCGACGACGACGTGACGCAGTACACCGCCCGTGAGCGCAACGTCGGCTTCGTCTTTCAGCATTACGCCCTGTTCCGGCACATGACGGTGTTCGAGAACGTTGCCTTCGGCCTGCGCGTCCGCAAGTGGGAAGAAGACAAGATCCGCGACCGGGTGATGGAACTGCTGCGGCTGGTACGTCTCGATGATCTGGCTGAGCGCTACCCCTCGACACTTTCCGGCGGGCAGAAGCAGCGCATCGCGCTTGTAAGGGCACTGGCGGCCCAACCGCGCCTGCTTTTGCTCGATGAGCCGTTCGGCGCGCTTGATGCGAAAGTCCGCCAGGAACTCCGGCACTGGCTACGGCGCTTTCACGATGAGTTCCACGTCACAAGCATCTTCGTCACGCATGATCAGGAAGAAGCGTTCGAAGTGGCGGACCAGATCGTTGTGATGAACAAGGGAAAGATCGAGCAGGACGGCACCCCGGCGCAGGTGTTCGAGCACCCCGCCAACGCGTTCGTGATGGACTTTCTCGGCAACGTGAACATCTTCCCGGTCAACCTGCAGGACGGCAGGGCGCTGCTGGGCCATCTCGAAATGCCGCTGCCGCCAATCCCGCTCAACGGGTCGAACTCGGGCCATGTCTACATTCGGCCGCATGAACTCGACATTGTCCTCAGCCATGTGACCGGCGGCCTCGAATCGAAGATCGTGCATATCAACCCGGCCGGCTCGGTCGTGAAGATCCGCCTGGTGTCGGAGCAGTTCGGCCTGATGGTGAATGTCGACATCAGTCCTGACCGCTACACGGCGATGAAGCTGAAGCCGGGCGACCATGTCTGGGTGTCGCCGAAGAAGGCTCGCCTGTTCGGGGATGACTACGCGATATAATGGTGAGGCGACGCCGCAAGCGGCAAAATCACCCCGGAGCCTCGTGTTGGAACAGCCACCGACAGCAATCGTCCTTGCGGGCGTCGACGGGGCCGGCAAGACAACTTCCTCCCGTTCCCTGCTAGCGCGCACGCTGCAGGTGATGAAGTTCGTGAATGCGGACATCATCGCCCAGGGTCTCAGCGGCT